>SAMEA104315436__coassemble_697_pt1 | contig 94395 bp, 93 predicted proteins | sample SAMEA104315436__metabat2_low_PE_041 | metagenome-assembled genome bin SAMEA104315436 (sample SAMEA104315436) | gut metagenome | biome: Monkey gut; feature: monkey-associated habitat; material: faeces | place: China | collected 2013 | reverse complement strand
ACAGACAGACAGACAGACAGACAGACAGACAGACAGACAGACAGACAGACAGACAATTTTTATTTTAGTTCCCTGTTATAATGAAGAAGCTGTTTTACACGCATTTTATCAACGAACAGTCCAAGTTATTTCTAAAATTTCCACATATAAATTTCAATTTATGCTTGTAAATGATGGCAGTAAAGATCGGACTTTAGATATTATGCATGAATTACGGGAAAAAGATGATAGGGTTTCTTATATCAACTTATCTCGTAATTTTGGTAAGGAAATTGCCATGATTGCTGGAATTGATTATGTATCAGGGGATGCGGCTATTATTATGGATGCTGATTTACAAGATCCACCGGAACTAATCCCTGAAATGATTTCTTGGTGGGAACAAGGATATGATGATATTAGTGCCAAAAGACGTAGTCGTGCAGGAGAATCTTTTTTCAAAAAATGGTCATCGCATACATTTTATAAAATATTGCAAAAAGTATCTAACATACCTATTCAACCGGATGTAGGCGATTTTCGTTTACTGGATAAGCAGTGCTTAAATGCCCTGCGGATGATGCGGGAATCTCAGCGTTATACCAAAGGAATGTTTAGCTGGATTGGATTTAATAAAAAAGAAATTCTTTTTGACCGAGATGCACGAGCAGCAGGAACAACAAAATGGAACTATTGGAAACTAATGAACTTAGCTATTGAAGGAATTACTAGCTTTACCATTGCGCCCTTAAGAGCGGCTTCGTTTGTAGGTTGTGTATTGGCCTTTATTGCAATAATTTACATGCTCTTTATTATTATTCGGACGTTGATATACGGTGGCGACGTTGCTGGATATCCTTCTTTGATTTCTGTTATATTGTTTATTGGCGGAGTACAACTTTTCTTTCTTGGTGTCATAGGAGAGTATTTGGGACGAATTTTTAATGAAAGTAAATTTCGACCTCTTTATTTAGTAAAGGACTATAATGGAACTCTTATAGTTACACAACAAGGAGGGAGAAATTTATAATGAGTAAGATTAAAAATAAATTTGATGCTATATGTAGTAATATGGAAAGTTTTTATGTTAATAAAATTGATGAAAACCGAAATTTAGAATTAGTTGCTTTTATAGTTTTTCTAATGCTTATCGGTCTGATGATATATCATTTAAATCGCCCAACTCCTTGGGTTGTAGATGATATCCTAAAAGGTGATGGCGTTAAAAACTTACATGGCATACGACAATGGTTTGAACATTTATATCATTTTTATTTTTCTTGGGGCGGACGAATCTGGGGAGAATTGTATGCGTATTTCTTTTTAGCAATGCCTAAGGAGATTTTTAATTATCTTAATACTTTTGGATACATACTTTTTTTACTTTTAATCTATACAAATATTACTGGTCAATTTAAAATTTCTCCATTCTTAATTATTCTAATTAATTTTCTGTTATTTGCATGTTTACCAGCTTTTGGACAAGATATTTTATGGATTTCTGGTTGCGCTAATTATATGTGGGCAAGTTTAATTCCTTTGATATTCTTGAATTTTATGCGATTTTATTATGAAAAGAAAATTTTATGGTTTAATAGTATATCCTTTCTTCTTATTACATTTATATTGGGAATATTAGCTGGCTGGTCTAATGAAAATGTATCTGTATCATTGATTATTATTATGATAGGATATATGTGGATTTATAAAAAATCACAAAAAAATGTCCCTCGATTTGCTTACGTTGGTACAATTGGATTATTTATAGGCTCACTTTTGTTATGGTTGGCCCCAGGAAATTTTGTAAGATTTGCTGCAGAAAAACATTCAAAATCTATTTTACATATTATAAAAACAATGATTCACAATGCAACTGTATTATTTAGTTATGAATCCACATTATTGCTAATTGTAATATTTATTACGTTAATAGTTTTTAGTAGGTCTAAAAATAAACAGTTATCAGTGCTTTTTATGATTGGTGCTTTTGTATCTTCAATTGTGTTTGGTGTTGTTGGTGATATCCATACTAGAGTTTTTTTAGGTGTAGTTGTATTAATGATTATTTCTGTAGGAATATTGCTGGATGGATGGGAAAATAGTTTACGTGTGAGGACGTTTAAATTCCTTATTACATGTATTTTACTTTTAGGAACTATATCTTTTAACTCAATAGCACGAAATGGTATTAATGACTATCAATGGAGATGGAATCAGAATCTTAAAATAATTGAAACAGAAAAAATGAAAGGGAATTCAGATGTCTATGTCAATCCTATTACTCCTAAAAATAAATTTTGTGCAACTTATGGATTAGATGATATTCAACCAAAAGAAAGAAACGATCATTGGTTAAATCGTGGTGTAGCGCATGCTTTTGGTTTACGTACTATTCAGAGTATAAAAATTAATTTGACTCGATGAATGGATAGTAAATTATAAATTGAATATAGATATCTTTGTAACAGGACGCAGATGTAATATGCATCTGCGTTTTGTATAGTCAAGAATAAACAGGGTATTATTTTTTGTGATAACACTTGAAAGTCGGGGGGTACTCTTGATACAATAAATAAGATATATATTGATAACGTTGCGAGTGTGTTCGTAAGGGAGGAACTAGATAATGCATATTGCGCAGTACATCAAAGCGCAAGATTTGGCGTCGGCTTGGGAACTCAATCAGAAAAAAGGCTCCGTAATATTGGGGGGCTGTTGCTGGCTTCGACTGTCCCAACAGCGGATGTATCGCCAAGTGATTGATATAGCTGATTTAGGATTGGATACCATAGAGGAAACCGATACGGCATTTCGCATCGGGGCGATGGTGACGCTGCGGCAGGTAGAAACGTCGCCTGCTTTGGCACAGTATACCCAAGGGGCGTTTCAAGAAGCGGTTCGTCATATTGTGGGGACACAGTTCCGCAACATGGCGACGATGGGAGGCAGTGTCTGCGGCCGTTTTGGCTTTTCGGATATATGGACGCTGCTGCTGGCTTTGCAGGCAGAAGTGGAATTGTATAAAAAAGGACGGGTGCCTATAACTGTGTTTGCAGATGAAGGAGCCGGGCAGGATATATTGACTCATATTATCATACCTAAAACCGCGCGGCGTACGGCATATGCGTCACTGCGGCTGAATGCAACTGATTTTCCGATTATTGCTTGTGCTGTTTCCTGTACGGATACGATGGTATACAGTGCGATTGGCGCACGTCCCATGCGGGCTCAGGTACAGGCTGTTGCCAAACAGGATGTACGGGTGCGCGGTTTGGAAGAAACGGCGCAGGCTTTGGCTGACGGCATGACATATGGTACGAATACGCGCGGCTCTGCCGTATATCGTCATGATATGGCGGCCGTATTGTGCCGGCGGCTGCTGAAACAGACCTTGGAGGAAGAACTATGATAGATATAACCTATTGGCTGAATGGGAAACAAGAAAAAGCGGCTGTCGATGACGGCATGATGCTGTATGATTTTTTGCGTTCTCAAGGCTGTTACAGCGTGAAATGCGGCTGTGAAACGACAAACTGCGGTCTGTGTACGGTGTGGCTCGATGACAAACCGGTTCTTTCATGTGCCGTATTGGCGGCTCGTATTGATGGACACCATATTACGACGCTGGAAGGATTACAGGAAGAAGCGAAGGAATTTGCTGCTTTTATGGGACGGGAAGGGGCTGACCAATGCGGTTACTGCAACCCCGGCTTCGTGATGAATGTACTGGCTATGGCACGGGATATGGAGCATCCGACGGAAGCGGCCATCAAAGAATTTTTGTCAGGTAATTTATGCCGCTGTACCGGATATGTGAGCCATATGCGGGCATTGAAGGCATATTTGGCAGCAAAGGGAAAGGCGGTGGAAGCATGAGAGAAGTCAATCATTCTGTCATGAAAAAAGACGCCATGAGTCTGCTTACGGGACAGCCTGTATATACGGCAGATATTGCGCCGAAAGACTGCTTGATTGTCAAGGCACTGCGCAGTCCCTATGCCAGAGCTGTCGTCAAAGCCGTGAATACAGCGGCGGCACTGAAAGTACCCGGCATTGCATGCATCGTTACGGCAGATGATGTGCCTAAGACGCGGTTTACTGTAGCCGGACAGACCTATCCGGAATTGAGTCCCTATGACAAATTGATTTTGGATAAACAAATCCGTTATGTCGGTGACCCTGTTGCCTTGGTGGCAGGGAAAACGGCAGAAGCTGTTGATAAAGCTCTGCGGATGATCCGTGTACAGTATGAAGTGCAGGAACCGCTTCTTGATTTTACCAAAGCCAAAGACAATCCGATTCTCGTTCATCCCGAAGATGACTGGGATCCCCGCGTCGATGTAGGCGGCGATCATACACGAAATTTGGTTGCTTCCGCTCAGGAAGATTGGGGCGATGTGGAATCATTGCTGGCGGCTTCCGATGTTGTCATCGACCGTACGTATCATACCAAACAGGCACAGCAGTCTATGATGGAAACCTTCCGGACGTTTGCGTATAAAGATATGTTTGGACGATTAGTTGTTGTCAGTTCTACGCAGGTACCGTTTCATGTACGGCGTATTGTCGCGACGGCATTGGAAATTCCCAAATCGCAGGTTCGCGTCGTCAAACCGCGTATCGGCGGCGGCTTTGGTGCCAAGCAGACAGCTGTCATGGACGTGTATCCTGCATATATCGCCTATATTACGGGCAAACCGGCAATGATGATTTATTCTCGCGAAGAAACACAGACCGTGTCTTCGCCGCGTCACGAAGCAGAAATCCATGTCAAAGTCGGTGCCTCCAAAGACGGCACGATTCAAGTCATTGCATTGGATGCTTTGTGGAACGCCGGTGCGTACGGCGATCACAGCCCGACAACGGTCACGCTGGCAGGCCATAAATCGATTCCGCTGTACGGCAGTCATTTACAGGCCTTTCACTTTGGCTATGAAGCGGTCTATACCAATACGATTGCAGCCGGTGCGTACCGAGGCTATGGTGCGACGCAGGGGCTGTTTGCCCTCGAATCGGCTGTCAATGAGCTGGCTGATACGCTGCATATCGACCCAGTAACACTGCGTCTGCAGAATATGGTACGCCAGGGCCAGCTTATGCCGGCGTATTTTAATGAAACGGCATTGAGCTGTACGTTAGATCAATGCGTGCTGCGGGTAAAAGAAATGATTGGCTGGGATGAAAAATTTCCGCGCAGAGTACTGCCCAACGGACACATCCGCAGTGTCGGCATTGCTATGGCAATGCAGGGTTCCAGCATATCCAACGTAGACGTAGCGTCGGTTACGATTAAAGTCAATGATGACGGTTTTTATACCTTGGCGATTGGCGCAACGGATATGGGGACGGGCTGTGACACGATTTTGGCGCAGATTGCGGCAGAATGCCTGCAGTGCTCTGTAGATAATATCGTGACGCGCGGCGTAGATACAGATACATCGCCGTATGACAGCGGTTCTTACGCATCGTCTACGACATATTTGACCGGTAAAGCCGTAGAAAAAACGTGTCAGACGCTAATCGGCAGAATGAAACAGCGGGCAGCCGTCATACTGCAGGACTGCCGGGCAGAAGATTTGGATTTTACCGGCGAGGCAATTATCGATACGCAGACAGGACGCCAAGTAACGATCAAAGACTTGGGCAACGATGCCATGTGCCATAATGATATTGCGCTGGAAGCGACAGAATCTCACTTTTCACCGACATCGCCGCCGCCGTATATGGCTGGCGCGGCTGAAATAGACGTAGATCCGGAAACAGGACATATTGAGCTGCTTGATTTTGCCGCTGTCGTAGACTGCGGCACCGTCATCAATCCGGCATTGGCACGCGTACAGGTAGAGGGCGGCTTGGTTCAGGGGATTGGTATGACACTGACGGAAGATGTCATCATGACGAAAGGCGGCCGGATTTTGACCAATTCCTTTATGCAGTACCGCATCCCGACGCGGCAGGATTTGGGACAGGTACGCGTAGAATTTGCACCGAGCTATGAACCAAACGGACCCTTTGGCGCCAAATCGATTGGTGAAATCGTCATTAATACGCCGGGACCGGCGATTGCACACGCCGTATACAATGCCGTCGGCATTCGCTTTACAGAATTACCGATAACGGCAGAAAAAGTGTATATGGCATTGAAACATAAAAAATAGAATTTCTCTGCAGCATACAAAGAGGCTTCGCATGATAGCAACATGTTCATGCGAAGCCTTTTCGTATATTACGTATTAAGGTGTAATAGAAAAATCAGGAGTGTTGGCAGTAGGGTCGCCTTCCGGCAGTACTTTGGACAGTACGACATGATACCGTTCGTTGTATTGGTGCATGTCGTCGGCAATCTTTTGATGGATTTTGAAAATATTTTCCTGCGTATATTCTGCCGGCGGAATATGCAGATCGCAGATGATATTCAGACGAGCCCTGCCTGCTGTAATACGCAGGTGATCTGTATGATACTGGGGATATTTTTGCTGAATCAGATGATCTAAAATATGGCGGACATGATTGATGATTTCCGGATTGGTGCAAAGCGGATCCATGTGGATATTGACTTCCATTTGAAATTTTTCCTGCAGTTCATCTTCCAGAACGTCCAGCGCGGCATGTACTTCTACTAAATCGGCTGTATCTGGTACTTCTGCGTGAAGCGAGCCAAACATGCGGCCCGGACCGTAGTCGTGGATGCGGATGTCATGAACGCCGACGACATATTGGCAATGAAGCGCGCAGTCTGTAATGTCCCGAATCAGTTCCTGCGATGGTGCCTTGCCTAAGAGAATGTTGATGACTTCTTTGGCAATACCATATCCGGCATACAGAATCATTACGCCGATAAGTACGCCGGCAGCTGCATCGACAGGCAGTGTCGTAAAAGGCTGGACAATCGTTGCAGCCAATACACCGGCTGTGGCAATGGCGTCGTTGATACTATCGGAAGCCGTCGCTTCATTGACACTGGAATTGATTTTTTTGCCAATATAGCGGTTGTACAGACACATCCAGCCTTTAATGGCAATAGACAAGAGCAAAATCAGAATAGAAACCAAGGAAGTTTCCATTTCTTCCGGTTCAAAAAATTTGGAGACAGACGTTTTGCACAGTTCGTAGCCGACGACCATGATGATAACGGCAATCGTCAAAGACGCTAAGTATTCAAAACGTCCGTGGCCGAAGGGGTGCGCCTTATCTGGCGGCTTGTTGCTGAGTTTGGCACTGATGATAGAGATAAAGGACGAGCCCATATCGGTCAGGTTGTTAAAGGCATCGGACACAATAGCGACGCTGTTGGTCATCGTGCCGACGGCAAACTTGCTGACAAACAGAAAGAGGTTGCAGAGAATGCCGAGCGCACCGCCGACGATGCTGTACTGTTCCCGGACTTTTTTATCTTTTGTATTTTTATAGTCTTTGATACACCACCGGATGATGTATTCAATCATAGAAAATCACCTTGCTTTGTAAATTCTCTCCATTATAGCAGACTTCAGCAAAGAAACAAGAGTAAAATAGGAAAAATTTTGAGAATGCAGAAAATAACATGAAAAAGATGAGAAAGTGGTACTTGAAATTCAATTTGAGTTTTGTATAATAGTACTACGTTCGTTTTTTGTAATGGCATATTGTTTGAAACGATAAGGAGATGACAGCTGATGCATATACCTGCAGCATTTATTTTTGATATGGATGGCACCATGTTTGATACAGAACCGATTTCGTATAAAGCGTGGCGGGCTGTGTGCCTGCCGCGCGGCTATGATATACCGGAGTCCTTGTTTCGCCGTGTGATTGGCATGGACAACCGCCGCATTATTCAGATGTTCAGTGAGTTTTTTGGCAAAGATTTTCCCTATCAGGAAATTTGGAAAGAAAAGACAGCATATCAGCTGGAATATTATCATACGCATCCTGTTCCCTGCAAGCCCGGTTTGATGCCGTGCCTGGAATTTGCGAAAACATCCGGCATACAGTGTGCCGTGGCGTCTTCTTCGCCGCGTTCGCAAATTGAATATTTGCTTGAAAAAGCAAACATTGCACCGTATTTTCAAATCGTACAGAGCGGGGAAGAAGTAGCCCATGGCAAACCGGCACCGGATATATTTTTGCTGGTTTGCCAAAAAGCAGGCATCATGCCTGCACAGGCACTGGTACTGGAAGACTCACAAAATGGGATATTGGCAGCCGATGCGGCACATATCCCATCGATATGGATTCCGGATTTGGTGCAGATTGCGCCCAAAGTACAGCAAAAAGCTTGGAAAATATGTCAGTCACTGGCAGATGTACCAGTATTATTTCAAGCAAAAGAAGGGAACGATATATAATGACACAAGTACAACGTAAACGTATGATGGTCTTGCTGACCATTTTTTTAGGGATGTTGGCAGCGATTGCTCCTTTATCGACAGACATGTATTTACCAGCTTTGCCGGAAATGATGGAAGATTTTGGCGTTATGCCTTCGATGATACAGCTGACGTTGACGGCATCCATGGCAGGCATGGCATTAGGACAGATTATAGCTGGTCCGGTCAGTGATGAAAAGGGACGCCGCAAGCCGCTTTTAGTCGGTATGCTGGTATTTGCCGTGTCTTCGGCAGCTTGTGTATTTGTCAAATCTATTTATATCTTTTTAGTATTTCGATTTATTCAGGGATGTGCCGGCGGCGCAGGGATTGTTATTGCCAGAGCCATTGCCCGTGATGTTTGCAAAGGGCCGGCATTGACGCGGTTCTTTTCCATGCTTATGTTGGTCAATGGATTAGCTCCGATTATTGCGCCTGTTATTGGCGGACAAATTTTGCGCTTTTCTACGTGGGAAGGCGTGTTTGTCCTGCTGACAGTCATCGGCGTGCTTCTGACGATTAGTACGATTGTCATGACAGAAACGCTGTCTGTACGCAGACGCGTAGAAGGCGGCATATTTGCCAGCCTCAAAGGATTTAAAGGATTATTTGGCCAGAAGTACTTTATGGGACACTGCATCATGCAGTGTTTTGGGTACGCTGCTTTTTTTGCCTATATTTCCGGTTCATCTTTTGTGTTCCAAAATATTTACCATGTATCTCCGCAGGCATTCAGCCTTATTTTTGGCGTTAATGGCATTGGCCTGATGATTAGCGGCGCGTTGACCGGGCGATTGAGCGGCCGTGTGGAAGATTGGAAAATTTTACGATTTTCCTTATACATGGCAGCTGTTGGCAGTGTGCTGCTGCTTCTTGGTTTTGCCGTACATATGCCTTTGCCGGCTATTATCGTCATTTTGTTTCTTACGGTATCGACAATGCCCGGCATGTCAACGAGCAGTTTTTCCCTTGCTATGCAGGCACAGGGCAGAAATGCCGGCAGCGCCTCTGCTCTTATCGGCTTTTTCTCTATGATTTCCGGCGCTGTGATGGCACCTGTCGTAGGTATTGCCGGCAGTTATACGGCAATTCCGATGGGTATCGTTATGGTGATTGGCGAAATCGGCGCACTGCTGACATTTTACGGCATGATTTATCCGGCACATAAACAGTAAGCGTAAGACAGCAAAGGGACTGTGACATTACGGATTTTCCGTATGCACAGTCCCTTTTACTATGCAGTTTTACTTGGATAGTTTGTAGTATTACAATGTATTTTTTTTCAAACTTCAAACAAAAAACTACAAACTGTTAAAGAAAAAGCGGAGTACATGATAGTACAAACATTATATTGCTGCCGATTTATATATTGTGCTGAATGAGTTCATCAAACGGTTCGTCAGGACGAGTAAAATCAATAGGGGATGTATCGTTTAAGAACGTGAGCGCATAACTGATGCAGGCTGCAGCGCCGTAGACAAGTCCGTCTTCATCCAAGTCAAATTCCGGTGTATGATGGTTGCCGCCGCATCCTTTGGCAGGATTGGCAATGCCTGTGAAGGTGAGAACGCCCGGATAGAGCCGGGTCGTGATGGCAAAGGATTCAGAAGCCATCCAAGGCGTGCAGTGGTACAGCGTGTGTTGTCCCAAGCTTTCTGTAATCGCTTGTTCTGCCAGGGCTACGCAGTGCGGGTTATTGTGTACTTCAAACAAAGGTTTAAGCATATGTTTAATTTCATACGTACACTGATAGGTGTCACAGGCATTTTTCAGGATATGAAGAAATTCTTCGTAAAAACGTTTGCCTGCGTGGTCATAGCTGAAGAAACGGCTCGTCCCGGAAAACGTAAGTTCATCGGGAATGACATTGAGTGTCGTGCCGCTGTGCAGGGAGCCAATAGAAACAGTCAGTCCGTTCAGCGGGGAAACCGTACGCATGCGCAGGGCCTGCAAATCGCTGTAGAAGGAATGAAAGCAGTCAATCGGGCTTTGTGCCAAATCGGGACGGGACCCATGGCCGCCGTGACCTTTGATTTTGATTTCAAAGCCAAACCCTCCGGCCATTGGTGCTTCATGGCAGACGGCGATTTTCCCGGTAGGAATATCCCAGCGGACATGTGTAGCATAACAGCCGTCAATATGCCAGCCGCTTTCTTTTTCCAAAAAACGCAGCAAGTACGGCAGAGGGCCGGATTCTTCTTCGCCTTGTTCAAACATGAGAATGATGCGGCCCTGCCAGGAGCTGCGCCATTGCTGTAAAATCTTTCCGGCAGTCAGCAGCATGGCGATGTGGCCGTCATGACCACAGGCATGCATGACGCCGGGATTGTGTGAGCGGCAGACACGGGTGCAGGACAAATTGGTTTCGCCTTCTTCGATGGGCAGTGCGTCAATATCGGCGCGGAGCAGCAGTGTTCTGCCGGCAGCATTGCCGTCAATCCAGGCGATAATGCCGCCGTTTTCTACATAGCGGTGAGCAATGCCATAGGCTGTGAGTTTGTCTTGAATATAGGCAAGCGTTTGTGTTTCCTGACAGGATAATTCCGGATATTCATGGCAGTGGCGGCGGATAGCTGTGAGCTCTGCCTGTTCCTGCTGTACAGTTTGTAATACGGATTTTAACATACGATACGATCTCCTTTATCTTATTCTTCAATTCCCAGCCGGGCTGTGATGCCCCGGTCATAGGGATGTTTGCGTTTACAGATTTCTGATACATAATCAGCGGCATCTAAAAAAGCCTGAGAAGGGGTGCGCCCTGTGAGAACGACTTCCAAGGAAGCCGGCTTATGCTGCAAAAAGGAAAGTACGTCTGCTTCATGTACCAGCTGCAGCCGACAGGCCGGAATGATTTCATCCAACACGAGCATATTTGGCTGCATCGTTTGGCAGCGCTGAATAATTTGTTTAAAAAACTGTTCCTGCTGTTGTTTGGTTTCGGCTAATTCTTCCGGCGTCATTTGAAAGGTGAATTTAGCAATGGCATGGCTGCGCAGTACTGTAACCGTTGGCAGTGTGTGCAGTATATTCAATTCACCAGTAGGCCTGGATTTGAGAAATTGGCAAAACAAAATGCGGCCGCCGCGGCCGGCACAGCGGATTGTCAAGCCGATGGCAGCCGTTGTTTTTCCCTTGCCGTCGCCGCAGTACAGGTGAATCAAGCCAGTATCAACCATATGGGCACCTCCTGCGTTATTGGTACATAGTATACTGTCTGTACGCTATAAGTATAGCATAGGTTGCAGCGTGTGGACAGATACAAAGCATCCTTTCAGTTGCTGAAGTTACAACTACTCAGGCTGTTGTAATCGTGGTATAATACTATATTGCAACACTATAGTTTTTAAGGAGGGGCTGGCGTGGAAGCGAGAGTGCGAAGTGTACTGGAAGCATTAAATGAAAATGGTTTTGAAGCATATGTAGTTGGCGGAGCTGTGCGCGATTTGCTGATGAAGCGGCAGCCTCATGATTACGATGTCACGACATCGGCCAGACCGGAGGACATCCAGCGGGTAGCTGCTGCCAAGGGATGGCATACAGTAGAAATACAGAGTGAACGGTTTGGCATTGTCGTTCTGGTTGTCGACGGCTTGACAGTCGAAACGGCTTCGTTTCGCGGCGAATCGTATGGAGCAGACAGCCATCGGCCGGAAGAAGTATGGTATGCTGATTCGCTGCGTGAAGACGTACTGCGCCGGGATTTTACCGTCAACGCGCTTGCCATGGACAAAGACGGACAGATATATGATTATGTAGGCGGGCAAAAAGACTTGAAAAAGAAACGGTTAGTGACTGTTGGCGACCCTAAAAAACGGTTTCAGGAAGATGCCCTGCGGCTGTTTCGTGCTTGCCGTTTTACGGGGCAGCTGGATTTTTTACCGGTCAAAGAACTGACCCGTGCGATGCCGTCTGCGTTTGGCAGAGTGTCCGGCTTGTCATTGGAACGGGTGATGCAGGAATTGGACCGGCTCATGGTTACGAAAGCTGCGTATAAAGGGCTGGATGTATTTGTGCGTTCCGGGCTGGGGGCATGCAGCTGCCGCCGCAAAGAAAACGGACAGTATGAAGAAATCCCTATCTTGCCGGAATGCAGTCATTTGCCGGATACGCCGCAGTCTAAGCCGTTTCACCTGTTTGATGCTTGGTTTCACACCTTGGCAGTGGTTGCCAACACGCCGCCGGATTTGACGATTCGCTATGCTGCCTTATTTCATGATATTGCCAAAGGACTGCCGGGCATTCGGGGCATTCATAAAGGTCGTTATACGGACTATGGACATGATGCCAAGGGAGCAGAAATGGCAGAAGCTATTTTGCTGCGCTGGCATAAAAATCCCCGCATGGCGAAGCGGATTGCCTGGCTGGTAAAAACGCATATGAAATTTCATTATTTTGCCAATACCGGCTTAGGGGACGTAGAGAAATGGCTGCGCCGGGAAGCCTTGGAAGGGCCGTTTGGACGGACTGCCGAATTGGTAGAAGCAGTACAGCAGGCGACGGAGCTGGCCTGCGGCGATGTGCTGGGCTGCGGTCATGCCGATGCAGATACGAGCGGCACGGCTTCTTTTGGCGAATACATGGCAGATTTGGCGAGCCGGATGCCCGTCAGTACGAAAGATTTGCAGTATGACAAGCGAGTTCCTGCTGTATGTCAGCGGCAGACCGGTGCGTGTCTGCGCGTATTATTGAAGCGGGTACAAAATCAAGACCTGTCCAATGATGCGGATACGCTGGCAGCAGCAGCAGAAAAATGGTATGCACGTCATAATGGAGAAAAAAATTATGATGACTGATAAGGAGAGAAAACAACACAAATTACGGCGCAGGATACAAATTTGCATGGTACTGTTTCTTATTCCTTTTGGATTATTGGTATGGAAAATGATTTATCTGCAATTCATAGGGTATGAGGATTATTTGAAAAAGTCAGAAATGCAAAATACCAATCAACGCGTCCTGCAGTCCCCGCGCGGTACCATTTATGACAGAAACGGCAAGATACTGGCCATTAGTGAAGAAGCGCAGTCGTTGTATGCCGATCCGACAATGATTACCAAATCTCCGCAGGAAATAGCGCATATCTTGGCGCCGTATTTAAAAATCAAAGAACCGGAAATTGAAGCACGGCTGCAGGAAGACACCAGTTTTGTCTGGCTGGAAGAAATGATGGACCATGACAAAGCTGCCGAAGTAAAAAAAGTCATTAAAGAGAAAAAGCTGACAGGCATTGAATTTCGTAAGGGAATTCATCGGCTGTATCCTAATGGTGCCCTTGCTTCGCAGCTTTTAGGATTTGTCAACAAAGAAGACGAAGGCATGGAAGGACTGGAATTGGTACTGGATAAAAAAATCAGAGGCAGCCAGCAGATGCAGCGGCTGCGGACCGATCCCAATAAGATTCCTATTTTTAATTCTGTTTTAGAACGCGTTTTGCCTGATAAAGAGCGTGCTGTTCAGCTGACTATTGACAGCACGATTCAGTATATTGCTGAAAAAAGCCTGGATGGCGTGATGAACCGCAATCATCCGGAAGGCGCCGCGATTATTGTCATGGATCCGAAAACAGGAGAAATATTGGCCATGGCCAGCCGTCCTAATTTTAACCCCAATGAATACTATAAAGGCAATGCGGATAAGTATAAAAACAGAGCGGTTGTTAATACGTATGAACCGGGCTCGACGTTTAAACCGATTATGGCAGCGGCGGCTGTTGATTCAGGAAAATGGGATATTCACCGCATCTATCACGATGTAGGACACATTCAGGTAGCCGACAGAACCTTTTATAACTGGGATAAACGGGGCATGGGCAATGTCACGCTGACTGAAATATTAAAATTTTCGATTAATACCGGCATGGTAGAATTGGGATTGACGACTGGCGGCGAAACGCTGACTGACTATGCAGAACGGTTTGGATTTGGCAAAGCGACGGGGATTGGACTGCCCGGCGAACAAGATGGCATCTTGTTTGACCCGAAAACCATGAGTCCCGTCGATGTGGCTGCCATGTCTTTCGGACAGAGTATTGCTGTCACGCCGCTGCAGATGGTACAGGCATTTAGTGCCCTTGCCAATAAAGGACATATGATGAAGCCGTTTTTGGTCAAAGAAATCGATAACCCGGACGGTTCTATATATGAAAAGAACGATCCCAAAGAAGTAGGCCAGCCGATTAAGGAAGAAACAGCGCAGACGATCAGCAAGATTTTGTCAGAAGAAATTAATTCCGGCGGCGGACAAAGTGCCAAAGTAGACGGCTATACGTTCTGCGGAAAAACCGGGACAGCCCAGCGTATTAACCATGGACGGGCCGGTTATGCAGAAGGGCAGTATATCGCGTCCTTTATGGGCTTTGGCCCGTTGGAAGATCCGCAGTATGTCGTTTTGATTGTAGTAGATAACCCAAGCGGCGTATTTTATGGGGCACAAGTTGCAGCGCCTGTATTTAAAGAAATGATGACGGAAATTGTTCATTATAAAGGCATACGGCCGTCCCAGCCGATAGAACGGCAGCTGGCACAACTTCCTAAGGAAGGGCCGGAAAAACAGCGTGTAATTCCGGAAGTCCAGCATACCAGTGAGGGAATATGGATACCTTCGTTTATGGGCTGGGATACTCGCGAAGTCAATGATTGGCTGGAAAGGGCAAATCTTGGCTTTGTACCTAATGGCACGGGCCGTGCCGTACATCAAAACCCGCCGGCAGGTGCGTATGCGGCTCCCGGCAGCAATGTAAAAGTAACATTTATGCGATAGGAGGAATGTATGTGCAGCTATTACGTGGTAAAGAAGTAGCCGATTTTCATCGCGAACAGGTAGAACGCCGGCTGGCAGCATGGCAGGAAAAAAACGTGCAGCCGGAACTGGCTATCATTTTAGTAGGTGAAGACAAACCGTCTGCTATGTATGCGAAATCTATGCAGAAAGTGGCACAGACTGCCGGATTGACAGCAGAAATTTATCATCGGGATACGATCGTATCTGAAGAAGAATTAATTGCGTTGATTACGGCGCTCAACCAGCAGCCGTCTGTCTTTGGCATTTTGCCGATGATGCCTTTGCCGTCTCATGTAGATACACAGCGAATTCTGAATTGTATTGATGCGGACAAAGATGTGGATGGGCTGACGGACAGCAGTGCAGCTCGTTTATTTACCGGAAGACCCGGTTTTATACCTTGTACGCCGCGAGCTGTTATTGCGATTTTAGATTACTATCATATTTCGCTGACAGGTAAAGAAGTGGCGATTATTGGGCGCAGCAACGTCGTAGGCAAGCCGCTGGCACAGTTGTGTCTGGGCCGCAACGCGACCGTAACGCACTGCCATACGCGGACGCGGGATTTAAAATCCCTGACAAAACGGGCAGATGTTGTCATTGCCGCTGCCGGAAAAGCAAATTTGGTTACGGCAGATATGATAAAGCCCGGTGCGATTGTCATTGATGTAGGCATCAACCGTCTCAACGGCAAGACCGTAGGCGATGTGGCATTTGATGAAGTAGCAAAAGTTGCCGGTGCGATTACCCCCGTTCCCGGCGGTGTAGGTGCAGTGACGACCATGATGGTTTTGGAAAACACCGTTTGCGGCGCTGTACAGCGAGATTAAAAGATAAAACCTAGGAGATTTGTATCATGTTGCATATTTTGGATAATTTTTTAATTCATTATTTACGTCGATTTGATAAAAATTGCTTTACTGTTGAACTTCACAATAAAACATATACGATTGGAGAAGGCGAACCGCTGTTTCACGTTCGTATCAACAAAGATATACCTAAAAAGGAATTGCTGTCTTCCACGTCCCTGGCGTTGGGGGAAGCGTATATGCGCAAAGATTTGGAAATTGAAGGCGATTTATTTACAGCGCTGCAGTGTATTTTGAGCCAGACCAGCCAATTTTCTTTAGATAAGAGCGCATTAGGCCGTATTTTATATACGTCAGAATCTAAATCTGCACAGAAAAAACAGGTGTCGTCCCACTATGATTTGGGCAATGACTTTTATTCTATGTGGCTGGATCCATCGATGAGCTATTCCTGCGCGTATTTTAAACACGATGATGACACGCTGGAACAGGCGCAGCACAACAAAGTTCATTATATTTTGGAAAAACTGCACTTGGAAAAAGGCATGAGCTTGCTGGATATTGGTTGCGGCTGGGGCTATTTACTAATCGAAGCGGCTAAAAAATACGGCATTCAAGGTTACGGCTGCACGCTGAGCAAAGAACAGTGGAAAAAAGGACAGGAACGCATTGAAAAGCTGGGACTGCAGGGCCAGGTGCAGATTGATTTGATTGATTATCGCGATTTGGTAGATGAAGGACGGCAGTACGACCGCATTGTCAGTGTCGGTATGCTGGAACATGTAGGCCGTTCTAATTATGCCCTGTATATGGAAACGGCAGAACATCTGCTGAAAGACGGCGGTATGTTTTTACTTCACTATATCAGCGGTCATGATGAAAGCGTTGGCAATCCGTGGATGCGCAAATATATTTTCCCAGGCGGTACGCTGCCGTCGCTGCGGGAAATTATCAGCTTAGCATATGACAGTGATTTCCAGGTCATTGATGTGGAAAGCCTGCGCCGTCATTACTACAAGACATTAATGTGCTGGTATCATAATTTCCAAGGTGTGCGCGATAAAGTCGCTGCGGATAAAGGTGAAGAATTTGTCCGCATGTGGGATTTATACCTTTGCGGCTGCGCCGTATCCTTCTATATTGGCAATATTGATTTGCATCAGATTTTGATGACTAAAGGAACTAAAAATGATTTGCCTATGACACGTTGGTATTAAGGCTGGGCATACTAATAAGGGAGTGCAGCAACATGAGATTTTCAGCTCATGTTGTCACACTCCCTTTTGCTGTATATTGTTATGATTTATTTTCTTTAAACGGTTACTTCAGCCGTTCAGCGTTTTTTTTAGATTTTTGAAAAAACGGTCTAGTATGCGTTGGTATACGCCGCGCAGATCGTCGGAAGAACCTCGCGTGCGCATGTCTTCACTGTAGGAAACCAATTTTCCCGTTTTTACATCATAGACGGCAAAGCGGACACGGACCGTGGCCATGGGAACATAAGCATCCGGTACATAGACCGGATAGGACACATCGTGATAAAACCAATGGGGATGGCCGTCCCGGTCATAATAGACATCTCGAACGGAGTAGGAATTCCATTCTGTATGAGCCGGAATCAGCCCGGTGCCGACGTGATACGTAAGAAGCTGGGCCGTGACGTATGCATCGGCTTTGGCGTCGATAGCTGCCTGCGGAATGACGACAGGTGCCGGAGAAGGTGTTGGTGATACTGTTGCTGTTGATTTTTCTGGCAAGGCTGCCTCAGCGGTTTCAGCAGATACGGCTGCAGTATTTTCTGATGGCATATCTGCTGCCGGGTCGCTGGTTACAGCGTGTTTGATTTCTACAGACTGGGAAATGGGCTTTTCTTTCTTTGCTGTTTCTTTTTTTGCAGCTTCTTGGCGTACTGCCGCAGGGGCAGGCGGTTCCAGTGCAGGCGTAACCACTGCCGCGCCTTTTAGTGCGGCGGCTTTCTTTTGGAAGTCTTTTTTTAGACGGTATACTTTCAGCGGCGTATCTGTTTGCAGCGAAGAGGTGTCCAGCGTGTCAATATATAGTGTATGTACGGAAGAAAAGTCATATGTCGAATCGCTCCAGGTATCATAGTTTTCTGCATAAACTGCCAGGGGAATCAGGCATACGGTCAGCAGGGTGCATACACGAGAAAAAAACGTTTGGGCCATACCAAAATCTCCTTTCCAAGGCGAATGTTTTTTGCCTATATTATAGCATATACGCCGTCACAGACATACAAAAAAAACTGCATCATGCGATGCAGTTTTTTGTATGTTGCTGTAATCCGTATTATTTTGTGAAATAACGAGCGAGCAAGCCATCAAATACACGGCCGTGACGGGCTTCGTCTTTTGCCATTTCATGAACCGTATCATGAATAGCGTCGAGGTTGAGCTGTTTAGCCAATGTTGCCAATTCTTTTTTACCAGCGCAGGCACCCTGTTCAGCAGCAGCGCGCATTTCAAGGTTGGTCTTGGTATCATCTGTTACTACTTCGCCGAGAAGTTCAGCAAATTTAGCAGCATGTTCAGCTTCTTCGAATGCAATGCGTTTGTAAGCTTCGGCTACTTCCGGATATCCCTGACGGTCAGCGACACGGCTCATTGCGAGGTACATGCCTACTTCAGAGCATTCGCCCGTAAAGTTCAAATGCAGGCCTTCTAAAATCCGTTCGTCAACGCCTTTAGCTATGCCTACTCTATGTTCATCAGCGTATTCTTTTACGCCTTCTTTTAATTCTGTGAATTTGGATTTGGGAGCACCGCACTGTGGACATTTTTCCGGAGCTTCCGTACCTTCATACACATAACCGCAGATACCGCATACAAATTTTTTCATAGTGAATACCTCCTAAAATTAGTTATATCATTTTCAAAGTGAAATTGACTATTAACTACTATTAACAAATAATCTTTATTTGTTATGGCTCTATTATAACAGACAACATTTGTAAAAGCAAGGGTATTTTGTAAAAATTTTGAGAAAGATAGGAGGGACAGCAAGGGGAGCGGCAGTACGGCAGAGTTGCTTTTTCATACTTACTTATATATAATATTACTTAAGTATGAAAGATGAATATATCTATCCTTTATATACATTAATACACAGAAGCAACGGGTATAAGGAGGAACTTTACATGTGGAAGAAAAAAATGGCAGGATTGCTGGCTGTTGTTGCGCTATGCGGCTCTATGGCTGTCAGTGCAGCTGATTATACAATTTTGGAAAAAGCAGATAAAGTAGAAACGACTGTATATGGTACGACTCAGACGGGTTCGTTAAATGACCGCGTAGCAGCTTTGGATAAATTGCTGAACGGCAAATCGACAGTCGCAGGCAGTCTTCAGGATAAAACCAATACATTATATAAAGATGTATACGGCAATACGGGTTCGGATTTGTCACTGCTGGCAGCGACGAACCTGATGCAGTGGCAGTATTCCGGACAAATTACGGATGAACCTATTTTAGTACGTGTCGGCGCCTTGGAAGAAGGTATTGACGGCAAAGTGCAGACGGGTTCATTGATTAGCCGTATCCAGTCACTGCGTTACAGTATGCTGGGCAATAAAAAATATATTTCCCAGGAAACATTGATTCCTGTATCGACTATTGTTTCGATGAAAACGCTGGAAGAATTAGATTCTAAGACGGCGCAAGAAGGGGATACTGTGCGTTTTGCCGTATCAGATGATGTCGTTGTTGACGGTGTTGTAGTTATTCCGCGCGGCATGGAAGCGACAGGGACGATTACGAAAGCCCGAAAATCCGGCCGGTTTGGCAAAGACGGCAAGATTGAAATTACATTCCATTCTGTGCGGGCAGCAGACAGCACACCGGTTGACTTGACTGTCGGCGAAAAAACAAAAGAAGAATACAAACGGACAGCCGGTGCTGTCGGTGCATCGGCTGCCGGTGCGATTATTTTAGGGCCAGTAGGATTAGTTGGCGGCTTGTTTGTTCATGGCAATGAAGTCAATATCCCGGCCGGTACGACTATGTATGCAGAAACAGCCAAAGATACAGAAGTCGTTGGCTTTAAACAGAATGGGACGATTGAAAATTTAAAAACAGCGAATATGGCTGCCAGCGGTGTTGTTGTGCCGTCAGCGGTTACAGATGATGCCAGTGTAACGGGATATCATGGAGATGTTACGCCTGTTGATTTGTCCGACACGGCTCATGCAAGTGATACGGATGGCGCAGAACCGGCAGATACAACGGCATATCACGGCCAAAGTGCGGCAGCAGATACGCAGACAACAGGTGACGTACATGAATAAAACGTGGGCTGTTTCTGTATTGGCGGCATTGGTGCCATTTTCTGTAATGGCGGCTGGTGAGACGGTTCAGACAGGACATACGGCAAAACAATTGCATACGGAAACTGCGATGAAAATTCCCGTAGAAAAAACAGCGGTTGTTCCCGTAGATTTGGATAAAGCATCGCAGCAAAAAGATGTTGTTCTGCCGACGCAGCCGATACGCGTAGCGGCAGACTCGATGCTGGTGCGCGGCAAAGATGGATATGTACAAAGCCGCGGCAATGTGGATTTACAGCAGGGAATGGATGAAATTCATGCCCATTATGTAGAAGGAAATACCCAGACCCAGGTATATCGCACAGCAGGCGATTATGTATATATAAGTGGAGATACGGCCTTTACCGGTACTGACATGACGTACAGTGGTAAGACCGGCGGTGCAGTGCTGCGTTCTGTAGAAGGGTTTATGGGACCGGATTATTATATACGCGGTACAGATGCGGAAATGCTGGACGGCACGTACTATTTAAAGCACGGCTTGATTACGACGCCCCATGCCGTAGCTAAAACACCGGACTATTATTTAACCGGTGATGATATCCGTGTATATCCGGGTGAGAAATTTACGGCAGAAAACACCAAACTTTGGTTTAAGCATATCTGTCTCTTTACGTATGGACATTATGAGGGCAAGTTAGGTAATAATGAATCCAGCAGAAGCTGGCTGTTTACCTTATTCCCGCGTCCTAATTACAATAAATCCGATGGCTTCAGCTTACATGGCCATGCAGCGTTTCCGATGAATGAAAGCGGGGATCTGCATCTGGATGTTGAATATATGTTAACTTCCAAAAGAGGATTTAAGCCGGCAGCCCGCTTAGTAAAAGAAACACGGGCAGGCACATTCCGTTTAGGCTACAGTAAGGAAGAAAGTACGGATAATGATGATAATATCTGGGCTACTAAATGGCCGGAATTGGAATATTTTGCACCGCGGTTTTATTTGGGAAGCACCGGTGTGTATGTAGACAGCAGTGCTAATTGGGGCCGCTGGTCTGAAGACGGCGTTGGTACGGGCTCGCATAAAGGGTATCGTACAGAAATTACCCATGTACCGCTGCCGCTGTGGAAACGTGCCAATATCCGGTTTTTTGCCGGGTATCGCCGGGATTGGTATTCCATTCAGGATGCAGAACGGCGAGATCCTTACAGCGGCGTGATTGTCAATCAAGGGATTAACGACCACATGTGGGCCAGTGTTTGGTACAAGAAACACAATGTCAGCGGCTATACGCCGTATCGGTTTGATACGCTGGACGATCCCCGGCAGCAGGGATTTTCGCTGGGATATGTATTGACGCCTCGCGATACATTTATTTTTACGCTTGCTCAAAACTTGGATACCCGCGATATTTCGGATAGAAATTACACGTGGGTTCGGGATTTGCATTCGTTCATTGCTGTTATTACGTATAAACAGGTTGATAAAAGCTGGGAAGTTAAATTAAGAGCTAAGGATTTTGATTAGCTGCCTAGACAAGGGAAAGCTGTGATGGATTGGCTGCGGCCACGCCGTCACAGCTTTTTTACATACTTTTTACATAACATACGTAGGTATTGCGCGTATTTATAGGTATAATATATAGAGAAGTCTATACGATGAAAAAAGGGGTTGTAGTGAAATGCCATTGATTTATTGTGTGGAAGATGATGAAAACATACGCGAATTAGTCGGATATGCGCTGCGAAGCCAAAATTTTGACGTAGAAACTTTTGCCGACGGCAAAGAGTTTTGGCAGGGCATAGAAAAAAAGATTCCATCTTTAATTTTATTGGATATTATGCTTCCCGGTGAAAGCGGAACAGAAATATTGGATAAAATCAGAAAAAACAATCAATTAAAAACGATGCCTGTCATTATGCTGACGGCGAAAACAAGCGAATATGATATTGTAAAAGGATTAGACGGCGGTGCCGATGATTATGTTTGCAAACCATTTGGCATTGTAGAACTTATTTCCCGTATTCGATCTGTACTGCGGCGCAGCACACCGCGGCAAACGGAAAAAAATACTTATTCGTTTGGTCCGGTGACGCTGGACAGTGAAAAGCATATTGTCACTGTCGATGGGGAAATTTGCCATCTGACTGTAAAAGAATTTGAATTGCTGCGGTATTTATTGGTGAATACAGATATTGTACTCAAGCGGGAACAGATTATGGAAGCTGTCTGGGGATTTACCTATGAAGGAGAAAGCCGTACGATCGATATGCATATAAAGAGCCTGCGTCAGAAACTGGGCGATGGAGGGCATATTATCCGGACGGTCCGCGGTGTAGGCTATGTGATTGGCGGCAGCATATGAGACGAAAAATATATGCAAGCTTAGTGGCATTGGGATTTGCCTGTATGGCCGTGACCCTCGTCATTTCCGGCTGGCTGTTTTGGCGGGCGATGCAGCGGCAGGCGGCAGAAGAAATGGAAGTCGCACTGACTGTTATAGCCCAATCTATTCAGCATACAGAGCAGCCGGAAGACTGTTTGCAGCAGATTGCGGCTGCACGCAGCGGGAATCTCCGCATTACGTGGATTAATCCCGACGGCACGGTGCGGTTTGAATCGGATTATCAAGGACAAATGGAAAATCACTTGGCCCGGCCGGAAGTGCAGGAAGCAATACAGCAGGGATACGGCAGTGCTGTTCGAGATTCGTCTACGTTGTCGCGGGCACTGTATTATACAGCTGAAAAAATGCCGGACGGTACTATTTTGCGAATCAGCATGGAACGAGACACGTTGTATGCGCATGTTTTGTCACTGCTTCCCATGGTTCTTGTCTTATTGCTGCTGGCAGCGTTGGGATGTGTCAAAGCATCACGTATGCTGACGGCCAGTTTGCTGCACCCTTTGCGGCAGACTGTTTTGCTGATGCGGCAGCTGCGAGATCCGGACCGCATGGAACAGCAGAAAGACGTTACTGTAGATCCGGAACTGCGGCCGTTAGTGGATAAAATTGTGGCGCAGAGCAAAGTGATTAAAGAAACGATTCATACCTTGGAACAACAGCGCAATATGATGCGGATGATGATGGAAAATTTGCAGGAAGGGGTTATCCTGACAGACAATACGTACCGTATTTTGGGGATGAACCAATGTGCTAAAACGATTTTGCATGAAAAAGAAGGGTTTTCGTGTATTGGCCAGGCCCTGGAACCGTTGCTGCCGGAAGTTTCTTGGAAGCTTATTCACGACCATAAGTATTCGGATACCGTATTTGAAGAAAAGGTCAGCCGTGACCATTTATTGTATCAATTAACGGTTCAATCCGTATATAAAGAGGATGAATTTTACGGCATTTTGTTTATTATTGATGACATTACCGAACAAGAACATCGCGAACAGCTGCGGCGTGAATTTACTTCGAATGTTTCTCATGAACTCAAGACACCGCTTACATCTATCAGCGGTTTTGCCGAAGTATTATCAGCCGGTCTGTTCCAAACCAATGACGATGTCGTGCATTTTGGCACCTTGATTCGAAAAGAAGCCAAGCGGCTGTTGGGAATGATTGAAGAAATCATGCATTTAACGCGAATTGAAGAACATCGCGGCAATGAAAAACAAGAGCCTGTTTTTTTGAAAGACATTGTCAATGATATTGTAGAATTTATGGAACCAGTACTGATAGAAAAAAAGGTAACCATTCATTGCATGATGGAAGAGGTATCCGTCATAGGCAACAAAGGGCTGCTGCGGGAAATGGCGATGAACCTGATTGATAACGCAGTCAAGTACAATTTGCTCGGAGGCCATGTATATGTCAGTCTGCAAAAAAAAGAAAATACGATTTTCTTTACTGTACAGGATACGGGAATCGGTATTCCTGAAGACAAGCAAAAACGGGTTTTTGAACGATTTTACCGGGCAGATTCCAGCCGTTCCAAGAAAATCAGCGGCAGCGGCTTAGGATTGTCTATCGTCAAGCATATAGCAGAACGCCATCATGGCACGATTACACTGAAAAGTAAAGAGAATACAGGCACAACGATTACAGTACAATTACCGGCAGAACAAAAGATATAACTGTAATATAACGTTTTTTATCATGCATGATGTTCCTTCCTAGGAAAGTTTTTAGTTTTTGGCTTGAAGTTTGAAGAAAATGAATAGTAATGCGATACACTATGCGCTTGCCATCGTATAGTAAAACGGGCTGCAGCAAAATGGACTAACAAATTTCATTTTGCTGCAGCCTTTTTTGGGCAGGAATAAAGAAACAGAAATATTTTACAAAACTTTACATTGTTTACATAAGAAACTTACATACACTTGATAGGATAAGGTTGTACTTGAAACAAAGCGATACAAGGATACGTATTAAAGGAGAGGATTTATAATGAAATTGAAAAAAGTAGTACTCGTAGCGTTAGCTGCTATGATGGTATTGGGTGCAGCCGGCTGTGGCAGCCAGCAAGGCAGCGGCGACAAACAGGCTGCTGTCAAAGGCAGCATTACCGGTTCCGGTTCTTCTGCATTATTGCCGTTGGTTAAAGATGCAGCTGAAAAATTCAAAGTTAACAACAAAGATGTTACCATTACGCTGAATGCCGGCGGTTCCGGTACAGGCCTCAAACAAGTTTCTGACGGCTCCGTCGATATGGGCAACTCGGATGTACCGGCTGAAACGAAATTGGATAAAGCAAAAGCGGATAAATTAGTAGACCATAAAGTCTGCGTTATGACGGTTGCTACGATTATTAACAAAGATGTTGGCGTCAAAAACTTGACTCGTCAGCAGTTGGCAGATATTTTTACAGCGAAAGTAACGAACTGGAAAGATGTAGGCGGCAAAGATATGCCGATCGTCTTGGTAACCCGCCCGAAAACATCGGGTACCAGAGCACTCTTCAAACAATATGCAATCAACGGTGCAGAAGAAGCAGACAACAAATCGTTGGAAACAGATAACTCCGGCATCTTGATTCAGAGCGTAGCGCAAAACCCCGGTGCTATTGGATATGTCGCTCTTCCGTACTTGATTAATGATAAATCCGTTGACGTTGTATCTATTGATGGCGTAGAACCGACATTGGAAAATACATATAGCGGTACATATGGCGTATGGGGCTATGAACACATTTATACAAGCAAAGAACCAAAAGCAGCCGTTAAAGCATTTATCGAATATGTAACAGGCGATGAATACGGTAAACGGATTGAAGAACTTGGCTATGGTGTAAGTTCTAAAATGCAGACTAAAGAAGTTCACTAATCGTTGGAGGGACAAGTAATGAATGCAATCGATGCGGCGGTCAGCAAAGCCCACCGTAACGAGAAAGCAGCCCGGACCTTCATTACAGTATGCGGCATCGGTATGGCACTGGTGCCGTTTCTTATAGGGGCCTTTCTCTTTATCAAAGGTACAGATACATTTTTTCAATTTGGACACAGCATTGCGGAATTTCTGTTTTCCGGTCAATGGAATCCAAGTGATACGGCAGAAGGCGGCGGCCAAGTCGGTGCAGGCATGTACGTGGCCGGTTCGCTGGTAACATGTGCGCTGGCACTGGTTATTACGCTGCCGCTCAGCATAGCTTCTGCCATTTTTATGACAGAAATCGCCACGCCAAGGACGCGGCGCCTTATTCAGCCGGCTATCGAATTGTTTACGGGGATTCCATCTGTTGTTTACGGCTTTGTCGGCATGACCGTACTGATTCCGTTTTTACGCCGTATTTTTCCTATGCCTTTTGGCTTTTCTGTATTAGCGGCAGGGATTGTATTGGCAGTCATGATTTTTCCTACGATTACGACAATGGCAGCCGATGCAATGACAGCTGTTCCCAAGGCTTGGCGTGAAGCATCCTTTGGATTAGGCGCGACACGGTGGGAAACGATTGCCCACGTCGTCCTGCCGGCTGCTAAAGGCGGTATTTTTACGGGAATTATTTTGGGCTTGGCCCGCGCATTGGGCGAAGCACTGGCAGTCGCTATGGTTATCGGCCAGATGAAAGTATTCCCGACATCGCTGTTTTTACCGGCCAGCACCATGACAACGGCTATATCTGCTGATATGGGCGGTGCCATGGAAGGCGGCGAATACAGTGCGGCTTTATGGACGATGGCACTGATTTTATTCTGTTTGTCGTTCCTGTTTATTTTTCTCATTCATCAGCTCAATGCAGCATGCAGTATTAAAGGAGGAAACAAGTAATGATGTCTCGCGTCCAATATAAACAGCGTATGGATCGCTGCATGACGTACCTCTTTATTGGCGGTGCCGGTTTTGCCGTCCTCCTCCTTATCGCATTTATTGCGTTTGTCGTCATCGAGGGATTCAGCGGCATGACGCTGTCGATGCTGTCCTTTTCAGGCAGCGGCTTAGGCAATATGTTTTTCAATACGTTGTATTTAGTATTCTTGGCTTTGATTGCCAGCACGATTACAGGGATTCCGGCAGGCATCTATTTAGCGGAATATGCCAAAAAAGGCAGAATGACCCATTGGGTCCGCATGGCTGTTGAAACGCTGGCTTCGCTGCCGTCTATTGTAGTCGGGTTATTTGGCTACTTAGTATTTATTGTCATGACCGGTTCGCAATGGAACCTGTTTGCCGGCTCATTAGCCGTATCTATTTTGACATTGCCCTTAGTTACATCCGTTACGGAAGATGCACTGCGCAACTTGCCGGACAGCTACCGCAACGGCAGTTTGGGACTGGGAGCTTCGCATTGGCAGACTATTTGGAGAGTTCTCCTTCCTGCATGTTTTCCGCGGATTATGACAGGGTTGATTATGGCTGCCGGCCGCGGGTTTGGCGAAGCGGCTGCGTTGATGTTTACAGCCGGTATGTCTACCGATATTGACTGGGAAAATTGGGATATTACCGCTTCATCCTGCCCGCTGAATCCGTTTCGTCCCGGTGAAACCTTAGCACTTCATATTTGGGCTCTTCGCACAGAGGCTCTGCATGCCGATGCAGCGCAGCAGGCCGCAGCTTCTTCGGCTATTTTGATGATTTTGGTTGTAGCATTTAGTTTGGCTGCGCGGTATTTGAGCTACCGTATTGATAAAAAAATGGGAGGTAACAGATAATGGCTGAAATGACAACGACTTTGGCCGGTTTTGGTGCCGTATCTGCAAAAAAGGAGAAAACAGCAGAAGCTGTAAAGGTGAATGCGATGGAAGATACGAAAAATATAGAATACACGTTTGATGTTTCCCATATGGATTTATTTTATGACAAAGTACAAGCGTTGAAAGACATCAATTTAAAAATAAAAAAACATGAAATCACAGCCTTAATCGGCCCGTCAGGGTGCGGTAAATCAACTTTTTTAAAGACACTGAACCGTATGAATGACTGGGTAGAAGGCTGCCGTGTCAGCGGCAAAATTCTTTTTGAAGGCAAAGATATTTTTAAAGAAGTAGACCCGCTGGCACTGCGGTACCGTGTCGGCATGGTCTTTCAGCAGCCTACGCCGTTTCCCAAAAGCGTATTTGAAAATGTTGCCTACGGCCCGCGTATTCAGGGGATTTCCAATAAAAAACAATTAGAAGAAATTGTAGAAAAAAGTCTGCGGCAGGCTGCCTGCTGGGATGAAATGAAAGACCGCTTGAATAAAAGCGCATTGGGCCTTTCCGGCGGCCAGCAGCAGCGGCTGTGCATTGCCAGAACACTGGCTGCCAATCCGTCTGTTATTTTGATGGATGAACCGACATCGGCGCTGGATCCGATTTCTACCCAAAAAATTGAAGACCTGGCTTTGGAGTTAAAAGAAAAATACACCATTGTCATTGTAACGCACAGCATGCAGCAAGCACGCCGCATTTCGGACAAGACAGCGTTTTTCTTATTAGGCCAATTAATTGAATATAATAATACCGTGGATATGTTTACCAATCCGTCCAATCCGAAAACAGAAGAATATATCACTGGCCGGTTTGGCTAATAGAGGAGGCCTGCAGCAACGATGTTGAGCAATTATGAAACGGCTATTGCCGAACTAAATAAAGATGTGACGACCTTAGGAATCAAAATAGAAGCAGCTATCGAAAAATCTTGGAAAGCACTGGAAAATTTAGATGTAGAGCTGGCTGATACGGTGTACAAAGGCGATGATGAAATCGACAGTCTTGTAAAAGAATGTATGCGCAAGGATTTGAATATCAGCATGCTTCAGAGTCCGGCAGCTTCGGATTGGCGCAGTCTGATGGCTACATTGAAAATTTTGTCTGACTTGGAACGAATCGCAGACCATTGTGCTGATATATGCCATTATGTCATGCATTTGGAAAAGACCCATCACAATGTCCCCATGCCTGACGGACTGAAAGAAATGTATGGTGTCATGTCATCGATGGTAAGCGATGTTCTGGATTTTTATCAGGGCGAAGACAGTACACAAGCCGAATTGATGAAAGATAAGGATGATATTGTCGACATGTCCTTTAATCATCTGATGGAAGCCATTTCGCAGGAGATTACGGCGCATCCCGAAAATTCCCGCGATTACATAGCGTTTGTACTGGTTGTCAAGTATATAGAACGCATGGCAGATCATGCCAATAATATCGCGGAATGGATTATTTACCGCGAAAAAAATGAAATTAATATTTAAACCTCTCCCTATATAGCATATGTAAACAGCCTGATGTCTGTACCTCGTCGTCAGGCTGTTTTTTATGGTATAATAGATAAAAATAAGCCGCGTCCGGCTTTAGGAGGATATGACCATGGGATTCTTTGAAAATTTTTTTAGTAAAGAAATGAATCAGACGCGCAGTGAAAAAATGTACGATGATGCGCTGCAGTTGTTTAATTCTGCTGCGATGCAAAATCAGACATTGCCGTCGTCATTAAAAGAAAAAATAGAAGCCGGCGAAGACTGTGATGTAGTCAGCGGTGCATCGGGACGATTTGGACATGATATTACCAATCCCATTCCTGTCAATGGGCCCTTTGGAGAATTTACATACTTGTCACGGCTGCGGCTGCGGAGTACTGGCTCTATGGTCTTTTTTCATAAGATACGGACTATTGGAAAGATTGACCTGTTTGAATTGGTCAATGTAAGCGGAAAATTTGTCGATTATTTGTATATGGATATGTATCATCCGCGGGCTACTCGGCTCTATCCGGACAAGTATACGCTGGAACGGGAAGCTGTTTTTCCGCGCGGCGTGACGACAACGGTTTCAGATTTCCCTAACGGATTGTATAAACAGATTAAAAAAGAAGCGAAGCAGCGGTTAGGCGTAGATGTGGCAGAAAAAGAATGTAAATGCATCAACGCAGCGCAGGCGCAGCAGTCTATCGCTGCGGGCAGAGCCGCTATCGATAAGAAACCGTAAAAGTCATGGCATTTGATGAAAAGTTTTTACTGTATCTGTGACATTTTTGGCGCATAGTATGGTATAATATCAGACAGCATTCAACACATTGTGTTGAATACCCAGCAGGTTATCATATTTAGGAGGAAGAGACATATCATGAGAGAATTACCAAAAGCCAATGAAATTTGGCACCATTTCAAAAACAAGACCTATCAAATTATTACGATTGCTGAACATACGGAAACAGGCGAAAAATTTGTTATTTATAAAGCCTTGGAAGATACGATGAAAACGTATGCCCGTCCGCTTAAAGATTTTATGAGCGAAGTCGATAAAGTAAAATATCCTCGTGCCGAACAAACCTATCGGTTTGAAAAAGTAAAATAAGCAACTGCTGGTATATACCAAAAAAGCTGTAAGAAACAGGATGAAAAATCCGTTTCTTACAGCTTTTTTTACATAAAAAATTAGTCTTCTTTATCAGCAATGCAGTCATTGATATCAGCAATCAGTGCATCTACATCAATGCCGTGTGCGCCGGCACCTTCGCCGATCGTTTCAAAATGAGCGGCCATGCAGCCTACGCAGCCCAAACCATACTGCTGGAAAATTTCAATGATTTGCGGATATTTTTGAACTGCTGCGATAATACCCGTATCTTTTGTAATTACTGCCATGAGATATCCTCCTCGTAGATTCATTTCCGTATGTTTTGAAAGAACTTCCGGATTGCATTTATTATACCATATTTTTGTAGGTTTGTATGAACTTATTTATTATGATATAAAAGCATGAAATAAAATACATATACACATTTATATATTCATAAATATAATATACTCATAAAATATAACGTAATATAGTATGAAAAAATAAGAGAAACAGAATAGCATAGATAGTTGTTATAGTTGATACATGTTGATGTAATATACATATCATTGCACAGATATCTAAACATTTAAGCATAGACTCTATGTCAAATGCGAAAAAAGAATAAATAAAAAACTTCGTTGCAATAATTGAATAGAATGTTGCTTTATTCGCAAAATGCATTATAATAATAACAAAGGTTGTTCTTTACACTACTAAATTAAAGAAAGGAGTCCAGTAAAAACAGAAAACCCCCTTACAAGATATAAAGGGGAAATGAATCGTGGTTATGTATTTAATAAGGGTATGTAGTAAAAGGAAAGGGTGAATGTAGATTATGGACGTATTACTTGCAGTATTGCCGCTTCTTTGGCTCATTGTTGGCTTAGCTATTTTAAAAGTGCCGGCTTGGAAAGCCTGCTTGATTGCAGCTATTATTTCATTTATCGTTGCTGTTGTTCCGTTCGGTAAAGAATCGGGGATTATGCTCTCCGGGGCGTTGGAAGGCGTTGCCTTGGCAATTTGGCCGATTTTACTGGTTATCACATCGGCTATTTTTACGTATAACTTGGTAGTGCATACGAAAGCAATGGAAACCATTAAAACGATTTTGACTTCTGTAAGCTCGGATATGCGTATCTTGTCGCTGCTGTTAGCTTGGGGCTTTGGCGCATTTATGGAAGGCATGGCTGGTTTTGGTACTGCCGTTGCTATTCCGGCAGCTATGATGGTTGGCTTGGGCTTCCATCCGCTGAAATCTATCTTGGCTTGTTTGGTTGCCAATTCCGTTCCGACGACGTTTGGTTCTATCGCCATTCCGACAACAACATTGGCTTCCTTGACTGGTTTGGATTCCGTACATTTAGGTCAGTTCATTGCGATTCAGTTGTTCATTTTGAACACGGTCAGCCCGTTCTTCGTTGTTATGATTATGGGCGGCGGTCCGAAAGCACTGAAAGGCGTATTCATTCCGACTTTGATTTCCGGCTTGGCATTGTCTTTACCGGAATTAGGTATCAACATGGCAATGGGACCGGAATTGTCTGTTATCGTTCCGTCCATCATCATCATGGGTGCGATTGCTGTATGTGCTAAAGTATTCCCGGCCAACGATCCGGAATACAAAGTTGACGCAGAAGTTCGTCACGTTCCGATGGGTGAAGCCATTACCGCTATGATGCCGTTTATCTTGATTTTCGTATTGTTAATCGTTACGTCTAAACTGATTCCGGCTATCAACGCACCGCTTGCTTCCATCAAGACATCTGTTCCTATCTATATGGGTGAAGGTGCTAAACCGTACACATTCGTTTGGATTGCAACACCGGGCATTATGATTTTCCTTTCCGCATTTATTGGCGGTGCTGTTCAGAAGACAGGCTTGGGTGAAATGCTTGGCGTATTAGGCAACACATTTAAAGGATTGAAATTTACGTATATTACTATCATCGCTGTTGTTGTTACCGCTAAATTGATGACGTACAGCGGCATGACAGCTACCATTGCCAACGCTCTTGTTGCTGCAACAGGTTCCTTCTATCCGGCATTTGCTCCGCTGGTTGGCGCGTTGGGTGCATTTATTACTGGTTCCGGTACCAATGCGAACGTCCTCTTTGGGCCACTGCAGACTGCAGCTGCAACACAGATGGCTGCAACGGGTATGACCTCGTATGACAGCGGACTCTTGTCCTTGTGGCTGGCAGCTACTAACTCCGGCGGCGCAGGCATTGGCAAAATGTTCTCCCCGCAGAGTATTGCTATCGGCGTAGGCGCTGTTGCTCCGGCTTTGGAAGCATATATCAGTGCGAATAAAGTCGATGAAGGCAAAGCAAAAGAACTGCGTGACAGCATTCTTCCCAGCACGATTATGAAGAGTGTAGCTGGTTACTTCATTCTCTTTATTGTAGTAGCTGGTGTCGTATGCTTCGTAGGTCAAAGCATTTTCCTTCACTAAGATAATTACATAGTATTTGATACCCCCTGTATTGGTTGTACTGATACAGGGGATTTTTTTAGGTTAAATGTGTGTGTAGTATGTAAAAAGAACAAGGACTAAGCCGGAACAGCAGACGCAAGGCAACGCAGTACAAAAGCTAAAATCAGTACGAATAGGGGCAGCAATGTCAGGCGACAGGCTATTATACACTGCTGCATCATTTCTCTTCTTTGAACGTTTTGTTTAATAGTTAAAAGAATATTTATTTTATATAATTTACGATTGAAACAAAATATAATGCAGTATAAAAAATAAAACAGCAGAATCTGCCGATTGATTTGGCAGCGCTGCTGTTTTATTTGCAGTACTAGTTTAGTTTTTTTATTTAATTTCCGGCGGCATGGATTTGCGTGTGTGAGGCATAGCCAGGGAATCGCCGGGATAGGTGTGGTATTTGACCGATGGGGCGGTAAAACCGCGGCCGACAACTTCTGAAGCATCACTGATAATCATGAAAGCTCCCGGATCGATTTTGTTGACAATTTCTTTGACCTTGGCGATTTCAGTCAGTTTAATAGCGGCGTAAATAATGCGTTTATCCTGCATTGTATAGGCACCCTGACCGTAAAAGTACGTAGCGCCGTGTCCGACATAGCGCATGATTAAATGGGCAATATCATCGGAACGGTTGGAGATGATAAAGACGGATTTACGCTGTTTCAGGCCGATGACTACTTTGTTGGTAATGAACGCCGTAATATATGAACCGACAAACGTCAAGACTGCCATTTCCAAAGAAAACATGTAAGCAGCTGCTGCCAGGATAATCGAATTGATAGCCATGACAACATTGCCCATTTCCAGAGAATAATATTTTTTGACGATGGCACCGACGACATCGAGCCCGCCGCTGTTGCCGTTGTATTTATATAGAATACCAAAACCCAGCCCAGATACTAAACCGCCTGTAATACAGGAAATCATAGGGTCTTTGATGAGGTTCCAGTCTGACATAAAGGCAGTTCCATCGACCAGCGCTGAAAATAATACGGTGCCGACGATGCTTAGAACGGTGTACTGCCGTCCCATGTATTTATAACAGGCAATCATAATCGGAATATTCAATACAAAAATGCCAATACCAATAGGAAATCCGGTTGCAAAATAGGCCATGATAGCGATGCCGCCGATGCCGCTGCTCAGCAAATGATGGGGAACAAAAAAGGCATTCATGCCAATCGCGACAATCAAGCCGCCGATAAGCGAGGCGAGATACGGGATGGAGAATTTCTTTAACGATGTTTTTTGATTTGATTTCATATTTCTTTGCTCCTACAGTATACAGAAACAATTGTAAAATAAAAGAAAAAACGGTATAATTTAAATTGGCACAATGGTATTTATGTGCATTGAGACAGGATACGAAGCCAAGAAAACTATGCGCTGTATCCTAGTTGTTTCATCATTATAACATAAGCAAAATTTAATTCAATATAGAAACATATATTTTGTATTTGGGATGGGGATGCAGTGTGATAGAGGAAATTGGCTACGGAAAAATTAACCTGGCATTGGCGATAACAGGAAAACGAGATGACGGGTATCATAATATCGATACGATATTTCAATCGATTGCACTGCATGATATTGTCCAGCTGGAAGAAGCAGGAGAGTGGCAGCTGACATGTTCTGATCCGGAACTTGCTTGTGACGAGTCTAATTTAGCCTATAAAGCATTTAAAGCGCTGCAGCCATACAGCAAGGGACGATGTGCCCATGTGCATATAGAAAAACATATTCCGATTGCCGCCGGCTTAGCAGGCGGCAGTACAGATTGTGCCGCTGTGTTGAGAGGTCTAAATCGGCTGTGGCATCTAGGCTTATCACAAGAAAAACTGTGTCAAATCGGCGCATCGTTAGGTGCTGATGTTCCCTTTTGTATTTGTGGCGGCAGCAGGCGCGGCCAGGGTATTGGCGACCAATTAGAAGAACTGCCGTCCCTTCCTGCATGGGAAGTGGTGATTGTTCATCCCCGTGTGCCTGTATATACGGGCAAAGCATACGGATTATTTGATCGGTCTGCACACATTAAGCCTGTGGCAGTAGAAAAAGCGGCGCAGGCTGTGCGGCAGCAGGATTTTGCCATGCTGACAGCTGCCATGGGCAATACATTTGAAGAATTAGTGATTCCTGATGTACCGCTCATCGAAGCGTGCCGCAGCCTTTTGCAGGCGCACGGACTTCGTCCTTTGATGGCCGGCAGCGGGCCGACGGTTTTTGCTTTGGTGCCGCCGCAGGAAAAAGGACAGCAGGTATATGATAAAATACGGGATGAGGCAAGTACCCAGCCCATGGATGTATATATAAGCAGACTTGTCAGGAGTGAATGAAGATCGTATGAAAAATAAGAAATATAAATTAGAACCTATTCAGCTGGATGCCTATAAGCCGCTGCGGGATGTTGTCAGTGAAGCCTTGCGGCAGGCCATTAAAGACGGTGTATTAAAACCGGGTGAACGGCTTATGGAAATTCAGCTGGCAGAAGAATTAGGCGTAAGCCGTACGCCGATACGCGAAGCAATCCGCAAATTGGAATTGGAAGGATTTGTAGTCATGGTGCCGCGGCGCGGTACCTACGTGGCAGATATATCCCTGAAAGATATTTCTCAAGTTTTTGAAATCCGCGGTGCTTTGGAAGAATTAGCAGCTGGCCTGGCGGCAGAACGAATTACACCGGACGAATTAGAATGTTTGGAACGCATTTTAGTAGAAATTAATGAATACATGGCTAATGATAAGTTTGATAAAATCGTTGACGCCGATGTACGGTTCCATGACATATTGTATCATGCCAGCCGGAATCAGCGTTTAGTAGATATTCTTCATAATTTGCGGGAACAAATGCTGCGTTTCCGTTCCATTTCCATGCATTATCCGGGCCGATTGGCTGCTACGTGGGAAGAACATCGCCAGATGGTAGAAAATATTGCCCAGCATAATAGTGCTATGGCCCGCAAAGTGGCTAAAAAACATATGGAAAATTCGGAAAAAACGCTGCTGAAGGGAATACAGCAAGATGAAGAATCAGCACGTAAAATCCATGAATTATTTCCTGACCATCATACAAGTGAGTAATTTGAAAAAAGAAGGCGAATACGCATGATGCATATTTCTCACTTTTTGGGACAGATTCGGCATAAAGCCAATCATATGGATGATTTTGAAAATTTTTTATATATTTTAACGGTTATATTATTTTCCCTGCTGTTTATACGGGCACTTGTTGCTCTGTATATGGGCCGCTGGAATTTATTTAACTGATATGAAATGCAGTTAGGAGCTAACAAATGAAAACATTTTCTCTTCCTTGTGGAAAAGGAGTACAAACCGTATCGTTGGATGAATCGCATATATTGTATGATTTGCACGGCAATCAAGTAGACACTGTAACCGATGAAGCGGCAGCAGTGCGCCAAGCTTTGCGCCACCCCATTGGCAGTACGCCTCTTCGTGAGGTCATTCAGGCGACGGATACCGTTGCCATTATAGTAAGTGATATTACGCGTATTGTTCATACAGCGCAAATGCTGCCTGTTATTGTGGAAGAACTTAATGCCATAGGCGTACAAGATGAACAAATTACAGTTATTACTGCACAGGGGACGCATCGGGCGCACACGCCGGAAGAAAATAATATTGTTTGCGGCGAAGAAATGGTAAAACGCCTTCATATTGTCAATCATGACTGCCGTGACGAAGCCAATCTGGTCAAAGTCGGCACGACAACGCACGGAAATGATATTTTCTTGGACAGACGCGCCGTAGAAGCAGACAAAGTCATTTTGACGGGTGCCGTATCATTCCATCCAATGGCTGGATTTGGCGGCGGCCGCAAAAGCGTGCTTCCTGGAATTTCCAGTTATGAAACGATTATGCGCAATCACGCATTGGCATTGACTGACGAAATTGGCGGCGGCTGCAACCCGCTGTGTGAAACGAGTCTGCTGGAGCATAATCCGCTGCATGACGATATGCGCCAAGCTGCAGCGCTGCTCAATCCGGCATTTTTGGTCAATACGGTCTTTACGGCTGACGGTGATTTATGTGAAGTAGTAGGCGGCCATTGGTATGAAGCATGGAAAAAAGGCTGCGAAGATTTACTGCATATTGCCAGTGTACCCATTCAAGAACAAGCGGATGTGACAATTGGATCTGCCGGCGGCTATCCCAAGGACATGAATCTCTATCAAAGTACAAAAGCCCACATGAATGCAGTATTTGCGACGAAACCCGGCGGCATTATGATTTTTACGCTGGACTGCCCGGACATTAAAGAACCGGCTATTTTTACAGACTGGTTTTTCCGCAGTGATATGGATGCCTTTGAAAAAGACTTGCGCGCGGACTTTTCCATTCCGGCTTTTGTTGCCTTTAAAACGCACTGCATCATCAATTCGATGAAACAGGTATACATCGTTACGCGTCCGGAAAATTTTGACATCATTCGGCAGAGCGGACAAATTCCGGCAGCTACCTTGGAAGATGCCTGGAACATGGCACAGGCTGAATTGGCTAATGAAGGAAAGAGCGATTATAAAGTTACGATTATGAGCCACGCCGCAGCGACATTCCCTGTATTAAAATAAATTTGTTTCAATAATTAAAAGAAAGATGGAAAAAGGTAAAACGTATAATTCCTTTATTTATACGTTTTACCTTTTTATTATATGCAAAAATATAAAAATATAAGACAAATAAGCAAAAAAAATTTTAAAAAGATAGGAAGACAAATCTCTTAATTTGTACTATAATAGGTACATTGCAACCCAAGTGTTGCACTAGAAGAAACTCAAGTTGCGAGTAGTAAGGAGAAGTACAATGAAACCATATAACAAGGTAACAGATGAAGTAATACAAGCATTAAAAGATATTGTTGGGGATAAAAATGTAAAAACAGATGCCGATGTATTGGATGTATATAAATCCGATGAAAGTTTGGCTCCTTCATTTTGGCATACACCGGAAGTCGTCGTGCTGCCGGGCTGTACAGAAGAAGTAGCAGCTATCATGAAATTGGCCAATCAGTACCATGTACCTGTTACGCCGCGCAGCGCAGGCACGAGTGTCAGCTGCGGCGCTGTTCCAGCATATGAAGGTATTGTCGTTTTGATGGAACGCATGAATAAAATTTTGGAATTGAATGAAGACGGCATGTACATGATTGTCGAAGCCGGCGTTCGCACGATTGACATTCAAAATTTGGCCAATTCCAAAGGCCTTATGTACGCTGGCGATCCCTGCAGTTCCGACAGCTGTTTGATTGGCGGCAATTTGGCAACCAATGCCGGCGGCAACAAAGCAGTTCGATACGGCACGACACGCCACCAAGTATATTCCATTGAAGCTGTCCTGCCGAATGGCAAAATTGCCCATTTAGGAGCTACATTAAAAAAATGTTCCACAGGTTTTTGCTTAGATCAATTAATTATTGGTTCAGAAGGCACCTTAGGGATTATTACCAAAGCGACGCTGAAATTAGTACCGCTTTGCCCGTACCGCCTGGATGTCTTGGCTGTCTTTACGGATTTGGCAAAGGCAACGGCATTAGTGCCTAAATTGGTCAAAGCAGGTCTCAACCCGACTTCTGTTGAATTTATGGATAACAACTTTGTCCGCAGTGCCAGCGATTATAGTGAACTGCGCTTGCCGCATTATGAAGACGGCTGTTATGATATTATTTCCATTGAAACATTTAATGAAGGTGAACTGGATGACAAGATGGAAAAATTGGCAGCTATTTGTGAAGAATGCGGGGCTACTGATGTCGTAGAAGCCGATGACCGTGTTTGGAAAGTCCGCCGCAACTGCTTGGAAAGCACGCGTGTCTTTTCCAAAGTAGCTACGTCGGAAGATTTGGTTGTACCAGTAACTAAAATTGCTGACTGCATTCAGACGCTGGTTGCAGAAAGCAAAAAATACGATTTCCGTGTATTTTGTCTGGCCCATGCTGGCGACGGCAACTTGCATTTCCAAATTTTAAAATGTGACATGAGCGATGAAGACTGGGTAAACCAATTAAAAGAATTCCGCGCTACGGCATATAAGTATGTATACGGTTTAGGCGGCCGTCTTTCCGGCGAACATGGTATCGGCCTCAAACGCTTAGCATACATGGAAAAATACACCGACCCTGTAGAATTGGAATTGATGAAGACCATTAAGAAAGCAGTCGATCCCAACTGGATTTTAAATCCTGGCAAGGTCATTGATTTTGAAAAATAATATATAAATACAGAAAACTATCATGTAACGTGTTTCGTTTTTAGTTTGAAGAAAATATGTCATCAAGCTGTAAACGATACACATCAAACAGTATGGTAAAAGGGAGCTGTAATAAAATGGATTACATTTTGTTGCAGCTCCTTTTTGGCAATCTTATGTGACAATAGCAATATAAATAAAAAAAGAACGCCCAAATCGGACGTTCTTTTGCTTTAGATGTATACCAAATCTTATTATTTGGAGTACAATTCGACGATAAGTGTTTCGTTGATTTCTACTGGAATTTCATCACGTTCCGGCATACGTGTCAGTGTGCCTTCGAAGCCGTCGAAATTCTTTTCGATGTACGGAACATCAAATGTTTTCAATTCCTGGAAGGATTTTTTGTACATTTCGTTGGAACGGGAAGCTTCTTTCAAAGCGATAACGGAACCAACTTTTACGTGTGCAGACGGAATGTCGCAACGTTTGCCATTAACTAAGATGTGGCCATGGTTGACCATCTGACGAGCCTGGCGAATGGAGTTTGCAAAACCGATACGGTATACCAAGTTATCCAAGCGGCATTCCAACAATTTTAACATGTTCTGACCAGTTACGCCGTCCATCTTTTTGGCTTTATCATAATAACGGACAAACTGACGTTCGAGCAAGTTGTAGTATGCGCGAAGTTTCTGTTTTTCCAATAACTGTGTGCCATATTCAGACATTTTCTTCTGACGTTGTTCTTTTTTCACACGTTTTAATGCCTTAGGATGTCCGTACACATTGAGTCCGAACCGGCGACATTCCTTAAAACGTGCTTCTCTCCTCGTTGCCATTGATACATCACCTCATATAAAAAATTTTAAATACATGCAACATCAAAATATTATCATCATTTGGAGGGATTGTCAATGTTTATTGTGAAAAGAACGAGTGGTAGTGTATAATAAAAGATATTGAATACTTAGCATAGACAAAGGAGTTAGCTTATGAGCAATATAACCGTAACATCGTTTGGCAGTCTGCCCGACGGACGAAACGTACAGTTGTATACGTTAACCAACCGTAGCGGCACAGCCCTTTCTGTTTGCACCTACGGTGGGCATGTGCAGTCACTGAAGAAGAAGGATAAACAAGGCAATCTCGTAGATATTGTATTGGGATATGAAGATGCGGCTGCGTATGTGCAGGATACTAAATTTATAGGTGCCTTGATTGGACGCTGCGGCAACCGCATTGCCGGAGGAAAGCTTCGCATCCATGACAGGGAGTATCAGCTTGAATGCAATGATGGCCGCAATCACCTCCACGGCGGCACGTGGACGGGGTTTCACAAGAAGCTTTGGCAGGCAGAAGAAACGGCTGAAGGATTAAAGCTCACGTATACGAGTCCTGATGGAGAAGGAAACTATCCGGGGACGCTGCAGGCTGCAGTTTGGTATGATTTGAGTGAAGATGATGCCTTTTCTATTCGGTATGAAGCCGTGGCAGATGCCGATACGATCTGCAATTTAACAAATCATACGTATTTTAATCTTAACGGCTATGACAGCGGAAATGTGCTGCAGCAGCGCATACAGCTGTTTGCTGATGCGTTGACAGAAAGTGATGAAGAATCCTTGCCAAACGGCAATATACTTGATGTGGCCGGTACGCCGATGGACTTGCGCACATTACAGCCCATCGGAGAACATATTGATGATGACTATATACAACTGCAGCAGGCTGGCGGATACGATCACAATTGGATTGTCCGTAAAGATAAAACAAAGGCTGTTGTATCGCATGGCATGACGCTGTATCCGATGGCATATGCTGTAGGCAATTTGACAGGGATTACGCTCCAGGCCTATACGACGCAGCCCGGCGTACAGTTTTATTCAGGCAATCATTTGGATGGCAAGAAGAAGGGAAAGGGAGGCACTGTATTTCCCAAACGGACGGGATTTTGCTTGGAAGCCCAGTATTATCCCAATGCGCTGGCTAATCCGAATTTCCCGCAGCCTATCTTAAAAAAAGGTGATGTGTGGAAAGCAGAAACAATCTATAAGTTGAGCACAGAAGACTAACAAACAGGGACTATAAACATGATGAGTCATGTCTATAGCCCCTGTTTGTGTATGAGACAGCTTGTTTTATTTGTTTGTGATGGTTTTTAATTCGATGGCTGTGTCGGAGATCGTCAGTGCGTCCGGTTCATTTCCCTGGATGATTTTAAAAATTTCGACAGGTACATAGGCTGTGTTATCTACCAATACGGGAGCGGCGCCAAATGAAGTGGGCGTTGTCATGCCGACTGCGCCGGGAATTGTCGTTACGGCACTGGAAAAATCAACGCCTAGGTATTGTGTTGTTTTCATATAGGGACCAGTAATCGTTACAGCCTGTTCAGCGGCATCCCAGGTTGTCGTAAATCCCAGGGCATTACTGACAGCACGGGCTGGTACGAGCAGACATCCGTTAAGCTGTAAAGGCTGTATGTCCAGCTTTTGCCCATTGACAATCAGCGATTTGGATACGACATAAGACGAACTGTCCGTTAATGCATAATTGGGCATGTCGTGACGGATTATTTTCGGCATATCTTGTGCCGGTGATGCGGCAAAAGATGCGGCAGTAAAGGCTGCGGTGGCTATGTTTAATGCAGTCATAGTGAGAATACGAGAGAGTTTTTTCATAACATATAGCCTCCTTTGATGTATAGATGTATATACATAATAGTATAGCAAAAAATACATATGCATATAGAGAAAAACGACAATTGTCACTAAACTGTAACAATTGTCGTTCTAATGCTTTACAAAATAGATTCGGAAAAGTCGAGGCCTTCATTGGTTGCGTAATACGTGCCTTCTTTTTCTCCTGGCTCGATATACTTTTTATCCAGCAGTGTTTGCAGCATTGCCTGATTTACCGGGTTAGGCGCAAACATTTCTTCCGGTGTGCATTCTTCACGTTCTACTGCGGCAATGATACTTGCCAGCTGCTGCTCCTGTGCGGGGGCTTTGTATAGATAATGGATGGCAGGAAGGTACATAGGATATTCTTGCTTGGCTTTGATAAGAAATTGACCGGTGGCAGCGGCGGCGCTCAACGTATTTTTTTCATCCAGTTCAATGTCCATTTCTTGGCAAATCACAGAAAGATGGTTGGAAGAAAAATGATAGAGTTTTTTAGCTGTTTCCAGTGTGTCAATATAATGGACTGGCGGCATGTCGATGCCGTATATTTTTAATGCATGGGCAACGCATCCCAACACATACGAAGCATGATGAGCTACCAGCGTATGCGTTGTGAAATACTCTTTCATGCCGGCATTCCAATATTCGCCGAATTCATCGGCTTTACTGAGAATTTCCCATGTTAATTCCGGATGTCCTTTAATCGAGGAAAACGCTTCAGGCGGACGGACATAAAAATAATGCGTGTCTTTTAGTTCTCCCTTTTCAAATTCTGCAAAGCCAATTAAGCAGATAGAATACGGCTGTTTATTGGCAAGGGTTACAGATACGGCTGTAAATGCCTGCGGATATCGGTGCAGCTGGCTTCCTGCTGGCAGAGGATACGTATAATATCCGTTTTGCGGTGTTACATCGTATTGGTGCAGCTGTTTTACGTGCACATGTTTTTTGGCTGCCAAGTCTTTTTGGTGCTGCGCTTTTTGCTGCCGCTTACGATAGGAAGTCGTAAGTGAGTAGATAACAGCTCCAAAAAATACTAATGCGACGAGCGTACCGCCGATGTGAAGTAATGAATCCATGCTATCAAATCCTTTATGTTAAAATGATGTTGCCCTTAGTTGGTAAATGTGTGGTAAAAGGTCATATTGTAACAGCTGAAGAAGGCATTGTCTGCCGCTTTGCCATTGACCGAATATCTGTCGCAGAGATTTACTTCCGGATTTGCAATAGGCGTAACGGGCGATGGCGTACCGTCTTCCGTGTAGACGCAGGTTGCAATCGTCTGCGCTTTTACAGTTTGTCCTTTAAAGTTATAGAAAAAATTATTTTCGTATCCCGTGGCCGTATTCGTTGTATAATCATAGGTGATGACAGTCGCGCGGATCATGTAGTATGGCGGATCGTAACGAACGTTTTGAATAGAAGTCGTGTCAATATATGACTCTGTCGTATCGTCGTGGCCGACTTGAATATAACGGGGATTATCGTCAAAGAACATAGCTGAAACCAGCATAGATCCTGTGAGCGTAAGCATGGCGAGTAACGCTGTAATTTTTCGTAGCATAAGCCAAAATCTCCTTTCAAGATGCCATTTTTACTAAAAATAAATAAGTGGTGCATGCAGATATATGATATATTGCATATACCTTTTCTATTATACGGGAATGGAAAAATTTTACAACACCTGCAGCAGCTTTTATGATAAATTGAGATGTATGATTTGAAGGATTCTATAAATTGCAAGTAGGAATTTATGATAGAAAGTCGAATTATTACTATATACGAATAAGGAACATGCACTGCGTATGCAGAAGGAGGTAATATTGTGGGGAAATCGACAGAAGAACATCCCTTGAGAGCGGCGATCCTGACAATCAGCAACAGCCGGTCTTTTTCAGATGACACGAACGGGTTGATGATTCAGTCAGCATTGGCAAACAGCGGCCATCAGGTAGTAGATTATGAAATTGTAAAAGATGATAAAGATGAAATTAATCGCCATATACATGAATGGGTATGCAGCGTGGATGTGATTATTACGAGCGGCGGCACAGGGCTTCCCAAACGGGATGTCACGTTGGAAACCATTATGCCGCAGTTTGAAAAAGAAATCCAGGGCTTTTCTGAAATGATGACCTATTTTGCCTATCGCCGTGTTTGCGGTGTGCAGGCGCTGGCATATCGCTCGGCTGCCGGTATTATTCATCAGTGCCTGGTATTTTGTCTGCCGGGACTGCCGCAGCTGATAAAAGTGGGCATGGATAAAATTATTTTGCCGGAATTGTTCCACTTGTATACGGAAATACGAAAATAATCATAAGTTGTATCCACCTAATAGCATGAATATATTAGGTGGATTTTTTATGGTTTTACGGATATCCTTGAACGTGTTTGCAGTGGAGACGCCGTGCATAGAAAAGACATATAGCAGCGATACGGTGTATGTATTGCTGCAGGCAAAAAAAGCGTATTGGAGATATGATATAATAGGAAATATATTTTTTTGGGAGGAAAAAACAATGCCGGGAACATGTATATTAGTAACAGGAGGAGCCAAAAGCGGCAAAAGCGTTTTTGCTGAAACGTATCTGAAGGCGTGCGCAGGACGAAAAATCTATGCGGCAACGGCCAAAGCGTTGGATGAAGAAATGAAGCGGAAAATTGCTGCGCATCAAAAACGGCGGCCCAGCAGCTGGCAGACTGTAGAAATGCCGTATGACATGCCGGCCAGGATGCCGCAGATTTTACAAGCAGCCGATGTGGTATTGGTGGATTGCCTGACGATGTATTTTTCTAATTTTTTATTTGCCCATGAAGAAGAAGCCGACGGCGTGATTATAGAAAAAGCACTGCAGGAGATGGAACAGACTTGCCGGTGCATTCATGCATCAGATGGAAAAAAAGTCGTGTTTGTTACCAATGAATTAGGCTGCGGTATTGTGCCGATGGGACGTATCAGCCGGCTGTACCGGGAATTGATTGGCGCAGTGAATCAGAAAGCGGCAGCAGAAGCGGCAGAAGTGTATGCGACTATTTGCGGTATTACGATAGAACTAAAAAGCCGCCAAGTGCGGCTGGGAGGTACTGTATGAAGTCTTTTTTGATTGCGCTGCAGTTTTTATCCCGTATCCAGCTTGTCAAACAAACGGTTTGGACGAATGAGGACTTTGGACGGGCTGTTTTATTTTTTCCGTTAGTAGGATGGCTTATCGGTATCCTGCTTGCTTTGCTGTATGCAGGCTGCAGCGTTATCGTAGGCGAACCGTATCGGTCGCTGTTTGTCGTGGCAGCTTGGTTTTTTATTACAGGGGGACTGCATGCTGACGGTTTTATGGATACGGCTGACGGCATATTTTCCGGCAGAAGCCGTGAACAGATGCTGGAGATTTTAAAAGACAGCTGTGTAGGGTCCAACGGCATTATTGCGTTTTTCTTTTTAGCTTCGTTAAAAATTGCCTTCTTGGCTAATTGTTCTCCGGATATGGCATTGGCGGCGCTGGCAGGTATTCCGGCAGCAGCCCGGTTTGGCACGTTGATTAGCATTTTCCAGTTTCCCTATGTCCGAAAGCAAGGGCTGGGGAAAGCATTCCGGCAGTATGCGCCGTCGTATACGATGAAGGGAGCTTTTGTTTTGGCACTGCTGCCTGTAATATACAGCGGCTTTTTGTATGTATTTCTTTTAGGAGCTGCCATGCTGTTTTCTTTGGCTGCGAACCGGTATTTGACCCGCATTTTGGGAGGCGTCACCGGGGATACCTATGGGGCTGTCTTGGAAGGCAGCGAAATGGCCTTGCTGGGGCTGGTGTTTCTCCTTTCTGTTGTGTCTGTTCATCTGGGGGGAAATTCGCTATAATAAAACATAAGCTGTCAGACAGCTGGCAGAAAAGATAGATAACAGTATATTCCTGCAGGAGGATTATGAATATGATAAAACTATATTTGGTTCGCCATGGCGAAACAGACGGCAACGTACAGCAATGGTATCAAGGCTCGACAGACGTGCCGCTGAATGCGCGGGGCATTGCACAGGCCAACTGCCTGAGCCAATTTTTGAAGTCCGTTCATTTTGACGGCATATACAGCAGTACGCTGCAGCGGGCCAGAAAGACAGCGGAGATTGTAGCAAAGCCGCACGGATTGGCTGTACAGTCCTATGATGCGCTGCGGGAAATTAACTTTGGCGTCTGGGAAGGACACACTTATCAAGAAATTACCGAGAAATGGCCGGGAGAAATTGAAGCCTTTTACGATTCTGACGGTACATTGCCAGCTCATGGCGGCGAATCCTTTTTAGAGGTAGAACAGCGGATTACAGCGAAGACAAAAGAAATTTTGAGTCATCATACAGATGGTGATACGGTGTTGATTGCATCTCACGGTGCTTCCATACGGTGCCTGCTCTTTGGCCTTTTGGGTCTGGATCTGCGGCGCATCTGGTGCTTCCAGCAATATAATACGGCGTTTAATATTATCGAGTATTACGGTGAAAAAAATGTCATGACGCTGATGAACTGCACGCAGCACCTGCAGGGGATGGCCGGCTATCAGGCCCAATGGGATATGCCGAGTTTATGAGGTGATACGATGGCAAAAACAATGCGATTGGACAAACTGCTGGGGCACTGCGGCTGGGGCACCAGAAAGCAGCTGAAAGAATTGTGCAAAGGCGGGCATGTATGGGTCAATGGCCACTGCTGCAAAGACAGCGCAGCCAAGGTAGACCCGCGGCTGGATACCGTGCAGGTAGATGGAGAAGCCGTGCAGTATGAAGAATTTTATTATCTTATGCTGTATAAGCCACAAGGCGTGCTGTCGGCGACAGAAGACCGGTTTGCCAAAACGGTTTTGGACTTGCTGCCGCAGTCTTATCAGGGAGCCGGGATGTTTCCTGTTGGCCGTCTGGATAAAGATACAACGGGACTGCTGCTGCTGACGAATGACGGCACGTGGGCGCACCGCATTACCTCTCCTAAAAAGCACATCAATAAAGTGTATGAAGCCGTTGTGGACGGCAGTATTCCGGCAGATATAGAAGCACAGTTTCAAAAGGGCATCGTCCTGGCTGATGGTCTGCAGTGCCTGCCGGCGCATGCGGCAGTGACAGGAGAACAGACGCTGGATATTACGGTGCAGGAAGGAAAATACCATCAAGTCAAGCGGATGTGTGCGGCAGTGGGCCTTACTGTAACGGCACTGCACCGCCGTTCTATTGGTGCGCTCATGCTGGACGGCTCATTGAAACCGGGACAGTACCGCAGCCTGGCGCCGGAAGAAAAAGATTTGCCGTTTTGCGAATAATCACAACGTAAAGTGTTTGTAATAATGACGGTTGTATGGTATCATTAAAGATAATTGAATAAATATGGGTGATACTATGATAGAAGAAAGAATTGCCCGCCTGCGTCAGTTTCTGCACGAACATACAGCAGACGGAGTTGTCATTGTTCAGCCTGAAAATTTACGGTATTTTAGTGGATTTACAGGCGGAGAAGGGGCATTGGTGCTCAGTGAAGACCAAGCCGTTTTGTGGACAGATTCCCGTTATACGGAGCAAGCTGCTCAGCAGTCCGGAACCTGGTATACAGTAAAAAATCATATGGGCAGCCTTACGGGCTGTATAGGTCAGTCGCTGGAAGAAATGGGCATACAGACAGCGGTATATGAAGAAAACTTTTTGACGCATTATATGTATGAAAATATTGCCACAGACTGTGAATGCTATTTCCAGGCAGAAGATTTGACGCAGCTTCGGGCTGTCAAAGAACCATACGAGCTGGAAGCTACGCGCAAAGCAAGCCAAATTGCCGATAAAGCTTTTGCTGATTTGCTGCCGTATATCAAGCCGGGTGTCACAGAAAAAGAACTGGCAGCCCGCTTGGAAAGCAATATGCTGCTTTTGGGCTCAGAAGAAAAATCGTTTACAACGATTGCCGCTTCGGGCAAACGGTCTGCCATGCCGCATGGCACGGCCAGCACTAAAATAGTCGAAAAAGGCGATTTTCTGACCTTTGATTTTGGAGCTGTTTGGGAAGGCTATCATTCTGATATGACGCGTACTGTCGTCGTTGGCAAAGCGACGCAGGCCCAAAAAGATTTTTATGCGCTGGTATTAGAAGGGCAGAAACTGGGCGTATCCATAATCAAGGAAGGTTTGTCGTGTCAAGAAGCGGATGATACTGTCCGCCAGTATTTTGCCAACCATGACATGGCACAGTATTTTACGCATGCATTGGGACATGGGACGGGGCTTGAAATTCATGAACAGCCCGTTCTTTCACCGCGTTCACAAGGCGTGCTGAAGAAAAATATGATAGTCACGGTAGAACCGGGACTGTACATAGAAGGCAAATACGGTGTCCGCATAGAGGATTCCGTTGCCGTTACAGCTACTGGCTGTGAAATACTAACCAAAACATCAAAAGAATTGATGGAGCTGTTATAGGAGGAATTAGACATGATTACAAGTAATGATTTTAGACCAGGTGTAACCATCGAAATCGATGGCCAGGTATGGCAGGTAGTTGAATTCCAGCATGTAAAACCTGGTAAAGGGGCAGCCTTTGTTCGCGCTAAGATTAAAAACCTCGAAACGGGTGCTGTAGTAGAACGTACCTGGAATGCAGGCGAAAAAGTACAGGATGGCCACGTAGACCGCCGTCAGATGCAGTACCTCTATGAAAATGAAGGCATGTACTGTTTCATGGATAACGAAACATACGAACAGATTGAATTGAACAAAGATACGTTAGGCACGGCTGTCAACTTCTTGAAAGAAGACATGACCGTATCCGTTATGATGTTTAAAGGCAAAGTCATCGGTATCGACCTTCCTGCTTCTGTAGAATTGAAAGTAGTAGAAACAGAACCGGGCGTTCGCGGTGATACAGCAACAGGTGCTACGAAACCGGCTAAATTGGAAACTGGCTATGTAGTTAAAGTGCCTCTCTTCATCAACCAGGACGAAGTTATCCAGATTGATACAAGAACAGGCCAGTATACAGGCAGAGCATAAGCATACAAACGATTACTTTAAAAGCGATGAGTTTCTCATCGCTTTTTGTGAATTTTATGAATGGTGAATCGACATGGAAACGACGGAAACCAACCTATTAGGCAGCATACACATGACACAGCGCGTTATTTCTATCATTGCCTCGCAGGAGGCTGCTTCTGTACCGGAAGTAGCTGCCTTGGATGCTACTATTGCGGAAACAGCAGCCCGAAAAGTCGGCAGAGTTAATCCGGCACAAGGCGTAGATACGACAATTGACGGTATATATGCTGATATTACCGTGCGGCTGTTGGTGCGCTACAACTGTCGGATTCCGGATATGGCGCTGGCTGTGCAGAAAAAAGTAAAAGATGCAGTGGAAGCCATGACGGGGTGCCGTGTGCATGCGGTTCATGTGATGGTACAGGACATCGTTTTTCCAGAAAAGAGCACAGAAGGGATTCGTCATGACTAACGAAACGGAGCCGTTTGCCTATATGGTCAGTGAAGGGGCATTGGCCCAAATTGCTGAAACAGCTGCCCTGCATGTCAAGGGAGTAGCCGGCAAAAAAGGGCGGGGCATACTCGTCAAAAATAATAATGGCAGTATTACAGTGGATATTCATATCCAGGCTTATTACGGTGTGCCGCTGCGTACACTGGCATTGACCGTACAGCAGCAAGCCGCGCAGGCAGTGCGCATCATGGCAGAGCCTAAAGAACTTTCTGTGCAGGTAACGATTGAAGATTTACTGATTCAGCCTAATTGTGGGCATGATACTATAGGAGGTTAGCGTGAGCAGACATAAAGCACGCCAAATGGCATTGGAATGTTTGTTTTCTCGTGAATTTCACAGCGAAAATGACATCCAGTACAGTGAAAAAGAAATTTTTGAAAAAGATACGGTAACAGCAGCTGATTTAAAAGAAACAGAAAAAACAGGTGCCAATGACACGGCATACGGTGAATATATTTTGCAGACCGTAACAGCTCATAAAGACGAATTAGATGCGATTATCCAGACATATGCCAAGGGCTGGGATATCGCTAGATTAAACAATACAGACAAAAATATTATGCGCCTGGCATTGTGTGAATTGGTATACCCAAAAGAAGAAATGGCGCCGTCGATTATTTTAAACGAAGCCATTGTATTGGCAAAAGAATACAGCGGTGAAACATCAGCCCGCTTTATTAACGGCGTGTTGGGCGCGTATGTAAGGTCGCGGTCTTAATGAATGTATTCTTAGGAATTGATACGAGTTGTTATACGACGTCGCTGTGCCTTGTCGATTCATCATATCATGTAGCAGCCGATGAACGCCTTATTTTATCGGTCAAAAAAGGCAGCCGGGGATTGTCACAGTCCAATATGGTATATCAGCATATGCGTAATCTGCCTGTTTTGTTTGAGCGGTTGGTGCCGTATTTGGCCAATGCCCGTATTTGCGCCATTGGCGTGACAGATAAGCCGCGGCGGCGGGAAGATTCCTATATGCCGGCGTTTTTAGCTGGCCTTGGTTATGGCCGTTCGTTGGCAGCTGTGCTGCATGTACCGCTGTATACGATAAGTCATCAGGAAAATCATTTGCTGGCGGCTCTGCGCGATACAGGCAGCATGCCGGAACATGATTTTTATGGCCTGCATTTGTCCGGCGGTACGACAGATATGCTCCAAGCTGTGCCGGATGCCCAAGGGCTGGAAATTACACGCATAGGCGGGACGAGTGATATTAGTGCCGGCCAATTTATTGATAGAATTGGCGTCGCCTTGGGATTTCCATTTCCGGCAGGAATATATGTAGATAAAATGGCTCAGGATGTTGTTGTTCCTGTCAAAGCAGGACATGTTTGGTGCCGGCAGGGGGCAGTCAGCTATTCCGGCCCGGAATCCCAGGCGCAGCGCCTCATTGCCAAAGGAGATGCAGATATACCAGCTCTCTGCCAGTGGACTCTGGCTACGGTTTGGGACGGGCTTCGCCGCATGATGGATCAGAAAATTCCCGCAGTAAGCCAGCTGGTAGCTGCCGGCGGCGTGATGTCCAACCGGTATTTGCGGCAGCAGCTGGCTGCGTATTGTACCAAGCGCAATATTCAGCTGCACTTGGCTCCCGATGGATACAGTGCGGATAACAGCTCCGGTGCGGCCTTTTTGGCTGCCTGGCAGGAAGGAAAAGGATAAATGAAGTACGCTTCTGTGACGGATGTAGTACGACGTATTAAAACAGATATAGAAAAAGATTATCGCCTGCAAAGCATCGCGATGGAAGGCAATATCATGGGGCTGAAACGAGCTTCCAACGGCCACTATTATATGACATTATGCGATGCCAACTGCTCTATTCGCGCGATATTGTTCCGCAACCGGGCAGGCCGCGCGATGGAGCATGTGCAGGAAGGAGATCATGTTGTTGTCATAGGCGCTGTCAATGTTTACGAAAAAGGCGGCACTGTTTCCTTTATTATTGAACGGCTTTTTTCGCAGGGCATAGGCGCGCTGCAGGCACAATATGAAAAAATCAAGCGTGAATTAGAAGAACAGGGATTTTTTTCTTTGGCCCATAAAAAAGAAATACCCCGTTTTCCTTGGCACGTCGGTGTGCTGACATCGCGAACAGGGGCTGTTCTTCATGATATTCACAAGATTGCAGCAGAACGAAATCCATATATACGTATTCATCTCTATCCGATTCCGGTACAGGGAGCAGGGGCTGCGGCAAAAATAGCGGCAGCACTGGAAAAAGCGGGTAAAAATTTAAAGCTGGACGTACTTATTTTGGCCCGCGGCGGCGGTTCTTTAGAGGATTTATGGTGTTTTAATGATCCGCAGGTGGTTCAGGCCATCTATCAGTCTGCTATCCCTGTTATTTCCGCTATTGGCCATGAAACGGATACGACATTGGCAGATTATGCTGCAGATGTACGGGCGGCAACGCCGACCCATGCGGCAGAACTTGCCTTTCCGTCTATCCGGGATATAGAAATGGATTTAGCCGCATACAGCCAACGGGCTTATGAATTGCTGGAAGCCCGTTTGGAAAGGTGCAGAAAAGACATGAGTATGATAAAAGCCCGCATTCAACCGCAGCGATATGCGGCATTTTTATCACTCAAACAAGGACAGGTTAGTCAGTTGAGAAACGCTGCCGTACAGAAAATCAATTTGGCCATAGCGAAAAAAGAAGGCATGCTGCGGGAAGTGCAGGCTTCTTTGGAAGCTATGAATCCCGGCAAGCTGGTGCAGCGCGGATACGGCCAATTGGAACAGTCCGGCCGGATTATCACGCAGATTGCCCAAATCAAAACTGATGAGGCTTTATATATTCAATTAGTGGACGGACGCGTAAAAACGGATGTAAAAGAGGTTGACATATATGGCAAGAGCAACAGATAAACTAAAAAACTTTGAAGCGAATTACGATAAACTGGCTGCTGTAGTAGCTGCAATGGAAGCACCGGATTTGACGTTGAAAGAATCTTTGGATTTATATGAAAAGGCTGTTAAATTGTCAGAAACTTGTGACAGCGCTTTGGAATATGCAAAGCAGAAAGCCCAGGCGTTGGCGGATATTCATGCTGACCAAGAGGAAGACGTGTCTTCTCTGACAGAGGAAGGAACGCTGGATATATGAAATTTAAAGAATACATGAAAGAGAAAAAAAGTCAAATTGATGCCCGGTTAGGTACGCTGCTGCAAACCGATGTGCCTCAGTTTTCTACATTGTACAAAGCCATGAATTACAGTCTGATGGCTGGCGGCAAACGGATTCGCCCTATTTTGCTGCTGGCAACGCTGGAAGCACTGGGCAAAGACAGTACGCCGTATTTGGAACTGGCATGCGCTTTGGAATGCGTCCATTCCTATTCGCTGATACATGATGATCTGCCTGCCATGGATAATGATGACCTGCGGCGGGGAAAACCGACCAATCACGTGGTATTTGGCGAAGGCACGGCTATTTTGGCAGGTGACGGACTATTGACGTATGCTTTCGAATTAATGGCCAGACAGCGGCAGATTGCACCTGAAAAATTAGCGCAGTGCATTGCCGTTTTTGCACACGCTGCCGGACCGGCCGGTATGGTTGGCGGACAGGCATTTGATTTGGAATCAGAAGGCAATCTTCACATTGGGCGGGAAGGACTGGAATTGCTTCATCAGGCAAAAACAGGCGTTATTTTTAAAGCAGCCATTGATTTGGCCGCACTGCTGGGAGACGCCGATGCCCAAGAAAAACAGATGCTGGATGCCTATGCAGTCAACATGGGACTGACGTTTCAAATTACAGATGATATATTGGATGTTGTCGGCGATGAAGCCGTTATTGGCAAACCTGTCGGCAGTGATGAAAAGAATGACAAAGCGACGTATGTAACCATTTTTTCATTAGAAGAAGCCCAAAACATGGCGAAAGAGGCAGCCCAAAAGGCGATAGATGCCGTCGCGCCGTTGGGAGAACAAGCATGGTTTTTGCGGGACTTGGTTTCCTATATGCTGGTTCGGACAAAATGAGGGGAGTAAGAAATGCAGCAAAAAGAAAGACTGGATGTATTATTAGTCAACCGGGGCTTATCAGAAAGCCGGGAAAAGGCAAAAGCTACGATTATGGCTGGACTGGTATTTGTTAAAAATCAACGTGTCGATAAAGCAGGCACCAAACTGCCTCTGGATGTGGAAATTACCGTCAAGGGAAATCCGATTCCTTACGTAGGCCGCGGCGGCTTGAAGCTGGAAAAAGCCATGGAAACGTTTCCGATTGATTTGACAAACAAAACCATGATGGATATTGGTGCTTCGACAGGCGGCTTTACAGATTGTGCGCTGCAAAACGGTGCGGCAAAAGTATTTGCCGTGGATGTCGGCTATGGACAGCTGGCGTGGAAACTGCGTACAGATGAAAGAGTTGTCAACATGGAACGGACGAATATCCGCAATGTTACGGTGGCTGATATTGGAGAACCTGTTGATTTTATTTCCATCGATGTGTCATTTATTTCGTTACTGAAAATCATGCCGGCTGTGGCGCCGCTTTTGAAAGAAAACGGCACGATGGTTACGCTGATTAAGCCGCAGTTTGAAGCAGGACGTGAACATGTGGGAAAAGGCGGTATTGTGCGTGATATTACAGTCCATCGTGATGTCATACGGCATGTAACGGATGGAATCGCAGCCTGCGGCTTATCACCTGTAGGACTGACTTTTTCTCCTATCAAAGGGGCAGACGGCAATATTGAATATTTGCTGTACAGTAAAAAAGATACGCCCTGTCATAATGATATTACTGATGATATCGTAGAGGATATCGTCAGCCGTTCTCATGAAATGTAGGTGAATTGTATGCGAATCGGAATCTTTCCTAATTTAGTCAAGCGGGAATGTGCCGGTATTGTCCAGCAGTTGATTGAAATTTGTCAAAAACACCATATTGCGTATTATTTGCCTGCTTATGTCAGTGAAAGCTGTCAGCCGCTGTACCAGCATATTGGTGCCGAACATTTGCGTCCTCACATGACCATGTATCGTTCGATTGATGTGGCTGTCGTGCTTGGCGGTGACGGCACGATTTTGAAAATGGCGAAACAGTTTGCTGAAACGGGTATTCCTATTTGCGGTGTGAACTTAGGCTCACTGGGATTTCTCTATGAAGTAGAAACAGAAACCCTGGAAAAGCGCATGTTGGATATTATGCAGGGGCATTATTTTACGGAAGAACGAATGATGCTCCAAGGCGTTATTTATGATGAAGACGGTGTGGAGCAGTCGCTGCCACCGGCTTTAAACGATATTGTCATTGCGCACGGCAATGTCGGCAAATTAATCCGCATCGATATGAGCATCAACGGACATTTTATTCAGCAGTATCCCGGTGACGGCATTATTGTTTCGACAGCGACGGGGAGCACGGGATATACCTTTTCCAGCGGCGGCCCGATTGTTTCTCCTAAAGTAAAATGCATTATGGTTACGCCAGTATGCCCGCATTTATTGCTGAAAGTGCCGCTGGTACTCAGTGATGCTGACCAAATCAGCTTCAGTATCGGGCACAGCCGCAACGGCGTCCGTGTGTCTGTAGACGGCATGATGGATCAGGAACTGCTGCGGTCGATGACCCTGCATATCCGCAAGGCAGATTACGTATTAAAAATTATTCGCTTTAATCAAAACTATTTTTATACAAATTTGTTTACGAAATTAATGGGGAAGGATTAACATGAAGGTATATCCGTTTAAAAATGCCGTGACAATGTCGCATATGTTTTTGCAGTCCTATGCATCTCAGGCAAAACTGCTGGTAGACATGACTTGCGGCAACGGGCATGATACGGCTTTTTTAGCAGCCTCTATGCCGGATACGGCCGTACTGTATGCCTTTGACATTCAGGCATGTGCTGTAGAAGCTACCAAGAAAACGCTGCAGAAACAGCTCGCAGAACATAAACAAATTATTTGCCGGCAGGGTTCCCATGATGTGCTGCTGGAACAAGTAGACGGCAATCCCGATATTATTGTGTTTAATCTCGGCTATTTGCCTTCTGGAGACCATGCGATTCATACAAAAACAGAAATTACTGTAAAAGCTGTGAAAATATGCTTGAATAAAATTGCGATAAATGGGATAATTATGATAGCGGCATATCCGGGAACGCCGGCAGGAGCTGAAGAAGAAGCGGCTCTGCGGCAGTTCCTGCAGACTGTACCGCAAAAGGAGTTTGACGTTTCTTCTTGGCAGCCAGTGAATCAGATTCATTGTCCGCCTCGATTATATATTGTACAGAAAAGAGGGTAAGCTATTATGAAAAGATTTCGTTATACGAAAATAAAAGAAATTGTTCAGTCACGTCCCATTGAAACACAAGAAGAATTAGCTAAAGCGCTGCAGGAAGAAGGCATTGAAGTCACGCAGGCTACGGTATCCCGCGATATTAAGGAATTGATGCTTATTAAAGTTCCGACCAGTGACGGCCATTACCGCTATGCACTCTCACCGGAACAAAATATGCTGATGTCCAAGAACCGCATGGCCCGCTTGTTTCAGGACTCCATTGTCCGGGTAGATGCAGCGTTTAATCAAATAGTGATTCATACACTGCCGGGCTCTGCCAGCATGGTCGCTTCTGCTGTTGACCATGCAAAATGGGAAAGCGTAATTGGCACGCTGGCCGGCGATGATACGATTCTTGTCATTACTAACAATGCGGAAACGGTACCGCAGCTGGTTAAGTTAATTGTCTCGTTGATGAAAGAATGAGGTTTGTATGCTGCAATCGCTGCATATCCATAATTTTGCTTTAATTGAAGATTTACATCTGACTTTCGGTGAAGGCGTTACCATTTTTACAGGCGAAACCGGGGCCGGCAAATCGATTCTGCTGGATGCCATCGGCATGCTGGCAGGTAAGCGCGCTTCAGCAGCATTCGTGCGTCAGGGCATGGATTCGTTTTTGGTTGAAGGCGCGTTCTTTTTTGCAGCCCTGCCTGTACCGCTGCAGCAGCTGCTTGAGGAAAACCACATTGAATATGAAGAAGGACAGCTGGTTATTTCGCGGCAGTTTTACCGCAGCGGACGCGGCACGACGCTGGTCAACGGAACGATTGTCCCCCTGACGGTGCTGCGGCATTTGGGTGAATATCTATTAGATATTCATGGACAGTTTGACAATCGACTCATTTTTGATCCGGCGTACCATGTGCAAATCCTGGATCATTTGACGCCGCAGCTGCAGAAAGCACGGGCTGACTACGATGCACTGTATGCCGCTTGGCATGCGTTGGTCATACAAGTAAAAAAATTACAGCGCGACGAAAGCGAAAAAGCAAGGCTGCTCAGTATTTTGGAATTTCAAATCAAAGAAATTGAAAATGCGCAGCTGCGTGTCGGGGAAGATGACGAATTAGAAAAGAAAGTCCGCATGTCTTCGCATGCAGAGCATATCAAAAATAATTTGAAAGAAAGCTTGTTCAGCCTGGAAGGCGGAGAACGCCAAAAAGGCATATTGGAACAAGTGGAATCGATGCACCGCAGCTTGGAAAAGGCATCGGCTTATGATGAAACCTTTAAGGCAATCTCTGCCAAAGTAGAAGCGCTGACGTATGAGCTGGAGGATATTCATGACGGACTGCTGCGTTATGCAGATTCCTTTGATTTCGATGAAAAGGCATTGGATGCGATGCAGTCCCGTTTGGCTGTCATTGACAAACTAAAGCGCAAATACGGTCTTACGATTGAAGATATATTAGCGTTTTTGGATAAAGCGAAGGCTGATTTTTCACGATTAGACCAGTCCGAAAGCGTGCTGGCTTCGCTGCAGGCAGAGATAAAGCAGAAAGAAAAGGCTCTGCGGCAGCAGGCAGAGACATTGTTTGCCCTGCGCAGTGAGGCAAATCAGACCTTTCGCCGTGCCATGGAAGCTGCGTTGGCTGAACTAGGCATGCCCCATGCCTCGATTACGTTTCATATGGAGCCGATGCAGCGTATTGAACCGGATGGCGCGGCGTCTATTGAACTGTATTTTTCAGCAAACGTCGGAGAAGATAAAAAGCCTTTGGCAAAAATTGCTTCCGGCGGCGAAATATCCCGTATTGCGCTGGCACTTAAAACAAGCAGCCGCAGCATAAGTACGGGACAGACGATGATATTTGATGAAATTGATGTCGGCATCAGCGGCCAGACAGGACTGCAGGTGGCAGATCATATTCGGAGACTTCGCCGGTACGGCCAGGTCTTTTGCATTACCCATTTGCCGCAGACGGCATCGATTGCTGACCATCATTATTTTATTTATAAAAAAGAATGTGATGGCCGGACCATTTCGCAAGTCCGTACGTTGTCAGAAAAAGAACATATTCAGGAAATTGCCCGGATGTTTGCCGGCAATGATACAACGCAGGCCAGCTTGGAAACAGCACGGCAGTTGGTCCGCCAGGTAAAAAAATAAAGTTTTAAAGGCATATCCTTGACGCAATGGAATAATAGGTATATATTAAGGTTAATCTTTAACAAAGTAAATAGGATGGTGAATTATATGCTTCGCGTACTTGTAAACGGTGCAGACGGCCGTATGGGAAGCCAGGTCGTTAAAGCTGTATATGAAGATAAAGAATTAGAATTTGTTGGCGGCGTCAGTATTACGCACGTAGGGGAAGATGCCGGGGAAATTGCCGGCGTCGGCACGCTGCATCTGCCGATTCGTGAAGGATTGGCAGCGGCATTGGAAGATATTAAACCGGATGTTGTCGTAGATTTTACAACACCGCATGTTATTTTTGAAAATGCCAAAACGTGTATTGCCCATGGCGTCAACATGGTTGTTGGCACGACGGGCTTGACTGCGCAGCAGCGTGACGAACTCGATGCCATGGCAAGAGAACATAAGACGAGCATTTTCATCGCGCCGAACTTCTCGATTGGGGCCGTATTGATGATGAAGCTGTCCACAGAAGTTGCTCCGTATCTGCCGGACGTTGAAATTATTGAACTGCATCACAACAATAAACTGGACGCTCCTTCCGGTACGGCGATTATGACAGCTAATAAGATTGCGGCAGACCGCAAAGAAGCACAGGCTGTACCGGCTGAAGATAAAACCCATGAAAGCTTGGACGGTGCCCGCGGTGCCAAAGTCGATGACATTCCGATTCACAGCGTGCGGCTGCCGGGCTATGTAGCACATCAGCAAGTATTATTCGGCGGCTATGGCGAATTGTTGACAATTCGTCATGATTCCATGGATCGGAAATCCTTTATGCCGGGTGTCGTTTTAGCCGTTAAAAAAGTAAGTTCACGGCCTGGCCTTACATTTGGATTGGAAAATTATTTATAATAGAAGGGACATTTAGACATGACAAAAGAACCGGTAGTAGCTATTTTAGGTGCCACAGGTGCCGTAGGACAAGAATTTATTCGATTGATTGAAGAACGCAAATTTCCATACAGCAAATTGAAGCTGCTTGCTTCTTCTCGGTCTGCAGGCAAAAAAATGACTGTCAATGGAGAAGAATACACGATCGAAGAAGCGAAACCAGAATCTTTCGATGGCGTAGATATTGGCTTATTTGCTGGCGGTTCTGTCAGCAAAACCTTGGGACCTGAAGCGGCGAAACGGGGTTGTGTCGTTATTGACAATTCCAGTACGTTCCGTATGGATCCCAACGTACCGCTGGTAGTTCCGGAAGTCAACCCGGAAGATATTGCATGGCACAAAGGCATTATTGCGAATCCAAACTGCTCGACGATTATCATGCTGATGGCATTAAAACCAATTCATGACCTGTCTCCGATCAAAAAGATTATTGTCAGCACGTATCAGGCTGTATCCGGTGCGGGCAAAGAAGGTATTGACGAACTTCGTGATGAAACACAGGCATACCTCAAAGGGGAAGAAATGGTTCCGCATATTTTGCCGAGCAAGAGCCTGCCGAAACATTATCCGATTGCCTTTAATTTGATTCCGCAGATTGATAAATTTTTGGATAATGATTACAGCAAGGAAGAAATGAAAATGGTCAATGAAACACATAAAATGCTTCATGACGATGACATTGCCATTACGGCAACGACGGTCCGCGTGCCTGTATTCCGCAGCCATGCTGAATCTATTTATGTAGAAACAGCAGATGAACTGACTGTTGATGCCGTACGCAAGGCTATTGATGCTTTCCCGGGAGCCCAGGTACAGGATAATCTGGCAGAAATGGAATATCCGATGCCGCTGTATACTTCGGAAAAATATGACTGCTATGTAGGACGTATCCGCAAAGATTTGTATAATCCCAAAGCCATTAATCTTTGGGTATCCGGCGACCAGATTCGCAAAGGCGCCGCATTGAATGCCCTGCAGATTGCAGAATACATGCTTGCCCATGATATGATAAAATAATACTTGAAGAGTGGAGTTGGTTTTTTATGTTAACATTTCCAAACGTAATCGTCGCTATGGTCACGCCGTTTCATGAAGATGGCTCTGTCAACTATGAAGCAGCACTGCAGTTAGCAGCGAGATATACGGATGAAGGACAGGGCATTCTGGTAGGTGCTACAACAGGCGAAGGTGCCACCATGACTGCCGATGAAAAAATTAAGTTGTATCAAATGACAGCAGATGCTTTAAAAGACAAAACCTTAGTCATGGCCAATGCAGGCTCCAATGATACAGCGCAGACCATTGAATTTATTAAACGCGTAGAAAAAACAGGCGTAGATGCCATTCTTTGCATCGTTCCGTACTATAATAAACCAAACCAGGAAGGATGCTATGCACACTTTGCAGCAATCGCCAAATCTACGAAACTGCCGATTTTTATTTATAACGTACCGGGCCGGACAGGCGGCAAGATTGAAGCGGCTACGGTTTGCAAATTAGCCAATGAATTTTCCAACATTATTGGCATTAAAGACGCAACAGGTGATGTAGATTTTGCTACAGAAGTCATTGCAGGTACATCGGAAGGATTCCATCATTATAGCGGCGATGACAACATGACAGTTCCTATTCTGGCAGTCGGCGCAGAAGGTGTTATTTCTGTATCCAGCCATGTTATCGGCAAAGAAATGAATGAAATGATTCAGGCCTTTAAAGATGGCGACACCAAAAAAGCGGCTAAGATGCATCAAAAATATCTGCCGTTTATGAAAGGCGTATTTTGCACAGTAAGCCCTGTACCGGTTAAAAATATGCTCAAACAGATGGGACTTCCTGTAGGCCCATTGCGTTTGCCGCTCGTAGAAGCGACACCGGAAGTACAGGCAGTCTGCACTAAGCTTTTAAAATCCGTAGGCAAACTTTAATATGCCCGTTCGACAGCTCTGATACACATCAGGGCTGTTTTTTTTATCATAAGTCCTTGACAAAGTGCGGTGCATTTTGTATAATATAAAAGTCGTCAAGAGACATGACTCGGTAGCTCAGCTGGATAGAGTGACTGACTACGAATCAGTAGGTCTAGGGTTCGAATCCCTACCGGGTCACCACATGACAGCTCATACATTTTGTATGAGCTGTTTTTTTTGTATAAAATATGGAAAACCAATAGATGCTGTGCAGTGCAGCCTCCGTTTGGGAGAGAAAATGATGCTGTACAAGAAAGTTATATCCCCATGGGGGGCTTAAAACTAGTATGAGATTTTTGTATACTATATATATGAATAAAATAGTATAGGTGAGATAGATGGAAACAATAAAACAAGAGATGGTACAGTATTGGTCACAACGGGTTGAAGCCTTTTCGGCACAGCGCTGCCGGGAATTTCAGAGCAGTAAAAGACAGCTGTGGCTTGCTGAATTTGCAAAATATATTCCCATGCATACGCAGCTGCGGATTCTTGATCTGGGGACGGGAACCGGTTTTTTTGCGACGCTGCTGGCTATGGCAGGACATGACGTGACAGGCATTGATTTGACGGCGCATATGATTGAAGAAGCCAAGAGAAAAGCGGCGCAGTATGGCATACCGGCATCGTTTTATGTCATGGATGCAGAGAAGCCGGCATTTCCGGCACAGTCCTTTGATGTGCTTATTTCCCGCAATCTGACGTGGGCGCTGCCGCATTTGGATGCAGCGTATGCATCTTGGCACCGGTTACTGAAAAAAGGCGGTTTGCTGTTAAACTTTGATGCCGATTACTGTCATGAAAAAGAAGAGGCTGTATTGCCGGAAAACCATGCGCACAAGCAAATAGCTCCCGAATTAATGAACCAGTATGAGGTAATGAAAAAAGAATTGCGGCAGCCGTATCAGCGACCGCAGTGGGATGTGGAACTGCTGCAGCAGGCAGGGTTCAGCCGGGTGCAGATTGATACGACGGTTTGGCAGCGGATTTATGCTTCCGTAGATGAATTTTACAACCCAACGCCTATCTTTACGATAGCGGCGTATGCATGAGGTGAGCGAGATGGAAGAATGTACGGCATTTGAAGAAGAAAATAGAAGGTATTGGAGCAAGCGCGCGCCTTCGTATTCCGGGGTCAACCAAGACGAACTGCAGACAAGGCAGCATGATGTATGGAGCCGCGTACTGGCGGAGCGGATAGACGCGTGCTGCCATCATAAACGGCGGCAGGATATCCACGTTTTGGATATTGGTACAGGACCGGGGTTCTTTGCGATTTTGTTGGCAGAAAAAGGATATGCCGTCACGGCTGTGGACTATACGGAATCGATGCTGGAGGAAGCGAAACAAAATGCTGGAAAATGGCAGAAATCGATTGCTTTTCGGCGCATGAACGCAGAGAAATTATCTTTTGCAGCAGATTCCTTTGATGTCATTGTGACACGGAATGTGACGTGGAATCTGCCGCATCCGCAGACGGCTTATCAAGAATGGCAGCGGGTGCTGAAGCCCGGCGGTCTGCTGCTGAATTTTGATGCCAACTGGTATCGGTATTTGTATGATGAAACGGCCCGCCAGGGATATATAGCAGATAGAAAAGAAATCCAGCGAAGCGGTGTCAGCAACGAAACCGATGGGACCGATATTCCGGCTATGGAAGCGATTGCCCGGCAAGTGCCGCTGTCGCTGGCAGTACGGCCGCAATGGGATACCGATGTGCTGACTGCGCTGGGGATGGAGGTTACGGCAGACACGGAAATTTGGCAAACCGTATGGACGCGGACAGAACGCATCAATAATGCCTCTACACCGATGTTTTGCATTCAGGCAGTAAAGGCGGCCCGATGATGAATTCTTACATGAAATCATATATTATACACCGCCTGCTGCAGCTCATTCCCGTAGTGATAGGTATTACGTTGCTGTCTTTTGCCTGTATGTATTTGGCAGGCAGTGATGCAGTAGCACAAAAATATGAACAGACGGGGATGGCTGTAGCGCAGGGAGTTTTGGACAGCGAACGAGCCCAACTCGGACTGGATCGGCCCGTGTACATACAATATGCTGACTGGCTGCTTCGGTTGCTGCATGGAGATATGGGTCAAAGCTACGTATCCGGTCAATCGGCAGCCGGGTTATTTTTTTCTAAACTGCCGGCTACGTTGGCACTTATGGCAGCGTCCTTGGTGCTGACGCTTTGCATTTCTATCCCGTTGGGAATTTTTTCAGCTGTAAAAAAAGATTCGTTTTGGGACTACGGAATTCGTCTTTTCAGTTTTTGCGGCAGCAGTATTCCCGGCTTTGTCATTGCGTTGCTGTTAGTATATGTGTTTGCCGTCCGGTATGCGCTGGTACCTGTTATGACTGTCAGTACGACAGGAGAAGCGCTGCTTTTGCCTGCCTGTACCTTGGCTATCGTCATGTCTGCCAAATATATACGGCAAATACGGACGGCAGTCTTGGAAGAAATGAGCAAGCCCTATGTGGCAGGTGCCAGAGCCAGGGGCATTCCCTTTCACTATACGCTGTACCGCAGTATACTGCGCGCTGCGTCTGTTACGCTTGTGACATTATTAGCCTTGTCTATGGGCAGTCTGCTTGGCGGCACGGCAGTAGTAGAAACGATTTTTATGTGGGACGGCATAGGGAAATTGGCTGTCGATGCGATTTCTATGCGGGACTATCCTATCATTCAGGCGTATGTATTTTGGATGGCGCTGATTTATATGTTTGTGAATTTGGCAGCAGATATATCGTATCATCTGTTTGTGCCGACTATTCGCTGGGGAGGCCGTAAACGATGAAACAGACTGTACCCATTCGCAAAAATCCGGTTCATCACGACTGCACGAAAGAGAAAGTCTATGGATTTGCTGTATTGGCTGTTTTGGTTATAGGAATTGCCGTTTTTGCTTCTTTTTTATGTCCCTATGACCCTAACGGGCAAGACTATGCGGCGGCACTGCAGCCGCCAAGTACGGTGCATCTATTGGGAACCGACCGCTATGGCAGAGATATGCTGTCCCGCGTTATTATGGGAGCACAGGCCAGCGTATTGTCAGCCAGTATCGTCGTGGCGGCTGAAGCCGTCATCGGGACGAGTATCGGCGCGCACTGCGCTTATTTTGGCGGCAGGGTGGACACGGTTGTCATGCGGGTGGCCGATATGTGTCTGGCGTTTCCTGCACTGGTGTTTGCACTGGCAGTGACGGCTGTTTTGCATGGCGGCATAGAGACAGCCATGCTGGCTCTGTTGGTGATTGGCTGGCCTAAATATGCCAGATTAGCCCGCAGCCAGACACTGATGCTTAAAGAAAAGCCGTTTATGGCTGCGGCCCAGCTAGCCGGCACCTCACCGAAGCAAATGATGATACGGCATATACTGCCGAATATTAGCAGTACGATTCTGATAACAGCAGCCCTGGATATGGGAACCGTCATGATGGAACTGGCTGCGTTGTCGTTTTTGGGACTGGGAGCTAAGCCACCATTGGCAGAATGGGGCAGTATGATGAATGTTGGCCGGAGCATGCTGCAGACCTATCCATGGGTTGTGTTTGCACCGGGAATGGCTATTTTTATTACCGTATCCATTTTTAATTTGCTGGGTGATTCACTGCGCGATTATTGGGATACACGAAAGAAGGGGAGTATATGATTAAACCATTACGGTGGGGCATTGTCTGTCTGCTGGTGATAACTGCCATGCTGTGCGGCTGCGGGCAAGATTCGGGCACCCATGACAACAACGGTAAAACCTTTGTCTTGGGAGATACGACGTTCAATGCAGAAAACAATGAAGCAGATATCAATCCGCACCATGACTGCGGCGGCTGGGCATGCCTGCGCTATGGCGTAGGTGAAACCTTGTTCCGCTATACGGACAACATGGAATTAGAACCCTGGCTGGCCAAACAAGCTGTGCAGCTTGACCCGCTGACTTGGAAAATTACACTGCGGGACAACATTACCTTTACCAGCAATCGTCCCATGGACGGCGGTGCTGTCAAAGAGTGTTTGGAACATTTAATTTCTGTTCATAAAAGAGCGGCGAATGATTTGCATATTGCTGATATTGGCGTGTCCGGACAAGACGTCATTATTCATACGACCGTGCCGGTGCCTGCGCTGCTGCATTATTTGGCAGATCCATACAGCTGTATTATTGATATGAAAGATGGTATTTCCCCGCAGGGGATGGTTACGGGAACGGGGCCGTATATGCCCGTCTCGCTGACTTCCGGAAAAGAGTTGGAGCTGGTAAAAAATGAAACGTACTGGCAGGGAACCCCGAAACTAGATCGGGTTATCGTGCGGACCATTACAGATGGCGATACGTTGACAATGGCTTTGCAAAGCGGTGAAATTGATGCCGCCTATGGGCTTCCGTATGCCAGCTATGCGTTGTTTTCCAACGATGCATACAAGATCAGCAGCACGCCTACGAGCCGGACTTTTTTTGCTTGGATGAATTTTGCCAGTCCGATAATGCAGGACAAGGCTGTGCGCAAAGCCGTATCCATGGCGATTGATAAAGATGGATTTGTCAAAACGCTGCTGCTGGGGCATGGGTATCCTGCGGCAGGACCGTTCCCCGATACGATGGACTGCGGTGACAAAACAGTCCAAAGCGCCCCCTATAATCTTGAAGAAGCCAAACAAGTATTAGAAGAAAATGGCTGGATTGACAGTGACGGCGACGGCATTCGGGAAAAAGACGGCCAAAAACTGCGAATCCGCTGGCTGACCTATCCAAGCCGTCAGGAACTGCCGTTACTGGCAGAGTCAGCACAAGCTTCGCTGAAAAAAATAGGGATAGATGTAGAAATTAATAATACAGCCAGCCACAACGTGCTGCGCAAAGATAAAACAGCTTGGGATGTATATGCAAGTGCCATGGTTACGGCGCCTACAGGCGATCCGGCGTATTTCTTTTCATATTGCTGTTTAGATCGGTCCGATTCCAACGTAGGCGGCTATCACAGTGACGCATTGGAACAGCTGGCACAGCAAATGGAACAGACAGCAGATACCAAGCAGCGCAGCAAGTTAGCTGTGCAGATGAGCCAGACTGTGTTAAACGACGATGCGTATGTATTTTGTTCTCATTTGCAAATGAGCTTGATAGCAAAAGCCAATGTCACGGGCCTGCAGGCTCATCCTTGTGATTTTTATGAAATTACGGTGGATTTAGATAAACAATAAGAGAAAGGAGAACGCGGGATATGGAGGCTGTGCTGCAGTATCGGCACGTATCGATTCAATATGGCAGCCAGATGGCTGTCGAAGATGTATCCTTTGCCGTGCATCCCGGAGAAACAGTCGGTATCATTGGGGCATCCGGCAGCGGCAAGAGTACGCTGCTCAACGGCGCCATGCATCTGTTGGGTCCGGCAGGATGGGTATCGCAGGGAACGATTTGGCTGCAGGGACGGTCCTTGTTGGAGACGACGGAAACAGAACGCCAGGCGTTGTATGGCACGACGATTGCGATGATTTTTCAAGACGGCAGCATGACATTTGCCCCGATGCGGACGATTGGCAGTCAGATTCGTGAAGCCTTGGCAGTACATCGGGGATGGACAGACAAAGAGACGAAGCAAAAAGCCCTGCCGCTGTTTGAAAAAGTAGCGCTGCCGGACGGGGAAGCGGTTTGGCGCAGTTATCCCTTTATGCTGTCCGGCGGTATGCTGCAGCGTGCCGCCATTGTTTTGGCAATGCTCTTGGAGCCGGCGGTGCTTTTGGCTGATGAACCGACCAGTGCCTTGGATGTCTGCGCGCAGCAGGAAGTACTGCAGGCACTGCATTGTTTGCAGCAGGAAAAAGGTACGGCTATTGTATTGGTTACGCACGATATGGCAGTGATACGCCAAGCTGCCGATACGGTGCTGGTACTGCATCAGGGACATTGTATCGAACGGGGAACGGTGCGGCAGATACTGGAAGAGCCGCGCCATGATTATACAAAAGCCCTGATTCAGGCCATGCCCATATGGAGGAGATAGTACATGCAGCCACTTATTGAATTACGGCATATTACCAAGACGGTAGTGCAATGGAATCATGTCAAAAAAAATATCTTAGATGACATAACTTTTTGTATGTATCCAGGAGAAATCGTAGGGGTTGTTGGCAGATCTGGCGCCGGGAAGAGTACCTTAGCCCATGCCATAGCCCATCTTACCGGCGTCACCCAAGGGGAGATGTATGTACAGGGACAACATATGACAGGACTGCAGGGGAAAGCGTTGCGGCCGTTATATCAGCAAATACAAATGGTATTTCAGTCGCCGCAGGAATCCTTTGACCCGCGCCGCACGCTGGGATACAGTATAGGTGAAAGTCTGAGAAACCAGGGCATACGCAAACAGGAACGGCAGCAGCGTGTACGGCAGATGGTGCAGCAGTGCGGTCTGGATGCCGGCATCGTGCGCAAATATCCGCATGAAGTCAGCGGCGGCCAGTGCCAGCGCGCGGCGATTGCCAGAGCCTTGATGGTGTCGCCGGCTCTTTTGCTTTGTGATGAAGCAATCAGTGCCCTGGATACCATTGCCCAGCAGCGGATTATAGCACTTTTGAGGCATTGTAATGTGAGTCAAGGCATGGCGTGTCTTTTTATTTGTCATAATATCGCATTGGCACAGCAATTCTGCCAGCGGCTCTTGATTATGCATGAAGGCAAAATTGTCGAAGAAGGAAAAAGTGAAGACGTACTGCGTCATCCCAAGAGTATCTATACGCAGGAATTACTGCAGGCGGTTTTGTAAAAAAAAAACGGTTCTGTCACTTCGAAGCAGTCATGCTTCGTGTGACAGAACCGTTTTTCTTGTCATATTATTTTTTCAAATTGGGCGAACAATCGACAACAATACTGTCATACGTGTCGCCTTTTTTATTTTTCATGATCGTATAATTGCCCTTTGTTTCCGGTATGGCTGCTGCCAACGAATCACTGTGCCATTTTTCTACAGTCATAGTCATGCCGCGTATCTCTTTGGCAGAGGCAGATTGTTTTTTCCCATCTTTTGGAAGCAAGTCATTCGTGAGGGTGATTTTGCCGTTTTTGTTTGTAAATGTAATGGTTACGGCTTTCTTGTTTTCAAAGACGACTTGGTACTTTCCGTTTTTATATACTTTTAAGGAATCTCCCTGAGAAAATGGATGTCCCAATGTACTTTCCCAGTCTGCCATCGTATCGCCTAAGGAAACGACGGCACCGACATGCTGCGGCTGTTTTTGCGTATCGGTTTGTGCAGGTTCTGCCGTTGACGGCTGCTGGTTCTGCTGTGAAGCGGGCGGTTCTTTTGGCTGCGCAGTGGGCAGCGGTGTACAGCCGGCACTTACAAGAAGCGTGAATACGGCAAGGAGAAGTACAGCTTGTTTTTTCATAGAGAATCCCTCCTGTCGGAATTAACGGCGGCGGCGATTATCTCCGCCTTTATGCCGTGTTTTATGACGTTTGCTTTTCGTTGCCTGATACGTACTGGCAGGGAGTTTATCTTTAAATTTTTTCTTTTTCTTAGGCGGCTGTGTATTGGCTTTCACTTTGACCTGGCCATTTGCCGTGTACTTCGTAATGGTAGCCTGGATGTTATGTTCAATGCGGCGCACCCAGTTTTCATCGTCCGGAGTGGCGAACATAATGGACACCCCTTCATGACCGGCGCGGCCTGTGCGGCCAATACGGTGGATGTAATAATCTATGTCATGAGGCACGTCGTAGTTGAAGACGTGGGTAATGCCTTCAATATCAATACCGCGGGCGGCAATATCCGTTGCGACCAGAATTTGTGTTTTGGCCTTGGCAAAATCGCGGAGAACCTGCGTGCGGCGCCCTTGGGACATATCCCCGTGCAGCTCGCCGATATTGAAGCCTTCGGCAATCAGTTTGCCTGCCAGCTGGGACGTGCGTTCTTTGGTATTGCAAAAGACGATGGCCAGATACGGATTCATATCGCGGAGCATTTGGCAGAGTTTGGAAAACTTCTGTTCTTCACGTATCATATAAATGCGCTGCTCAATTTGTTCCAGCGCAATCGTGGTGCCTTCCAAAATGTTTAAGACCAACGGATTCTGCATGTGTTTTTTGGCCAGTCCCTTGATTTTGTCCGGCACGGTAGCAGAGAAAAAGAGGATTTGGCGTCGTTTCGGCGTCATGCCGATTAACGTATCAATATCTTCGAGAAAACCGGCCTGCAGCATTTGGTCTGCTTCATCGACAATAACGCGTTTTACGCCGCGCAGATCCAGGGAATTGCGGCGGCAGTGGTCGAGAAGACGGCCCGGCGTACCGATAATGACCTGGGGGTGGCGCTGCAGTTTTTGCAGCTGGTTTTCAATGGTTTTGCCGCCAATCAGACTCAGTACATCGACCTGCAGTGCAGGAGCCAATGTGCCGGCTACGTCGGCAATTTGTTTTGCCAGCTCCCGTGTCGGTGCGACAATCAATACTTGTTCCATATGAACGTCCGTTTTGATTTGCTGCAGGGAGGGTAAAAGAAAGGCATACGTTTTGCCTGTGCCGGTCTGTGCCTGGGCCAGGATGTCCCGGCCTTTGAATAGTGCCGGAATCGCCTGTGCCTGGACGGCAGTCGGTTCATGAATGCCTTGTTTATACAGCATGTCCGCAATTTGCGGAGAAATGCCGAGGGATTGAAAATTTTTTGCCATAATGTATATACCTTTCTGTACAATGCTAATGATCATCTATAAATATTGTACACAAGACCCGTGCTTTTCGCAATAGACATCACGCGGTATTCTCCTATCCATGGATGAAAAACTATGATATACTTATCTATTAGAATAAGAGTATCTAACGAGTTTGGAGGTAGCTTCATGAGTGGATGTTGCGATATTTTGCGCCAATGCGTGCGCATGTGTTTCTTTATTATCCCGATTCCCATCGGTGCGTATACGATACATAACGGGTCTAGTGCCGTTGTGGCCTTAGTGAGTTATGCTGTGTTGTCATTGTGCATTCCCTGGGCGTATTTGGGCTGTAAAGAAGCCGCATTTGGCACGCGGCAGCAACGGATTAGCCGGACAGCTTTTGTTGTCATGTGGATTGTCGTTTCGACGGCTTTTGCTGCGTTCAGTGCTTTCATGGGGGATATATGGAAAAACTCGTCATTTTGGGAATGGCCGACTATTGGCCGTGACGTTCTGTTTATCTTTGGCATGTATGTCAAAGTCTGTGTGACCATGCTTTTGGCATACGGCGTGTCCTGCTTGGGAATGCAGTCTGTAGAAAGAAGGTAGACGATGATACAGAGTATAAAACCGAAACTATGGGCTGTCTTACAGCTGGCTATCTGGATACTGCCGATTCCCTTTGGCGCCTTTGCTTCAGACCGGAGCTTTTTTGCGCCGTTGTCCCTGCTTGTGTTTTTGGTCTTATCCCTGAGCATGCCTGTGACTATGCGGCTGCGGCAAATGAAACGCCATAAGGCTTCTGTATATGCGCCTGTTGGTTCCATTTTCTATGGCAGCATCGTAGTCCTGCTGATAGCCATAGGCATTTTAAATGGCCTGATGTCGTATTCTTTTTGGCAGCAGTATGTGCTGCGGGTTGCGGCCTTTACTTGCTGGATGGCAGGCACCATCCTGGTGCAGGCGCTTGCTTCCTGGGCAGCGGCATACTGGCAGAGACATACGAGAAAGCATTGGTATTCTGAATTTTTAGATCCCGTATTATATAGCTTTCCGCTGCCGTGCGCTTTGATGGGCATGTTCCTTTTTCCCAGCGTTTCCGGCGGAAATGTCACGCAAAGTTTGGTTATTGGCATGCTGGGCATTATTGGATTTGGGTTTATGGCGATGGGCGTTCTTGCCTTAGCGGTCATAGCATTCTATTTCTTTCCGCATAAAACACTGCCGACCAAAGAACGGTGTATTCAGCTTGTTCGTATTGTAGGGATGGCTGTTGTTTGGCTGGAAAGTTTATACTTGCTTTTTAACAGCAAAGTCCAGTTGTTCAGCACGGTCATTTTCCAATGTATGCCTATTTCGCAAAATAATATACTCGTATTTGTCACGCCGTTTGTGACGGTTAGCGTGCTGCTCGTTGCAGCTATCGCGGTCAGCAATGTACTTGTCATGGTCATACGAAAATTCATCTAAAAAGATGCTGCAGATACCCACTGGGAGGTTGCATGGTGGAAAAAGAAATAAAAGGAAAACGCTGCGAACAAACAGAAATAAATAAACAGCGTATCATACAGGCGGCACAACGCTTATTTGCCGAAAAGGGCTATGATATGACATCTATGCGCGATATTAGTGAAGAAGCGCAGCTGCCCATGGGCTCGCTGTACTATCATTTTAAAAACAAAGAAGCCTTGCTGCTGGCCATCTGTGTGCGTATTGCCAAAACAGAACAGATGGATATATTGAAGGACTTGGAAGAAAAAGTGAAAAATCCGTACCCCTATATTTTCCAATATTTGGACACGTACGGCGATATATGGGCACATGCCGGTGAAGTATTTTCCTATCATGTATACGGCACGTTTGAATATATTTATGAAACGGAGCATACATGGATGGGTGTCCCTTTTTATAAAAATCTGCTGCTTTTTATTGAAAAAGCACAACAGGCAGGGACGTTTGACGTTTCTATTTCTGCTGAAGATACGGCAGATTATTTGTTTATGATGGTACGCATGCTTATTTATGAATGGTCACAAACCAAAGCAAGGCATGAACATGTGTACTTATGCCAAAAGTATATGCCAAGGCTGCTTCGCACATTTATAACAACAACATAAAAAATATACACAACGCTTTTTTTTCTATTGACATATTGGAAAGAAAAGCGTATCATTTTATTCATAATTAGAGCGACGCTCTAGAACAATATTCTATATGCAACAGGGGGAGTGCATGATGAGTTTAAGCAATATGAGACATCCGGATTTTGACCGCAGCCAGTACGGGCCGGCAACGGTAAATGTTCATGGCGGTGAACCTCGTGATATGTACGGTTCACTGATTCCGCCGATTTATCAAACATCTACGTTTTATTTTGATTCTACGGACGATGCTGTGCGGGCCTGCGATGATTATGCAGCTAGTTTTGCCTATAGCCGGATTACCAATCCCAGCAATGATTATTTTGAAAAGAAATTAGCAGAAGCAGAACACGGGGTAGGGGCCGTGTCGTATGCATCTGGTATGGGGGCTGTATCCGGTGCGATTTTTATGAGTGTCAGTGCAGGCGACCATGCTATTTTCTGTAAAGCTAAATATTCGGGCACGGAAGATGTCACCAGTGATTTCCTGCCTCGCTTTGGCGTAGAAGTGGATACGTTCGATCCGCTGCACTTGGAAGAATTAGAAGAAAAAATTAAACCGAATACCAAATTAATTTATATTGAATCGCCGGCCAATCCGACAATGGTCATGGTAGACATTGAAAAAGTAGTTGCCATTGCCCATGCCCATGGCGTAAAAGTAGGTATCGACAATACCTTTGCTACGCCGTATAATACGACACCGCTGGATTTAGGTGCAGACTGGGTCGTACAGAGCGTGACGAAATATATTGGCGGTCACGGCGATTTGCTGGGCGGTGCCGTTATTTCCAACGATGAAGAATTTTTGCGGCAGTGCCGTTTGGGTACGCTGATGCACTTTGGCGCCGTCATGTCGCCGTTTGTTGCTTTTTTGGCAACGAGAGGACTGAAGACGCTGTCCGTACGCATGAAGCAATACAATGAAAATGCGCTGAAAGTGGCACAGTATTTGGAACAGCATCCTAAAATTGATATTGTCCGCTATCCCTTTTTACCGTCTAATCCGCAGTATGAACTGGCAAAAAAACAAATGCGCGGCGGCGGCGGTATGATGACCTTTGATGTCAAAGGCGGTTTGGAAGCCGGCAAACGGTTTATTAACAGCTTAAAACTGTGCACCTTGGCTGTCAGCTTAGGTGATACAGAAACATTGGTAGAACAGGCAGCTGCTATGACACATACTATGATACCGAAAGAAGTGCGGGAAGCTGCAGGTATTACAGACGGTATGATACGGATGTCTGTGGGCTTGGAAGATGCAGAAGATATTATCGCTGATTTGGCCCAAGCTTTGGAACAGGTGTAACAGTAATATTATCTATATAAACAGAAACGGCTCAGCATATGGTTACAGTATGCTGGGCCGTTTCTGTTTGATACGATGGGCATATATCCATATGTAGGAATGGAAAGAGTATCTTTATTGCACAATTGGGGTAACTAGTATATAATAAGACGAATGCTGACATCATGTAACATATTACACAGAAAGGGTGTTTTCTTGTCATGGAAAAGGGTGTTTTCTTGTCATGGAATATGTGAACGAGTTGGACAAAGTCACAGTGGGTGCTGCCCAAAAAGAAGCGGCGCTCAAGATTCATCGTCTTACGTTTTGGGAGGCTACGATGCTGGTTGTCGGGTCTACCATCGGCTCCGGCGTGTTAGGATTGGCATATGCGTCCCGCAGTGCCGGATGGCCTGTATTATTGATATGGCTTGTGATAGCCGGTGTCTTTTCCTTTGTTTCTATGCTGTATGTCGTAGAAACAACTATGCGTACAAAAGAGCCGATGCAGCTTTCAGGGCTGGCACAGCGGTATATCGGAAAGGCGGGCTCATGGGTCATATTTTTTTCTGTTGGAGCGACATCATTTTGCAGCTTAATTGCGTATACGAGTGGCTGCGGCAAAATTTTGAGTGAGTTATTTGGGATTTCTGTTCAAATAGGAAGCTTACTGTTTGCTGTTCCGGCGACGGTTATTGTCTGGCTGGGACTGAAAGCGACAGGAATCGCAGAAAAATTTCTGAGCAGCGGCATGGTAGTATTATTAATTTTATTGGTAGGGGGCTCTTTTTTGTCAGCAAATGTCTCTGTATCCGATATTCTCTATGCCAACTGGACCTATGCGGTTCCTGTGTTTAACATTACGGTTTTTTGCTATGCCGTACAGTATATCGTACCAGAATTAGCGCGGGGACTGTCTCATCGGCCGCAGCAAATCGTGCCGTCTATTGCCGCAGCGTTTCTTATTTCACTGATTATTTTGGCAGTCGTGCCCTTTGCCGTCTTTTTAATGCTGCCGGTAGAAGAAATTACAGAAGTTGCTTCTCTGGCGTGGGGCAAGGCGTTAGGGCATCAAATTTTCTTTATTGTCGTCAATTTATTTGCGTTTTGTGCGATGCTGACGTCCTATTGGGCTATTGCAGAAAGTTTTTTGACCAATATGGTAGACCGATTGGGATTTAAATCGGAAACGGATATAAAAACCCGTGCATGCTGTCTGATTGCGATTGCCGTGCCGCCGTTTATCTTGGCATACAGCGGTTTGGTCAGCTTTGTCAATGCTATTTTCAGCGCAGGGACTTTTGGCGGCATCATCATGTCGATACTGCCCGTTGTCATGCTGCGCAGTGCCCGCAGGCATGGAGACCAAAACCCGATATGGAAATGCGGTTGGACAGCGCATCCTATCATGCAGGGATTGGTAGTGGCTGTGTTTCTGAGCGCAGGTGTCTATGCTGTGCTGAGTATTTGCGGTATGCTGCCGGCTGCCTGGTAACGTTCCTGTCATTAAAAACTGCATGTATGTAAAAAAGCTTGCCGTATACGGCAAGCTTTTTTTGCATCATAATGACTATTTAGATTGTTCCTGCAGCATGGGCTGCTTCATAATATTGAAGCGGACCATGTAGATGAGCCAGCCGGCAAAAGCTGCCAGACAGCCGCTGAAGAAGGTAATGCCGTCTGTTGTCGTCAAGGCGTAAATACAATAAATAATAGATACGCCGGCTAAGAAAATAGACGAATTACGGTTGCAGACTTCATTGGGGATATGTTCTTTAGTTAAAATAGATTTCAGCGCAGCAGCGCAAAGAATATAGGGAATGACATTGGTTACGACAGCTAAATTAGCCAATAATTCAAATTGGGCTGCTAATGTGGGGCTGATCGTCATCAACGCCAAAATGCTCTGCATAATGAGGATAACAATCATGCCTTTTACGGGTACATCGGCATCCGTAACCTTGGCAAATACTTTCGGAAATAAGCCGCGCTGCGCACTTGTTTTGAACACGCGGGCCAAGGTAAACTGCCAAGAAAGAAGGGAGCCTGCACAGGAAAATACCATCAGTCCCATGACGATTTTTCCTGCCGTAGAACCCAGCATATATGAAAATGCCAGACCAAAGGGAGCACTGGAGCTGAGGATTTCTGCATTGGGGACGACGCCGGCAATGACGTTGGTTGAAGCCACATAGATGACGGCTACGCCCAGCGTGCTGACAAAGGTTGCAATCGGAACAGAACGACGGGGATTTTCTACAGCATCCATATTGACGGCTGCTGATTCTAAGCCTAAGAACGACCAAAGCGTCAGGGCAATCGAATTGCCTACAGCATCAGAAAAACCGACATTTCCTGGGTTCCATGATGCCATCCAAATGGAAGAATCGAACCAATACCAGCCAATAAGGGAGATGCCTAAGACAGGAATAATAGCACCCCAGATAGTGAATGCACTGAGCTTGCCGGAATAGCGTGAGCCGCTGAAATTTAAAGCGGCAGCAATCCAAAGCAGTGCCATTGTATATAAACATGTCTGCAGTGGCGAAAAGGAAGTGCCAAGAAAACCGGCACCGTATCCGACTGCTGAAATAGCAATCGCCACATTTGCAATAACGATGGAAACAGCATAGGCATAATTTGCCATAAAATGTCCTATTCGCCCAAAGGCGTATTCGGAATAACCGCCCATTCCGCCAGGTTTCGTGGTAAACATGCCGCATCGGGCAAAGGTCATGGCCAGGGCTAGAGAGCCGAAGGATGTAATAATCCAGGAAATAATGGAGATAGTACCGACTTCGGCAAGTTTGGTTGGCAGCATAATAATGCCGGCACCTAACATATTGGCAGCAGTAACAAACGTGAGCTGCACTAAAGACATTTTACGACGGGTAGTTTTCATTATCAGTCCTTCTTTCATATCATGTTTTTTATTTAGTGCTTATATTTTTTGCTAGTTAATTCTATCATTTTTGTAAGAAAAATTAAATACTTTTGCTTTAATTTTTTATATAAAAATAGAACTAAAATAACGAAATCTATTCTAATTGGATATACTAAAAAACAGTTTTCATAATGGGGCATCAATACGCAGAAAACAGGCATTCTTTCTAGGGGGCACGAAATGATGTACAGGCGAAAAAGGGCATAATAAAAGAAACTGCCACACGAATGTGACAGTTTCCTTCATATGTTAGACTGTTGGAATTAGTCGATGTTTTCTACGATGCAAGCTGTGCCTTGGCCGCCGCCGATGCAGAGTGTAGCCAAGCCGTATTTACCGCCAACTTCTTTCAAGCCATAGAGAAGTGTAACGAGGATACGAGCGCCGGAAGCTCCGATAGGATGACCGAGGGCGATAGCACCGCCGTGGATGTTGACTTTATCCATATCGAAACCGAGTTCACGGCAGCAGTATACAGCCTGAGCTGCGAAAGCTTCGTTAGCTTCAACGAGGTCGAGGTCTTTGACTTCGAGGTTAGCTTTAGCCAATGCTTTACGGGAAGAAGGAACAGGGCCAGTACCCATGATGGAAGGATCTACGCCAGCAGATGCATAGCTTACGATTTTAGCCATCGGTTTGAGGCCGAGTTCTTTTGCTTTGTCAGCAGACATTACTACGAATGCAGCAGCGCCGTCGTTGATACCGGAAGCGTTGCCGGCTGTTACTGTACCGCCTTTTTTGAAGGCTGGTTTCAATTTAGCGAGGCCTTCCAATGTGGAACCTTCACGCGGGAATTCATCTGTATCAAAAATAGTATCGCCTTTGCGGCCATGAACTGTTACAGGAACGATCTGAGATTTGAAAGCACCGCTCTTAATAGCTTCGCAGGCTTTAACCTGAGAACGAACGCCGAGTTTATCCTGGTCTTCACGAGTTACGCCGAATTTTTCAGCAACGTTTTCAGCTGTGATGCCCATATGATAATCGTTGAATGCATCCCAAAGACCATCTTTGATCATGCAGTCGATTAATTTGCCGTCGCCCATGCGATAGCCGTAACGAGCTTTAGGAATAGCATACGGAGCAGCAGACATGTTTTCCATACCGCCTGCAACAACTACGTCAGCGTCGCCAGCTTTGATGAGCTGAGCTGCCAAGGATACGCAGCGAAGACCGGAACCGCAAACTTTATTAATCGTCATAGCCGGTGTTTCGATAGGCATACCAGCTTTAATCATAGCCTGGCGAGCAGGGTTCTGACCCAAGGATGCCTGTAAAACGTTGCCCATAACAACTTCATCAACGATTTTAGCATCAATGCCAGCACGTTTGATAGCTTCTTTGATAACAACAGCACCTAATTCTGTAGCCGGAACGTCTTTCAAACCACCGCCGAATTTACCAATAGCAGTACGGCATGCACTTACGATAACAACTTCTTTCACGGAAATCACTCCTTCAAAAAATTTAAAATACGCATAGATGTGAATGTAACATCATTCACGAAGATACAGACATACCCATTTCAATGCCTGGAAGATACACGCGTCATTGTCATGTACAATATGCGTAAAGAAAATAACAACGATATATCTTTACTTATAATGGTACAAACTTTTCCTGCAAATTGCAAGGACAATGAAGCAGTATTACAAGAAATATACATTCAAATTCGGCATTTGAAACCACTGCCGGTATGCTGAATCAATAACTAAATAAAAGCATTGGTCCATTAAAATATGCTTTATTGTCGAGCGTTCTAAATTTCACAATCTCGATGTCTATATAGTACATTTTTTCACAAAGAAATGCAAGGGGAAAAAGAATATTTCTCATGCTAAATATTCATATTAAGGGCTTGTTGAGATAAAAAAGGCATACAAGACGCTAAAACCTACTTACTAGTTAATATTTTGTAATCAAACCTTTCTGAATAAGAACAATTCCAAATAAAATATTAGCTACATATGTGAAAAGCATCACGATAGGAGCAGAAGTGTAAATGTTAACCATATCAACAACTAAAAACAGGTTGACTAAATAAACGGGGATTTGCTATAATGCCATCGTACCTAGACAGGGAGGTGAAACTGATGATGTCTATGATTCGAGAACTAGCCCAGTGCAATCAAGCGTTGTTTTATGGCTGGCGTATCGGTACGGTGCGGATTGACATCACCGGGCAGGCGAGTCACTTCGTTTCCCAAATGGACCCTATGCGCCATTCCTGCCGCCGTATTACGATACAAGGAAGCAATGAAAATGGCTGTATATGTCAGCAAATGCAGTGTGTAGTATGCCAGCCCAAGGAAAAATCTCCCAAGGCACATACTGCGGCGGTACAGCTTCAACCGGGACAGGGGTGTATTATTTCGCATACATTTTCCAAGGAAGAAATACAAAAGTACCTTGGACAAAGCGGTGACAGCAATCCGATTCACCGCGGTGAGCATCCTATCGTTCCCGGATTATGTATCTTATGGTATATACAGCAGACGCTTGCCCTTTCTTCGTTTCATTGGAAAACGTCTTTTCACGCTCCTGTGTATGCTGATGATACCGTGATGGTTGTGCAAGAGGCAGGACGATGGTATGGATATGTACGAGACCATCAAGTTTTCACTATTCAAATACGAACAACATGAGGTGTATATGATGAAAAAAGAAAGAAAAACGACTATGGCAAAGACAGAAATGTTAACACGGCTGGCACTATTAATTGCCTTAAACTGTATTTCTGCCTATATTATTATTCCGATTCCATTTTCGCAGTCGCCGATTGCGCTGCAAACGCTGGTGGTCAATTTGGTTGCTTTTTTACTGCCGCCTAAGCAGGCCTGCCTGACGATGCTGGTATATATCGGTATTGGCTTAATCGGCGTCCCCGTATTTACAGGCGGTACAGCAGGACCGGGGAAAATGTTCGGCCCGACAGGCGGCTATATTTGGGGATATGTCGTGGCTGTCGGTCTGATTGCCTGGCTGAAGGGGAACCACTATGATTTTAAACGGTTTGCTGCTGTCGCTGTTGTTTTAGGGATTCCCAGTATTTATTTGCTGGGCGTCGTTCAACTGAAACTGGTAACAGGCATGCCGTGGGAAGCTGCCGTTGTGAGCGGCGTTTTACCGTTTATTCCCTTGGATATTGTCAAATGCATTGCCGCTGCGGCACTAGCACGGCCTATTTATAAGATTTTTGGACAGTTGGCATGAACCAAGATGTCTGTATTGTAGGAGGGCTGCGCAGTTATATCGGTGTGTATAACGGCATGTACCGTCATGTTCCGGCAGACGTACTGGGAGCCAGTGTATTACAACGTCTTATCCAAACATATCATGTACCGGAAAGCGCGATTGATAGTATTATTTGCGGCAATGCTGTAGGAGGCGGCGGCAATATAACGCGTCTCATGGCGCTGCAGGCTGGCATGGCTGAAACCATACCGGCTTATACGATAGATATGCAGTGCTGCAGCGGGCTGGAAAGCATCGCCGCGGCTAGCGCCAAAATTGCCTGCGGGCAGGAACAGCTATGCATAGCCGGCGGTTTTGAAAGTGTTTCGACGCAGCCTGTCCGCAGCCGCCATCCCAATCATCCGGCGTATACAGGAAAACAGGACAGATATATGACGGCACAGTTTATGCCGGGATGCTGGGATGAACATATCATGCCGAAAAGTGCAGAAGCTGTAGCACGCAATGCGCATATCCGCCGCGAAGAGTTGGATACATGGGTGCTGCGGAGCCATCGGCTGGCGTGTCAGGCTGAACAGGAAGGCGTGCTGCGCAGTATACAAGTGAGTGTATGCGGCAGCCAGAGCGATGAAGGGATTCGCCGGCATATGAGTCAAAAATTATTAGACCGGCTGCCGTGCATACTGCCGCAGGGACAGGTGTTGACGGCAGCCAATACGTGTTTGACGCACGATGGCGCGGCGATGCTCATCGTTTGTTCCGAAGCATGCTGCAAACAATATGGCTGGCGTCCCTGGGGAAAAATCAAAGGGGCTTGTGCTGTCGGAACCCATCCTTTGAAAAGTCCAATCGGAGCGGTGCAAAGTATTGAAAAGCTGCTGCGGCAATATCAAATGACAGCAGCCGATATAGATATTTTTGAAGTCAATGAAGCCTTTGCCGTTATTGACGAGCTTTTTGCCAGAGCGTATCCGCAATGTGTGGAACGATACAACGTACTCGGCGGCGCTTTGGCATACGGGCATCCCTATGGCGCGACTGGCGCGATGCTGGTACTGCATGCGCTGAAAGCCCTGCAGCAAACACAAGGAACGCTGGCATGCTGCAGTATTGCCGGTGCCGGCGGCTTGGGCTGTGCGCTGCTGGTGGAACGGGTGTAGTATTCTCGATGATAAAGGAAAAACAAAGTATGCAATATATAGATATGCTGCGAAAACAGCCTGCTGATAAAACAGCACTCATTACAGAAACAGAAACGTATACATATGGCAGGCTTTGGCAAAAGGCGGCGGCAATCAGAAAGAACATAGCGTCTGATGAAGCCGTTCATGTTATCAGCAGTTCGCCCATTGCTGACCAGCTTTGCCGGTTTTTGGCTTACAGCGGCAGTACGGCAGTGCCTGTCATGGCGACAGCGGCTGGTGCCGTACAGCTGCCAAAATCGATGAACGTGCCGCATACTGCCTGCATGGGTGTCATGACTTCCGGCACGACAGGGCCGAGTAAAATACTTTGGCGGGATTACGCCAGCTGGGCTGATTTTTTTCCTGTGCAGAATGCCGTTTTTGGCATTACGAATCAAACGATTCTATTTTGTCAGGGCAGTTTGGCATTTACGGGTAATTTAAATTTGTACCTTGGCGTACTGGCAGCCGGCGGTACCATCATTGGTGCGGATTCCTTCCATCCGAAAACATGGTTCACGCTGCTGGAATCGCATCAAGCCAATGCCGTGTATTTGATTCCAGCCAAATTACAGCTGCTGCCGCAGACAGCTGACCATACGTATAATAAAATAACGCATATTATTAGCGGCTCACAAGCTCTGGGCAGGCCACAGGCGCAGCGACTGCAGCAGACATTCCCGCAAAGCGAAATTATATTGTACTATGGTGCCAGTGAACTCAATTACATCACGTATATTACAGATAAAGATATGACGGCAGATACGAGCTGTGTAGGCAAGCCGTTTCCTGGCGTGTCTCTGACTATTGGAAAGGACGAGGAGATTTTGGTAACGACACCGTACCATGTACTGGGAATTACGGTGCCTTTTTCGCTGCATGACAGAGGACGCATGGATGCGGCAGGCAATCTTTATTTTTTAGGCCGCAGCGGTGACAGATGCAATGTCAATGGCAGGCATGTATCAACATATCGTATCGAACAAGCCATATGCACGCACCTGCCCGTCCGTGAGGCTGCCGTCTTTGCGGTGCATGGCGCGTATGCAGACTGTCTTATGGCAGTGCTTGGCGGCGCAGGGCATTCCATAGACCGAACGAAACTTTGGAAAGGGCTGCGTCCGTATTTGCAGGAATATGAAATTCCCAAAACCTGTGTCGTTTTAGACAGCCTTCCCAAAAATGAAAGCGGAAAAATTGATAAACAAACGCTGCAGCGGCTATTCACGCAAGCGGAAAGAGTGTGATATAATACTCCATATATATACAATACAAGGAGGATTCATGCCATGAGTTTACACATTGAAGCGAAACAGGGCGATATTGCCGACCGCATTTTGCTGCCCGGCGATCCGCTGCGCGCTAAATATATTGCAGAAACATGTTTAGACAATCCCGTATGTTACAACCATATCCGCGGTATATTGGGATATACCGGAACCTATAAAGGCAAGCGCATTTCCGTGCAGGGAACCGGAATGGGGATTCCGTCTATTTCTATTTATGCAACGGAATTAATGCGTGATTACGGTGTAAAAAAATTAATTCGCGTAGGTACCTGCGGCGCCATGCGCAAAGATATTCAGCTGCGCGACGTCATTATTGCCCAGGGTGCTACGACAGACTCTTCGATTATCCGCAATATTTTCGGCGGCGCAATTAACTACGCGCCGCTGGCTGATTTTACGCTGCTGCGTACAGCTTATGAAAAAGCATTAGCCCAAAAGATTCCGGTCCGTGTCGGCAATATCGTATCCGTAGACCGCTTTTATGATGACGAAATCGACAATGACAAACTGACTGCCTACGGCATTATGGCCGTAGAAATGGAAACGGCAGGACTATATGTCTTGGCTGCCAAATACGGCGCCCAAGCGCTGGGCATATTTACGGTCAGCGACCATTTAGTGACTAAAGCAGCCTGCACGCCGGAAGAACGGCAGACATCCTTTGATGATATGATTCACATTGCCTTGGAAACAGCATTAGAAGATTAGAGATGAAAGCAAATGAAGGGAACACCATTACGAATTATTGACAGCCATTTCCATTTATGTGATTATGAAGGATTTGACCGCATTGCCATTGCAGCGGGACATGTCAATACAGAAGAAAATTTACGGGAATCGTATAAAAAATTTCATTATGTGTACGGTATCGTCATGAGCAACAAGACCCTGGACCCGGCGGCTCATGTCTATCCGGACTATTTGAGCTACTGCATCGGGCTGGACAGCGCATACAGCAATGAACACATTGAAGAATCCCTGCCGCTTATTGAAGAAAACTTGAAACGCAAACAATGCTGCGGCATCAAGCTGTATCCGGGATACAACCACTATTATGTCTCGGATTCCCGCTATGACCCGGTCTACGAGCTGGCACGGAAATATAAGAAGCCTGTTGCCATTCATACAGGGCTGACGGCTACGACTAACGCACTGCTCAAATACAGCCATCCCCTGACATTGGATGAAGCGGCAGTAAAATTCCCGGACGTGCAGTTTGTCATGTGCCATATTGGCAATCCCTTTTTGCAGGATGCTATTGCCGTCTTGGAAAAAAATCACAATGTAGCCGTTGATTTGTCAGGCTTGCTGGAAGGACGCATTTATGATATGAAGGCGTTTTTGAACTCGCAAAAAGGCTATATCAACATGCTGCGTGACTGGCTGTGCTATCTCAATCGCTATGACAGCGTTATGTTTGGCACCGATTGGCCGTTGGCAAATTTGGGAGAATATGTTACTTTTGTCAAAGCCTTTATTCCGGAACACTACTGGCCGGACGTTTTCTTTAACAATGCCAACCGTATTTATAAATTAGGACTGCATTAACACAGTTGCAGCATACGGCATTGTGTTGAATACGTATTGCTTCGGCAAACAAAAAATGAGCTGTAACAAAATGAGAATAAATCCATTTTGTTACAGCTCATTTTTTTTATACGGTTTTACATGGATCGTTTGCTGCAGTACGATTCATTTTCTTTACACTACAAACAAAACACGAAAAACTTTTTCAATACACCGATATTACGATGTGAACTTGCTTTTCAGCTGAATATACAAATGGTATATGGCAAGACGGGGCGCATAAAAAAGCATCCGCGGCCCGCTGTAGCGCATGACTTCTTGTATTTGCCGCCGTTTTTCCGGTGCATAGCAATGGGTTTGGCAGGCACTGCAAAATGTCTTGTCTGCCATATGCGGGCAGTGCTGCGTACGTTGGCTTACATAGTCAGCCAGGCTTTGGCAAGCGGGACAGAGACCGTGCTGTGTATGATGTTTGCCGCGGCAGTATATGTGTATCATGAGAGAAACCGTATCCAGCTCATGCTGCCGCTTTTTTTCTAGAGAATCAGCTGCCATCCAACAACCTCCTAATACTAATATATTGAAAACTCTTTTCATATCATAGCACAAGTTAGGCTGTTTGACGAGAATCCCATATTATTTGCCCGTTGGCTGCTGTGTTTTCCAAGCTTTCGGCTGCGGCGTGAGGAAGGAGAAAACAGCGCCAAAGACAGCACTAATCCAAAGGATTTGCAGGGCCGTGGAGATGCCCCATTGGTCTGCAGCCCAGCCGACAAGGGGAGAACATAAGCCGCCGATAGTCGTACTGAGTCCCAGCGTGACGCCGGAAGCCAGACCGATATTTTTACTGAGAAAGGTTTGCCCTAAGATAACGATGGGGCTGTATGCGGCAAACAAAGAAAAGGCAACAGGCAGCAGCAATAACGTAGACAGCCAAATGTTGGTGCTGTTGACAAAGATAAACATAGCCGGAACCATGAGGCACATAGAGCCGCGCATCACTTTGAGGAAGCCGAAGCGGTCCGACAAAAGCCCGCCGATAAACGTAATGACAACGCCCATGGAAAAGAGAATGGATAAAGCCAGACTGCCCTGCGACGGCGAAGCATGCAGCACATGAATCCAATAAATAGGAATGAAGGCATTACAGATCGTGAAGCCGATAGAACGAACAAAAATAACGACCGTTAGTTTACTAAAGGACTTCCAATCATTTTCTTCTCCTTCATGAATGTGTTGTTTGGTTTCTTCCGTATCCACTTGTTGAATTTGTTGTAATACCTTAGGAATGTGATGATATAACAATAAAGCAATGCATATGTTTACGATGCCAAAAATGATCAATCCATAGCTATGAAATACATAGGCACAAAAACCGGCAACCATCGGTCCGATGGCAAAACCGGCATTGCCGCCGACAGAAAAGCTTCCCATGGCTTGGCCTTTGAGGGAGCCGGAAATTTTGTTGACCATACGGGCCGCTTCGGGATGATAAATAGAAGACCCAAAGCCGCTGAACATGGAACACAGGAAGATAAGCCAATAATTATCAGTAAACCCTAGAATCGTGATGCAAAGCCCGCAAAGCACGGGGCCCAGCGGTACAAACCAAGGCTTGGAAATTTTATCAGAATAATAGCCAAAAATAGGCTGGGATACAGAGGATAAGAGCATGTTGGCAAAAATCAGCGTGGCCGCATCCTGATAGTTTAAATGGCAGGACGAAATAAAATAAGGAAGTAAGGCCGGAATGGCACCTTGCGCCCAATCGACAGAAAAATGCCCTACCGTAAAGAGATAGACATAGGGATTTAATTTTTTCATAAAAAAGCCCTCCTTATGAAATGATACATCCTATTATGACATAGGAAATGGCAATTTTCAATTTCCATCTGGCTTTCGGTAGACAGGGCAGTGCCTATGCGGCAGGCGATAAGCTAAAAACGGCATGCCAAAGGGGACTGTCGCTTTATGCGGCAGCCCCCATGGTGCGTATTATGCATGCAGTTCTTTTTTCATTGCTTGGTATCCGATGAGAATAGTCCAAACATAAGCGCAGGTTTTGGGAATCATCAGTAGTCCGATAGCGGGCATGCAGTGAGCCCAAAGCACGACGGGAATATACATGGCAAAACTAATGACAATCGTCAGCCAAAGCCAGCGGAACGGGCGGTCTTGATGCCATGCAGAGCGGAAAAACAACACGATGTCTATCAGCCCGAGAAGCGCAAAGGGAATATTGCGGTATATGCCCCAGGATACGTCCGGCACGGCTGCAAACCATTGGTTCTGCGGAAAAAAGCAGAGGAGGATGCGGCAGGCGGCCAGCCCGTAGACCAGATACGTCCACAGCCTCTTTCCGGTAACGGCATAGCGTTTGCGCCATACTTCATACAGAATAACATAAAACACAGTCATCGTAATGGACGTAATCCATTTACCGATTCCCAGCGGCACGGCAAAGCCAATAAAACTGCCTGCCGCTGCCAGCGCGTACATCCGCGGCACTAAATGAAACGCATCGCCCAGCCCCAGTATGACGGCCATCATGCCAAACAGACGAAATGTCCCTTTGGGTGCTTGGCGAATCATCGTAATGCCGAGAGCTATTACGCCGCATAAGTACAGACAATCAAAAATAATTTCTCCTGTTTCTCTCATAGTAGCTTCCTTTCATTACAGGAATACCTCTCCTTCTATGAGAACAATCATCATTGTATAAATAAAAGAGAAAGATGTCAATATGCCGTCAAAAAATGTACGGGATGCCTGCTGAAAATAAAACGAATCATGCCGTAATTTTATGCGAGTTGTGGTATAATATGAATATATTATATAAAGGGAGTTGATAGATATGGCATCAAAAGAAATGTACGCATTGGGCTCACAGGCTTCGGTTATTCGTGACTTGTTTGCGTATGGACAAGAGCAGGCGCGCATCGTAGGACCGGAAAATGTGTTTGATTTTAGTATCGGCAATCCAACCGTACCGGCACCGCCGTGTGTCAAAGAAGCAATCCATGAAATTTTGGAAACGCGGGAATCCGCAGCCATTCATGGTTATACATCAGCAGCCGGTGATACGGCTGTACGGCAAGGTCTGGCTGATTATATGAATAAAACGTATGATGCCGGCGTACAGGCCGATAATTTTTATATGACGTGCGGCGCAGCAGCTTCACTTACCATTACCTTAAAAGCGTTGGTAGAAACGCCGCAGGACGAAGTCATTTTGGTTGCGCCGTTTTTCCCGGAATATACCGTATTTATTCACAATGCCGGCGCACAGGAAGTAATTTTGCCGCCGGATACACAGCATTTCCAAATTTCTATGGAAGCCATGGAACAGGCCATTACGCCGCATACACGGGCTGTGATCATCAATTCGCCAAACAATCCGGCAGGGACGGTATACTCGGCAGATACATATACCCAATTGGCTGCCCTGCTTACGAAAAAATCAGAAGAAATCGGTCATCCCATTTATCTGATTTCGGATGAACCGTATCGTGAAATTATATACGATGGACTGCCTATTTTATATGTCCCCAAATTGTATGCCAATACAGTTATTTGCTATTCGTACAGCAAATCCTTATCACTCCCGGGAGAACGTATCGGCTATATCTTAGTACCGGACTGCGCAGCAAACGCGCGTGATATATACACGGCTGTCTGCGGTGCCGGACGGGCTATGGGATTTGTCTGCGCGCCCCATTTATTTCAGGATGTCGTCCTCAAATGCCTGGGACAGCTTTCCGATGTCAACATATATGATGCAAATCGGAAACTCTTGTATAATGGTTTAAAAGAAATGGGCTATGAATGCGTATATCCGAGCGGCGCATTTTACCTGTTTGTCAAATCACCGGAACCGGATGCCAATGCATTTTCAGAAAAAGCAAAAAAACTGAATCTGCTTATTGTCCCGGCTGACAGCTTTGGCTGCCCCGGCTATGTCCGTGTTTCCTACTGCGTAGATCCGGATATGATTCGCCGTTCCTTTACGGCATTCCAAAAGCTGATAGATCAGTACCAATAAGACTGCCATATATGGTGTTTGTCTGTCATGCAGCAACCGATGTATGCACTAGGTATCAATACAAGGGCTGTGGCAAAGGGAAGCAAAAAACTTCCTTTTGCTGCAGTTTTTTTGTTGGCAGCGGATGCGGTGGCAGCGGACAGAAAAATATTTTCAGAGAATTTATAAAATATTCTTGACACTTCCTATAGATGTGGTATACTAAGCAAGTCGTTAAGAGATGGGCCTATAGCTCAGCTGGTTAGAGCGCACGCCTGATAAGCGTGAGGTCGGTGGTTCGAGTCCACCTAGGCCCACCAATCTTTTTTCTTGACAAATGCTTGAGATATGATATACTAAGCAAGTCATTAGACATGGGCCTATAGCTCAGCTGGTTAGAGCGCACGCCTGATAAGCGTGAGGTCGGTGGTTCGAGTCCACCTAGGCCCACCATGAAACCATCGTTGGAAGAAATTCCGGAGCGATGGTTTTTTTTTGCGCTAAATATGCTATAATATCGTAATCACCAAAGTATACACCGGTTTGAAAGGATGACATGGGATGACGGAAAGCGAATTTCAGCTGCAGCAGCTGGCCCAATCGATTGGCAAGGCACGCAGACAAGCAGGCTGTGCTGCCTGGGCAAAGCCAACAACCGGGTCGGCGGATATTCCCAATCTGGGAGGAGAAGTACGCCACAAGGACTGTCTGGTCAGCATGCTTGCCAGCGGCAGTAAAGGCAATGCCGCCTATATCCGCTGCGGCAATACGCATATTCTCATTGATGCCGGCATTAGCTGCCGCCGCATTGAAAAGGGACTGCAGCAGTATGGCAGCTCGCTGCAGGATTTGGATGCTGTTTTTATTACACACGAACATGCAGACCATGTAAATGGCATTACCACATTGCTGAAACGCACGCAGATACCTGTCTATACGACGCAGGAAACATGGCAGGCCATGGGACGGAAAGTGGCAGAATTTCCGGACCGCTTTGTCCGGCTGACACGGCGCGTAGGCCTAAAAGACATACAGGTTGTGCCGTTTGCCATATCCCATGATGCGGCCCGTCCCGTAGGATATACGGTATACCATGGTGACAGCAAGATTACCTTGGCTACGGATTTGGGATATATCAGCCCAGATGTAGAACAAGCAGCCGCTTATGCGGATATTTTGATTTTAGAAGCGAATCATGATGAGGAAATGGTCAAGAACGGCCCCTATCCCTATGCGCTGCAAAACCGCATTCTCAGCCGTTGGGGCCATTTGTCCAACCGGACGGCAGCCGCTTTTTTGGCGCAGCTGCCGGCAAAGCACATGATGCGTGTCCTGTTGGCGCACCGCAGTGAAAAAAACAATACGCCGGCTCTGTCGCTGCATACAGTGCGGTCGATTTTAGGCCAGCACGGCAAAGTAATCGGCCAAGATATATTGCTGAGGCTGGCATGCCAGCATGGACAAGTACGCTATCAAGAAGGAGGAGATTGTAAATGAAACGCAGCCACATCATTACAGCCGCTGTAGCGGTCGTTCTTATTGTTGTCGGTGCTGTTGGCGGATTTAAAATCCACGATACATTTTTTCGCGGCTCCGGCTCCTATCAGGGAACGATAAATCAGCTGAAAGAACCGGCAAAATCAGAATCGATATCTGACGCGAGAAACACAGCTGTCGTACAGGCCGCTAAAAAAGTCAGCCCGGCAGTCGTCGGGATTACGACAAAAGTCTATAATAGAGATTTCTTCAACCGCAAAGTATTAGTAGGAGAAGGTGTCGGCTCCGGGATTATTTTTGATAAAGCAGGCTACATCGCCACCAATAACCACGTCGTAGGCAACAGTAAAACCGTCATTGTTTCCCTGGCTGATGGCCAGAGTACAGAAGGCACTGTCGTAGGCCGGGATGAAAAGACGGATTTAGCGGTCGTCAAAATCAGTATGGACAACCTGCCTGTAGCAGAATTTGGCGACAGTGACTCCCTGCAGGTCGGTGAACCGGCCATTGCCATCGGCAACCCGTTGGGGCTTGAATTTCAAGGAACCGTTACAGCCGGCGTCATCAGCTCGATGAACCGCACAATTGGCGCAGAAGGGCAGAGCATGAAGCTGATTCAGACGGATGCGGCTATCAATCCGGGCAATTCCGGCGGTGCCCTGGTCAATGCAGACGGACAAGTCATCGGCATCAATAGTGCCAAAATTTCCAAAGAAGGCGTCGAAGGCCTTGGTTTTGCCATTCCGATTAATGCGGCGCGCCCGATTTTGGAATCCCTCATTAAAAACGGCAAAGTGGCCCGTCCGTATTTGGGACTGTACGGCTTGGATCAGCAAATGGCAGCACGCTTTGGCATGAAACTCAACGTCGAAGGCATTTATGTCTATAAAGTCGTTGCCGGCGGCCCGCTGGACCGGGCAGGAATCCAGCACGGCGACATTATTTTGAAAATCGGCGATGACGCTGTCAAAGATTTCTCAGCTATGCAAAATGCCATGGACAGCCATCAAGTCGGCGATACTGTAACCGTTACGTACACGCGCGGCGGCTCGCAGCAGACGGCCGATGTCGTCCTGCAGGAAAGCCCGCAGACAGATTCGGATGATGACCAATGAAATACCACATTATCACGATCGGCAAAATCAAAGAAAAATACTTGACTGCAGGCATTGAAGAATTTCTCAAACGCCTGCGTCCGTATGGGCAGGTAGAAATTACGGCACTGCCTGAAGAAAAAATGCCGGAAAATCCCTCAGCGGCGCAAAAACGGCAAGTACTGGACAAAGAAGGCGAAAAACTGCTGCGGCATGTATGCGCAGGGTCCCATTTGTTTGTCTTGGATGTACAAGGCAAACTCATTTCATCTGAAGAAATGGCGGCTAAATTTGCCGATTTGGCATTGTATGGCTGCAGCGAAATGTCTTTTATCATCGGCGGTCCCTTTGGCTTGTCCGATGCCGTGTGCAAACGGGCAGACAGCCGGATTTCGTTTGGACGGATTACGCTGACCCATCAAATGATTCGCATGATATTGTTGGAACAGATTTACCGGGCTATAAAAATCCAGCGTCATGAACCCTATCATTGGTAAAAAGAATAAAAATTTTCGTTATGCCGGCAGGAATTTGGCAGTGTCATGTATAATACTATATATAAGAAATGCAATTATACATTATACTCAATATAACAGCCTGCAGTATATGCTGTAGCTGTTATACCATATCCTGCATGAAGGGGTTGATAGTATGGAAGTACGTACAGCATCGGATATTATGGAAAAAGTATTTATTACGGCAAGCCCGGATACGTCCGTGTTTGATTTGGTACACATGTTTGTCAAACATAAAATCACGGCTATTCCCATTGTGGACGAAGAAGAAAAGCTGGTAGGTATCGTTACAGACGCGGATCTGCTGTATAAAAAAATTAAGCCGCATGTCCCTCATTATGTCAACTTGCTCGGTGCCAACATTTATTACAACGGCATCAGCGAATACGACAAAGGATTTAAAAAACTGATGGCCTGCACGGCCAAAGCGATGATGACCAAAGACGTGATTATTGCCGCACCGGATGCCGATGTCGAACAAATCGCCGGCGTTATGGTAGCTGAACACCTAAAAGTCATTCCTATCGTGGACGGACGCCGTGTCGTAGGCATCATTACCAGAAGCAATATCATTGGAGAATTGTATCGCGAATACGGTACAGACGATGAAAAAACTAAATAATTGTGATTGATGTGAACTGACTATGATGCGGTATGCATATACTCGTTGTGCCTGCCGTATCGTAGTCAGTTTTTATGTTTTGTGTACCCAATGTAAAGGTTATCGTTGATTCTCCCTTTTTCTAGGGGCTCATTCATGGTATAATAACAGAATCATCAACAACATACAGCCTTTGCTGTATGATACTTTATACAATTTGAGGAGGAAGAAATGGATAACAAAGAACTCGTCATTGTTGTCGATTTTGGCGGCCAGTATAACCAGCTTATTGCACGGCGTGTCCGTGAAAACCACGTATACTGTGAAGTATACCCGTATCACAAAGCCGTAAGCAAAATCAAAGAATTACAGCCGCAGGGCATTATCTTTACAGGCGGCCCGGCCAGTGTCTATGAAGACAACGCACCTAAGATTGAAGAAGAAGTGTTCCATTTGGGAATTCCTGTACTGGGCCTTTGCTATGGCATGCAGTTCATGGCGCAAACCTTGGGCGGGGAAGTCAAGCATGCCGACATGCGTGAATTTGGCAAGACGGCAATTGATGTCAATACGGCATCCCCTCTGTTTAAAGGACTGCAGGAAAAAGAAATCGTCTGGATGAGCCATCAGGACTATGTTGCCAAGATTCCGGCAGGTTTTGAAATCGTAGCGCATACGGATAACTGCCCTGTTGCAGCCATGCAGAATCCGGCTAAAAAATTATATGCTATGCAGTACCACCCGGAAGTACTGCATTCCGAACACGGCAAAGAAATGATTCATAACTTCCTCTTTGAAGTCTGCGGCTGTACCGGGTCTTGGACGATGGCAAACTATGCCAAAACAGCCGTCGAACAGATCAAACAAACAGTCGGCGACGGCAAAGTCGTCTTGGCACTTTCCGGCGGCGTAGACAGCTCCGTAGCGGCTGCGCTTATTTCCAAAGCCGTTGGCAGCCAGCTGACCTGTATTTTTGTAGACCATGGCCTCATGCGCAAAAACGAAGGCGATGAAGTCGAAGCAGCATTCAAAAACTCCGGCATGAACTTTATCCGCGTCGATGCGTCCGAACGATTCCTCAGCAAGTTGGCTGGCGTCAGCGAACCGGAACGGAAACGCAAAATTATTGGTGAAGAATTTATCCGTGTATTTGAAGACGAAGGCCGTAAAATCGGTGCCGTAGATTTCTTGGCACAAGGCACGATTTATCCGGATGTCATCGAATCCGGTGCCGGCGACGCAGCCGTTATCAAAAGCCATCACAACGTAGGCGGTCTGCCTGCTGTTGTCGATTTCAAAGGACTCATCGAACCGCTCCGCAACCTTTTTAAAGACGAAGTGCGTGAACTAGGCGCCGAACTCGGTCTGCCGGATTACCTCGTATGGCGTCAGCCCTTCCCAGGTCCGGGCCTGGCCATCCGTGTCATGGGCGAAATTACCAAAGAAAAATTGGAAATTCTCCGCGATGCCGATGCTATCTTCCGCGAAGAAATTGCCAATGCCGGACTGGATCGTTCCATCAACCAGTACTTTGCCGTTCTTACCAGCAACCGCACAGTCGGCGTTATGGGCGACTTCCGCACGTATGACTATACCTTGGCACTGCGCGGCGTCACGACGACAGACTTCATGACAGCCGACTGGGCAAGAATCCCGTACGATGTCCTCGACAAAGTTTCCAGCCGCATCGTAAACGAAGTAGACCATATTAACCGCATCGTCTACGACGTAACGAGCAAACCGCCAGCAACGATTGAATGGGAATAATCCATATCATCTAAAACGCTGACTGTTATGCAAGTGTGCGTTACAGTATACATAAAGCCCTTAGCTGTGGGTAACAACTCATGGCTAAGGGCTTTTTGGCGTGTCTGTAAACAGCAAGTTTACAAGAAAAAATGGGTAAAAGGGATATGTTCCCTTGGAATATAGGCATTCTTTTTCGCTTATTTACAGTTTATTTTCAATTGAAAATCAGCCGTATTTTTTTATGATTGAAAATATGATTGTTTTTCGGTTATAATGATAGAAAAAGATACAACTATCACTGGAATTATAATAGGAGGGTACGATGAAAGAAACCCATACATTAGAATTCAAGCAGGAAATTACCAATACATTTTTAAAGACAGTCAGTGCTTTTTCCAACTATGATGGCGGGATTATTATGTTCGGTGTAGATGATGATGGCAATAAAATTGGAATCAAGAATCCGGAAGCAGCATGCCTGGATATAGAAAATAAAATTAATGATGCTATTTCACCTCAACCATGTTATGAATTGGAAGTACATGAACCAGATCATACAGTAATCCTCACGGTTCATCCAGGACTTGATAAACCATACCTTTATAAAGGAAAAGCTTATAAAAGAAATGATACAGCAACCATTGCTGTCGATTCTCTTGAATTGTCCCGCTTGGTCTTACAAGGCAGGAACATAAATTTTGAAGCCTTGCCGGCAAACAACCAAAACCTGACTTTCCATTTTTTAGAAGAAAAAGCCAAGAAAGCAATCGGTATTCAGAATTTGAGTTTGGATGTACTCAGATCGCTTAACTTATATTCAAATCAGGGTGGATATAATCATGCTGCAGAACTGCTGTCCGATCAGAATGATTTCCCCGGAATTGATATAGCCAAATTTGGCGAGTCTATCAATATCATCCAGAAACGAGCTACCTTTATTCACGAATCGGTACTGCATGAGCTGGAAAAAGCTCTAGAGATATATCGAGATACGTACCAATATGAAAAAATCGAAGGAGTAGAACGTAAAAAAATTAGCCTGATACCTGAGGAAGCTTTCCGGGAAGCATTGGCTAACGCGTTGATTCATCGTACTTGGGATGTTAACGCACCAATTCGGGTACTGCTGTTTCCGAATCGGGCGGAAATTTCATCTCCAGGCGGATTGGTCAGTGGCCTTTCAAAAGAAGAATATCTGCGAGGCAATCTTTCTGTTCTCCGCAATCCTATTTTAGGCAATATTTTTTATCGCCTCCATATGGTTGAAATCCTTGGAACCGGTATTTTGAGGATTCGGGCTGCCTATGAAAATAGTTTGAAACAGCCAGCATTTGAAGTTTATGAGAATTCTATCAAAGTGATTCTTCCTGTCATCACTGCTGATTTAACCGGAGATGAACAAACTGTTTATCAGGTTTTAAGCCGAAATATTCCAAAATCTGTCAGTGAAATCACCGCTTCAGTTCCTTTTGGACGTTCGAAAGTAACAGCACTGTTGCAGACGATGGCAAAAAAACATTATATTGCTATTTTGGGGCGCGGCAGAGGAACCAAGTATAAAATTTTGTAATATTCCCATATTGATAAAAAGTTGTGAGGTTTATTCAGAGAAAAAAGGTTTTAAAAGACCGGATATTTTTCAAATCATACATATTGATGAAAAGCAGTCACTTAGACGTGAAAGCCTGAGTGACTGCTTTTTGTTGTCTGTATATCATTTTATTGAAAAACGTTTTAATGGAAAAGACGGTTCTGTCAAGGAAATAACTCGGATTTTGTCAAAATTATCTATGATTCTACCGAAGTGACAACGAGTCGAAACCCTAGGAAAACAGCCATTCTTGGCAGTGGCAGCTATGACGTGTAACGCGTTACCTTTTATAGATAAGAAGAAAGAAGATTAAAAAAGAAAAGAAAAATATATATTTTTTTTCTTTATAGGGATGAGTCCCTATAACCCTAATATAGTTCTGTAAACTTGCCGTTTACATCTGCTGTATACTTTTTCTTTCTGTGCGGGCAGAATGCCGGGCCGGTTCCCTGCACCCTCTTGTATGTCCATTCTTTTTCGTACCGCCGAAAAAGAATGGACGAAGATAAGCAGAGAGCCGAAATCTTTGATTTCGTGCGAATCGCTTAAGCATCGCAAAAGGCGGCCGCCCGAAACTCCCATTCCTTTGAGAATGCTTGTCATGGCTAAATGGGCGAAACTCGCTACGCTCAAACAAAACGCCCATTTTTAACGCCATGCCATTCATTCTCATTGTGCGGCAAAGCCGCCCAACCAGTCATTCCCGTAACGGGGCGGCTTGGAAGCAAATGCGAGCAATTACGGATAGTTGTATGTTGGAAAACCATTTGTCATTCAATTCATTATTCATATATACTAGTAATATTCCTACATGTTTCTTTTTCGCGATTATGCATAATAAAGTAATACTACTTATTGCCTTAGCGTAGATGAGCCGATGTTTGCTCACGTTTTTTCTTGCCAGATGTGTTCTTTCGGCAACCAGGCGAAATCTATTTTGAATGACTGCCAACACCGCTCGTTACGAGCGTGCCGACCGGTCGAAGACCGGATACGGA
>SAMEA104315436__coassemble_691_pt1 | contig 107438 bp, 90 predicted proteins | sample SAMEA104315436__metabat2_low_PE_041 | metagenome-assembled genome bin SAMEA104315436 (sample SAMEA104315436) | gut metagenome | biome: Monkey gut; feature: monkey-associated habitat; material: faeces | place: China | collected 2013 | reverse complement strand
AGTTTATACACGCAGAACATATCCCTAAGGCCTGCTGCTTATGCGGCAGGCCTTAACTGCACGATGGAAAAGTATACTGTGATGATAAAAGAAGCTGTACGCAAATGGGAAACGATGGTTCCGTATTGCGTACAGCTTTCTGACAGGTAGGAGTAGATAAATGTATGCCAATATACTATACTAAAACATGGTGTACATTATAGATTGAAGAAGGTGTTTGGGTGAATTCATTTTATATTATTGCCAATCAATTGTTTCAGTTTTTCGTGATGATGCTTTGCGGGTATGCAGGCGCGCGGTCCGGTATTATTCCCAAAGCATTTCTCGGCGGGCTGGCTAAATTAATTATGGGCTTGCTGATGCCGATTTTGATTTTTGCCAATGTATTGGATGGAACGACGCGGCAGACTTTGTTTGACTGCTACCCGGTACTGCTCCTTTCACTGGGCATTTATATTGGCTTAATAATTGTACAAGCAGCCCTTGCTTACATCATGGGATTGAAAGGCAGCCACAGTCATGTGTACCAAGCGACGATGATTTTTGGCAATGCCGGCTTTATCGGGATTCCGCTGCTGTCAGCAGCCTTTCCCGGACAGGGCGGCATCTATATTGCGCTGTTAAGTATTGTGGATCAGATTGCATTATGGACGTATGGCATCTATCTGACATCTCCAGTCAAGCAAGATTCGTCTTTTCAGTTTCGCAGCTTTATCAATCCGGCAGTGATTGCGATTGCGCTGGCACTGGGACTGCTTTTGCTGGGCGTACCGATTCCGAATGCGATGGAACATTCCCTGCTGACTGTAGGACGGGCCGCAACACCGCTGGCTCTCATTTATGTAGGCGCTCTGCTGTACTATTCGCATTGGAACTTAGCAGCAAAGACCAAGGAACTGTATGTAGGCATTCTTTCCAAAATGCTTATTTTCCCGATTGTTTTTTTCGTCATTGCCAGCCGGCTTTGCAGTGATGCTTCCATGGTGCAGGCAATGACGCTGGTTGCCGGACTGCCGACGATGACAGCCATTGCGATGTTTGCTCAATCTAAGAATAATCATGGTGAATATGCCTTGAGTATCGTGCTGCTGACGACAGTTGCCAGCTTGTTTACGATGACGGTTATTTCGTATATCGTGTTTGGCGGTATGTAAGTTTATTTTTCTCTTAATTTATTAAACAGTGTTTGGCGGCTGATGTGCAGGGTGTTGGCGATTTGGTTTTTCGTAAAGCCCTGGGACAACAAATCTTGAATAATGAGATGCTCTACAGAATGATGCAGTTGTTTCATATCGATACGCAGCGAGTCTTTGTCAATCAAAGGCTCGTTGTTTTTTTGTGCTTGGTCAAATAAATACTTGTACGATGTGTCGCCGGTTTCACCAAAAATATGATAGCGAAACGTGGCGTTATAGAGCTCGCGAATATTTCCCCACCAATGATGACCTTTCAGGGCCGCTGCCAACTCCGAAGAGATCGTAATGTCCTGGCCTGTTTCTCGTTTAAAAAAGTATTTAAATAAATAGATAATATCGTCGGGACGGTCATTTAAAGTAGGAAGATTCAGTGTAAATGAATTCAGACGGAAAAATAAATCGCGGCGGAAGCGGCCTTCCTGCACAGCCTGCATGATGTTGGCATTGCTGGCTGAAATGATGCGTAGGTCCAGTGGGATGACATAGTCTGAGCCAATACGCATAATTTCTTTGTTTTCCAATACCCGCAGCAGCTTAGATTGGATGTTGGCAGACATACTGTTGATTTCATCCAGAAAAATAGTGCCGTTGTGGGCTAGCTCAAAGTACCCGGCTTTGCCTTCTTTGCGGGCGCCGGTAAACGAGCCGCCGACATAGCCAAACAGCTCGCTTTCCAATAATTCCGGCGGCAGGGCGGCACAGTTGACGGCGACAAATGGGCCGTTGCGCCGGGAGCTGGCATTGTGTATGCTTTGGGCAAATAATTCTTTGCCGGTGCCGCTTTCGCCTTGGATTAAAATCGGTTCATTGTAAGGCGCAATGATTTGAGCAGTATGAATCACTGTGCGCATGTTGCTGCTTATCGTAAGAATATCTTGAAAATGGTGTTTGGCAGTCAAGCCGGTTTTGGCTAATTTGTAGCGGATATTTTTTTCTAACTGCTGCAGTTCTGTCACGTCGCGAAGAATTAATATATGATGTTTGGTATTATCCAACTGAAAAGGCGCAGAATTTGCCACCAAGGTATACGGCGGCCGCTGCAGAATTTTTTCTTTGAGCGGATGCAAAACACGTGAATCCTTTTCGGCACCTGGAAAAATATCTTGAATGGTTTTGGGTGTCTCCGATGCATTTAAAAAAGTTTTTGCCAGTGCATTGATGTGTGAAATGGTTCCTTTATCATCGTAGAGAATAATGCCTTCATCTACATGGGATAAAATCGACGTGAGGATGCTGAGCTGCTTTTGCTCTTTTTTATTAAAGTCAATCAGTTCAATGGCATATTGATAGGCTGATAAAATCGCGGATTCACTGGGGCGGATAGGATAAATCGGCATGGAAAGCTGGGAAGCGACTTGCGGCAGGAGCGTACAGCCGACAATGGCAGCATCGCTGGCTGCAGGAATTTTGTGGACGAGCTGCAGCAGCATATCCGGCGTATCATCAATGCTGTACGGAGGATACAATACTAGTTTTTGACGAATATCTTCGGGACAGGCATGGCTGTTAAACATAAAATGCTTATTCAAAAGCAGGTGGATTTTTTTGTAGTGCCCAGGCACTTGGCGGATGGTATACAGTGCATCGTTGGTTGAACTGTATAAACATAAAATAGGTATCATACCCAGCCGGTGGGCATCCTGCGCGTGAGAGAGAATTTGATGGGAGCCGCTGTTGGTAATGATGATTTTTGTGCCGCTGCGGATTAATGCGCTGGCTTGCGCTATTATATGCGGAAAATCGATGATGACAATTTCTGTAGTGATTAAATTGGGGGAAAAACTGTCACGATATGTCCACAGTGTACGCTCAATCGATTGCTTAATGGTGGTGTCGGCAACGAGAAACGTAATTTTATCCATAAGAACACCTCCTGAAAAATAACATGCACTCTGTATGTAAAGTAGTGTAACAAATTTTTTACATAATGAAAAGACATACGGCGTATGATTTTTTATAAAACCGCATCACTGCACGGTTTTTAAAGTTGGTATAGATATTTCATATATATTTTTGAATGCAGCTGGAAGGTACGTGCACACCTAATAATACCAGTAAAAGTGGATAGATTACACATATATGGGAGGTTATGGATATGAAAGTGTTAATGACTGGCAATGAAGCTGTAGCAAGAGGCCTATATGAAGCAGGCGTTTCTTTTGCGTCAGCCTATCCAGGTACGCCGAGTACAGAAATTTTGGAAAATGCTGCCCAATACAACGAAATATATTCTGAATGGGCACCGAATGAAAAAGTAGCCATGGAAGCAGCCATTGGCGCATCGATTTCCGGCGTTCGTTCCTTTGCGGCAATGAAGATGGTCGGTTTGAATGTTGCGGCAGATCCGATTTATACCTTTGCGTATTTGGGCATCAATGGCGGCATGGTATTTGTATCTGCTGACGATCCGGGCATGCATTCTTCACAAAATGAACAAGATAACCGGAACTACGCTAAAAATATGAAAATTGCCATGTTTGAACCGTCTGATTCCCAAGAATGTCTGGACATGGTCAAAGAAGCATATCGTGTCAGTGAAGAATATACGGTTCCTGTTATGCTGCGCATGACGACCCGCGTTTGTCACTCCAAGAGCTTGGCAGTCGAAACAGCCCGCCAGGAAGTCAAAGCAAAACCATATGTCAAAGAACGGGATAAAATGGATGCCGTGCCGGCTATTTCCAAAGTTCGGCGGTATTTTGTAGAAGAACGGGAACAAAAACTGAAAGCGTATGCAGAAGTGTGTCCGTTTAACGTAGAAGAAATGCATGATACGAAAATAGGCATTATTGCTGCCGGAGCAGCATATACCTATGCGAAGGAAGCGCTGGGAGACAACGCTTCGTATTTAAAACTAGGATTTACGTATCCCCTGCCGATTGAAAAAATCAAAGCGTTTGCAGCAAAAGTAGACACGCTGTATGTCGTAGAAGAACTCGATCCGTTTATGGAAGAAATCATTCATGAAGCAGGCATTTCCTGTCATGGCAAAGATGTCATCCCGAAAATCGATGAGCTGAATCCCAATATCGTAGCGGCTGGGATTTTGAATCAGAAAGCAGAAGGCGTGCAGGTTCCGGATACATTATTTGTTCCGCGTCCTCCTGCATTATGTGCCGGCTGTCCGCACCGCGGTTTCTTCTATGAACTGGCCAAACGGAAAGACACGGTCATGGTTGGGGATATTGGCTGTTATGCGTTAGGCGGTGCAGCGCCTCTTAGTGCCAAAGATTTGGCAGTTTGCATGGGCAGTGCCTTTGCTGTCAGCCACGGCTTATGCCATGGTTTTGCCATGAGCGGTCAGAAGAAACGTGTTGTCGGCGTCATGGGCGACTCGACATTTTTCCACACGGGCATCAACTCGCTGACAGAAGTATCATATAATCAGTCTCCGTCTATCTGTGTTATTTTGGATAACCGGATTACCGGCATGACAGGGCATCAGGAAAATCCTGGCACCGGCTACAATATAAAAGGCGAACCGACGACGCTGATTGATATTGAAACTGTTGTCCGGGCCTTGGGGCTGAAGAACGTCCGCACTGTCAATCCGTTGGATTTGAAAGCTATGAAAGAAACACTGGATTGGGCCTTTGCTATTGAAGACGCACCGAGCGTCATTATCACCAAATGGCCGTGCGTACTGAAAAAATTCTCGAAAGAAGATAAAGAAGAATTTGACATGAATCGGACACCGTGCGTGGTGGATGAAGAGGCATGTATTGGCTGTAAAAAATGCCTTACGACGGGATGCCCGGCACTGCGGTTTGACAAGGACACGAAAAAATCAAGTATTGCGCAGGCAGACTGCGTAGGCTGTACGGTATGTATGCAGGTTTGCCCAGTGCAGGCCATTGCCAGAAAGGGGGACAAATAAATGTCGGATGTCAAAAGCGTATTATTTGTCGGCGTAGGCGGACAAGGAACTATATTAGCAAGCAAAATCCTGACTATTGGGTTAATTGAAAATGGATATGATGTCAAAATGTCGGAAGTACACGGCATGAGCCAGCGCGGCGGCAGTGTCAGCACGCAGGTGCGGTTTGGCTCCAAAGTGTATTCTCCCATTATTGGAGAAGGTTCTGCCGATATTCTCGTATCTTTTGAAGAAATGGAAGCGGCACGGTATGCCAAATTCCTCAAAAAAGACGGCAAAATGGTCGTGAATACGAGCCGCATTCCTTCGATGCCGATTTTATCCGGTGCTTGTCAATATCCTGAAGGCATTTTGGAAGCATTAAAAGAACAAGTGCCCGTTATGGCATTGGATGCGACGCAGATTGCTTCCGATTTGGGCAATCCGAAAAGTGCCAATGTAGTTTTGCTTGGCGCGTTGATTCAGGCAATGGATTTACATACGATAGATTGGAAATCTATTATTGCCAAAACTGTAAAGAAAAACTTTGTCGATATTAATTTAAAAGCTTTTGAAGCAGGAATGGCTGCTGTATAAGATACTACATACGCTCTATCACTTTATATACCTTTTGTGGAAATCACTGCCGGGTTGATTAACACGGCCCGGCAGTCCGTTTCCACGAATTTATGACATGTTGCTGCCGGATATATAGAGCCAGCCTCTATGCGGGGGGATGCGGTAGTTACCAAACAAAGGAGGCACATAGTATGTCATCATCCACATCGTTTCCAGAACGCATTTTAGGCAACAGTTCCCGGTATGCAGATTTGGCAGGCATGAGTGAAGCAGAATGGAAAGAAGCCACTCGGTTCAGCGGCATTGATTTAGGCTGGGTTATCATGTGTGTAGGTATGTCCCTGGGGGCAGGTATCGTATTTCTGCCGATTCAAGTGGGACTGTCAGGCCTGCTCATCTTTTTGCTGGTAGCGCTTGTCGGTTATCCGATTGCGTATCAGCATCAAAAATTGTATTTGAATGTATTGGCAGAAGCCCCTGTTTGTGAAGATTTTGCCGGTATTATTTCGGGGTATCTGGGAAAAAACTGGGGATTTTTGTTAGGCATTTTGTATTTTGTGTTTACGACGATTTTGATTTTCCTCTATTCGACAGCGCTTACCAATGACAGTGCTTCTTTTCTTGTTACGTTTGGCGTAACGGAAACGCCGCTGTCAGAGAATATGTTTTATGGCTTGTCTATCATTACATTTCTCGTATTAGTAGCTTCCCAAGGGGAAAAGCTGCTTATGAAAGTATCGTCCGGAATGGTATTTACGAAAGCAATGGTTATTGCTGCCCTGGGAATTATGATGTTTCCTCATTGGGATATGGCGAATATCCTGATTCCGTCCGATGCGATTTATGTAATTAAGCACTTTATCATTATGCTGCCGTTTATTGCCATGTCGATTGAGTTCTTTGTAGGTTTGGGACCGGTAGTCATTTATTTCCGCTCTCATACGGACAATAAAGTGGCTGCGCAGTATCGCGCCATGCGTGTATATAATATGGCCTATTTATTTTTAGTAGGATTGGTTGTATTTTATACGATTTCATTTAATCTGGCGATTGACCATGAGCAGGCAGTTCATGCGTATACAGCCAATATTTCCGCCCTGGCATTGGCCGCACAGCATATGGATGGTGCGCTTATTAAAGTACTCAATTTGATTTTAAATATATTTGCAGTCGTTACGGCATACTTTGCGATGTTCCTTAGCTTCCGCGATGCCTGTATCGGTATTGTTGTCAACGTGCTGAAGCGGTTTGTTCCGGAAGAAAAGATTAACCGCCGCGTGATCCGATACGGTATCAGCGTCTTCTGCATCCTGCTGTGCTGGGGTATTATTGTTGTCAATGCGCCGGTTTTGAGTTTTACACCGATTTTAGGTTCGTTGATTGGCATTATTGCCTGCTTCCTGCCGACTTGGCTGGTACTTAAGCTGGATATTTTTAAAAAGTACAGAACATGGCAGTTGATTCCGATTGTGGCAATGGGCATCGTGCTGTTTATCTCACCATTTATTTCGCTTCTCTAATAGTTAAAAACAGTTTATGCGTATGATAATTTCAAAGGAGTGATTCAGTATGGCGTCACAGGAAATGTATCGATTAGGTTCACAGAGTTCTGTTATTCGAGAGCTTTTTACATATGGACAAGAACAAGCCCGCATTGTCGGGAAAGAAAATGTTTTTGATTTTAGTATTGGCAATCCGACCGTGCCGGCACCGGCCTGTATCAAAGAGGCTATTGAAGATATACTGGCAACCCGCGAATCGGCAGCCATTCATGGGTACACGGCAGCAGCCGGTGATTTGGCAGTGCGGCAGGGATTGGCAGACTATATGAATGCAGCGTATGATGCCCATGTCGCAGCAAATCATTTCTATATGACGTGCGGGGCAGCGGCTTCTCTGACGATTACGCTCAAAGCACTGACAGAAAGCCCGGATGATGAAGTGATTTTGATTGCGCCGTTTTTTCCGGAATATACGGTTTTTGTTGCCAACGCCGGGGCTAAAAAAGTCGTTCTGCCGCCGGATACGGAACATTTCCAAGTACCGCTGGACGCATTGGAACAAGCCATTACGCCGCATACGCGTGCCGTCATTATCAATTCGCCCAACAATCCGTCCGGCGTCGTATATTCGGCGGCTACGTATGAAAAAGTGGCTGCCCTGCTGACAAAGAAATCCGCAGAAATAGGACATCCTATTTATATTATTTCGGATGAACCCTATCGGGAAATCGTATATGACGGGTTGCCTATTCTATATGTGCCTGCATTTTACAGCAATACGATTATCTGCTATTCATACAGTAAATCATTGAGCCTTCCCGGCGAACGTATTGGATATATCCTGGTGCCGCCGTGTGCAGCAGACGCGGATACGATTTATAAAGCGGTCTGCGGTGCCGGCCGTTCGATGGGATTTGTCTGCGCGCCTCATTTGTTCCAAGATGTTATCTTAAAATGCATGGGTAAAACATCAGATATGAATATCTATGATGAAAACCGCAGATTATTGTATAATGGGTTAAAAGAAATGGGATATGACTGCGTATATCCCAGCGGCGCGTTTTATCTTTTCGTCAAAGCACCAGAAGCAGATGCCTGTGCTTTTTCTGAAAAAGCCAAAAAGCTGAATTTGCTGATTGTACCTGCTGATAGTTTTGGCTGTCCGGGATATGTACGCGTATCGTACTGTGTAGAGCCGGATATGATAAAACGGTCATTTGGTGCCTTTAAAAAATTGATGGCGCAGTATACATAACTATAGTAAAGAAAGAGGGGCTTATGATGACTGTCTATGATGAATACCAAACAAAACTGTGTACACCGGATGTAGCAGTACATTTGGTCAAAGATGGAGATTGGATTGATTACAGCCAGACCTGTTCGTTTCCTGCTGAGCTGGATGCGGCCCTGGCAAAACGGCGGGATGAGCTGCACGATATCAAAGTAAGAAACGCCATTTCCTGTCGGCCGATTCAGATAGTGGAACAAGATCCGGAACAAAAAACATTTACCTATAACTTATGGCATTGCTCCGGATTGGACAGACGCTATTTGGATGCAGGACAGGCATTTCATTCGCCCATGATTTTTCGCAACTGCAGCTCCTATTATGAGCGCGGCTATGCGCCTGTCAATGTAGCCATGGTCACGGTTGCGCCTATGGATAAACACGGCAATTTTAATTATGGCCTGACAAACTGCTGCCAGCAGGCGATGCTGGATGCGGCGGATACGATTATTTTGGAAGTCAATGAGGAAATGCCTGTCGTCTACGGGATGGAAAATGACCATATTCATATATCGGATGTTGACTGCATTGTAGAAAGTCATGCGCCTTTGTGTACGGCACCGAGCCGGGCGGCCAGTGATATAGACCGTCAGATAGCCAAAAACATATTCCCGTACCTGCACGACGGTATGACGCTGCAGCTGGGAATTGGCGGCATGCCCAACGCGCTGGGCGTACTCATTGCAGAATCTGATTTAAAAGATTTGGGCATGCATACGGAACTAATGAGTGACGGCTACCTTGATTTGTACAAAGCAGGAAAAATTACAAATAAGAAGAAAAAACTGCAGAAAGGAAAGGGTGTCTTTTCCATCTGCCTGGGGTCTAAAGAGTTATATGAATTTTTAGACCATAATCAGGATATATTGTCGGCACCCATGCAGTATGTCAACGATCCGGAAACGATTCGCCAGCTGGACGATTTTGTATCCATTAATGGCTGTATTGCCATGGATTTGTATGGACAGGTTTGTTCTGAATCTGCCGGAACACGGCAAATCAGCGGCACAGGCGGCCAGCTGGATTTTGTAACAGGGGCATACATGGCGGCGCATGGCAAAGCGTTCTTGGCAATGCCGTCTATGCATGTGGATAAAAAAGGCGTGCGTCATTCCCATATCCTGCCTAAATTTACAGAAGGGGACATTATTACAACGCCCCGGACGCAGGCCCCGTATATGGTAACGGAATATGGCGTTGCCAATTTGTCCGGTCTGACTACTTGGCAGCGGGCCGAAGCCATTATTCAAATTGCGCATCCTGATTTTAGAGAAGACCTTATCAAAGCTGCTGAGAAACAGCGTATTTGGCGGCGGAGTAATAAACGATAGTTTTCGTATCACCCCTCTGTTTGTCTGCCGGAGTAATCCTTGCCTTCGGCAGACCCCGCTGGCGGGGGCGTGATAGCTGTGGCATACAGAAAGGTATTGATGGAGGCGATGTTTCATACACAACGACAGATACGCTGGCTGTATTTACTGCTCAGTGTAGTACTATTGCTTTGTCTGGGACTGATTTATGCTTGGTCTATTTTTCGCGTTCCCTTGGAAAATGAGTTTGGCTGGTCAAAAGCAGAAACATCTATTACGTTTTCTATTTCTATGATGATGTTTTGCTTAGGCGGCGTTGTTTCCGGCGTCTTGACAGAACGGCGCGGTGTACGCACTACCTTGATTTTATGTGCTGTATTGTTGGCAGCCGGTTTTGTGAGCGCTTCGGGCATACACTCGTTATGGGGCATATATGCCGCATATGGCGGCTTGGCTGGCTTGGGTTCCGGCCTGGGATATAATGCGGTTATCAGCACGATTGTCAAATGGTTCCCGGATAGACAAGGGGTTGTATCCGGCATATCGTTGATGGGATTCGGCTTTGGCACGATGATTTTGGGGACGTTGGGAGCCAGTTTAATTGTCACAGTTGGCTGGCGGCTGACCTTTTTGCTTATTGGCATAACGTTTGGCGTTCTCGTTCTCTTAGGAGCGGCTCTGCTGCGTCCTGCACCGATGGATTTTTTGCAGCAAATGAAACATGCGATGAAGGGACGCAGCGTGTTTTTGGAAGACGTGGATTATCGGCAAATGCTGCGCCGGAAAAATTTTTGGTTGTACGTTTGCTGGGCCGCGGCTCTGGGAGCAGGCGGTTTGGCAGTGATTAATATATCTGCATCGTATGCGAGTGGATTTTTAGGAGGTGATTTGACAGAAGCGGCGGCTGTTGCAGGCATAGTATCAGTTGCCAACGGTATAGGACGTGTTGCGTTCGGCCAGTTGTTTGACAGCAAGGGATATAAAGTTACCATGCTGAGTGTGAGTTTGACGTTTTTTTTGGCCGGCGCTGCGTTGTTAAGCGCGGAATATACAGGTCAGTTGGCAATTCTTGCTGCAGGCTTTACGCTTATTGGTCTTTCGTATGGCGGCGTTACGCCTACTAATTCTGCTTATACGGCTTATTTTTTCGGACAGAAACACTATGCCCTTAATTTTAGTATTATCAACCTAAATCTAATTGCTGCTTCCTATATAGGGCCTGTGTGCGCCAGCGGCGCACCGATGACAGCGTTTCTGATTATGATAGGATTAGCCGTACTTGGCATGTGTTTGTCTTTTGTCATCAAAACTCCTTCGTAACAACGATATAAAATCGTGCTGCATACGGTACAGCTTCTTTACGACACAAATCAACTCCCCAAGAAGCATCGTATGGCAGCACGTTTTTATATGTATGCCTTCCTTGCATAATTGGGGGAGATTGCGTACAATACAGATAGACACTACTAGAGAAATGAAGGTGCAGTTTATGAACGAAATGATAAAAAAGCTGGTTGATGCATACGGTGAAAAACTCATTGATAATCGCCGGTATCTCCATGCCCATCCGGAATTATCTTTTAAGGAAACCCAAACAGCTGCATGGATCAGACAGCATCTGCAGGCTGCAGGGATTCCTTTGCTGACGGGAATTCACGGCAACAGTACGGTCGGATATCTGAAAGGCAGCACCGACGGCCCGGCCATTGGTTTTCGGGCAGATATTGACGCCTTGGGTCTTACTGAAGAAAATGACCTGCCGTATAAAAGCCAGCATGACGGCGTGATGCATGCCTGCGGCCATGATGCCCATACGGCAGTGCTGCTGGCTATGGCAGAAATCCTGGCGCAGCATAAAGAACTGATTCACGGTACGATTTATTTTATTTTCCAGCAGGCAGAAGAATTTTTGCCCGGCGGCGCCAAAGGATTGGTAGAAGACGGGCTGATGGATTCGCTGGATTATATTTTTGGCTGGCATGTCAGTGCTATGGATACGGTCGGTACTGCCGACATTTCATCCGGTGTCCGCACCGCAGCTGTAGGTACATACGATTTGAAAATTACCGGCAAAGGCGGCCACGGCGGCTCGCCGCACCAATGCAACAACCCGATTATTCCCGCGGCAGAACTTGTCAGTGCCATCAATTTGATTCCGGCACTGAAATGCGACCCCTTGGCTAACTGTACCGTATCGGTCAGCAACTTGATTTGCGGTGTTGCCGGCGTAGACAATGTACTGCCGGAAACGGTGGTCATGGGCGGCAATATCCGCAGTCTGAATACGGATGTGCGGGATTTTGCCATGGCAGAAATTAAACGGCTGGCTGAATCGATTAGTGCTGCCCATCAATGCCAGTGTGATGTACATTTGGTATATGGCTATCCGGCATTGGACGTTGATGCCGCATGCGCAGCTATTATGGAAAAAGCAGCCCGGGAAACAGGATTGACTGTAGAAAAGAAAAATCCAAGTTTGGGAGCTGAAGATTTTGCCTACTACAGCCAGAAAAAACCGGCTGGATTTGTTCATTTAGGTTTGGCAGATCCGACAGGAGTTCATGCGCCTACACCGCATCACAATCCCAGCTTTTACATTGACGATGCCAAAGGACTGCCCTTGGCTCTGCAGTTCATTCTGACGACCTATTTGCTTGCTGTGAAAGAGCTAAACACAAAGCAGTAATCCGAACACTGACGACAATTTGGGGGCATGCTGCATCAAAGACAGCATACTGTTGTATCGAGTACTGCGAACCAATAATTAAAGCAGGCAGCAACAGCTTATATAGAATCTAGCTTTAGGGAACTTTTTCATAAAAAGTCTTACAACCGTATTTGATGCTATCAAGTACGGTTGTTTTCTTGCCTTAAAAAAAATGAATATGGTATAATGCATAATAAGTATAGGGGGAGTACCATATCTGTCGTTTTGTATATATGTTATATTAGACACAAAATAATTTTCCCTGCATTGAATTTATGCTGTGAAGAGGCAACGTAAAAGGAGTGAAGCCTGATGAATATGAAAAAAATAGCTCTCATATTAGCTGGTGTGGCGTGTATGGCAGGTTCTACCGTGTTGGCTGCTGATACGACGATGATTAAAAGTAGCAACAAAGATAACGTAGAAGCAGTTATGGTACATCAAGCGAACGATATCGTGGCGAAGAAGATTTTTGTTACAGGGCATAAGAACCCGGATACAGACTCTATTTGTTCTTCTATTGCATATGCAAAATTACAGCAGCTGCAAGGTGTGGACGCAGTTCCTGTCCGTGCAGGTGAAATCAATAAGGAAACAGCGTTTGCATTGAATTATTTCCATGTAGAAGCACCGCCTCTTGTTAAAGATTTTTATGTCAAAGTCGGTGATGCTGTTCATACGGATGTAAAAGCCTTGAAGGTCAGTGACAGCTTGAAAGATGCTGCTAACTGGTTTGCAGCTCATGAAAGCTCAGTAGCACCAGTGACTGACAATGACAATTTTGTCGGTGTTGTAGATCGGGCCAGCTTGGCAAAAACGGTGACAGGTGCAGAACGAGGCACTGTTAAAAAATTGATGCACGACCCGGCATTGGTCTTCAACACGAAGGATAATGGACATGATGTACCGGCTGACGGTCAGTATGTTGTCGTAGATAACGGAAAATACATCGGCATGGTTTGTGCAGACTACGTTGCCGCTGCAAAAAAACAGCAAGTTATGCTCGTAGACCACAACGAAAAGAAACAGATTATTGATGGTATTGATGAAGCTGAAATTGTCAGCGTCGTAGACCATCACCGTATTGGCGGCACGTTATATACAACCGCCCCGGTTTTCATTCTGTTCAAACCGGTTGGCTGCACGGCTACTATTATTACTGAATTGTATGAACAAGCTCACATCGACATCCCGAAAAACATGGCAGGATTGTTGCTGTCGGCTGTTATTTCGGATACGGTATTGTTCCGTTCGCCTACGTGCACACAGCAGGATAAAGATGCAGCAGCTAAATTGGCAGCCATTGCGGGGGTTGATGTAAAAACATATGGTATGGAAATGCTCAAAGCAGGTAACGACATATCGGATTTGACACCGGAACAACTTGTTTCCAATGATATGAAGGAATTTTCTGATAGTGGCAAAACCTTTACGGTTTCTCATATTCAAGTTATGGATACAACTGATTTGCTGGCACAAAAGACGACGCTTCTCCGTGCATTGGAAAAAATGCGTGCGGCAAAACGGTATGACGCCTGCTTCCTCATGATTACAAGCATTAATGATGAATCAACCCATTTGCTTTTTGCCGGCAACATAGATGATGTAGTTCGCAAGGCATTTGGCAAAGACATACTTGATAAAGAAGTATATCTGCCCCATGTCATGAGTCGTAAGAAACAAATCGTGCCGCCGATTTTGGCTGCATTGAAATAATACCATGCTATTTGAAAGGCCTCATCGTGATGGTGAGGCTTTTTTACTAAAAGTCCCACACCAACTTGAAACTATCTCCTCCAGTATAGTTTCTTGACAATGTGTGTAAAATACGTTACACTAATCACAAGTAAATAAACAGGGAGCTGATGAAATCGGCTGAGAGGAAGCTTATAGCTTCGACCTATGACCTGATTTGGATAATGCCAACGTAGGATAATATCATGACAGACTATCAGCAGAGGCGGTTATCCGGCCTCTGTTTTTTTATTCAATGCAATAGTTTGACCATGTGAGTGAGCGAGAGTTCATGAAGGGGTACACCACCGCGGGTGTAGTTCCTTTATGAACTCTTTTTTAGTAGGAGGTGTCTGGATGGTAACTGTGAAAATCAATGGACAACAAGTGACATGGGACAAGCCGATGACTGTTCAGCAGTACCTGCAAACGCAGGGGCATACGGCAGAACGTGTTGCCGTAGAGCAAAACGGCCGCATTGTTCCTAAAAGCGCATACGCTGTACAGCTAATACAAGACGGCGACACGGTAGAAGTCGTATCGTTTGTAGGAGGAGGCTGATATACGATGCTGACACAAGAAGAAATATATGAAGCGTTGTGCAAACGCCATGGCAAAAAAGTACAAGACAAACTAACCAAAGCCCGCGTGGCGATTGCCGGTTTAGGCGGGCTGGGGTCCAATATTGCTGTTGCGTTGGCGAGAATTGGTGTAGGCCATTTGCATCTCATCGATTTTGACCGGGTGGATTTGACCAATCTCAACAGACAGCATTATTTTATCCGTCATGTAGGACACTATAAAACGGACGCATTAAAAGAACAAATTTTGCAAATCAATCCGTATATCCAAGTAGTGACGGACTGCTTGAAAATTACGGCAGACAAGGTGCCGGCATTATTTGCTGATGAAGATATTATTTGTGAAGCCTTTGACGTGCCGGAACAAAAAGCCATGCTCGTCAATGCGGTGTTGGAAACCTTGCCGGAAAAGATATTGCTGTCAGGCAACGGCATGGCAGGATACGGCAACAGCAACGCTATTCAAACACGGCAGATTTTGCCGCGGTTTTACCTTTGCGGCGATGAAGTCAGCGGCAATGACACGAAATCGCTGATGGCGCCGCGCGTAGCGATTTGCGCAGCGCATGAAGCCAATATGGCAGCCGCGTTACTTATTGAAAATACAGGAAAAGAGGAATAAAAGATGACTTGGAAATTAGGAAACCATGAATTTCAATCTCGGTTTATTTTAGGCTCCGGCAAATATTCACTGACGTTAATCAAAGCGGCAGTAGAAAATGCAAAAGCAGACATTGTAACGCTGGCACTGCGCCGCGTCAATGACGGCGGTATGGCCAATATTCTGGATTATATTCCGAAGAATGTGACACTGCTTCCTAACACGTCCGGTGCCAGAAATGCCGACGAAGCCGTGCGGATTGCCCGTTTGTCCCGTGAATTATGCCAAAGTGATTTGGTAAAAATTGAAATCATGCGGGACAGCAAATATTTGCTTCCGGACAACTATGAAACGATTAAAGCAACAGAAATTCTTGCTAAAGAAGGATTTACAGTTCTTCCTTATATGTATCCAGATCTAAATGTAGCCCGTGATTTAGCCAATGCCGGTGCTGCAGCTATTATGCCGCTGGGCGCGCCGATTGGTACAAATAAAGGTCTTTGCACCAAAGAATTTATTCAAATCCTCATTGATGAAATCGACCTGCCGGTCATCGTGGATGCGGGCATTGGCAGACCTTCCCAGGCTTGTGAAGCAATGGAAATGGGGGCAGCCGCTATTATGGCCAATACGGCGATTGCAACTGCCGGTGACGTGCCGCGCATGGCGGAAGCATTTAAGCTTGCCATTGAAGCAGGCCATTTGGCATACACAGCTAAATTAGGCCGTGTACAGGATAAAGGGGCAGCTTCTTCACCGCTTACGGGATATTTACGCGACTAAGGGGGGAACAGTCATGAAAGATGAACATAAAGATGAACACGTTAATGAGAGCATTATCAGCGAAGAAGCCAAAGCGTTTTTGGAAAAGGAAAATCGTTCAGACCATATGAAATATATGCCGGACATGGAAGTATTGGACAGCGATTTGCTGGACAAAGTAGTGCATGACATGGAAACGTACGATTATGACAGCTATACGGCACAGGATGTACGCAATGCCCTGCAGCATGACCGGAAAACGCCGGAAGATTTCCGGGCCCTGCTCTCTCCGGCGGCACTGCCTTTCTTAGAGGAAATAGCCCAGCAGGCAAAATTAGAAAAGGAAAAGCATTTCGGCAATTCCGTCTGCCTGTTTACGCCGATTTACATTGCCAACTATTGTGAAAACTTCTGCATTTACTGTGGATTTAACCGCTACAATCATATCCGCCGGGCTCAGCTGACTTACGATGAAATCGACAAGGAAATGGCGGCGATTGCTAAGACTGGCTTACAGGAAATCCTGATTTTAACAGGTGAAAGCCGCAATAAATCGACAGTTGAATATATTGGGGAAGCTTGTAAAATAGCTAGAAAATATTTCCGTATTATTGGCTTGGAAGTATATCCGATGAACAGCGATGATTATGCATATCTGCATGAATGCGGCGCCGATTATGTGACGGTCTTCCAGGAAACGTATCATGCCGACAAATATGAAACACTGCATTTGGCAGGCCACAAACGGATTTTCCCGTATCGGTTTTATGCACAGGAACGGGCTTTGAAAGGCGGCATGCGCGGCGTAGGCTTTGCCGCATTGCTGGGCCTTGACGATTTCCGTAAAGATGCGCTGGCAACAGGGATGCACGCATATTACCTGCAGAAAAAATATCCGCAGGCTGAAATTGCGTTTTCCTGTCCGCGCCTTCGCCCGATTATCAACAATGATAAAATCAATCCGATGGACGTACACGAAGCGCAGCTGCTGCAGGTTGTTTGTGCATACCGGCTCTTTATGCCTTTTGCCAGCATTACCGTATCGACGCGTGAATGCGCCCGTGTTCGCGACAGTTTGGTGCAGATTGCGGCGACCAAGATTTCTGCCGGCGTCAGCACGGCAATTGGCGAACATTGCGCCGAAGCCGAAGACAAAGGCGATGCCCAGTTTGAAATATCGGACACGCGTTCTGTTGATGACGTATACCAAAGCCTGCTGCAGCATGACTTGCAGCCGGTTATGGCCGAATATATTTACGTTTGATTGCTCCTATATACCTCAATATTATATACAAAAACTCCCTGTGCCAGATGGTTCTGGTACAGGGAGTTTTATCTATCAGTATGCTTCCGGAACATACACGGTCAAGAAGGAAGGCAGGATTTCCAATTCCAGCGGAAAAGACGGGCCTTCGTCGCCGTCCATGTTGGTCGATAAGGGATGATCGTCTACGATCGTGATTTTAGCGTGCGTAAAGGTAGATAAGGTCATATATTCACAGCTTAACGGCGTGCCGGCGAGAAATTCCGGAACTAACTTGATTAGATCTAAATACGTGAAATCTTTGAATACTGCCAGCCAGATTTTTCCGTCATCTACCCGTGCCTGCGGAGCAATGTTGCGGAAACTGCCGACGGAATTGGTCAGCATGGCCACAATAAGCGGCGACCGATATACCATCTGGCCTTCATCTGTTTCTATTTTGAACAGAGAGGTTTGATGATTTTGCAAGGCTTTAATTCCTGTCAAAAAATAAGCCAAAGGGCCGAGCCGTGTCTTTTGTTCAATAGACACTTGGCCGACGGCTTCCGGCATGATACCGGCAGCGACGGTGTTGACAAAATACCGGTCATTGGCGCGGGCAATATCGACATGCGTCGTTTTACAGTGCTTGAGCATGGCGATGGCCGCTTCCGGATGCAGGGGAATATGCAGTGCTCTGGCCAAATCATTGACTGTCCCTAAGGGAATAAAACCAAAATTGATAGGGGTATTGGCTTGTGCCAGCCCATTGATGGTTTCGTTGAGCGTGCCGTCTCCGCCCATGCAGAATACAGCGTGGTAGCCGTTTAAAGCGGCTTCTTTGGCCCAAGCCGTTGCATCGCCGGCTTTTCCGGTCTGCCGCAGTTCGACATCGTCAAACATGGTTTCCAGCTGTGCTTTTAAGGCATCTTTATGATATTTTGCTCGTTCCCGACCTGCTGTCGGGTTGATAATCAACATACACCGGTTCACAGTACCTATCTCCTTACTCTGCCTCGATTATATAATGAAACGGATTTATAGTGAGTAATATTTATTATAGCATTGTCCAGAAAAAACGGGAAGAGATAAGAGGAGCCTGCAGCGGTTTTTGTTTAAATATTTTTTAGCATTCAGCTGATGAACGGAAAAGAATATGATATAGTAAAAGAAATACTACGTGAGGAGGAGTGGCAATGAATTTTGATGCATCATATTACCCCTATGCATCGCGGCGGGAAGTGCTGTACAGTCGCCGCGGCATGGTTTGTACTTCGCAAGCCTTAGCTGCACAGGCGGGACTGGACATGCTGAAAAAAGGCGGCAATGCAGTAGATGCGGCACTGGCGACGGCTATCAGCCTAGTCGTTTTGGAGCCGACAAGCAATGGCTTGGGAAGCGATGCCTTTGCGTTGATTTGGATGAAAGATAAACTGTACGGTATCAATGGCAGCGGCTGGTCGCCTGCCCAATTATCCAGGGAACGTGTAGCGGCGGCAGGCTATACAACGATGCCGAGCCGCGGCTGGATTCCTGTCATGGTACCGGGAGCACCGGCTGCCTGGGCAGCTGTTCATCAGCGATTTGGCCGTCTGCCTTTTGCGGATTTATTTGAACCTGCCATTGGCTATGCAGAAGACGGCTATGCTGTGCAGCCTACGGTGGCGGCACAGCTTGCAGAAAGCTGGCATGACTTTGCAGCTTATAAAGATGATAAAGCCTTTGCCGGGTTGTTTTCTACGTTTTTCCCTAAGGGCAGAGCGCATCGCATCGGTGAAGTCATGCGGCTGCCGGACCATGCCAAGTCTCTGCGTCTTCTCCGCGACAGTCACTGCCAAGCCATGTATACCGGCGAACTGGCGCAGGCAGTAGATAACTGGTCGAAAGAAACAGGCGGCTGTATTCGCAAAGACGATTTGGCATCGTATGCGCCGCAGTGGGTAGAACCGATTCATACGAATTACCGCGGCTATGACGTGTGGGAAATACCGCCTAATGGACATGGCTTGGTCGTTTTGATGGCCTTGAATATTGCCCGGGGATTTTCTTTTTCACAACGGGATACTGCGTCATCATTTCACAGACAGATAGAAGCGATGAAACTGGCGTTTACAGACGGCAAGACATATATTGCCGATCCCCGCTATATGAAAACAGACTTGTCCTACTGGCTTTCGCCGCAGTATGCGGAAGGACGTCGCCGTTTGATTGAAGAACAAGCACTGCTGCCAAAGCCTGTGGATGTGAATAACGGCGGTACGGTATACCTTTGCACTGCCGATGCAGAAGGCAATATGGTTTCTTATATTCAGAGCAATTTTGACGGGTTTGGTTCCGGTATTGTTGTACCGGGATACGGCATAGCTTTAAACAACCGGGGCAATAATTTCAGCATGAATCCGGCCAGCGACAACTGCGTGGCTCCGCACAAAAAATCCTACCACACCATTATTCCGGGATTTTTGACAAAAGACGGGAAAGCTGTTGGCCCCTTTGGCGTCATGGGCGGTTTTATGCAGCCGCAGGGACAAATGCAGGTTGTCATGAATACGATTGATTATCACCTCAACCCGCAGGCTGCTCTGGATGCGCCGCGCTGGCAGTGGACGGGAGGCCGCACGATAGAAGTGGAACCGTCTGTGCCGCAGAAAGTGATAGACGGGCTGCGGGCTAAGGGACATACGATTGTCATCAATCCCAATGCGATGGCATATGGCCGCGGACAGATTATCTGGCGCAATGAAGACGGCGTGCTGATGGGAGCGACAGAGCCGCGGGCAGATGGTACGGTTGCCGCTTGGTAAATCCCATACAATAATACGCAGGGATGCGTAATAAGGAGCTTTTGCATGAATAGTTTTTCTATCATGCGGAGCTCTTTTTTTGTATAGTAATTTGCGATAAAAAATTACGATTGCTTTTTACCCGGATATATTGTAAAAATATTATTACGGTGATAAAATTTTATTAGACCAAGAAAAGGAGGCTGCAGGTATGAACGTATTGGACTCTTATATACCGCTCGTTGAATTTCTTGGCAATGCATTAGGGGAGCATTGTGAAGTCGTTTTGCATGATGTGACAAAGCCGGAACAGTCTATTGTGGCGATTGCCAATGGCCATTTGAGCGGCCGCCGTCTTGGTGGCTCGCTGACGGATTTTACGTTGGGACTGCTGCAGCAGGCCAAAAAGAAACCGATTCAGTATGTGACGAATTATCAGGGAAAAGGCAGTACAGGGCATACGTTTCGTTCTTCGTCGTATTTTATCAAAGATGACGCAGGAACAATTGTAGGCGTACTGTGCTTGAATTATGATATTCAGCCGTATTTAGAAGCACGGCATATGCTGGATACAGAAATTTTAAAAGGATTGGTGCTGGCAACCAAGCCGGCAGCTTGTTCGGAAGATACGCAGGAACCGGTATTTGAAAATCTGTACAAAACAGCTGAGGATACGATTCACAGCATGATTTCCAAGCGGCTGCAGACGTATCCGGCAGAAGCAAAGCGGTTATCTGTGGAAGAACGCATGAAAATTACGCAAGAGTTGGATGAAGACGGGCTTTTTTTGCTCAAGGGAGGCATTTCAGCGCTGGCAGCAGTACTGGATGTATCAGAACCGACGATATACCGGTATTTGAGCCGTATTCGTAAAGAGTGACAGTAAAGTAAACGTGATAGGTTTGATAGGGAGAAGTGAGAATATGATGGCTAATGCAGCATGGAACCAGATGATTGAAATACTCAAGCAGGATGTCATTCCGGCTACAGGGTGTACGGAGCCGGTATCGATGGCGTTTGCGGCAGCAACAGCTGCGCGCCGTCTTGGTGAACCGGTACAGTCCATTGCAGCACGGGTGTCTGCCAATTTAATGAAGAACGGCATGGGCGTAATGGTTCCCGGTACGGGACGGCCGGGCTTATATATTGCGGCGGCAGTCGGCGCGCTTGGCGGTAATCCGGACAAGGGCCTGCAGGTTTTGTCCGGCATATCGCAGGAAGTAGTGGACAAAGGCGCGGCAATGGTTGATGCCGGAAAAGTGGAGATACAGATTGCTGAAGATGTGCCGTATGTCTTGTATTCAGAAGCGACTGTCAAAGGCGCGTCCCATACGGTCAAAGTATGTGTGGCAAATGCTCATACGCATGTCATTTCTATTGAAAAAGACGGAGCGTCTATTTTTAAAGCAGAAGAAACAAGCAGCGATAACGGACAGCAAAAAAAAGCCTTTCTGCAGTCTCTGTGCCTTGCGGATATTGTCGATTTTGCAGAACAAGTGCCGCTGGAAGAAATCGCTTTTATGCACAAAGCAGAAGAATTAAATGACCGCCTGTCTAAAGAAGGGTTGACAGGAAAATATGGCCTGCATATTGCGGCATCCTTGGTAAAACAGCAGAAAAGCGGCTTTATAGGAAATGATTTGCAGACCCAAGTGTTAATTCGGACGGTCAGTGCTGCTGATGCCCGCATGGGCGGCGCGCCGTTTCCGGCGATGACTAATTCCGGTTCCGGCAATCAGGGGATTTCTGCGACACAGCCAGTTGTTGCGGTGGCAGATTACATGCACGTATCTGCAGAAAAAAGGCTGCGTGCCATTGTATTATCCCATATGACTGCCATTTATGCCCATTCATTTTTGCCCAAATTGTCAGCTTTTTGCGCGACGATTACAGCCTCTATGGGGGCAGCAGCCGGCATGGCGTGGCTGATGGATACAAATCATGACAGGGAAACAATCAGCCGGGCTATATGCAGCATGACCGGTGAGGCAGTCGGTATGGTTTGTGATGGCGCTGCCAACAGCTGTGCCATGAAAGTAGCGACGGCTTGTACTTCGGCATTCCGGGCTGTCGTGTTGGCTCTTGAAGGAACGCGCGTAAGCGGTAATGACGGCTTGGTAGCATATGATGTCAACGAATGCCTTCGCAATGTAGGCTGCTTGGCTTGCCATGGCATGCAGCAGACCGACGAAGAAGTGCTGCAGATTATGCTTCATAAGAACCAGGGAAAACACTAAGGCACACATGTTGTGTTGAGGTACTGCTTGGTTTATCATATTGGTTTGTCGTTTGTCGTTTGTCGTTTGTCGTTTGTCGTTTGTCGTTTGTAGTAAAATAGCCCCTGTATGTTAGACTTGAAATGCTGACATACGGGGGCTTATTAGTGCGTAAAAACTGCTGCATGAAACAGTGCGTTTGGCAGCGGTACTTTTTTTAGTTATTCGATAACAGTAACTGTATCGGCCAGTTCTTTTTCAAACTTAGTATAATGTGCTGCTGCATACAATCCCGGCATACCGCCTGTGTGCAGGAGAATGAGCTGGCTTCCCAGCTTGATTTTCTTTTCTTTAATCATATCGAGTACGCCGGCAAACATTTTGCCTGTATAGCAGGGATCGAGGAGAAGCCCTTCGTGGCGGGCCATCAAGCCGATGGCGTGGCGTACTTGTTTGTCCGGGTCATTGTATCCTTTGCGGACATAGTCTGTTTCGATATGCATATCGCTGTCATCGAATGTAAAGCCGTAGGCTTCTTTAGCCTGCAGAAAATAGTGATGCAGTTTGTCTTTATCCAAAGGCATAATGGCAATGCCCGTTAGTTTCAAACTGGAATGGATAGCTTTTAAGCCGCAGTACAGTCCTAAATACGTCCCCATACTGCCGACGGCCGTATATACGGTTGCGCCGTTAATTTGATGTTCCTGAGCCTGTGCATCGAGCTCTTTGGCACAGTCGTAGTAGCCCAGCATGCCGGTCAGATCACTGCCGCCCATGGGAATGAAATAGATGCGTTCCCCTTTTTGCAGTTCTTGTTCCATCACTTGTTTTACTGTTTCAGACAACTGCGTATCTTTGTCACGGCCGTCATTTTTCTTGACGATGACGCGGGCACCGAATAATCCGTCTAAGAGCAAGTTGCCGCTGAGATGGCCGTCGTATTCGTCGTCTACCGTTACAATAATGCATTTTAGGCCGTATTTAGCAGCAGCCGCCGCCGTTAAACGACCGTGGTTGGTTTGAATGCCGCCGACGGTGATGATGGTTGTAGCCTGTTCGTTCAGTGCTTCAAACATGAGATATTCCAGCTTGCGCAGTTTATTGCCGCCGCCGCCCAATGGGGTCAGGTCATCACGCTTGATGTACATTTCACGAAACAGTTCCTGTGAAAGACCAGACAAATATTGAAGCGGTGTAGGCTGCGGTTCCAGCAGTGTCAGTTTGGGCTTTAATGTATCCATAGTATATAATACCTCCTTCTGTGTATTCTCATCGTACCATATTTATGGCTCTTTTGATAGAACCAAAAAAATGCAAAAAAAATGGGGCTCCCACGCATACCAAGATGCTGCAGGGCCCGAAGGCAGGGAAGGCGATATATAGAAGGACAAAGACTTCGCGGCGGCGAGGAAGGGGTCCACGTGTCTATGTCCATGGTTTAGAGGTTAGGAATGACAGCGACCATTACGTGTGAAATGACGAAGTAGGAAACAGCACCTATAACGGCAGTACAGGGAATGGTCATTACCCAAGCGGTTACCATTTGGCGGGCGACGCTCCAGTGCACGGCTTTGACACGCTGTGCAGCACCGACACCCATAATAGAGCCGGAAACGACATGAGTTGTTGAAACAGGCAGATGCAGGAGCGTTGCCGCAAAAATAACAACGGCTGAGTTAAGGTCTGCAGCAAACCCGTGAATGGGGTGCATTTTGAAGATTTTGCCGCCAACTGTACGAATAATTTTCCAGCCGCCTACGCTGGTACCCAGCGCCATGGCTAAGGCACAGAGTATTTTGACAAGCGTCGGCACTTCCATGGTTTGGATAAAACCGCCGGAAACGAGGGCCAGCGTAATGATGCCCATGGATTTTTGCGCATCATTGGAGCCGTGAGAAAAGGCCATCAGCGCAGCGGAAAGAATTTGCAGCCGGTTGGCTGTCATATTTACTTTGGCAGGCTTGAAGCCGTGACAAATCACGAAAAGAATCTTCATGATAATATATCCGATGAGAATGGCGGAAATCGGAGAAAGAATGAGGGATAAGAAAATCTTGATAATACCCCAGTCGTTAAGCGCTGCCGTGCCAACAGAAAAGGCAACAGCACCAATCATGCCGCCAATCAGCGCATGGGAAGAACTGGAAGGCATACCGAACCACCACGTAATCAGGTTCCACACAATGGCACCGGTTAAACCGGCAATAATTACCAATTCATTAATCATGGCAGGCGAAGTGACAATGTCGCCGCCGATCGTTTTGGCAACGCCTGTAGAAATCATGGCACCGATAAAATTGAGCACAGCCGTGCCGATAATAGCCAGACCAGGACGGATGGCGCGCGTAGATACACAGGTTGCAATTGCGTTGGCTGTGTCATGAAATCCGTTGATAAAGTCGAATGCCAAGGCGAGGACAATGACGAGAACAATTAACGGCGTATCAAGCATATTTCATAGTCACCTCTTTTATCACGTTGCCAAGTTGTTCTACTGCGTCAGAAGTATCTTCCAGCGTACCTAAAATATCTTTCCAGCGAATAACATCGAGAAGAGGCTGGTCTCCTTGGAAAATGCGGGATATTTCACGACGGTAGATATTATCAATGTCCGTTTCGAGTTTGCTCAGGCGGTTTGCCCGTTCCATCAGTTCCGCTTCATTTTTATCAATGTCTTTCAGCAAAGAAAAAATCACAGTCAGCTCCTGCCCCATAACTTCCAGATGTTCTGTTATTTGTCCGGCAGCTGATGTGGAGTAATCGAGATGATACAAACTGACGCGCATCAGCGAGCCGTGAAGCTGGTCAATGCAGTCTTCGAGATGGCAGGTCAGTTTGTAGAAATCTTCGCGGTCAATCGGTGTGATAAAGACACGGGACAGTTTCATAATAATATCCTGATTGATTTTGTCGGATGTGTGTTCTAATTTTACGATTTCTTTAATGTGCAGATGAATTTTTGTGACGTCTTTCATGACTTCCTTGGCAATCACTGCGCCGCGGTGGAAGTTTTCTGCATTATGCATTAAGTAATCAAAAAATTCTTCATGTTTATTGCTGATACTGAACATGTATGTCTGATACCTCCTGGTTCATTTCTTATATGCAGTATAAAAGTTTCTCTTCAGTATTTGGCAAAGAGAATGTAAATATTGTGTAAAATTGACAGGAATGCACAGGCAGATGTTAGTATATTTTTTGTTCTTTTTCGCTGGATATTGACAGGAAAAGCGTATGCCGTATAATTGGATATATAAAGACAGTGGTGTCTTAAAGAAAGGCATCATTGTCTTTGTTTGTTTAAAGACATATTTTTAATTGAGGTGAGTAAATAGAATGAATCCATCTACGACACAGCAGACAACGCATCCTGTGGATGAAATGCTGCCTGCTTCCAAGCTGTTTGCGTACGGGCTGCAGCACGTACTGGCTATGTATGCCGGCGCTGTAGCTGTACCGATTATTATTGCCCAGGCTATGCATTTGTCGCCTGCTGAACTTATTCATTTGATTAATGCGGATTTGTTTACCTGCGGTATTGCCACCCTGATACAGACATTGGGGTTTTGGAAAGTCGGTGCCCGCATCCCCATGATTCAAGGGGTTACCTTTGCTGCCGTTACGCCGATGATACTGATTGGTGTAGAACACGGTATTACGGCTATTTATGGGGCGATTATTGTTGCCGGTATTATTACGTTTCTTATTGCGCCGTATTTTAGCCGGCTTATCCGCTTTTTCCCTCCTGTCGTCACCGGGACGATTATTACGATTATTGGGATTACGCTTTTGCCGGTAGCTGTTCGCTGGATTGGCGGCGGCAACCAGTCTTCACCTGATTTTGCCAGCCCGATGCATTTGTTTTTAGCCGGTATTACCTTGGCTATTATTATCCTTATTTATCGGTATGGCCGCGCTGGTTCCGGATTTCTAAGCAATGTATCCGTCCTTATCGGCTTGATTGGCGGTACGCTGGTTGCGATTTCATTGGGACAGGTTGATTTTTCGGAAGTAGAACGGGCCGCTTGGTTTGGCGTCGTAACGCCCCTTTCTTTTGGTTATCCGTCTTTTGACGCAGGCTCTATTGTTTCGATGGTCATTGTTATGATTGTCTGCATGGTAGAAACGACAGGGGACTGTATTGCTATTGGTGATATTGTAGGGCGTCCTATTAATCAGGATAAACTGTCACGGTGTCTGCGTGCTGACGGATTGTCGACGATGATTGGCGGTATTTTCAACAGCTTCCCCTATACGGCATTTGCGCAGAACGTCGGTTTGATTGCCGTTACGCGCGTTAAGAGCCGTTTTGTCGTAGCAGCATCCGGCGTGATTTTGATTGTGTTAGGGTTGTTTCCTAAGATGGCAGCTATCGTTGCCTGCATTCCCAATTCTGTATTGGGCGGTGCAGGAATTGCCATGTTCGGCATGATTATCGCCAGCGGCGTTCGGGCTTTGACCAAGGTAGAGTTTGAAGGAAATTCCAATCTGATGATTGTCGCTGTCAGCATCGGCATCAGTATGATTACACTCACGATTCCCAATTTCTTTCAACATTTTCCCGATGCGGCTAAAATCGTGCTGCAAAGCGGCATTACGCTGGGGAGTATTACAGCTGTTATTTTAAATTTAATTTTTAACGGAATAGGACACCATGATCATGGAATTAAAGAGGATGAAGCATAACATCAAAACATGGATGATTGGCTGCGTGGGCTTAACGTGCATGCTGGCAGGCAATGTTTTGGCAGCGGATACGACAAAGATCTCGTCAGAACTGCCGATGAAACCGGCCCCGTTTACCACGGCAGCGTCGGTAAAAATTACGCCTCATGCAGCACCGCCAGCAGAACCGGCAGTGATGCCGCAGCAAAAAGCGGCAGCGGCACCGGCTCCGGCACAGGACAATTCTTCCCAAGAGCCCAAGATAGGCATTAACTTGGCAAGCCGTATTTTGATTTTATATAAGGGAAATACGAAAACGGCGATGTATCCTGTAGGCGTAGGAAAAACAACGACGCCGACTCCTGTGGGCTACTATGCCGTGCAAAATAAGGAAGTCAATCCGACATGGGTTGATCCCGGTGACCCGAGCGTGCAGATTGGCTCCGGTCCGGACAATCCGCTGGGATACCGCTGGATTGGATTTAACGGCACCTACGGTATTCATGGCACCAATCAGCCGTCTTCTGTGGGTTATTATGTTTCCAATGGCTGCGTCCGCATGCATGAAGAAGACGTGGAAGCCGTGTATTCCCAGGTCTCTGTAGGGACGCCTGTAAATGTATATTATGACCGCATTGTCATTGACAGCGATGCCGATCATACAGTTTCTTACTACATCTATCCGGATGGATACGGTTGGCAGAACGTGACAGTACAAAACGTAAAAGATGCGCTTCATGGCTACGGCGTAGAGGATTTTGCAGAAGCGGATAGTATATACAATAAAATCGCGGCTTCTGACGGACAGCCGACATATGTAGCTAAAGCGTATGATTTAATCGTGAATGGTCAAAAATTAGCGAAACGTGCGCTGAAGAAAGACGGAGTCACGTATTTGCCGGCTGTTGCCGTAGCAACGGCCTTGAAGATGGATTTGCATTGGAACAGCAAACAGCGGACATTGACCAGCCCGTATGGCCGAGTATTTGGCATTAATAAAAGTGATGTCATCTACGTCGATGCAGCCGATGCGCAGTCTCTGTTTCATGTGACGGGAACGCTGACACCGGAACTGCAGTATGTAGTGACATCGCTGGCAGAAAACCAGCCTCTGCCAGATCAAACGACAAAAGTGACGATTTCTACGACTTACATGCCGGAAAACGAATAGAAGCGAGTAAAAAGGCTGCAGCAAAATTTAGTCTATTTTGTTGCAGTTTTTTTACTATACAGCTTTACGGGCATAGTTTGCAGCAGTAGTATGTATTTCCTGTAAACTTCAAACAAAAAACTTTTAAAGAAAAAATATGGCGCATGACTACAAAAAAAATGTTGTGTGCTTTTTTATTTGTTCTGCTGTGGGAATGGGTATATAATAACAACGGTATACTTTTAATGAGGTAAGGAGTATGAGGAAGGAATGAAAGGCTTCATTCGCAGCATGGCAGCAGCTTGTATAGGCTGTGCCGCTTTTTTTACGTCATCGTTTTGTTTTGCCCAGGTGGCTGTTGACCAGATTGCCGTCGGCGGCGTAGGGCCGGGATGTACGATTGCGTATGTAGAAGGCGTATACGGACAGCCAACGGCATCAGACTACGTGACATCAGATACAGGCGTCAACTATATAGAATATAACTACGAAAACCATTTGCTGGTAGGTTTTCAGGAAAGTGATTCAACTGCCGTGTATGTTACTTGCACCAGTGACAATCTGTCAACACCGGACGGCGTGGCCGTAGGTATGACAGCCGATGTGCTGAATGGTAAATATGGCCAGGCCGATCATATTTACAACTACAACGATAAATCGTTGTATGAATATGATGATGAAAACGGCAACTGCTTGTCGTTTGACGTGCAGAATTTTTATATTGTAAGCGTCAATGTACGGGCTGCCCAATAAGCTGGCAGAAAAAAGAAATCCCATGCGCATGGTACAAAAAAGACCGTGGAAACAAGAAATAATTTCGTGTTTCCGCGGTCTTTTTGTCGTATTATCGCGTTACTGTTTAGTCATTTCCCAAAACGCCCTCTAAGAACGATGCCGTGTCTGCCAAATAGTCAGCCGGATAGCTTTCGATATCGCCCTTATCACAGTGTGCTGCAAATTCTGGGTCAATAGGAAGTTTTGCCGTATGAGGAATTTCATATTTTTGTGCCGATGCTTCTACATGGCTTGGCCCGAAAATAGCATGTTTTTCGTGACAGTTCGGACATTCGAAATAACTCATGTTTTCGATTAAGCCCAAGACAGGAACGTGCATGATTTCAGACATTTTCAATGCTTTTTCTACAATCAGGGAAACGAGTTCCTGCGGTGAAGTGATGACGAGGATGCCGTCAATCGGCAGGGACTGGAATACCGTCAAAGGTACATCGCCGGTTCCCGGAGGCATATCGACAAACATATAATCAATGTCGCCCCACATGACGTCTGTCCAGAATTGTTTTACGGCACCGGCAATGACCGGACCGCGCCATACAACCGGTGAAGCAGCGTCTTCCAGCAGCAGGTTCATAGACATGACTTCAATGCCTGTTTTTGTTTTGACAGGGAGAATACCGCTTTCATCACCGGTAGCTCTGTCGGTAATGCCAAATACTTTCGGAATGGACGGGCCGGTAATATCCGCATCCAAAATAGCCGTTTTGAAGCCGCGGCGGCGCATCTGAACAGCCATCAAAGACGTGACGAGAGATTTGCCGACACCGCCTTTGCCGCTGACGACGGCAATGACGTGTTTTACATGCGTCCCTGCATGAGGGGGAGCCTGCAGGCTTTGCGGTTCTGTGCGGCTGCTGCAGTTGCTGCCGCAGCTGGAACAGTCATGTGTACAATTTTCACTCATAAATATCAATCTCCTTTTAGATTACTTTTTCCGGCATGGCAGCATGCATGGTGACAGCAGGTGCCGGCATGTTCACAAATTTTTATATGGCCGCCTTCAATGAGAAGACGTTTTCCATGGACGAGGGCATCCGCTAATTTATAACGGGCCGTATCATAAATACCAGTTACGGTAGTTCGCGAAACATTAATCTGGGCAGCGCATTGTTCTTGCGTTAATCCTACTAAATCAAGCAGACGAATGACTTCATATTCATCAATACTCATGGTAACAACGGCCGCATCGTTAGGACAGTCAGGTGGAGCAAATTCATCTGACGTTGGCAGGGAACAGACACGGCGGCAGCGTGGCGGTCTCGGCATGGAATTACCTCCTTTGCTATGAATCCAAATATTATTATAAAATTGTAGATGACATATGTCAATAAAATAAATCCGTTAAGAAGTAGGTTCTGATGGATGTGCTTCTTCATATTTTTTCCGTTTTCGAACGAATGTAGATGGTGTAATACCCAGCGCATGTGCCGCGTCTCGTACATTGCCGCATTTTTGATAAGCAGCTGTCAAATAATGATATTCTGTACGAGTCAAAATATCCTGCAAATCAATGGGAAATTGAATATCGGAGCCAATTTCCGTTTTTTTCATGTCGATGTTTTTTTCTTCCAGCATAATAACCGGCTGATTTTGGTGAAGCAGATGTAAATCTTCCGGGCGGATTTCATCGGCAGAACTAATAATAATAGCTCGTTCGACAATGTTTTTGAGTTCACGAATATTTCCGGGCCAGTTGTATTCATTAAGAAGCTGAATAGAAATAGTGGAAAAATATTTTTTAAAATTATATTTTTGATTGAGTTTGGTCAAGAAGGATAAGGCTAAGGGTGTAATGTCTTTTTTGCGAAGCCGCAGCGGCGGGATGGAAATAGGAAAGACCGTTAAGCGGTAATATAAATCTTCACGGAATTCACCGCTTTTTACCATTTCTTCCAGATTGCGGTTCGTAGCGGCGATAACGCGGACATTGATTTTTACCGGTTTGGTACCGCCGACCCGCATGATTTCCTGTTCCTGCAGTGCCCGCAGCAGTTTGACCTGCATATCTTTGGGCAGCTCCCCGATTTCATCCAAAAATAAAGTTCCCTTGTTGGCTAATTCAAACAATCCTATTTTGCCGGAGCGATTGGCACCGGTAAAAGCACCGCTTTCATAGCCGAATAATTCACTTTCGATTAAACTTTCTGGAATCGCACCGCAGTTGACCTTGATAAAACTGTTTTTTACGCGGTGGCTGTGCTGATAAATATAGCGGGCCATGACTTCCTTGCCGACCCCTGTTTCGCCTAACAACATAACAGTCGTATCCATAGGGGCGACCCGGTTGGCCAGCAGCATGGCAGCCAGCGTCGTTTCATCCTTGGCGATGACTTCTTGTTCTGCTGCCGGGTTTTGAATATGAGCCAGTTCCAAACGGAGCCGTTCCATTGCATCCGTTTTTTCCTGGACGATTTCTTTTAGGTTGTAAATTTCAGTCAAATCACGGACGTTGGTTACAATCATAATTAACGTACCGTTCTTGTCAAAAATCGGCGAACTGGTTACAAGTGCTTCCTTGCCCGAACGAAACCGCTGCTGCAGGGTGACAGGCTTTTTGGTACGGGCTACAATCAGACTGCCGGAATGGGAAATGAGTTTTCCTTTTACCAAATCAGCCATGTTTTTCCCTAGGACATCTTCACTTTTTAAACCGGTAATGTCTTCATACGCATGATTAATGCGCAGTACATTGGCATTTTTGTCAGTAATAAAAATACCGTCAAAAGAATGTTCAATAATTGCATTGAGGCGTTCTGCCGCTTCAGCTACTGTAGAAAAGATTTCTTTTGTATGTCCCATGCATACATATCCTCCTTCCGTTTAGAATAGGATAACCATAGCAAATGATTACATGCTATATGCGTTTTGGATACAGTAAAAGTATCCTATGTAATAAAGGCAATGTCAAGGCAGATGTTCTATTTATATAGAAAGCATCGGTTCTTGTCATTGCCTGATAGAAATATACGGATTAATCGAGTATCCTGCGTTCATATGAATTTGCAATGTGCAGCAGACGGCGGTATTTTTGAATGACGCGACGCGAAATAGGAACACCAAACTGCTGTGTTAAGAGTGCGGTCAGCTGAGAGTCGCTGTACGGTTTTCGGCGGTTTTCTTGGCTGATTACATGCTTTAAAGCTGCTTTTACAGCATCTTTAGACAGATTTTGCCCGTCCTTGTGCAAGGGACTTTGAAATAATGATTTAAAGGAAACGGTTCGCCAGGGAGTCTGTACGTATTTATCTTTGATGGTACGGCTGATCGTAGAAATATGCAGCCCCGTTTGCTGGGAAATATCTTTCAGTGTCATCGGACGCAGAGCATGATGTACTTGTGTGTATGCATACTGCCAGTTCCAAATGGCGTCGGTGAGCAACGTCAGCGTTTTGCGGCGGCGTTCGATATTGTGAAGAATCATATAGCAGCGGCTGTATTTTTCTTTGAAATACGATTTGATATCCGGATCGGTTGCAGAATGCATCATTTGTGTATAGTAGTCACTTAAAGAATAGGACGTAATCCACGAGTCGTTGAGGAGAATTTCATGGCTGCCGGTTTCTGTAAAACGAATGATGACATCCGGTACGACGTAGGAAGCGGCTGTATGAAACATGCCCTTAAGCGGTGCCGGTTCCAAACGTTTAATCAAGCGTACGACAGGCATCAGTTTGGCTTGGGAAACATGAAGCGCTGTGCATATCGTGTTGATGCGTCCATTTCCTACATCGTCCAAATGGCAGCTGATGATTTTTTTTGCCAGCGGCGTCAGTTTGTTTTGGCGTGCCAGCTGCAGCATCAGGCATTCCTGAAGCGAAGCTGCGCAGATGCCGGCAGGATTCAGCTGCTGCAAAATCTGCAGACAGTTGGCAAATAATCCCGGCGGCAGCGAAAATTTACGGGCTAATTCTTCTTCTGTTATTGTCAGATAGCCGTTGTCATCTACGCATTGTGCCAAATATGTCAGCAGTGCCCAGACAGGACGGCTGTATTGGCTCGGATTTAGTTGTTCCAAGATAAAGTTTTTTATACAGTCTTTTTCCGGTGCGGCGACAAATTTGAGAAATTCAGAGGCACCGTTCTGTGAGGAAACGGGATGGTAATCCATAAAGGGATTTTCTTCTGATTCTTTTTGCAGCATGTCCCGCAGGTCTTCTGCAGACATGGATAAAATCTGCAGCGATTGAATCTGATTAGCGGAAAGCTTTTGCAGCTGTTCCTGCGAAAGGGATATGTGTGCGTCCATGGTCATAATGCAACATCTACCTTATCAATGACAGCAAAGCGGTATATTGGGTTTTGCCGGAAGAATTTTTGGGGATAGAATCAATGTGCCGAATGGTAAAACAGCGGGGATGCAGCGAAGTCGTTTTCACTAAAAAGTCTTCGAATGAAGAAATCGCTGTTTCCGGAGCAGTTGTAAATACCCATAAGTCATCGTCATAACCGGTTGCAGCAAAATCGCCGGCAGTAAACGTATTTTTAAAGAGCTGTTCGATTTCGTCCATGTTGACGCGTTTGCCCATGATTTTGACAAACCGTTTTTTGCGTCCTGTGATATAGTAAAATCCATCTGCATCGACGTACGCGATATCGCCTGTAAAAAGACGGCCGTGGCGTTCGTCGCCGCGTGCCAGGTCTGCGGCATTTTGCGCATACCCCAAGGTAACATTCGGCCCTTCATAGCATAATTCACCGGGAATATTTGGCTTTGTAATTTCGGTATGTTCATCTTCCATAATATGGAAGACGCCGCCGGGAATGGCAATGCCGATACTGCCGATTTTTTTCAGGCCGTCTGCAGGGGGCAGGTAGGACATGCGGGCAGTTGCTTCTGTTTGCCCGTACATGACGACGAAGCGTTTGCCTGCGGCAGCGGCAAACTCAGCATATTCTTTTTGCAGCCGCTTGGATAATTTGCCGCCTGCTTGTATCATCAGAGTCAAAGACGGCAGATCCATCGCCGTAAAATGAAGCCGTTTCAGACATTCGTACGTAAAGGGCACCCCGGCAATAGAGGTAATCTGCTGCTTTTTGCATAATTCCCAGAAAGAAGCATCGAAAAGTGTATCTTCTGTCAAATATTCGGCGGCACCGACCAGCACATGGCTGTTGATGACTGACAGGCCAAAGGTATAATGCATAGGAAGCGTTGAGACAGGACGCTGGGAAGCGTCTAATTCCAGATACTGGGCAATGGATGCGGCATTGGACTGAATATTTTCGTAGCTCTGCCGTACAAGTTTGGGGCTGCCCGTGCTGCCGGATGTTGTCAGCAGTAAGGCTAAGTCTTCAAATAAAGCAGGGGAATGTGCCGCCTGCTGATACACTGAGTAGTCTTCCAGTGTATACAACGGGCTCTTGTCTGCAGCACGAGCGGTCGGCTGAAAAATATATGCTGGTTTATACGTATCGATTAACCGCTTCATCAAGCCGACATCCATATCATGGTCTATTAGAAGCGGGACAATACGGTTTTGCAGGCAGCATACATAAGATAAGGCGGAACCGAGCGTGTTGCGGCAGATAATGACCGCTAGCGAACGGCGGGGAATAAGAGCTTTCAGTGCGTCTGCATGGTGGTACCAGTCTGCATAGGTTACAGTACGGCCGGCGGCGTTTATAAAAAGAGGACGCTGTTCATAGTGAGGATTCTTGTCGAAAAAATTCATCATAAGACCTCCTAACCAATAATACGAGAGAGCGATTCTATCATGTTCATGCCGTCCCAAAGAATAGACATATCCATCGCTTGGCCTACCGGTACGACACGGTCTACGCCCATGACACAGTGCGCCAGCAGTAATTGCCGGATAATGGCCGGATGGATGCCTAACACAGAGATGGTTTGAATTTTTTTGTCCATGTACGGCATGATTTCATCCAGCGCGGCAATCGAATACTGGAAAAACTGGCCAAACGCGCCGGATAATGTCGTAATATCTTCCGGCAGAGAAGACAGCGTATAGATGTACACGGCATTTTGGATATGTTCGATAGTGTCAATTTGAGGACATATCATGGCAAATTCCCAGGCATCGGTATATTTCGTGCTTACTTTAATCGGCTGCAGCGCATATGCCGCACTTTCTCTGGCAACAGCATGCCACCAGCGCTGTTTGGCTTTTTCTGTCAGCTCTTTGTGGCTGCCCAGCCAAAAAATCATATGAGGACTGGAGCAGGCATTTTGGTCTGTTTCATACGTATCATTATAAAAAAGATGGGCCTGATGGTTTAATTCTTCGTCAGAGTAGGAAAGCACAGCTGCGCTGTCGATGACGGCGCAGGAATAGCGGTCGGCAAAGACAAGCTCTACAGCCTGCGGCGGCAGGATAGATTGGCGAATCTGTGCAATCGATTCATTGCCGCCCCAGATAATGCGTCCATCGCAGTATGCTGTCAACGCGTCCGTCGTGTTTTTGTCATGGTCATACGTGATGAGGGCATTCATGCTGCGAAGACTGGAAAATTCATTTCGGGACCAGACTTTTTCTATACAGTCACAAACAGGCTGGACGGATGCTGCCTGACGCGGAGAAATACGGACGATATTTCCGTTGCCGGCGAGCATAGAAATAACTAGACTATAGGCAAACATAGCGGGCATATTGGTCGGCGCGATGTGAAACACGAGGCCGCGCCCTAAACGCCCTCCTAAATGGGATACTTCCTGAGCCATTTGGTTTATATGCGTGCGGCGGAGCCAAAATCCTAACGCAGCCCAAGTCATATCGGCATGTGTCAAGGCAAGTGTCTGCAGTTCTTTGGACAGGGCCTGCAAAAAGTCTGTGACAAGCGGTGAAAACGGCGGCAGGGGCCGGACTTGCTGCGGCACCATGCCTGCTAAAATCGTGTAATCAGCCATGAGTATCACTGCACCCCCTTATTTCAGCCTTGGGAATACGGCCGTCAATGCGGAAATATTTACCCTTGCGTCCGCACGGGCAGTCATCAACGCCTAAAATCGTTCCCATGTCTTCTGTCAAAATGGAATGGCCCGGATAGGAAACGGCCATTGGCGAAAGAACTTGCAGGATGCCTTTTTGTCCAATGGGGCAGACGGAAAAGTCTTCCGGATCTCTGGCAATGACATCAGAAAAAATGCTGGCATGCAAATGGCCTTCTTCACATTCCACATATACGCAGCCGGTTTGTTCAGCCATGCCGTAATAATTATGAACGCGGGAAATATGAAATTGGTCATACAGCCGTTTCTTGTACAATGCTGCCGATACGGCCTGATCTTGCATCTTTTTCCAGCCGCCGCCATGGAGAACGATAGCGTTGGAAAAATCAAAGAACAGCCCTTTTTCTGCTAAAGCCTGACAAAAATATTTCCAAATCATAAAGGTAAAGCCAAAGATTAAAACTGGTTTATCTTTGTACGCCGCGAACGCTTCTAACGCCTCCGTGTTGATTTCCATGGCATCAGTCAGGGCGTAGTATTTCTTTTTGGCAAAAATGGAAAAGCCTAAAATCGCGGCACCCCGTGCATTAAAAGCCGTCCTATCCGTAAAGATAGACGGCGAATCGATAATCAGCATAGGAAGCCGACCGGTACCAAAAAAGCTTTTCATAATCGCATACAGCGTTAACTGCTGGTTTTGGGCTGTTGCAGCATCCAGGTAGATGTGGGAACGGGCCTGCCCGGTTGTGCCGGAAGAAACAAGTACTTTAAACACGTCTTCGTCTGCAATGCTTTTAAGCTGCATGAGCTTAAAGAGACGAATCGGAATCATGGGAAGCTGTGCCAAGGATACAGCGGGACTGTCTGTATAGCCGAGGCGTTTTAGTGCCTGCCCGTATGGCGGACAATGGAGACGGTGGTGTTCTGTCAGTGCGCGAAAGAACGGCAGGTAGTGCGCTTCTTTTTCAGCTTGAGTCCAACTGTATGGCGCGTAAGTCAGCCATGTACTATAATCCATAATTCGTTTTCACCTCCTGCGTCAATGTAAACGGCAGCCCGTGGCCGGGATAGGTCCAGATGGGGACAGGCAGCGCGCGCAGTATATGTTTTCCTGTGTGTTGATATGCCGCATCGTCGCCGCCGGGAAGACGGGTAATTACTTCTTCACCGGGAATAAAATAATCGCCGGAATACAAAACAGTGCTGTCAACAAGGATGCACATACTGCCAGGTGTATGACCGGGAACTAATATGAAATGGAATTGATGATTTTGCCATGTAAAATCAAACGTCGGGCCGGCAAACGTAATGTCTGCAGGGGCGCAGGTAAATTTGGGATAGGATACGTGCAGTTTTCCGCCGCTTTTGAAATACAGATATGATTCCATAATCCGGGTCATGTTTATTTTGGTGCTTTGGATACCGTCGCTGCAGGCTTGGCTGGCAATGACCTGGACGCCCCAATGGGCGCGCAGGTCATTCAGCCCTCTGATATGGTCACAATGCTCATGCGTTAAAATGATATATTCAGGAATCAGTCCATGCGTTTCCAGATACGGAATAATGAGCTCGGCATTGTTCGGATCGATTAGAAGCGCATGGCTGCCGGACGTAAGAATATAGCTGTTGCTTTCCGTGAGCGGATCTACCAGGCAGGCAGCCGGTGTATATAAGCCGCTGGGAGTGTTAGATTTCGACTCCATATTTGCGGAGAACGTCCATTCCTTTTTCGTAGGAACTAAAAGCTAATACGTCCGGTGTGTCGATAGAAATGTCAAAGGTATCTTCCATATCTTCCATTAAATTCATATGGCCCATGGAATCCCAAACTTTAATCCCGCGGTATTTGAGGCCGGGAAGCTGCTCTTTGGTCAATTTGAAGTTTTTCATAAAAAGATTGTCATATTTTTCTAAGTTTGTCATGTAAAATCACCTAATCCTTATCTTTTTTGTTTTCTACGAGAAATAATGTTTTCATCATCATTTGATGACAAATGCCTTCGGCGACGACGGTGCCGTCTTGATTGGTACATGTGCCTTCCAATTCACCGACATACCAGCGCTTTTGTTCTGTTACGCTTTTTAATGTAACGGTCGCAGTAATCGTATCACCGGCATAGACAGGAACCGTAAAATGAATTGATTCATCCATTAAAATCGTGCCGTCGCCGGGAAGGGTCATTCCCATGATAGAAGAGATTAAACTGCCCGTCAATACGCCGTGAACGACAGGTTTTCCAAAGCCGTATTGAGCTGCAAATGCCGGGTCTGTGTGGAGCTTGCCGTAATCGCCGGTCAATTTGGCAAAGGTCTGAATATCAGAAGCTGTAAACGTCTTGGTCATCTGGGCTGTGTCTCCCAAATGAAGAATGCGTTTTTGCCGTTCTTTAGGTGCCGCTTCTTCTTTGGCAAATGCGGCAGTAAATGCGGCAAACTGCTGCGGAGTACATAATGAAATACAGTGTTTGGCTGCAATGCCTTCAGCAGAGGCGCAGCCAGTCATGCAGCCGCAGACGAGAAGACACCAATCACAAATTTCTTCTTCCACATTATATATGTATGTATGGTTGGGAAAACGCGCTATCAATTTGCTGACTTCTTTTGTGCGGTCATAGCGGCTGTTGCAGCCGCCGCAGTATTTGATGCCTATTTTCATACGCTCCTCCTAGAGATGATGGTCGTGCAGGAGTGCTTTGGCTTGTGCAATGAGTTCGTCACTGACGCCGCTTACGAGAATGACGTCTTTTACCTGCGGCAGATGTTCTTTTACCGTGGCTGCAATGAGCTCTTCTGTTGTCAGCTGGGCTGACGGACAGCCGCTGCATTTTCCTGTAAGACGAATGCGCAGCACATCATCTGTATAATCTGCGATAACGACATCACCTTGATGAGATGCCAGAGAAGGCCGAACGTGTTTGTCTAATACCGCTTCAATTTGTTCAATCATGGTTGCCATAATGAGTTTCACATCCTTACATATAGTTTCTAATAATATATAAGCAATAAACGTGCCAAATGTAACGAGGACTAACATAGAATTAAAAATCATAACCACAAAAAGTATGTGAAAAAATGTAATAAATAGAGGGCGTATACAGGAAAAAAGGCGTGCTTGTTTCGGCAGATGGAAGAATGGAATGAAAAAATAAAAAATTTGCAAAACGAAATATACGCCTTAAACAGCATAAAAATGACGTTTTGAGAACGAATATTGTGCCAAAATTAGTACATAGCAAGAGGCTGTTTCAAATTTGCAACAGCAAAAGAGGCTATTTGGTGCAAAAATGCAACATATAAACTACGTTCTAAATTTCACTAGTAAGGGCGGAGACGGGATGAAAAAATTTTTAGAAAAAATTTTTCTATCAATAAATGAGATATTTCCTATGCTTTTTCTAGTCAAAAGAATGCAAAAGAAGAAAAAAAGGGAAAATCATCCGGAGTTGGCATATCTTTTGCTCTTTACATAGGCAAGACACAACGAAGAAAGTGCAACACCACCGTGTCAGTACTTATTATATTTTTAACATAAGAAAGGATGATTTATTATGGCATTAATGACAGGCGAACAGTATATTGAAAGCATGAGAAAATTAAACTTGCAAGTTTACATGTTCGGCAAAAAAATTGAAAATGTAGTAGACGATCCGATTCTCCGTCCTTCTTTGAATTCCGTTCGTATGACATACGATCTGGCTCAGAAACCGGAATATCAGGAATTGATGACTGTTATTTCTCCGTACACTGGCGAACGTGTAAACCGTTTCACACATATTCATCAGAGCACAACGGACTTGATGAACAAAGTTAAAATGCAGCGTTTGCTCGGTCAGAAAACAGCAGCCTGCTTCCAGCGCTGCGTAGGCATGGACGCATTCAATGCTGTATTCTCCACGACATACGACATTGATAAAAAATACGGTACATCATATCATGAAAACTTCATGAACTTCTTAAAACGCGTTCAGAAAGAAGACCTTACAGTTGACGGTGCTATGACAGACCCGAAAGGCGACCGCGGCTTGGCTCCTCATGCACAGAAAGACCCGGATCTCTACCTCCACGTTGTAGAACGTCGTGCAGACGGTGTTGTTGTTCGCGGTGCGAAAGCGCATCAGACCGGTTTCATCAACTCCCACGAAGTTATCGTAATGCCGACTATCGCTATGGGTCCTGATGATAAAGATTATGCAATTTCCTTCTCCTGTCCGACAGATGAAAAAGGTATTTTCATGATCGTTGGCCGTCAGTCCTGCGATACTCGTAAATTGGAAGGCGCGCAGATGGATACAGGCAACCCGGAATTCGGCGGCACAGAAGCCCTCGTCATTTTCGACAACGTATTCATTCCTAACGACCGCATTTACCTCAACGGCGAATTTGAATTTGCCGGTACGTTGGTTGAACGTTTCGCTGGTTACCATCGTCAATCTTACGGCGGCTGCAAAGTTGGCGTAGGCGACGTTTTGATTGGTGCTGCTGCTGTCGCTGCTGATTACAACGGCTGCCCGAAAGCATCCCATATCAAAGACAAAATCATCGAAATGCAGCACCTCAATGAAACATTGTTTGCCTGCGGCATTGCTTGCTCTGCTCTCGGCACGAAGACAGAATCCGGCAACTACCTCATTGACCTCCTGCTTGCCAACGTCTGCAAACAGAACGTTACACGTTTCCCGTATGAAATCGTTCGTCTTGCTGAAGATATTGCCGGCGGCTTGATGGTAACGGCTCCGTCTGAAAAAGACCTCCGCGATCCGAAAATTGGGCCGTATGTTGAAAAATATCTCCGCGGCGTAGACAGTGTTTCCACAGAAAACCGCTTGAAGATTTTACGTCTCATTGAAAACCTCAGCTTGGGCACGGCAGCAGTTGGCTATCGTACAGAATCCATGCACGGTGCTGGTTCTCCGCAGGCTCAGCGTATCATGATTTCCCGTCAGGGCAACCTCCGCATGAAGAAAGCGTTGGCTAAAGCTATCGCTCATATTGAAGAATAAGATGCACGTTCGGCTTAAATCATAACATGTTTTGCTGTTGCCGCAGCAGCCTGGCCGTACCTCCTCCAGGGCCGTTGCTGCGGCAATGCATACAGAAAGTAGGTGTGCTTGTTGGATTGGAGAAAAGAATACGCTGATAAAATTGTTTCTGCAGCAGAAGCAGTCAGCCATGTAAAATCAGGCGATACGATTGTTTTTGAACATGCCTGCGGTGAATCGCAGTGCCTGACCAATGAATTGGTCAATCAGGCCGATCGCTTGGAACATGTCACTATTAGTCATATGGTCGCTATGGGAAGCGCTCCATACTGCCAGCCGGGAATGGAAAAACATTTCCGCCACAATGCGCTGTTTGTCGGCGGCTCTACGCGTAAAGCCGTTGAAGAAGGCCGCGCAGACTTCACGCCGTGCTTCTTCCATGAAGCTCCGAAATTCTTCCGTGAAGGCATTCTTCCTGTAGACGTTGTCTTTATCCAGGTCAGCGAACCGGATGAAAAGGGAAACTGCTCCTTTGGTATTTCCGTTGACTATACGCAGCCGGCAACAGAAGCTGCTAAATTGGTCATTGCACAAGTCAATAAAAACATGCCGTATACGTATGGCAATGGCATCAACCTCAAAGATATTGACTACATCGTAGAACAAGAAGCTGATTTGATTGAACTGCCGCCGCCCCACATCGGCGATACAGAAAAGAAAATCGGCGAATATGTAGCTTCTTTGATTAAAGACGGCGATACGCTGCAGCTCGGCATCGGTGCTATTCCGGATGCGGTATTATCCTTCTTGGGTGACAAGAAAGATTTGGGCATTCATTCGGAAATGTTTTCTGACGGCGTTGTTGACTTGGCAAACAAAGGCGTTGTTACCAATGCGAAAAAGACGATTGATCAGGGCAAATTTGTAGCCTGCTTCCTCATGGGTACAAAAAAACTCTACGATTTCGTCAACAACAACCCGGATGTATTGATTAAACCGGTTGATTACACAAACGATCCGTTCGTAGTAGCACAGATTGACAACATCATCGCGATTAACTCGGCTATGCAGGTTGACTTGATGGGACAAGTCAATGCTGAAATGATTGGCTATCGTCAGTTTAGCGGTGTTGGCGGTCAGGTAGACTTCGTCCGCGGCGCATCCCGCGCTAAAGGCGGCAAAGCTATCATTGCAATGCCTTCTACAACGGGCAAAACAAAGAAAATTTCCAAGATTGTGCCGATTCTTGATGAAGGGGCAGCTGTTACGACATCCCGTAATGATGTAGACTATGTCATCACAGAATTTGGTATCGCAGCATTAAAGGGCAAAACGCTTAAACAGCGTGCAGCGGCTTTAATCAAGATTGCTCATCCTGATTTCCGCCCGGCTCTTATCGAAGAATTTGAAAAACGCTTCCACTGCAAATTTGAAGAATAAAAGCATCCTCTGGTCCAGGATACAATATATGCCATAGCAACTGTCTCCGTAGTTATAGCAGGTTGATGGCTGCTATGGCATTTTTTCTTCTGAATTTGAATATTTATGAGCAAAAGTCATTATTTTATCGAGAGTATACTGATTTAGATTGGAGGGTATGGTAATGTTTGGTCCTGTCTATAAAAGAAAAGAGGGCGAAATACAGCCTGGGATTAACTTGCATATTTTTAAATTATGTTTCCGTCTCCCATTTATCCATTATCGGTTTGAATGGCCTGACTATGTACAAGGTTTGCTGCTTTGCGCTGTTTGTTTGGGTATTATTCCTGTTTTGCAGGAATACCTCGGCATGCCGTTTGAAATTGCTATTACTATCGTTATCATGAATGGTTTCTTATATACCTGGCACGCTCATTTAGGTGACCCTGTTGTTCCTGGGTGGATTACGCCGGCGATTCCGCTGCTGTTGTTATGGCTGGCCGGGTATCCTCATGATACGGCAGAACGTATGCATGCTCTTATCGCATTTGAATTTGAATTAGGCCTGTTAACATTTATTTTAGGTGCCACCGGCTTGGCTAAAAAAGTAGTTGACCTTGTGCCCGATGCACTGAAATCAGGGATTTTGATTGGTGCAGGCATTGCAGCTGTACGTCTTGTATTTAATGCTGGCGGCAGCTTTGATAAATATCCGTTTACTATTGCGATTGCCGTTGGTTTTGCTTTCTACTGCTCTTTCAGCAATCATTTTAAGAGCATTATGAACAAAAACAAAGTATTCCAAGTTATTTCTGACTTAGGTTTGCTGCCGGCTATGGTATTGGCAGTTATCGTAGCACCGCTTGTTGGCGAACTTCCTTGGCCGACGATTGAATGGGGCTTTACCCATCCGCATTTTATTGAAGTTTTCACACAGTGGAGTCCTTTTGCAGAACGAATCGGTTTCCCTGGCATGAGCTATTTTATTGATGCAGCTCCGTTGGTTGTAGCTACGTATGTTGTATTATTTGGCGAACTGATTCAGGCCGATGCGTTGATTGATGAAGCACGTGAATTCCGTCATGGCGATGAAAATATTCATTTCGATGCCAACCGCAACAACGTTATCGTTGGTGTCCGCAACATGATTATGGCTATGGCTGGCCCGGACCTTTCCATGTGCGGCCCCTTATGGGCAGCTATGCAGGTTGTTATCTGCGAACGCTACAAACACGGCCGTGAAGCGATGGACAGCTTGGTCGGCGGCGTTGCTTCCTTCCGTTTGGGTACGTTTACTGGGTACTGGCTCTCCCCGATCGTAAGTTTCGTAAAACCGGTACTGCCAATCGCTTTGGCACTTACGATGTTAATTCAAGGGTATGTTGCTGTTCGTGTCGGCGTACTTCGTGCGAAAACCTTTAATGACCTCGGCGTTGCCGGCGTTATTGGCGGCGTTCTCGTATCCCGCGGCGCAGCCATGGCTTTGGGCGTAGGCATTGTATTATGTCTCCTCGTCTTTGGTAAAAACTTCTTCCAGCGCAAGATGTCCAAATACAACACCAAATCCGACCCGATTTTCAGCGTAGCAGCTGAAAAAGAATTAACAGCTGAAAACGAAGGCGTCAACAAATAGGTTCGTGTACATTCTTTTCCGGAGGTTTACATTATGCAGTACTATGGTGATTTACTACGAAAATTGACAAAATCCAATACGACGGACGTGTGTGAATTCTTTGTCAAAAAATGCCTGATGAACGCGAAAAATCGCTCGACCAATGAAGCGATGAAACGATTCTTCATGATTTGTGCTGTGTCTGCCAATGATGGAATCAAAGAATTTTTAGAAAAGAATGAATTAACATTCAGCGGATACTGGGCACACCGCCGATATTTTGCAAAGGTAAAAGCGGGAATTCCTGTCGTCGTCAAAACTTATTTGTCCTGCATGCTTCTCATGTTGGCTTCCCAAAAGAAGCTCATTATGAAGAAAACAGGGATGAATGAACAAGAATTACTGGCTAAATGGTGTCAGATTTTTAAATATGAAGATGCAGACAAAGCGTATTTTAATGAACTCGTAGCCATGGCTGGCCATGGTGAAGAGGGCGTGCAAGATGTTTTTTCCCAGCTCAACGGTGTATGTCATGAACGGCTTAACGGTGGGGAACCCAGTAACCTCCCTTGTAATGATGCAAATCGGGATTTGCTGACGTACCGGGTTGGCGAAGATGTATATGTCTTGGTCAACCGGCTGCAGGAAATGCCGAATTTAAGTTAAATTGCATATGAAAAACAAAATCTCTCATCGTCACAGCGGCCGCTGCCGCCATGCGGCTGGGAGATTTTGCACTATATACACTATAATATGAAAGGTGGTTTAAAAAAATGGCAATTGGTTTGAAAGCTCCGAGCTATTATGTTCAAGGTGAAGGTGAACTTGATAAATTAGGAAAATACGTAAAGAAAATCGGCAATACGTTTTTGGTTCTTGGTTCTCCCAACAATAAAAAGCGGGTAGGCGACCGCATAGAAGCAGCTCTTTCCAGTGCAGATAAAAAAATGGTATATTGTGAATTTGGCGGTGAATGCTCTAAAAAAGCGATTGCCGATGCCATAGAAATCGCGCAGGCAAACAACTGCGATGCAATTATTGGTCTCGGCGGCGGCAAAGCCTTGGATACAGCCAAAGCGGTTGGTATTAACATGGGCGGCCTGCCGACAGTGATTATTCCCACGATTGCATCCAATGACGCACCGTGCAGCAGCGTAGCTGTTATTTATAATGAAGAAGGCGTCGTTATTAAAGCACTCATGATGAAACGCAATCCAGATCTCGTTTTGGTTGATACGGGGCTTATTGCCAAAGCACCTAAAAAATATCTCGTATCCGGCATGGGCGATGCCCTTTCGACGTACTTTGAAGCACGTGCCTGCTACCGCAGCGGCGCTAAAACCATGTCCCGCGGCAAATGCTCGATGACAGCTCTAGCTCTTGCCAAACTTTGCTATGAAACACTGCTTAAAGATTCTGCTAAGGCGTTGGAAGCCGTAGAACAGCAAACCGTTACGCCGGAATTGGAAGCTGTCGTAGAAGCCAGCGTATACCTCAGCGGTGTTGGCTTTGAAGCCGGAGGCTTGGCTGCTGCCCATGCTATCAACGACGGCTTTGCACAAGTTCCGCAGGCTCATAACGCTTCTCATGGTGAAAAAGTTGCTTTTGGCTTGTTGGCACAGCTCATTTTGGAAAAAGCACCAAAAGAAGAATGGGATACAGTACTGCATTATATTCAGTCTGTAGGACTTCCGTCCTGCCTGGCTGATTTGGGTATCCACGATGTCAAAGAAGAAGAAATCCGTAAAGTAGCGGAAGCAGCTACGGTACCGACACAATTTACGAAAAACGTTCGTGCAGATATTACGGCTGATGAAGTATACCAGGCTATCATGGCAGCCGATGCAGCAGGCAAACAGTAAAAAAGGTGATGCGCATGTTTACTATTACCCCGGCAGCGGTGCAGTACATTCAGGCTCACGGCGGGCATGTGATGATAACCCTTAGCTTTGAACCGTCAGCCGGCAGCTGTTGAAAAGGAGATCGTATCTGGGGCACGTATGTCCCGGAAATTGGTTTAGGTAAACCAATGCAGGAAGTACATATACTGCATGAAGTCATTCAGGGTGTAACCGTTTGGTATCATGCCAAACTGGCAATAAAACAGGACTATACAGCCATTCGTATTTCCCTTCGTTCTTTGTTGTTTATGAAATGGCTGGAGTTGGAAGGAGCCCGCGGCTATACGGTTTTGCCGCCTCGTGACAAACCGATGTAAATGCAGTATTGAAGATAACGAAAAAGCGAGTGTATGCAAGACGCTGCACTCGCTTTTGGTCTAAGAAAGGAGCAATGCAGATGAAGGATTTTTCCTATTATTTACCGGTGCACATTCAGTTTGGCTGGAATGCGTCTGAGCGTATCGGCGAACTGACAGCGTCATGGGGAAACCGTGCGCTTATCGTAACCGGCAATGGCGGCAGTGCCAGACGAAGCGGCGTCTTGGAACGCGTAGAAACTGCGCTGCAAAGTCAAGCAATCACTTATGCGGTATATGATGGCGTCGTGCCGAATCCGGGTTTTCAGGAAGTAGAAGCCGGTGCCGCAGCGGCCAAAGCTATGCAGGCTCAGTTTGTCATTGCTGTTGGCGGCGGCAGCGTCATTGATTGTGCCAAAGGCATTGCATTTGCTGCCTGCAATGAAGGCTTTTTGGGAGACTATATCAAAAGACGGGAACGAGGCGTAAACGCACTGCCTGTTGCAGCGATACCGACGACTTGCGGTACAGGAAGTGAATGCACGCCTTTTGCCGTATTGACGGATGAAGAAACACACGATAAGCGGGCTTTGAGTACGCGAACCATTTTACCGTCCTTGGCTGTCATAGATCCGAGTACGATGACGGGCATGCCGACGCAGGTCTTGGCAGCAGTGGCGTTTGATGCGCTGTGCCATCATATGGAAGCCTATTTGTCCAGTGCGTGCAGCCCGATGACCGAAATGCAGTCGCTGTACGGCATGCAGCTTTTCAGCCGTAGCATCAGGCAGATTGCATCCGGTATGACAAAAGAAGCTTGGGAAGGCTTGGCTCTATGCAGTACCTTAGGCGGCATGAGCATTGGTATATCCGGCGTGACGGCTCCTCACGGCTTGGAACATCCCCTAAGCGGCCTGCGCAATGTGACGCATGGGCGGGGACTGGCTGTTTTAACACCGCCTATTGTTGCTCGTTCTATAAACGCGGCACCAGAGCGGTTTGCTGCCATTTCGCGGGCGTTAGGCGGCACGGATGAACTGGACTTAATAGATATACTGCAAGACATAATTGCTGCCTTGGGACTGCCGCAGACACTTTCGCAGGAAGGCATACAGACAGAGGATATTCCCTGGCTTGTTAAAAATGCCATGCGCTCTTCACGTGGTGCCATTATGGCGCATCCCAAAGTTTTTTCTAAAGAAGAAATTCAAGATATATATGAAGCATGCATGTAATATAGGCGTATCTAAAAAACTGCATATCAAAAACGGAACCGCTGCATGACGGATTTTCTATGTGGCGGCTCCGTTTTTTGTTTTTTTGCGGCTGGATTTAGACATAAAAAATCCCAACGCAGATGGAGGTATTTTGCCTATCTGTGTTGGGAATATCCTGGTATCAACCGGCATTATAAAATATCAATTTGGCATGATTTCATGGCCTGCAGTGCATTTTTGTGGCTTTCCGGCGTAACGCCTGCGCAGCAGGTGCTGTCTACGCAGATTTCTTTTTCCGGATAAAAAGCCTTCAGCAGCAGGGCGTTGGAAATAACGCAGATATCCGTGCATACGCCCATGAGAACGATGCGGTCATACGCTGCGACTTCCGGGACTAAATCAGGACAGCCAAAGGTCGGTTTTTCCAATATGGCTGCAAACAATGTATACGGAAGCAGCTGTTTGCAAATCTGCCAGCCTTTCGTATCTTTTATGCAGTGCGGTACAGGCAGCTTTTTCCCTTCCTGCGTATCTAAATACGACGAGTCGTGTGTATCCTGCGTAAAAATAATATCTGTCTGCACATCGGTATTCTTTTTGCTGGCGATAATTTTTTCTTCAATAGAAGGAACAATAGCTTGGGCTTCCGGCGTGCCTAAGGCACCGCTTACAAAATCATTTTGCATATCGATGATAATATATGCTTGCGTCATGGCATACACCTCGTTATTTTGCCTGTGCTTTTAATTCACGAACATAAGCCGGTACATCAGGGCACGTCATCAGTCCGGACATTAAAGCGACGCCGGTAACCGGCACGTCATGCAAGTCTTTTATAGTCTGCGGTGTAATACCTCCTAAGGCATAGACGGGAATGGATACGGCATCACAAATGGCCCGTACTGTTTCCGGCTGAATAGGCGGTAAATCTTTCTTGCAGGCTGTAGGGAATACGTGGCTTGCCATAATGTACGTAGCCCCTAATTCTTCAGCTCTTTTGGCTTCTTCCGGCGTATGAACAGATACACCTAATGTCGTCATATAATAGAGCAGCGAAGAATGTGTTTCTAAATAGTTCAGGGAACATTGAAAACGAGGCACATGAAGCCGGATGGCGGCTTTGCCGAAATGGTGGAGAATACATGTTTTGTCATGAATATTGCATAAACGCAATGCCCGTTTGGCGTAATTCGTGTATTCTTCTTCGGACAAGTTCTTTTCACGAAGGACGATGACATCTACATCAGAAGCGGCTATTTGTTCCAGCTGATCCCAGTAGTTTGTCGGGGCGAGTTCGTGATTGGTAATTGCAGCTACTTTTAACACGATTATATCACCTGATTATATAATATTGTATAATGACAAGAAATAGTTTATATATATAACTATACAGTAATCTCATAGCCCCGTCAATGATTATACATTAAAAATATATATTATTTTTTATACATGTAAACATATTTCGCTTATTAATATATGCTTAATAAGCGAAAAATGTTTTATTAGTATATGATAAAGCAAATAAATTCCTGAAATGAATATATATAAATGCTAAAAACGCATAGTAAAAAACAACGCAAAAAACCTGACAGTGGATTGGTCTGTCAGGTTTTTTGTATTGTTTATGGTTAGGATTTGTAGAGAGATGAAATAAAAAAAGCCGCATGAAGAAAACTACACCCATGGTGGTGTACCCCTTCATGCGGCCCTTACGGTCTCACTCTATTTATTATTATAGAATACCTAAGAAAATTGTCAATAAAAAATACAGTCAAAAGTTATGATTTTTGCTTAAAACGGTACAATGTGCTAAGCTCCATGCTTGATACAATAAATCATACAAACGAGCAAGACTATCTGCCATGAATACGCATGTTTTAAGCAAGTATGAAGCCCTTTTTGTGCCGCAGCGAAAAGGGGACTTTGCTTGTGGATAGTGCAAGATATGCGACAGGATTACACAATCATTTAAAGTACATTGTAAAAGGAACGCTAAAGAAATGAGCAGCATAAATAAAAATGTAATATTATTCAAAAAATATTATATCTTAGCAGGCTGCCGTAACGATTGTAATTAACAGTAAAAATGCAGAGGAGAAAGAAATGGAGTAAAAAAGTTGAAAAAATTTTATTTTTTTGGTATTCTTTTGGGAAAAACAACTACGAACAGACAGGAGAGCGATGGCATGGAATACGATTCTATGGAACAATTGATGGTTTGCCGCAATTTTTTGCAGATGCCGCTTGTACAGGCAGTAAACCGCTATATGCAGACGAATGAAGAAACGGAAGTACCGTATATTGTCAGTCAGCTGGTGCAGTACGCGGAAAAATACGGTGTATGCGGCAACATTTGGCAGCAGTTTTTGCTGCGGACGTTATGTGATGGTGAAAATACAGCCGCGGTGACGATTGAACAGGTTGGGACATACGGCACAGGGCTGCAACGTGCGCTGGCCATGGATATGAAGGTCCTGTGGCCGTATCTGCATAGCACGGCGAATGACTTATTTGGCTGTGAGTTTTTGGATGCGTATATGCCGTCGCGGCCCAAAAAAGATGTCTGTCTGCAGGCATTGACTCATGCTATGGCAGCGTGCCGGACACCGGATGAAGGAACAGAGGCACTGCTGACGCATTATACGACATATGGCCGCGGCAAATTGGCGCGCTATATGGCCTTTCGCATTAATTCCCAAAACCGGCTCGTAGGGATTGAAGAATTTCCTCATCTGGCATGGGATGATTTGATTAGTTATCAGGTCCAAAAAGAAAAACTGCTGCAAAATACGGTGAATTTCATTGAAAACCGCGGAGCCAACAATGTGCTCCTGACCGGGGCCAGAGGAACGGGCAAGTCTACAGCGGTCAAATCATTGGTTTGGCAGTATCACGAAAAGGGACTTCGCCTGCTGCAAATTGAACGGGGCCAGTTAGCGGCACTTCCGGGCGTTATGGAAAAACTCAGCCTTATTAAAAGCAAGAAATTTATTCTTTTTCTTGACGATTTATCGTTTGATGAAGACGAAAAAGAATATAAATATCTTAAATCGGCGATTGACGGCGGTGTTACGCCGCAGCCGGACAATGTCCTTATTTATGCGACATCCAATCGGCGCCATTTGCTGAAAGAAACATGGAAAGACAGAAATGATGAAATGGATGAAGTGTACCGCGATGACAGCACCAATGAATCTATTTCCTTGTCAGATCGCTTCGGCCTGATTATTCATTATGCTGCGCCGACACAGGATGAATATTTGGCAATTATTGACCATGAACTGCGTAAAGCCGGTATTGTCCTCGACAAAAAAGAACTGCGCATCCTTGGCGTGCGCTGGGAAATGGAACATTCCGGCCGCAACGGGCGGATTGCCCAGCAGTTTGTCAAATGGTATCTTGGCAATAAGCAATAAAAGGCAGATAGTAAGGCTAAAAAACGTTTAACGTAAATTTTTTAAGAATATCTCAAAAAAAATTGTTGACAAATTCAAATACTTTTTGTAGAATGTGTTCAAGCTTTTCAATGAGCCCACGCAAATGGGCAGAAAAGTAAATGAAGAGAAAAAATCTGATGATGGGAAAGAGTAGTTAGTTCAAGTCAACTTTCAGAGAGCTGATGGTTGGTGTAAATCAGCAGTTGCGAACGGACGAAAATCATCCCGGAAGAGAAGTGCTGAAGCATTGTGTTAAGCATTGACGATTTTTCCACGTTATAGGAAACGCGTATGTTGGTACGTTGTAGAGAGCCTGAAACCAGTAATGGTTTTGGGAATCAGGGTGGTATCGCGGAATTATACTCCGTCCCTCAGCAGAGGGACGGAGTTTTTTTGTTGGCCTCTGTTGACAAATCTCTAAATCCCAACGAGATAAATTATTTTTTATACTCAAAGGAGATATGTTATTATGGCAAAAGTATTTTATGATCAAGATGTAAACTGGGACGTAATGAAAGGCAAAAAAGTTGCTGTTGTCGGCTATGGCAGCCAGGGGCATGCTCATGCACTGAACTTAAAAGAAAGCGGCGTCGATGTTGTTGTCGGTTTGTATAAAGGCAGTAAATCAGTAGAAAAAGCGAAAGCAGCCGGTCTTGAAGTAAAAACCGTTGCAGAAGCAGTCAAAGAAGCAGACGTTACCATGGTTTTGATTCCAGATGAAAAACAGGCTGATGTGTATAAAACAGAAATCGCGCCGAATTTGAAATCCGGCAGTGCCTTGGCCTTTGCACACGGTTTTAACGTTCATTTCAAACAAATCGTGCCGCCGGCTGATGTTGATGTATTCATGGTTGCACCAAAAGGCCCGGGTCATCTCGTTCGCCGTACCTTTGTAGAAGGCGGCGGCGTGCCGGATGTATTTGCTGTCGAACAAGATGCTACCGGCAAATGCTTTGACCTCGCTTTGGCATATGCCCGCGGTATCGGCGGTACGCGTGCCGGCGTCATCCAGACGACCTTCCAGGAAGAAACAGAAACCGACCTCTTTGGCGAACAGGCTGTTCTCTGCGGCGGTATCTGCCAGCTCATCACCAATGGGTTTGAAACCTTGTGCGAAGCTGGATATCAGCCGGAAATCGCATATTTTGAAACGTTCCATGAAATGAAACTCATCGTTGACCTCATGTATGAAGGCGGCATGGCTAAGATGCGCAAATCCATCAGTGATACGGCTGAATACGGCGATTACACTGCCGGACCGAAAGTCGTTACACAGGAATCCAAGGCTGCTATGAAACAGGTTTTGAGCGATATCCAGGACGGCACCTTTGCAAAAGACTGGCTCCTCGAAAACAAAGCCGGCGGCCGCGCTCACTTCTTGGCAATGCGCCGTCAGCACGCAGAACATCCGTTGGAACAAGTCGGTGAAAAACTTCGTGCCATGATGCCGTGGCTTCATAATAATGACCAGAACGATTAAGAAGTAGTATACAGGGCTTCCTGCAGGAAGCCCCGTGATTTTAAAGAGGTGAAGAATCTATGAAAATGACTGGCGCACAAGCAGTAATTGAAAGCTTAAAACGTGAAGATGTACAAGTCGTCTTCGGCTATCCCGGCGGCTCGGTACTGACTTTGTACGATGAATTATACAAAGCTAAGTTTCCGCATATTTTGACGGGACACGAACAGGGAGCCGTCCATGCAGCGGACGGCTATGCAAGAGCAACCGGGAAAACAGGCGTATGCTTTGCTACGTCAGGCCCCGGTGTCTGCAACATGGTTACAGGGATTGCGACAGCCAACATGGATTCGATTCCTCTGGTTATTATCAGCGGACAGGTAGCTACGCCGCTTATTGGGCGCGACTCCTTCCAAGAAGCCGATATTTCCGGTATTACGACGCCAATTACCAAACACAATTATTTAGTAAAGAATGCAAAAGATTTGCCCCGCGTGTTGAAAGAAGCCTTTTATATTGCAGCAACAGGCAGACCCGGTCCGGTACTTGTCGATGTTGCCAAAGATGTATTTGATACGTCTTTTGACTACGAATATCCTGAAACAGTGCATCTGCGCGGCTATCAGGGGTGTCATGTCGGTGATGAAGCGGATGTAGAACGTGCTGTAGAAGCGATTGAAAAGGCAAAACGTCCTGTCATTTTGACTGGCGGCGGCGTAGTGCTTTCCAATATGTCAGATCGGCTCAAGCATATCGTCCAGCAGATGCATGTCCCCGTTGTTACGACGCTGATGGGCAAGGGAACCGTCTCGGATACGTATGATGCACATTTGGGAATGGTCGGCATGCATGGTTCCTATGCTGCCAACATGGCTGTAACAAAATGTGATTTGTTGGTAGCTGTGGGTGCCCGGTTTGACGACCGCGTTACCGGTGATGTCGAAAACTTTGCTCCCAATGCCAAGATTGTCCATTTTGATATTGATAAAGTGGAAATCAACAAAATTGTTCATGCAGACATCAGTGTCAACGGCGACCTTCGCTGGTCACTGCCGCTACTGGATGAAAAATTGGCAGCCCATGAAACCCATCTAGCAGAACGGTACGGAGAATGGCGCTCGCAGGTTTTAGCGATGAAAGCAGCGCATCCTTTTGCTACACGGGATTTGCCGGACGCTGTTTCGCCGCAGAAATTGTTTGAAGCCGTACAGACATGGACGAATGAAGATACCCTGTTTGTGACAGATGTAGGCCAGCATCAGATGTGGGCAGCACAGTTTTGCCAAGTTACAAAACCACGCCATTTCCTTACTTCCGGCGGTTTGGGCACGATGGGATACGGCCTGCCGGCAGCGATGGGAGCCAAAGTAGGCTGTCCTAAGCAGCAAGTCGTCTTGTTTACTGGCGACGGCAGTATCATGATGAACTGTCAGGAATTTGCGACACTGCATAAATACGGTATCGATGTCAAAGTCATCGTTCTTCATAACAGCGTCCTGGGGATGGTCAATCAGTGGCAGCGCATGTTCTACAACGGCCATTATGCAGAATCCGTATTGGATAAAAATCCTGATTTAACGCACGTGTCCAGTGCCATGGGCGTGCCCGGTTTTGCCGTTCACAAACCGGAAGAATTAGCCGGCGGCTTGGAAAAATTGTTTGCAGCAGAAGGTGCTGCTTTGCTGGATGTCTTTATTCCTGCCGATGAAAATGTATATCCTATGGTACCCGGCGGCAAACGACTGGATGAAATGGTATTAGGAGGAGATGCACAATGATGAAACAGCATTTGGCTATCTTAGCCGATAATAAACCGGGCGTATTGACACATGTCGCGGGATTAATCAGCCGTCGTGCCATCAACATCGAGTACATCAATGCCGGTTATACAGAAGAACCGGACGTAACGCGCATCAATATTGTCGTATCCGTAGAAAACCGTTGGGAACTGGATCAAGCAGTCAATCAACTGGCTAAATTGATTGATGTCATTAAAGTCGTAAATTTGGATGATGCGCCTTTTGTCAGCTATGAATTGGCTATGATAAAAGTAAAATGCGAAACGCCGACCGTACGCGAAGAATTGACGAATATTGCCCAGCTTTTCCATGCCAAGGTCGTAGACGTGCAGAAAAAATCCCTTATATTCCGCTTGACCGGCAGGGAAGACCATATTGAAGCCTGCCTGCATATGCTGGAAGATTATGAAGTGATTGAAATTGCCCGTACAGGACAGATTTCCCTTTCCCGTGGGATGACACCTGTTAAGCAAATGTAATATAATAAATGTATTTATAGTAAAATGCTGCAAAAAGAAAGGAAGACAAACTACATGCGAAGTGACGTTGTAAAAAAAGGTATTACCCGCACAGCTCATCGTACATTATTCCACGCTATGGGCTATTCCGATGAAGATTTGCAAAAACCGTTAATCGGTATTGTCAATTCTTTTAATGAAATTATTCCGGGGCATATGCATCTGCGTGAAATTGCCCAAGCTGTCAAACTGGGTGTGGCTGCCGCAGGCGGTACGCCGATTGAATTTCCTGCTATTGGTATTTGTGACGGCATTGCCATGGGGCATAATGGCATGAAATATCCTCTTGCCAGCCGTGAACTTATTTGCGATTCTATCGAAGCCGTTGCCAACGGCCATGCTTTTGACGGTCTGGTCATGATTCCGAACTGCGACAAAATCGTACCGGGCATGCTGATGGCTGCAGGCCGCGTCAATATTCCGACAGTCGTCGTCAGCGGCGGCCCGATGCTGGCAGGACGCCATAAAGGCAAAGACATCAGTGTCAGCACGATGTTTGAAGCGGCAGGCAAAGTGGAATCCGGACAGATGACACAGGAAGAAATGACGGAAATGGAATTTCAGGCATGTCCGGGCTGCGGTTCCTGCTCCGGTCTGTTCACTGCGAACACGATGAACTGCATGACAGAAGTACTGGGCATGGGCCTTCCGGGCAATGGCACGATTCCGGCTGCTTATTTTGGCGCACGCCGTATTTTAGCCAAAAAAGCCGGCGCGGTCATTATGGATTTGGTAAAGAGAGACATCAAACCGCGCGACATCATGACAATGGAATCGTTTGAAAACGCGATTGCTGTCGATATGGCCATTGGCGGCTCTACCAATACGGTCCTTCACTTACCGGCTATTGCCCATGAAGCAGGCATTGAACTGCCGCTGCAAAAATTTGATGAAATCAGCCGTAAAGCGGCTTATATCTGCAAAATGAGCCCAGGCGGCACGTATCATATGCAGGACCTTAACGAAGCCGGCGGTATTTGCGCCGTCATGAAAGAGCTGACCAAACTCAACATTATTCATACTGATGCGAAAACCGTTACCGGCACGATTGGTGAACGCATTGCCAATGCGCACAACGAACGGCCGGAAGTACTGCACAGCGTCGAAAACGCATATATGCATAAAGGCGGCATTGCTATTTTGACAGGGAATTTGGCTCCTGACGGCTCTGTCATCAAAGAAAGCGCTGTCGAACCGGATTTGCTTACCTATACAGGTACGGCTAAATGCTATGATTCGGAAGAAGACGCCATCAAAGCGATTATTGGCGGAGAAATCAAAGAAGGACACGTCGTTGTTATTCGTTATGAAGGACCTAAAGGCGGTCCGGGCATGCGCGAAATGCTCAACCCGACAGCTGTTATTACCGGCATGGGCTTGAAAGTAGCCTTGCTGACAGACGGCCGTTTCAGCGGTGCCAGCCGCGGTGCCTGCATCGGTCATATTTCTCCGGAAGCCATGGAAGGTGGTCCGATTGCCTTAATTCATGACGGCGATACGATTTCTATTGATATTCCTAATCGTAAATTACAACTTGAAGTCAGTGATGAAGAACTGGCAAAACGCAAAGCTGCATGGAAGCAGCCTGAACCGAAAGTTAAGACAGGATATTTGTCCCGTTACGCTCGTCTCGTAACATCTGCGAATACAGGTGCTGTCTTGAAATAATCTAAGAGATAACGCATACGAGGGGGCCTGTCTGAGACAGGTCCCTTTGTATACGCACATATAATAGATAAGAAAGGTCGTATAAATGATGAAAAAGGTATGTGCCTTGATTGGCAAATATTTTGGTATTCTTGCTGTAGTATTCCTTGTTTTGGGAATGACAACGCCGGACAGTTTCAAATGGGTGTTGGGAAAAATCGGCGATGTTTCTGTATTAAGCTTATTGCTGGGCGTAGTTATGTTTGGCATGGGCACGACGCTGAGTCTGCATGATTTTGCGCTGGTACTCAAACGGCCGCGTGACGTATTCTTTGGTGCCTGTGCACAGTATCTCGTCATGCCGTTTTTGGCATATGTATTATCCACCGTATTCCAGTTGGATCCGGCTCTGACTGTTGGTGTTGTATTGGTCGGCACCTGCCCGGGCGGTACGTCTTCCAATGTTATTACTTTTATGAGTAAAGGGGACTTGGCTTTATCCGTTACCATGACCAGTGTTTCCACCGTTATTTCACCAATTATGACGCCGCTTCTTACGTATTTGATTATTGGACAGCGCGTAGCTTTTGACCCTGTAGGCATGTTTATTTCTATTTTGCAGATTGTTATTTTCCCTATTTGCCTGGGTTTGGCTGTCAAATATTTCCTGCCGAGACTGGCTGCTACGGCTACAGATTATCTGCCGGCCGTATCTTCCTTAGCTATTTCTTTCCTCATTGCCGGTATTATTGGTGCCAGCCGTAATGCTATCCTTTCCAGTTCCGGCGTTATCCTGCTTGTCGTCATCCTGCACAACTGCCTGGGCTATGCCCTTGGTTTTGCCATCGGCCATTTCTGCGGCATGAGCTGGAAGAAAATGGTTGCCTTGTCCATTGAAGTCGGCATGCAGAATTCCGGCTTGGCAACAGGTCTTGCCAAAGCACATTTTGCATCCCTGCCAATGGCTGGCGTGCCCGGTGCTGTCTTTAGTGCATGGCACAATATTTCCGGTGCTGTATTAGCCTATTTGTACGTCAACTTCCTCAACAAACGGTTTGATTCAGACTATCAAGACGATGTGAAGACAGCTCACGCACTTCCTAATGCGGGCCATTAAGAAAATTGTGTAAATCAAAAAAGTTGCGGCATGAAGAGATGCAATCTTCGTGCAGCAACTTTTTTATTGCAACAGAGCGAATCTGCTGGGATGATGGTTTATACTTATGTGTTTCAAAGAGACGTATCGCGCGAGACAGCACCTTTGGGATTTTGCTGTAAGTATTCAATATAATCATTGCCCAATTCTTTTAAAACTGTTAAAATGCGTGTGAATTTTGTGCCAATTTCACTTAAACTATATTCTACTTTAGGCGGGACTTGTTCATATGATTTGCGAATGACAAGCCCCCTGTCTTCCAATGTTTTTAGTTGTCTGGATAAGGTCGTATGTGTCATTTCTTCAGGCATGCGGCGAAGCAGTTCATTAAAGCGGACAGGGCCGTCTGCCAATAAGTAGATAATGTACATAGACCATTTTCCCGTGAGCAGTTTTTGCGCTGTCACATACGGACAGCGGCCGAATAAATCTTCTTTCATAACGAACACGTTCCTTTCTGATACTGGTATCATTATATATCGTACTTGTTATTGTGTAACTGATTGATTATAATTATAAATACAGAGAGAAAAAATTACAATACTAGGTATATGATGAATGGAGGAACTGACGATGACAAAAGAAACATTGGATTTTGTAACAGCTAAAACAAAAGAATTGATGGCAGCTCCCAGCTGCAGTAAAGAAGCAAAAGATGCAGCACAGGCTTGGCTGAATGCCGTAGGTACAGTAGGCGAAGCAGCAGAAACAAAGAAATACGTTGCTGAATTAGAAGCAGATATCACGACGATTGACGGCTTGATTGCATTTGCTGGCTCTGATGCAGGTAAAAGCGTATTTGGTGCCGATGTAGCTCCTAAAGTTGTTGAACAGGCCAAAGAAGCAAAAGCAAATGGTGCGGCATATTGTTTCTGCCCGGCTTGCAAAGCAGCAGAAGCTATTCTCAGCAAGAAAGCTGAATTGCTGAAGGCATAAACAGCACTACATTTTTTTATTGCATACATGCAGCAAGCCAGAACAGCGTAAAAACTGTTCTGGCTTGTTTTTTTGTTTACAGATTATATCGCTGCGGGATGAGCAGCTGTTATGATTTTAGCCCCTCCAGCTGTCGTTTTGATTGGCATGGCTGTCAAGGAGCCGTGCAGACCTTCAATGTCCGTAGGAATCCGTTTGTACGGCAGTTTTTCCATGATTTGATCCATCGCTTTAGAAAGAATATCATAGGGATTATTAAGAACAGATGCGGATACACGGTCAAAGCCGCGGGAACTGTAACTATTGAAGGTTCCTTTCTGGCTGTCATAGGCGTAAACCGTAAAGTAATAGGCATATTCGGTTATGAGTTCGTCATCGAAATGGAAAAAGAGCGTATACTGCCGCCACTGCCAGGTACGAACGACAGGTACCAAGACGACATCAGCCTGATATGTTTTTGCCAATGTACGCAGTCTATCTTCTGTAACGTCCTGCGGAGATAAACAGTCTTCTGTCTGCAGGCGGTTCCAATAAGGGATGCGGAAAGGCTGCATCAGACGATGGGTCATATAATTGGCGGCCTCGTCCTGACGCGTTGTATTGACGATAAGCACAGAACGCATGTGGTCGAATTGAGGTTCTTCGGCAAAAGCTGTTATGCTCATCATAACGAACAGGATGACAAGCAGGATACTCTTTTTCATAGCGGTTCCCTCCGATTAGAAATTTCCGTTATCGTTTAGCAAGGGCCGAGTATTATCGGCTCTGGGAATATATTGTTCCAAATTTGCCAGCATAGCTTCTTTGTCCATTGGCAGTGTGCCGCCGACGGGAAGCAGGTTGGAAACATGATTGCTGCGGAAAATACAAGGACGGCTCATTTCTGTATGACGAAGAATCATGTCTAATTCTTCTAAGAAACCACGGGCTGTCAGCGGCGTGAATTTGCCCAAGACCACGTCTTGATACAATGGCGCGTCGCCGGGAATAATTAAAGACAACGCGCTGAGCATCGTCGGGTTGATAGCAGAAACCACTTCAGCCGTGTGCAGGGCATGTTCTCTCGTCCATTCCTGTCCGCCAAGTCCCAGCAAAATCATAGTGGATAATTTCATGCCGGCGGCCAACGCTTTTTTACCGGCTTGAATCGTCAGGGCGGCTGTCGTACCTTTTTTGACATGACGCAGTACTTCGTCGTCACCGCTTTCAATACCCATGTACAGGATGCCGAGACCGGCTTCGTGAAGACGTTTTAAATCTTCCGGTGATTTTCTGTTTAAGTCCGCCGGTGTGGCATAGGCCCCGATGCGGGTAATGTTGGGAAACGTATGATAGCATTTGTGAAGAATATGAATTAAATCATCCGTCGGCAATACGAGGGCATCGCCGTCAGCTAAGAAAATCCTGCGGATAAAGGGATATGCTGCAGCTCCTCGTTCAATGATTCCGTCGATTTCTTCTAAAGAACGTACACGGTATTTGGATGCCTTGTACATGGTGCAAAATGTGCACATATTATGAGAACAGCCAATTGTTACGCGCAAAATAAAACTGCGTGCTTCACTGGGCGGTCTGAATACTAAACCTTCTGCATTATCAATTAACATGAAAATTCTCCTTTCTTTTTCTTTATTATACACAGTTTGGCAGGAATAGGTAAATACTTTTAGATAGAAAAAATTTGCATACCAACTAATACGTTTTACTTCTTAAAAATATTAAGTTAAATGTTTAACTAGAAAGATGAATACGAATAAAATGTTAAAAAATTATTGACTTATCTGAAAAATGCCGCTATAATAAAGCTCAACAAATACAAAACAGTGTTGATTGGGAGTAGTAATATCGCAGCCGAACGTACAGAGACCTGCTGGCAGCTGAGAAGCAGGACGGAAACTCGATATGAAGTCGCCCAGGAGCAGCTGTCCGAAAGCGGGATGCCGTGAGTAGATACAGCCGGCAGGCAGCCGTTATCCTGCCAGGCATTGCATGGAATATCCGGAGATGCTTACAAAGTGGCCATGTGACGTGGCAAAAAGAGTGGTACCGCAGAGTAATATACTTTGTCTCTTAGTGTAAGAGGCGGAGTATTTTTTTTTCGGCCAATCAAAACCGTTTAGTTATTTGTGATTCAATAATTTTATTACATATTGTTATGAAAGGGACGGGATTGTTATGATGGATCTGATTGGAAAGTTAAGCGGTTTTGTTGGTAGAAATCTGACATACATCGTATTTTTAGTTGTTATTTGGGCCTATTTTATGCCTAATGCCTTCTTGTGGGCAGTGCCGCATACGGTATTGCTGTTGGGCGTCATCATGTTTGGCATGGGTATGACACTGCATGCTAAAGATTTTAAATTGATTGTACAGCGTCCAAAAGAAGTTATGATTGGCTGTGTAGCGCATTATACGATTATGCCTTTGTTGGCATATGCCTTGGTTATTGCTTTTGAAATGCCGCCGGAACTGGCAGTCGGCATGGTATTATTAGGTTCTTGTCCGAGCGGCACGGCATCCAACGTCATGGGATTTTTGGCAAAAGCCGATGTACCCCTGTCCGTTTCGATTACGACATGCTCTACCTTGTTGGCGCCGATTATGATGCCGTTCATCGTTTGGGCGCTGGCTGGCCAGTGGGTTGAAGTTTCTTTTATGGCCATGGCCATGACGGTTATGAAAGTTATTTTGATTCCGTTGGTATTGGGACTTATCGTTCATCGCATGATGGGGGAAAAGCACGTTGCTTCTTTGTCTAAAGTATTGGTTTTGATTTCTGCTTTTGGCGTTTTGGTTATTGTTGGCGGCGTTATTGCTATCAACGGCCCGAAGATTTTGGAATTAGGCGCGTTTATTGTTATCATGGTTTTGCTGCACAACCTCGGCGGTTTCCTCATTGGCTATTTCGTTACAGGCAAACTTGGCTTGGGCAAGAAACAGCAGCATTCTGTTACCTTGGAAGTTGGCATGCAGAATGATGCCTTGGCTATTTCCTTAGTATCTGTATTCTTTGCGCCGGCTGTAGCAATTCCGGCTGCTGTAGGCGCTGCTATTCATCAGATTACAGGTTCCATTTTGGCAGGAATTTTTGCCCGTCATATGGATAAGATTGAACAGCGGGAACAGGAAAAACAGCAGGCGCTGGCAGAAGCAGCTGTTCCGATCCAACATTAATAACGAGTACATACAGCTTGCAGATAGGCTGCATTCATACTGCAATACTGAAGAACTGTCGTCTTTATGGCGGCAGTTCTTTTTTCATGCTATAATTTTTTTAAATATGCGTAAAACAGAGGTGTTGTGGTATGTCTATTAATTCTTTTGACAATTATCCTATGTCATGGAAGCCGGTATTGCAACGAGGCGATAAGCCTATATATATAGAATTGGCTGACCAACTGGAAACAGATATTGCAAACGGCGTGCTGCGTCCGGGAACGCAGTTGCCGCCGCAGCGGGAATTAGCAGATTTTTTGAATATTAATGTTAGTACTGTATCACGGGCTTTTAGAATATGTACGCAAAAAGGGCTGCTTTTAGGAACTGTTGGTAAAGGAACGTTTGTGGCATATGACGTAGCAACTAATATTTTTTCGCAGCCCCAGGTTAAACAGACGCATTTGATTCAGCTCGGTTCTATGGTACCAGAAACGATTTCGCAAAATGAAGTGACGAATTTACTGAAAACGATGTTGTCTGAACCGAACGCCAGTGCTTTATTTCAATATACACAAATTGTTCCTGAATGGCAGCAAAAAGCGGCCGCGAGTCTATTGCTGCGTGCAGGATGCCGCACTGCGACAGAACGGATTCTTACTGCAAGCGGAGGGCAAAATGCAATTTCTTGTATTTTTGCAGGATTATTTCAGCCAGGCGATCGTATTGGCACAGATCCGCTGATATATCCGGGAATAAAAAGTGCAGCGAAGTTGTTTGGAATTCAGCTAGTTCCTATCGCGCAGGAACATGGTGAAATGTCAGCAGAGGGAATACAATATGCGATTAAGAACGAACATATTAAAGGTCTTTATGTTATGCCGGATTTTCAGAATCCGACGACCCACAGTATGTCAGATGCCTGTCGAGAAATGATTGCGGATATTTCTCAAAAAGAAAACATAATCGTCATTGAAGATGGTATTAACAGTCTGTTGATGGAAACGCCAATGAATGCAATTGCAACAGCGGCACCTAATCAAACTATATATATTTGCAGCCTTTCTAAGACCATCCTTCCGGCACTGCGATTGGCATACATAAGCGTTCCCCTTGGTTGGAAAAAGAAAATAGAGGATGCATTATATGCCATTAATTTATCTCAGTCAACACTTTTAACAGAGCTGGCAGCACGGCTTATTGCTTCAGGAAAGATGGATGCATTATTAGCACGCCGCAGAAAAGGAATTATGCAGCGGAATGAATTGACAGACAATATATTATGCGATTGTACTGTATGGGGAAACAATAAAAGCTTGAATCGCTGGCTTATACTGCCTTCCGGTATGACGGGTGAACAATTTGAACGGCTGGCTCTTCAACATGGTGTTTTTGTTTATGGCTCGGATCGATTTGTTGTCGGTAAAGAAAAAACGGTGGAGGCAGCTCGTCTTGCTATTTGTGCCCCCAATTCACTGGATGAATTAGAACAAGGACTAACCATACTCAAAACATTGCTGCAGGGTCAATAAATATTGTATTGCATACAATATAATGATTGTATGCATATGACTTTAGCTGTATACTATTGAATATCAAAACAAGATGGGAGTGATGATGTATGGAAAAAAATATGTTGAAACAGTATGTAGTTGATGCATTTACAGATCGAGTATTTGCTGGTAATCCAGCTGCTGTATGCGTAATGGATGCATGGCTGCCGGATACATTGCTTATGCAGATTACCCGTGAAAATAATTTGTCTGAAACGGCATTTGCTGTTAAAGAAGCGCAGGGATATCATTTGAGATGGTTTACTCCTGGCGGAGAAATTGATTTATGCGGCCATGCAACACTTGCTACGGCATATTGCATTACGAAGTTTATTGAACCGGAAAAAACAGAAGTATCCTTTCAAACCTTGAGCGGAGAATTGATTGTTCGAAAGCAGGGAGAATTATTTGAAATGGATTTTCCTGCATACGAACTTAAAGCCGTTCCCGTTACGCCTCAAATGACAGCAGCTCTCGGAGCAGCTCCTCTTGAAGCCTATATGGGGCGGGATTTGCTTTGCGTTATGGACAGTGCAAACACGGTTAAAAACTTAAAGCCAGACCAAAAGAAAGTGCAAGAATTAGACGGCCTTTTAGCGCACGTAACGGCTCAAAGCTCACAGTACGATTGTATTTCCCGTTCATTTGCACCTAAATGCAATGTAGCAGAAGATCCTGTATGCGGCTCTGGCCATTGTCATATTTTTCCGTATTGGGCAAAAAAATTGGGAAAAGAAAAATTGGTTGCTTACCAAGCTTCTGCTAGAGGCGGCGTGCTGTATGGCGTATTGGAAGGCAATCGCATCCGCATTAGCGGTAAAGCGGTATTATATTCAGAAGCAACGATTCACATTGGCAATATAGAATAGAACATAGTGCATGTTGTTTGCTAGATCTAAAAGAAGAATTTTGGTATCTTATCATAGCAATTTACCCGTATATAACAAAAGGAAGGCGATTATATGACAATCGCCTTCCTTTTGCTGCAGACTGTATACGCCCCCGCATATACAGTTTGCAGCCCCCGATGGTAATACCTTATTTTTCGTCCATAATCGCTTCCGGCCCTCTGTCGCCGGTACGAATACGAACGGCATCACTGAGTTCGTATACGAATATTTTGCCGTCCCCTGGTTTACCTGTTTTGCAGACCCGCTGTGCTACTTCAATGACTTTTTCTACGGGTACTTCACAAATCACCGTTTCTACTTTAATCCCCGGAAGCAGATTGATGTTGTATTTTTGACCCCGATAGACTTCAACGTATCCTTTTTGCAGACCGCAGCCAAAGACTTGGCTGACTGTCATCCCCAAGACGCCGATTTCATTGAGCGAATCTTTTAATTCTTCCAGTTTGCTCGGCCGTGTAATAATTTCAACTTTTGTGATTTTACGCTGCACAGCTCAGCACCTCCTGTCGTTTATAAGGTATGTGTTTTTATGCCAATGTCTTCAATGGTAGAAGCTTGGCTCAACGTAGAATGTAACGATGAATCAAACGGACTGCCGGCAGACATCAATGCATGGTTGTAAGCCCGTTCGCCATGTTCCGTGATGTCCAAACCTGTAATTTCTTCGGTCTTGTCTGCACGCATATGAGTAAAGGCGTTGACGATTTTATATAAAATAATAGTACCGACAATTGCAAAAGCATACGCAACGAAAGTAGAAACAATTTGAGCAAATAACAAGTGGGTTTCCCCATAGAATAAGCCGTTGGCACCATCCGGATTGATTTCCGTAGTAGCCCAAAGACCTGTGGCGATAGAGCCCCATGTACCGCCGAGACCGTGAATACCGAACGCATCAAGAGAATCATCATACCCCAGTTTTGTTTTTAATGCTGCCACAGCGAAGTAGCAGAGCACACCGCCGATTGCCCCAATGATAATCGCCGGTATCGGTGCGACAAAGCCTGCTGCCGGTGTAATGGCAACTAAGCCTGCGATGCAGCCGGAAGCTGCGCCGAGAATGGTCGGTTTGCCGTTTAATATCCATTCGACGACGACCCAGGAAACAGCAGCCGCTGCAGCCGCTCCCTGTGTAGCAATGAATGCACTGGCAGCCAGACCGTTAGCCCCCAAGGCACTGCCGGCATTGAAGCCGAACCAGCCGAACCACAGCAGTGCAGCACCCAATACAGTCATCGGCAGATTGTGCGGCATCATAGGAATTTTTCCCAAGCCGTGGCGTTTACCCAACAGAATGCACAATGTCAAACCGGAAACGCCGGAAAGAATATGGATGACAAGGCCGCCGGCAAAGTCCAAAGCCCCTAATTTGGCAAGAAAACCGCCGCCCCATACCCAGTGTGCCATGGGATTATAAATGAATACAGCCCATAACAGAATAAAAACAGCAAAGGCATGAAATTTGACTCGTTCTGCAAAAGCCCCTGTGATGAGAGCCGGTGTAATGACGGCAAACATGCACTGGAAGGCAACAAAGGCTAATTCAGGAATCGTGCCGTTTTCCAATACGGACATGCCAATACCGGACAACCCGACCTTGTCCAGCGAGCCGATAAAACCGCTGATATCTGTACCAAACGTCATTGCATAGCCAAGAATAATCCATTCAACAGAAATCATAGCAACAATAAAGAAGCTCTGCATAATCGTCGTCAGTACATTTTTATCGCGAACCATGCCGCCGTAGAAAAAACCGAGTCCCGGCGTCATAATAAATACCAAAGCCGCACTAATCAGCACCCAGGCCGTGTCCCCTGCATCAATGGCTCCTGGCTCTGCAGCAAAGGCTGTTGGCGCGGCCATAAGCATGCAGGGCAATGTTAGCCGCAATATATGCCATAATTTTTTCATCGTTATCATCCCCTCGAAAAGAATAAAAAAGTGCCTCAGAGATACATCCCCTCAAATGTATGCTCTTGAGACACCGTTGTCTTTGTGTATTCTGTTGTATCAATAAAAAAACAGACAAGCCCTTACGCATCAGGTACCGTGATGCAGTAAGGGCTTCATTGCCGTATATATTCTATTGATGTAGTTAATTATAATGGCATCAATGGGAATTGTCAATTAATTTTTTCGAAAATTTTTCGATTTTTGTTATTTTATTAAATATATCTGTTAGATACTTGGAATGCTGTTGGAAATCCCCGGAGGGCTGCTTCGTTTAGACGAAGAGTATATGCCCCAGAAAAATATAGCAAGTGAGAGAAATCGCGCTTAGGGCTGTCGTGTTCATGACGATTTGCGTAGCGTAGTCGGGATTGTTGCCAAATTCGATGGCAAACAGGGCCGTATTTACAGCTGTCGGGATGGCACAGTAAATCAGAAAGACTGTTGCGCTGACAGCCGTAAACGTGCCGGGCAATACGGCATTGGCTATATAGATCATGGCAAGACCTATCAAGGGAAGAACAAACAGCTTCAAACCGCTGACAATCCAGACATCCCGGTCAAGCCAGTGGATTTTGGTTTGAGAGAGCTGCGCGCCAATACTAATCATTGCCAGCGGAAGCAGGGCGTTGTTTGCCATTTCCATAATCGGCCAGAAAAAGAAGTCTTTGGCATCCCAGCTCAAATACCGGGCTAATAAGGCGAGAACCAGTACGTAGAGCATAGGCATGCGGAACATGACTTTTAACGTGTCGCGGGCAGATAAACGGCCCCGGCCAGCCTGATACAAGCCCAGTGTGTTTAATGTGATGCTCTGGATAATAAAGATGATGACTTGCGCAACCAAGGCTTCTGTCAGATACGGCGTTTGGCCGTTGACGACAAACGGGTCATGAGAGAAAACAAGAATAATAAGGGCGACACCGAGATTGCCCGTGTTGTTGAACATTAATGCGTTGCGGCATGACTGTATCATGCCTTCATCGTAATGCCGTATTTTACTGACAATGTTGGCCAGGCCGAAACAGATAATCATAAAGATAAAAATATTGGCAATCAGACTGAGACTTCCAGGCGGAAAGTCCGTGCTGTAGACTTTGGTGAAAATAAAACTGGGAATAACGAGATAAAACATAACTTTCGAAAGCGTTTTTACATCTATTCCAAATTTACGGTCTAAGCTGAAACCGATGAGTACCAAGACAAAAATCGGAAGCATGGTATGCTCGATGATAAACCAGAAAACCATGATAAAACCTCTCTTTGCAAAAAAATAAAGAAACACATGTCTGTTATTATATACTCCATACAAAAAGAAAAGCAAGAGAAATCCTAAAAAGGAATTCTCCTGCTCACAAATCAGATATTCAATAAAGCCAATGGAAATTAGGAACAGCTGTTGAAATAATAGACGACTTTTAACATCGTTTCACACATGTATTTCAGTGCGTTGCTGTCCCAATGAAAATCCGGGGAATGCCCGATAACCGGGGCATCACTGTAGACACCGACATAATAGAACGTGCTGGGGACCGATGCGCTGAAATAGGCAAAGTCTTCTGAGCCAGAACCGCGCTGCATGGATACGACATCGACCAAATCGGCACACTGTGTTTTTAGAATGGTTTCTACGCGGCGTGTCGTTTCTTGGTTGTTGATGCAGACTGGCGAAAAAGGTACGATATGCAGGTCATATGAGCCGCCGTAGGTATCTGTCACTGCGGCTAAAATATGGCGGATGCGTTCCAAAATGGCTTTCCGTTTTTTTTCATCATACGTGCGCAGTGTACCTTTCAGTTCCGCTGTATCGGGAATAACGTTGGGGTTGTGCCCGGCTTGAAACTGGCCAAAGGTCAGCACGACGCCGTCACCGTCGGCACGACAGTTATAAACATAGTTTTGTATCTGTTGAATGGCATCTACCCCCATTTGAATTGGGCTGACACAAAGAGACGGCTGTGAACCATGACCGCCTTTGCCGTGCAGTGTAATCGTGAAATCATCGCAGGATGCAGAGATTTCACCGCTGCGGATGCCGACATAGCCTTTGGGCAGGCTGCCGGCTACATGCAGACCCAATGCATAATCGACGGGAGGAGTATTTAAGATACCGGCTTCAATCATGCGGGCAGCACCGCCGTTTCCTTCTTCAGCCGGCTGAAATGCCAACCGGATAGTGCCCTGCAGGCAGTCCTTGTGTTTGTTTAAAATTTTAGCAACGCCTAATAAATTAGCGGCATGGCCGTCATGACCGCAGGCGTGCATGACGCCGTTTACCAATGAGGAATAGGGGCAGTCATATTTTTCTGTCAGCGGCAGCGCGTCGATGTCGGCACGCAGTAAGATAACCGGACCGGGCAGGGCGCCGCGGATAAGGCCGGTAACGCCGGTACCGGCAATGATTTTGACATCTTCAATGCCCATGAGTGAAAGTTCTTGGAAAATCGTTTTGCAAGTATCGAATTCTTTTTCGCTCAATTCAGGATGGGCATGAAAATACTCACGCATTTCCATCATATAAGGCAGTGCTTTGCGCACGGCTTCATGAATGTTGAATGTTGGTTTGAATTGTTGTGTCATTTGCCTTATGCCTCCTTTTTGAGCATACTAGTTGTAAAACCTTTGTTATATTTATTTCTATAATATACACAAAAAGTCCTGCCGTCAAAGGGGAATTTTTTATTTTGCCTGCCAAGGCCAGTGAATTTTGTGATTTTCCATATAGACGAAGATAATCGGAATAATGACCAGCGTAAAGACGGTTGACGTGAGCAGACCGCCAATGACGACGACAGCCATACTGGCACGAGTTTCTGAACCGGCCGTCATGGACAATGCCGTAGGCAGCATACCGACAACCATGGTAAGCGTTGTCATGAAGATAGGACGCAGACGAACACGTCCGGCTTCGATGATGGCACTGCGGGCGTCAAGTCCTTTTTCTTCCATGAGGGTCAGCGTATAGTCCAGCAGCAGCGTACCGTTTTTAGCTACTAGCCCGTCCATGACCAAAATCCCAATCAACGAATACAGGTTGATTGTATTGTTGGTCAAAAACAGCAGAAACAACGAACCGATAAGGCCGAGAGGCAAAGAAAACATACGGATGAACGGCGTTTTTACAGATTCATATAAGATTGCCAGAATCATGTAAATCAAAATGAGGGACAAGACAAGGGCTTCACCCAGTTCTTGGAACGTCGTCGTCATTTGGTCGGCTTGTCCGGAAAAACGGTACGTAATGCCGTCCATATCCATCGTATCTAATTTGGCAGATACCTCTTTGATGACGTCGTTCAGCGGCCGGCCCTGCAGGGTGCCGCCCAGTGTAATGCTTCGTTCTTTGTCTGTCCGGTTAATCGTTACGGGGCCGGTAGCAGCTTTGACCTGTGCGACATCTGAGATATAAATAATATGTCCGTTGGCGTTAAGCGGAATCGTTTCTAAGTCTGAAATGTGAAAGCCGTCTGCGCCTTTCAGCCGTACGTAAATATCGGTATCATTATTGTCGTTTTTTGCGTCATTGGCAAGAACGCCGGCTTTTTGGCCGCTAATGGCATTGGAAAATGTTTTGTTTAAATCATTTAGGGACGTACCGTATTGCTTCAGCTTGTCCCGGTTGATAGCCAGCTGGTATTCTGGCATACCGTCTTCGTATGAACTGCTGACGTCGCGGATGCCGGGGATGTCATTTTTCAGCATGGCTTCAATTTCACGAGATTTGGCGATTAATGCTTCTGAGTTTTTGCCGCGCAGCTGCAGGCGTAAATTGCCGGAGCCGCCGCCAAAGCCGCCGGATGTACCGGAGACAGAAGCCTGATTTTCTTTGACGCGGACCTCGCCGTCTAAAACGTGCTTTTGGGCAAAGCGGCGTACATCATTGGTGATTTGCCAAATCGAGCGGGAACGGTCTTTTCTGTCTTTCAGCGTGACTTGGATATTGGCTTGATTCAAGTTGCGGCCGCCAATCATTGACGTATAATACGTGACTTCCGGAATAGTGTTCAAATAGTCTTCCAACTGTTTGGCCGCGGCATCGGTACGTGTCAAATTCGCATTGGTCGGCAGTTCCAGCGTAATGCGAAAACCGCTTTCATCGGTCTGCGGCATAAATTCAGAGCCTACAAGACCGGACGGCACGAGAGCGGCCGCCAGACAGAAGCAGAGAAGGACGGGGATAACCAGCCGTTTGGCATGATCTAGGCTCCACGTTAGGACCTGTGTATACTGCGTGCGGGCCCATTCTTCAATGGCATCCATTTTGCGCCAAATCGGTTTATCTGGAATTTTCAGTCCGAGACGGAAAAAACGGGAAGCCAGCATCGGTGTCAGCGTAAAAGAGATAAACAGGGAAAAGAGTGTAGCAAAGACGATTGTCAGGCCGAACTGCTTAAAATACTGGCCCGTCATGCCGGTCATAAACGCAATCGGTAAAAAGACGACGACATCGCAGAGCGTAATGGCAATAGCTGCCATACCGATTTCCATACGGCCGTGAAGCGCCGCGTCCTTGGGCTTTTCACCGAGCATGAGGTGTCTGTGAATGTTTTCCAGCACAACGATGGAATCATCGACAAGAATGCCGATGCACAAGGCCATGCCCATTAGCGACATCATATTGAAGGTAAAGCCTGCCATGTACATGACGAAGAATGTAGAAACCAACGATGTCGGAATAGCAATCATGACTGCCAGCGTAGAACGCCAGCCGCGGAGAAAGAAGAAAAGTACCAATCCTGTTGTGCACAGCCCTTCAATTAAGGTTTGCAGGGTATTATGCAGCGAGTTGCGGACATATGACGCCGATTCATTGGTGACGGTAAAGGTATAATCAGGATGTTCCTGCCGCAGGGAGTCTAATTTTTTCTGTACATTATCGACTGTGGAAACGACATTGGCATCGCTGTTTTTATAGATGACCATGACGACAGCGTCATCGCCGTTGACCCGAGCATAGCGGGTGACACGCTGGTCTTTTCGTTTGATAGACGCAACTGCCGTAATAGGGATATGCGCTCCTTTGGTATTCGTGACTTGTATTTTGGACAGTTCATTTTCATCGGAATACTGTGCTTTGACGCGGACATCTGTCGTCGTTGCGCTGGAATAAATCGTGCCGGACGGCATGAGGACGTTTTCTGATTTTAGGGCAGTGACGACATTATTCAGTGTCATGTCATAATGAATGAGCTTGTCTTTATCAATTTCGACGGCAATTTCTTTGTCACGGCCGCCGTGCAGTTCGATTTCTGATACCCCGTCTGCCTGCTGGAGTGCATCCTGAAAATCGTTTTCTGCTTTAGAATATATATCATCTAATGAATGGCTGGACTGGACGGCAATGTACATGATTGGCGTTGCATTGACATCTCGCTTGATAACGACGGGCTCGTCGATTTCATCAGGCAGTTTGCCGCGTATGGCGTTGATTTTTTTAGTGGCGTCGATGGCGGCGGCATCAGCATTTGCGGAGAAATCCAGTTCCAGCGTAATGCGGGCTTGGCCGTAAGAGGCTCGGGATGTCATATGTTTTAAATTGGAAACAGAAGACAAGGCATTTTCAATGGGTTTGACAACCTGCTGTTCGACAGAATCGGCATTGGCTCCGGGGTATTTGACGGAAACCGTAACATACGGCGTATTCAGTGCCGGCAGCAGTTCAACGCCGATGCGGTAAAAACTGAATAAACCGAGAACGACGAAGAAGGCAACGACCATGCAGATGCCAATAGGCCTGTTAATAGAAAATTTTGTTAGATTCATTATAGTCACCCGATTTCCTTATCAATCGTGACGTGGGTACCGTTTTTCAGCCGAGCCAGATTCGTCGTAGCGATGCGGTCGCCGTCAGTCAGTCCGTCTGTGATTTCTACATAGTCGTCGTTGCGCAGTCCTGTCGTCACCGTGCGGATTTCGATAGTATTATCCGGCAGGATGACATATAATTGACTAATGCCGTTTTGTTCCAGCAGTGCGTCTTTGGGGACAAACAACGTGTCCGGCCGCTGCAGTACTTCCAGGGCTGCTTGGGCAAACATGCCGCCCCGCAGAGATGTATCCGGGTTGGTTAGGGAAATACGTACGATATATGTTTTCGTAGATGGATCCATGGCCGGGCTGACGTAAGTAATTACGCCGTCATACGTATTGGCAACAGAATCAATGGAAACGGGAAGCGTCATGCCGACTTGCAGCGCGGCGACATCTGCTTCAGCCAGTGAACAGTCGATATATATGCTGCTCGTATCTGTAATAGTCAGTACTTTGGTATTGGCATTGGCCATGGCGCCGACTTCGGCATTACGGTAGGTAATCGTACCGGCGCGGGGGGCACGCAGCGTCATGTCATTCAGCTGCTGGCTCGTGCTGTCAACTGCGTAGCCTGCCTTGGCTCTGGCAGCGTATTTGCTGGCAATGCTGGCAGGTATATCGCCCACATTCTGTGACTGCAGCTGTTCCAGCGTGGATTGCGCTACGATTAGTGCCTGATACATCGTATCCAATTCTTTTTGGGAAATAGCCCCTTCATTTTTTAAGATGACGTAGCGGTTATAGTTCATTTTGGCTGTATCATAGTCGACGGCAGCTTTTTGCAAATCGGCGCTGAATTGGGATTCTGCTGATTTGGAATCTGCATCGGCTTGTTCCAGTGCTGCCTGATTTTGCTGCAGCGTTAATGCCGTATCCTGCATATCTTGAACGAGGAGAACCTGGCCGGGAGATACGGTATCTCCTAAATCGACGTTGACCGAAGCAATGCGCCCGGCGTATTTAGTAGATAAATCTACTTGGGCTAGGGGAACAGTTTGGCCTGACAAGGAAATTTTGCGCATCATATCTTTTTTCGTAACTTGATAGGCTTGTACAGCGGCATTTTTCAGCTTTCCCTTGTCTTTTTTTGTCACGTTGGAATGACTAATGACATACATGCCGATACAGGCCAGAAGAAAAACGACGCCAAAGGCAATCAGTTTGTGGCGGCCGCTGTGAAACCAGGTGTGAAATGAAAAGTTGATTTTTGCCATATGCACTGCTCCTAAATTATATTTTTTAATAGTATATATTTAATTATAATAATTTATAATTAAAAGCACAACAATTATATTCATGAAATAATCAAGATAACATCAATAAATAATCATAATATAATGAGATGTATTGCATTTTTTAGATATTGCTTTGTATTCCTATCATAGAATATCTGTTTTTAAAGCGCAATGTATGTATGAAAAATGTAAGCATTTTTTAGGAAATAGTTACTATATATAGAAATAGAAAGAACTTGTGATATAATGACGACAGTACGAAAGGAATGGGATGATTATGCATATAGATAACTACGTAACAACTGCTGTGCAGACGCTGCGGCAGTGGCCGCGGTTCCGTTTGCGGCTTTTTGCTGAGGGAATCGGTGTAGGTCTTTTTTCCGGTATCATTATTAGTATTTTCCGCTGGGGACTAGAAACGGGCACGTATTGGCGTCAACATATATATACATCTATATTATTGGAAGGATCGGTATATACAGCCATTCCCTGGATTGTTGTGCTGCTGGCAGCCGCTTTTGTGCTGTGGCGGTTCGGCATATATGAACCCAATGCCGGCGGCAGCGGCATTCCGCAGGTCAAAGGGATTATCCTAGGTGCTGTTCGCATGCGCTGGTTTCGCATTTTGTGGGTCAAACTCATCGGCGGCATTCTCGGTATTGGCTTGGGATTGTCCCTGGGCCGGGAAGGTCCGTCCATTCAGCTCGGCGCCGTGACGGCACAAGGATGCAGCCGGGCATTGGGGCGCACGCGCATGGAAGAACGATATTTGATTACTGCCGGTGCCAGTGCCGGCTTGGCAGCGGCGTTTAATGCGCCCTTGGCTGGTGTTATGTTTGCGTTGGAAGAACTGCACCGTAATTTTTCTGGCGTGGTGCTGGCTCCGTCTATGGCAGCGGCGCTGACAGCAACCGTCGTGAGCCGCATTGCTTTTGGCAGAGAACCCGTATTTCATTTTGGCGTCCTGCCGGCATTTCCGTTGGAATATATTTGGCTTGCCGTCCTGCTGGGCATTATTATCGGGATAGCCGGCATTATCTTTAACAAGGGACTGCTTTCAATACATTACTTCTATGAACTGCCTGTATTTCGCAATGACTACATGCGTATTGCTTTTGCACTGCTGACAGCCGGTGTACTGGGGTATGTATTCCCACAGGTACTGGGCGGCGGCAATGACCTTATCAACAGCTTGTATGAGCTGCCGTTGTCACTGCAGCTGTTTTTGGCACTGCTGGCAGGCAAATTCCTGTTTACGCTGATAAGTTACGGCTGTGGCGTCCCCGGCGGCTTTTTCCTTCCCATGCTGGTTTTAGGCGCTTTGACAGGAAGCGTTGTAGGCATTCTTCTCATTCACGCAGGGATTATTTCGGCATACTATCTATCCAACATTGTGGTTATTTCTATGGCGGCTTTTTTTGCAGCATCTGTTCAGTCGCCGATTACGGGCACGATTTTGATTATGGAAATGACCGGTTCCTATGAACACTTGCTGGTACTGTGCACGGCTTCCATGATTGCGTTGGTAGTTGCCCAGCTTTGCGGCGGACAGCCTATTTATGAAGCCCTGCTCAATCGCAGCTTGGCAAAAAAGCGGCCCCATATTTCACAGGCAGATCGTCAGAATGTGTTGGAATTGACCGTCGCCAGCGGCAGTGCCGTAGATGGCAAATATATCAGAAATATTTCTTGGCCGGCCCATGTGGCACTGATTGATATTCGCCGCAGCGAACAAGAAATTATCCCTGATTTCTCTGTGCGGATTCAAGCGGGAGACTATTTATATGTCTTGACAGATACGATAGAAGGCGCTGAAACGGTACGGAGTTTGGTAGAACAAGAACACAGGAAAAATGCATAATAATTATAAAAAATAGTACCTGGTACTAAAAATGCAGAACGAGAGTAGAGCATTAACCTATATAGATGAAATGTGAGATGTAAAGAATGAAGCATAAACAAAACAAAAATAACGTATAAAAATCTATTTTTTTGACTTATGACGCCATTTTTGGTATAATGCTCCTTGGCAATTGATTTATAGGTATGGACGTTTCAAAGAGGTGGTTATTTGAAGAACCGTATACTGATTCTATTGACTTTTATATTCGTTTTTGCATGTTCCTCACTGGTTTGTGCAAAAGTCGAAATGGGAATGAGTGGCTCTGTCGTACAGAGCGTACAATACATGCTCATGGATACTGGATATTTGTCTGATGGTGCGGATGGTTCGTTTGGTCCGGCAACAGAAGCTGCAGTAAAACAGTTCCAAGCCGATCACGGCTTAGATGTAGATGGTATTGTTGGATCACAGACCATGGCGGCTCTTTCAGAAGCCAGTGGACGAGAAATCCCTGACGAATCGGAAAGTAGTGACGGATATCAAAGACGTTTGGTAATGGAAGCGACTGCATACACAGAAGATGATCCTGGCAGTACCGGTTATACTGCCAACGGACATCGCCTGCAGCGTGGCATGGTAGCTGTAGACCCCGATGTTATTCCATTGGGAACGCAGCTGTATATCGAAGGATATGGTTATGCTGTAGCAGATGATACAGGCGGAGCCATTGTAGGCAATCGTATCGATTTGGCAATGGATTCTACGAGTGAAGCAGAAAACTTTGGCAGAAGAGACGTTGTCGTTTACGTGTTGTAAAAAACAAAAAGGAGAGGCAGGCATGTCTCTCCTTTTTGTTTTTTATGCATTCCAAGGCTTTTTTGTCAGATTTTTGTAAAAAACTATGTATTTTCCGTGCCATTTGTGTTATTCTGAAAAGGACAATGTAATGTATAGTGAATGAATTCAGGGAGGCTTATACTGAATGAAAAATATGACTGCACTCATTTTGGCAGCCGGCAAGGGAACAAGAATGAAATCTAAATTTCCTAAAGTTCTCCATAAAGTCGGCGGCATTCCCATGGTTGAACAAGTGCTTCGTGCGGTAAAAGCGGCAGGCACGCAGCGGCAGGTCGTCGTTGTGGGCTTTGGCGGCGAAGCCGTACAGGAATATGTAGCAGATAGAGCAGAAACGGTCGTACAGGCTCAGCAGCTTGGCACCGGCCATGCTGTCATGCAGGCTGAACCGCTGCTGGGGCAGGAAACAGGCACGCTGCTGGTTACCTGCGGTGACACGCCGCTGGTAACGGAAGATACGTTCCGCAAACTGCTGGCATGTCATGAAGAAACCGGTGCGGCAGCAACGGTGCTGACAGCGGTTATGCCAGATCCGACTGGATACGGCCGCGTTATTCGCGATGCCAACGGCCAGGTACTGAAAATTGTAGAACAAAAAGACGGTACGCCGGATGAACTGGCAGTTCATGAAGTCAACGCCGGTATTTATTGCTTTGATATGCCGCTGTTGTGGGATATGCTTCATCATATTACCAACAACAACGCCCAGGGTGAATACTATTTGACTGACATTATCGGCATGCTGGTCGATGACCATAAAATAGTCAGTGCTTTTGCAGCTCCTGATTATCAAGAAACATTGGGCGTTAATTCCCGCCTGCAGATGGCTGAAGCCGAACAGGTACTCCGCCGCCGCAAGTTGGAACAGCTGATGGCTGACGGTGTTTCTGTTATTGACCCAGGCAATACGTATGTCGATACGACGGTTTCTGTAGGCCGTGATACCGTATTGTATCCGGGTACGATACTGGAAGGAGATACAGTCATTGGTGAAGACTGCCAAGTAGGCCCGTATGTCCGCATGACGAATGTCAAAATGGGAAATGGCGACCATTTGCAGTTTACCTATGCCCATGACTGTGAAATCAAAAATGGCTGTGAAATCGGACCGTTTGTTCATTTCCGGCCGAATACCGTTATTGGCAATCACGTAAAAGTTGGCAACTATATGGAAGTTAAAAATTCTATCGTTGGCGATGGCACCAAACTGCCGCATTTGAGTTATATCGGTGACAGTGATGTCGGCAGCGGCGTCAACATTGGCTGCGGCACGATTACGGTCAATTATGACGGTAAAATCAAACACCGCACGACCATTGGCGATCACGCCTTTGTAGGCTGCAACAGCAATCTGGTTGCGCCTGTAACGATTGGGGATTACGCTTATGTCGGCGCTGGTTCCACCATTACCAAAAACGTACCGGCCAAGTCTTTAGCTGTCGCGCGGGCTAAACAGCGCAATATTGAAGGCTGGGTAAAAGACGATACGTATAAAAAATAAAACACGCCTAAGCATTCATCGGTTTTACACATCGAAAATATATATTATCACTACATTTATATTTTAGGAGGCTCAACAATGAGTTACGAAGACGGGAAAAAGTTGAAAATTTTTACGGGCAATGCCAATCCAAAGCTGGCGAAAGAAATCGCTGACTACTTGGGATTGGAATTGGGCAAAGCTTTTGTTGGCAAGTTCAACAACGGTGAAATCCAGGTCATGATTGATGAAAGCGTTCGCGGCAAAGATGTCTTTGTCATTCAGCCGACATGCCAGCCGGCTAATGACACGCTGATGGAACTGCTTATCATGGCAGATGCTTTAAAACGTGCTTCTGCAAAACATATTACAGCTGTCGTTCCGTACTATGGCTATGCCCGCCAGGACCGTAAAACACGGGGACGTGAACCTATCACATCCAAACTGGTTGCTGATTTGATGACAACTGCCGGCGTTACCCGCGTCGTTACGATGGACCTGCATGCCGGCCAGATTCAAGGCTTCTTTGACATCCCTGTAGATCATCTTGGTTCTGCATCTATCATTGCTAAATACCTCAATCAGAAAAAAGAAGAAACCGATATGGGCGATATTGTCGTCGTATCTCCGGATTTGGGCGGCGTAACGCGCGCTCGTGATTTGGCAGACCGCATCAATGCGCCGATTGCTATTATTGAAAAACGCCGTCCTCGTCCCGGCGTAGCAGAAGTCATGAATGTCATCGGCGACATCAAAGGCAAGACCTGTATTATCATCGACGATATCGTTGATACGGCAGGCTCTTTGTGCGGCGGTGCCAAAGCCTTGAAAGAAATGGGTGCGGCACGCGTATATGCAGCATGCGCACATGCTGTATTGACAGATCCGGCTGTAGAACGCATTCAGAATTCCGTCATTTCTGAATTGATTATTACCAACACCATTCCGCTGCCGGATGATAAGAAAATTGACAAGATTAAAGTCTTGTCCGTTGCGCCTCTCTTAGGGGAAGCTATCATGCGTATTTTCCATGAAGTTTCTGTAAGCAAATTGTTTGATAAATAAGGAATAACGACTGTGCATATGATTGTTGGCCTGGGAAATCCGGGCCGGGAATATGAAAACTCAAAACACAATACGGGATTTCGCGTCATAGACGAATTGGCTTCCTGTTGGCAAGTCAGCGTTTGGCAGAATAAGATGGATGCCCAGGTAGCGCAGGCTGTCGTAGACGGTGAAAAGATTATTCTTGTCAAGCCGCAGACCTTTATGAACAGCAGCGGTCAGGCTGTGGGTCCGCTCATGCGCTGGTACAAGCTGGAAGAAACGGATGTCTACGTGATTTATGACGATATGGACTTAACAGTAGGCCGTATCCGTATCCGCAAAAACGGCAGCGACGGGGGTCACAACGGGATAAAAAGCCTGTTTGCCAACGGCTGTCATGATTTCATCCGCTTCCGTGTCGGCATCGGCCGTCCATTGCCTCATCATGACGTGGTAGATCATGTGTTGACGCCGTTCCCTGCGGAACTAGTGCCTGCCTATGAAGAAGGCTTGAAAGCGGCAGCAGCAGCCGTAGAAGGCTGTCTGCGCCTTGGCGTTGACAAAGGGATGAATTATTACAATCCCCGCAAGAAAAAGAAAACAGCTCCTAAAACGGAACAACCGGCAGAAGCTGAAACTAAATAAGCAACATAATCAAGAGGGGCATCGTATGAAGCGATGCGCCCCTCTTTTTTTTGAGGAGGAACTGCATGATAGAAAAAGTATATACATGCCCGGATATATATCGCATTCAAGTAGTACTGCCCGATAATCCCCTGCAGTATCTCAATTCGTATGTCATTAAAGGTAAAACACGCAATGTAGTCATTGATACAGGATTCAACCGGCCTGCCTGCCGGGCCTCGCTGTGTGCCGGCCTGCAGGCGCTGGATATTGATTTGCAGAAGACGGATTTATTTCTTACACATCTCCATGCAGATCATACGGGATTAGTAGGACTGTTTGCCGGACAAGGCTGCCCTATTTATATGCATCCTGTTGATTACCAGTACTTATGTGATTCGGAAGATGGTTCGACGTGGCGGTTTACAGAAGAAAATTTTATGCGGGAAGGCATGCCGGAAGCGGATATCAAAATGCAGTTTTCCAATCAGGCACGCACGTATTCTCCCAAAATCGATTTTCCCATCCATGCTGTACAAGACGGTGAACGGCTGCATTTGGCAGATACGGAACTGCAGGTCATTCATACGCCGGGCCATACCAAAGGACAGTGCTGCTTGTATTTGCCTGCGCAGCAAATCTTTTTTACGGCTGACCACATTTTGTTTGACATTACCCCCAATATTCAAGTCTGGTCTAATATGAAAGATTCTTTGGACCAATATTTCCAGAGCTTGGATAAAGTCCGAGATTTGCCGGTGCGTCTGGCACTGCCGGGGCATCGCAAAGGCAGTACGGAAATCATCAATCGGATTGCCGCCATCAAGGCGCATCATGCGTGCCGCCTGCAGGAAGTACAAGCTATCGTGACAGCCCATCCCGGCGCGACGGCGTTTGAGGTTGCGCCGTATATGACATGGTCGATGCGGGGAAAACAATGGCATGAATTTCCGCCGACGCAGAAATGGTTTGCCATGGGCGAAACGCTGGCTCATTTGGAATATTTGCTGCATCATGGCGTGCTGGAGAAAAAGGTGGCTGCCGGCATAGTTCATTATTACGTAGCAAAATAGGAAATTTTTAACATTACTCATAGAAAATAAACTTATAAATATAACGTTTAACCGCGATAAAAGTAAAAAAAATAAGCAAATATCCTTGACAAATTCCCTCTTGACATAGATAATTAGCAATGTTAACGAAAAGTATGCATACTAAAATATTCGTTGCGGCATAGAACAATACCGCAATGGTTCTATGGATAAGAGGAGAGCGTATGGAAAGAGTAATGGAAACGAAAGCCAAATGGCAATCAATGACAGGCTTTCGTTGGAAAATTGCATTTTTAATTTTTTTAATTAGTTTTGTTGCGTATATGGACCGCGTCAACTTATCGGTTGCAACACCGGTTATTATGCAGGAATTTGGCTTTACTAAAATTGACATGGGATTTATTCAAACCTTCTTTTTTGCCGGTTATGCGATTATGCAGGTTCCGGGCGGCATATTGGCAGAAAAATTTGGCATGCGGAAAACCGGTTCTTTTGCCATTCTTTGGTGGTCTATTTTTACAGTATTAACCGCATTGGCCAAAGGGAAAATGAGCTTTTCTGTTATTCGCCTGGCTTTTGGCCTTGGCGAAGGCCCTGTATTTCCTGCATTGGGCTCGGCAACGTTTAAATGGTTTAATAACCGTGAAAAAGGGAAGGCCAGCTCGTCTATTTTATTAGGGACATTCTTCGGCCCTGTCGTTGGCCCCGTTGCTACCGTCGCTTTGATGACAGCACTGGGATGGCATTCCGTATTTATTTGCTTTGGTGTTGTCGGCTGCGTGCTGGCTTGGGCTTGGCATCGGTATGCATATGACAACCCGGCAGACAGCCCGTATGTCAATGAAGCCGAAGCAGCGCATATTAACGAAGGCCGCTCTGCTGACAGCTTGAAAAAATCAGTAGCGCCGTGGAGCAAATTCCTCCGTTCGGCACAATTCTGGGCTGTAGGCATTCAGTTTATGGTCGTTGACTACATTATGTATGTCTTCTTGGCTTGGCTGCCGCTGTACCTTACAGAAGTACATAATTTGTCGTTGAAATCGATGGGGATTTGGGCTTCCTTCCCATGGATTGCTTTGATGGCTATGGTTTTTGTAGCTGGCTTCATTTCTGACAGAATGGCAAACAGCAGCCACAGCGAACGGCAGTATACAATGCGCACGATTACAGCTATGGCTGGTGTAGCTGTTACCTCTATTGGCTTATATATTGCAGCGCACACGGCAAGCGCCGGCATGAACATCTTCTGGATGTCCGTATCTCTCGGTGCCTTGGGCTTTTCCATGAGTGCCAGCTGGTCTACTGTTATTTCGTTGGGTGGCCAATATACCGGCTCTGTATCCGGCTGGATGAACCTTTGGGGTAATATCGGCGGCGTCTTGGCACCTGTCGTTACGGCTTATTTGGTTACCAATTACGGTTGGAACAATGCCTTTGTTGCCACATCGTTGTTTGGTATCGTTGCTATTGTGGCATGGCTTTTTGTCAAACCGGGCAAACAGCTGGTACTGGAAAAATAACATAGAAGATGTCTGCGGAGGCAGAAATAATAGAAAAATATTAAAAGGGGATTGTTGCATGAAGCTTTTTTTGCCATCATGCACAATCCTTTTTTTAGCACCCTTTTCTTGTTTTTATTTCCTTTTCCGATGGATTTATCCCAAAGATCTATGGAACTAAAAAAAATGCCTGTCCATATATGTGACAGATAACGAAGTTATATATGTTGGATGCACTAAAATTCCCCCATTGCCTCTGCTAAATATGATGGCAGAGATAATGGGGGACATTTGTATATCTTGTTGAATATGAATTATTTAGAATAATGTAGCGAAATAGCCGGCAATCAAAACAGAGGTAATGGTAACCGTCACAAATCCGCCGACAATCATGGATGGGAACATGTGAGCCATTAAATAGCTGCGTTCCGTCTTATCTTTTGTCAAGGAATTGCAAGTCATTTCTGTAATAATAGCATCACAAGGAAAACCATATAAAGCAGTCAGCCCATTGGCAAAAGCCAGGAAAAAGGACATACGCAGGATTTTGGCGATAATGAAGGATGTAATTCCCATACCGATGACGCCGATAACGATTAAAACGACCATCGGAATGATAATAGAAACCAGCATATCCGGCGTGCAATCTTTTAGACCGTCAAAGACAAACATCATTAGGGCAAACATGATAATCCAATAGGAATTAGCACGGCTCAGTGTATTGGTTTCCAAGAAGCCAATATATGTAGCAATAATACCGAGTACCAACGCCCAAATGGCACCGTTTACAGGTGTAACTTGTCCAAGAAGGGTAGCAATCCAAGCGACGAATCCTAATTTTGCCAACATAAATACAGATGTATTGAATAATTTGGGCATTTTAGGAAGCAGTTTTTTGACATGGCTGTCATCGGCAATAGCTGTTAGACCGATGCCTTCCATTTCTTTGATTTGTTCCGGTGTCAGCTGCACTTCGCCGGAACGATATTTTTTAAGAAGGCGGCGGCCTTCAAACTGCAGGCAAATAGCAGTCAATGGATAACCGGCAAAACCTTGGACACAATACATCGTAATAGCAAACACAGACGCTACGGCAAAGCCCGCTTTGGCAGCAGCGACTTTCATGATTGTAGCAGCGACGATACCGCCGGTAAGAGGCGGCAGCCCTGCAATGACTAATTCACGAGGCATAAAAATTTGGCCAACAGCATACCCTAAACCAATCATACCGACAAGACCGGCAAGACAGACGACAATCGTACGCCATTGTTCAGTGAGCTGTTTGACGCTGATAATCGTGCCAATATGAGTAATCAGCAAGAAAATGCCAATCGTACTGCCAAAAGGAAGTAATCCGGCATCTTTTACGATTTCTTTTGGAAAACAAGTCCAATAGCCGAGCAGCATAAGACACGCCGTAACAAAGACCGACGGCAGCCAAGCTTTGGTGGCAATGGAAACCCATTCACCAATGACAAAGACAAGAGCACAAAGAACGAAAGCCGAAGCAAAATTAAATAATACCATAAAAACATTACCTTCTTTCCATATCACAACGTATCACTAGATACATTAGCTGGCCGGGCTGGTATCTATGTGATGTGGATATGGTACCACCAGTATTGATGAAAAGTCAATGTTAAACAAGAAAAACATAAGAAATAAAGAGTATAAAAACACAATATATTAGTATAAGCTGAATATTTTATTAAAAAATTCAGTAGATTTTCATAGACTAAATTTTTGTGCTAAGCTTTAGCCGTTCCTTGAGATGGTTAGGAGACTCTTTGTCTGCATTTTCATTTTCTAGCGTAACGAGCCAAATAGTAACACATAGCAATAGAAATGAATCGAATACACTGTTTTATGACATACCCCCTTTTTTTGCTGATTTTATATGTACAGTAGAGGGGGTATATGTTTTATTGGGGCTTTCTGTCCTTCTATTGACGATATAAGAAAAATATTGCTATAATAAAAACAACACAAATGAACAAATAAAAACATAAATTATGATAAAGGAAGGGATATGTATGTTACCGGCAGAACGGCGGCAATTCATTTTAGATGAATTATATAAAAATAAGGTAGTAGCTGTTAATGAATTAGCGCAGCAGCTGAATGTAACGACAATGACTATACGACGGGATTTACAGCTGCTGGAAGATAATGGGCTGGTTGAAAAGAGCCATGGCGGAGCAGTTCTTACTGAATCATTGGTGAAAGAAGCAACGTATCACAATCGTAAGCTTGTTCATGTGCAAGAAAAACAGTGTATGGCAAAAGCAGCATTACCGTTAATTGAATCATCTATGAGTGTATACTTGGATGCAGGAACAACAAATTATGAGTTAGCTGATTTAATGGCTAAACAGCATTGGGATGCCTTGACTGTCGTAACGAATGATTTAGCAATAGCTAAATTGTTGACTCCTGTAACAGGGATTGACGTTATTATACTTGGCGGTCATATTGATGAAGAATCAGATTCTACATGTGGTGTTTTAGCTTTGAATATGGTTAAGCAAATGCACTTTGATATGTGTTTTTTGGGAACACAGGCTATTACGCCGAATTGGCGTATTATGACGGCTAATGCAGAAAAGATAGATGTAAAACGAGCATGCATTCAGTCTGCTGACAAAGTTATTTTAATTGCTGACCATTCTAAATTTAAGCGGCATAAATTATATTATATTGTAGATCTTTGGCAATTTGATATGGTAATTAGTGATTATGTAGCAACAAAAGAAGAGGAAAAATTGTTTGCTGAACATGGCGTCACCTATGTACAAGCGTAAGGAGGAAAAACATGCATGAATTTGTTATAATCGCAGATGATTTTACAGGGGCTAATGATACAGGCGTACAAATACGCAAAAAGGGAATTCCTGTACAAGTGATTTTAGATACAGAACATATGCTGGATGATGGAATGAGTGTAGTAGTTGATACAGAAAGCCGCGTCGTATCACCGCAAGAAGCATATCATAAAGTTTTTGCAGCGGTTCAAAAAGTATTGCATACAGGCGGCTGTCGGTTTTTATATAAGAAAGTAGATTCTACACTGCGCGGGCATATTCAAGAAGAAATACGAGCGGCAATAGATGCATATAAGCCGGAAACGATTATTTTTGCTCCGTCGTATCCCAGCCAAATGCGTATTGTAAAAAACAACCGATTATATGTACATGGTACAGTTTTGTTGGAAACAGAAATTGCAAAAGATCCGCGAAATCCACTCAGAGAAGATAATATCACGAATATACTGACGGATACTATAAAGCAGCCGGTTACGCATTATACCGTTGAGCAAATAGAAACTAATAAATGCAGCATTGAAAAGGGTGCGTATACATTTGATGCAGTTACTGATGAACATTTGCAGTATATTGCGGAAAAAGTATTGCAGTCACAACGAAAGGTGTTATGGATAGGGTCTGCCGGGTTGGCGGCAGGTATATTACAGAAGAACTATGATGCTAAACCTGCATTGGCTGTTGTTGGCAGTATTAGCCAAAAGACAATGGAACAAATTGCATACTGCAAATCACAGGGGGTACAAGTTGTTAAGATAGATATGATAGAAGCATATCAAACAAAAAATACGCAGAAAACAATTGATAAATGTATTGAACTGCTTCAAAATAATATATCTGTAATAGTAACGGCTGCTGCCTGCCGTGGAGATTACGAAGAATTTGCGGCATATGGTAAAAGGTATGGCATGACGACTGATGAGTTGGCAGAGTTTGTAAAACGAACGTTGAGTCATAGTGCTTGTGAGGTATTAAAGCATGTGACAAGTATTAATAAAGTCTTTTTGACTGGCGGAGATACTGCCATTGCTGTTATTCAGCAATTACATGCCAAAGGGGAAAAAATAGAAAAAGAAATAGTACCAGGATTTGTACAGGGAACGTTATGCGGCGGATTTTGTAATGGTATGACAGTTATTACAAAAGCAGGTGCCTTTGGTACAGAAAAAGACATGTATTTTTGTATTAAAAAATAACAAACATAAATAAACAATAAAAGTCGTGTTTTTTCTACGAAAACACGACTTTTATTGTTTATTTATATTAAAAAGTAATTTGTAATACGAAATATAATTGAAAACATATTAAACAAATGGAGAAGAAAATGGCTTAATACAGCTAAATTATACGCGTAAACGCCGAATCTGAGCCTTGATTAAAAAGAATAACAAATATGAACATTTATATTGACTTATAATCTATATAAATTTATAATAAAAACACATAAAAGAACAAATACAAACATAGACGAAGGAGGAATTACACTTGGCAACAAAATTTGTAGGTATTACCATGGGAGATCCGGCCGGTATTGGCCCGGAAATCTCATTAAAAGCAATAGATAAGAAAAAGGATTATCAACAATCTGTATTAATTTATGGAAGTTATAAAATTCTAAAATATTATCATGATCTGTTGAAATTGCAAACTCCGTTAGTACAAATTCAGCGTGTACAAGAATTTCAGCCAGGGAAAATTAATGTTATCTCTGTGGTGGATTTAGAATTAGGAAAAGACATTCAAATTGGTGAGGTTTCAGCAGTAGCGGGAGATGCGGCCTATCAATATATTGCCAGGGCTATTGATGATGCTATGCATGGTGATTTGGGCGCAGTTACGACAGCTCCGCTTAATAAAGAAGCATTGCATAAAGGGGGACATAATTTTGATGGACATACCGAAATATTTGCAACGCTTACGCACACAACTTCATATACTATGATGCTGTGGAGTGAAAAAATGTCTGTTGTTCATGTATCTACGCATTGTTCCTTGCGGGAAGCGTGTGATAGAGCAACTAAGCAAAGAGTATTGGAATGCATCCATTTGGCTAATAATGCAATGAAGCAGTTGGGAAAGGCATCACCTAACATTGCCGTAGCAGGATTGAATCCTCACAGTGGTGAAGCGGGATTGTTTGGTGATGAAGAAATCAAAGAAATTACACCGGCTGTTATAGCTGCACAGCAGGAAGGTATCCATGTAGAAGGACCTATTTCACCAGATACAGTCTTTTTAAAGACATATAAAGGTATCTACGATATTACTGTAGCTATGTACCATGACCAAGGACATATTCCAATGAAAATGGTAGCTTTTGATTCTGGTGTCAATGTGACACTGGGACTGCCGATTATTCGTACATCTGTAGATCATGGCACAGCATTTGATATTGCTGGTAAAGGTATTGCTAACGAAGAAAGCATGATATATGCGTTGGATTTAGGAAAACGATTTGCAGAAAATAGATAATACCTATATATAACTTATTAAAAAGGAGAGAAAATTTATGTTTAAAGCAGAAGGATTAATTACCCCCGTTGTTACAGCATTGACAGAAACAGAAGAATTTAATAAGGCAGAATACCAAAAATTTATTGATCATTTGATCAAAGCTGGTGTTCACGGTATTTTCCCGCTTGGTACAAACGGTGAATTTTATGCTTTTTCGGCAAAAGAAAAATTAGAAATTATTGAAGCTGCCGTAGAAGCTGTTGCTGGTCGTGTTCCTGTTTATGCCGGTACTGGCTGTGTTACAACGAAGGAAACGATTGAATTGTCAAAAGCTGTAAAAGACATGGGTGGGGTAGATTGCTTATCCATTATTACACCGTATTTTGTAAAAGCATCGCAGGCTGATATGATTGAACACTACAGTACAATTGCTGAAGCGATTGACATGCCAATCCTTTTATATAATATTCCAGCTCGTACAGGCAATTCATTGGATTGGAAAACAGTAAAAACTTTAGCTAAATATGAAAATATTATTGGTATTAAAGATTCAAGCGGCAATTTCGATAACATGTTGAAATATATCGAAAATACAGATCCGCGTCTCAATGTCCTGGCAGGCAGTGATTCCCTTATTCTTTGGGCGCTTATGGCTGGTGGTACCGGTGCTATTTCTGGTTGTTCGAATGTTTTCCCAGAATTAATGGTCAGCATCTATAATTACTGGAAAGCAGGAAACATTGAAAAAGCAAATGAATCGCAGAAGAAAATTCGCGCATTCCGTAATGTAATGCAAATGGGAAATCCAAATTCAGTAGTAAAATTGGCAGTTAATATGCGTGGGTATAATGTAGGTCCGGCTCGTCAACCATCCAATTGTACGGATCCGGCTATCAAGAAAGCATTGGAAGAAGTATTTACATTATACTAAAATAATTTGAGAAGAGGAGACGTGTGTTATGGGTGAAGTGCAATTTACAACTGCGGAAACGGCCATATTGTTAGGTATCGTTTTTATTTATATTGCTGTTACCAGCTGGTTAAGTGTCAGATTAAGAAGTAAAACAAGTGGTGAATTTATGAATGCGGCAAAATCTATGCCGGCAGTTATTGTAGCGATTTTGTTGATGACTGAATTTATTGGTGCTAAATCTACGGTTGGAACCGCAGAATCAGCGTTTCAGTACGGCATGGCAGCAGCCTGGTCCGTTGTTGCAGCCGCAGTAGGGTATCTGTTGTATGGCTTGTTTTTTGTAAAGAAATTATATGGTTCTGGTGAGTTTACGATTTCAGGGGCTATTGCGCAGAAATATGGTCATTCAACACAGCTCATTGTATCTATTATTATGATTGCTGCGTTGCTGTTGGTTAATGTGGGCAATTATATTAGCGGTGCAGCTGCCTTAACGCGCATTATGCCAATTCATATTCCTATGGCTATGCTTATTATTGCTGTCGTTAGTACATTTTATTATGTACTGGGTGGCATGAAAGGCGTTGCTTATGTCACTGTTATCCATGCGGTTATTAAGTATATCGGTGTTATTATTGTCTTAGCAGTAGCTTTGTCACTTACTGGAGGCATTCAGCCTATTTTGGATGATTTGCCGGATTACTATTTTACATGGGATGGACATATCGGAGCCAATACCGTATTTGCATGGATTATTGCGACATCCGGCTCTATTTTTTCAACACAATTTGTTATGCAAGCTATTTCTTCTACTAAAAATGCACATGAAGCCCAAAAAGCTTGTTTATATTCAGTATTATTATGTGCTCCGTTAGGCATTATTTTAGCAGGAATTGGGGTATGTGCCCGGTTCTTATATCCGGAATTGCAGCCGTTATATGCGCTGCCTGTATTCATCCAACATATGCCCTTGTACTTGACAGCAATTGTTGCGACCTCTATTGTTGCGGCTGTATTCGTTAGTGTTAGTACGGTTGCTCTTGGCATAGCCTCTTTGGTAGTAGCTGATTTTTATGAACCCTATTTCAAACCAGATCCAGACAAAAAATTGAAAATGACTCGTTATATTTCAATTGTTATTGGATTTATTCCCTTACTATTCGTCTTTGGGGTACCTGAAATTTTAAAACTTTCATTCTTTACACGGGCACTTAGATTAACTATTTCCGTTGTAGCTGTTCTTGGCTTCTATTTGCCGTTCTTTAATAGTACTCGGGGCGCTAATATTGGTTTGACAGTAGCTGCTGTTGGAACTGCAGTTTGGTACATATTAAATAATCCATTCGGCATTGACAATATTTATATTGCATTAATTGTTCCTGCCATCGTTATGTTTATTGAACGTGTTTTGACAGGTGGGGATCATAAAAGTAAAAATATCCCATCTGAAAATCAAAAATAAATAGGAGAATAGAGTATGATTGTAGGAAACTTAGAAACGATTCAACAGGAATTGACACTATATCCGAAGGCTATCCGAAAAGGATTGGAGTATTTGCTCTCTAATGCTTGGGCTGACTTGCCTATTGGTGGACCATATGCTATTGACGGGGATAGGATTTTTGCTAAAATTTCAGAATATACGACAGAAGATGCATCTAAAAGACAAGTAGAACGGCACGAAAAATATGTTGATATTCAGTGTGTTGTAAAAGGCAGCGAAAAAATTGGCATAGGCAGCATCAAGCATGTAGGTGCTGTTACAGTAGATAAGCTTGTTGAAAATGACGTAATGAAGTATGCTGATATGAAAGATGAAATATCTGTCATTTTACACGAAGGTGATTTTGTTATTTGTTTTCCGTGGGATATACACCGTGCAAACTGCAATCCGGAAAACGAAGCAGTACCAGTGAAAAAAGTATTAGTAAAAGTAGCAGTGGATGCGTTAATTTAAAAAGGAGTCATAGATTATGGAACAGCAATTTGATGGAATTGTACATTTAAATCAAATAAATAACTGGCATGAAGCTTTTATTCCGTCTCAAAATCCACAAAATCATGCATCAAATTTATTAGAACTTTCTAATGGAGATTTATTATGTACATGGTTTTCAGGAACACAAGAAGGCGTCAGTGACATTTCAATATTCTTATCAAGATTAAATAAAGGAAGCCAAGAATGGACAACGCCTGTTCAAATGTCGTTTGATACAACCCGTTCAGAACAGAACCCGGTTCTTTTTGAAGATCCAGACGGCATGCTTTGGTTATTGTATACTGCACAAAAATCCGGAAATCAAGATACAGCATTTGTTCGTTATCGCACATCTTCTGATAAAGGGTATACATGGTCAGATATAAAGCCATTGATAGATGAAGCAGGTACATTTATTCGGCAGCCTATTCAAGTGTTGCCAAATGGGGATTGGGTACTTCCTATTTTTAGATGCGCTACGCTTCCCGGTGAAAAATGGGTGGGAGACCATGATGTATCAGCTGTAAAAGTTTCTCATGATAAAGGTAAAACTTGGGAAGAAATTGAAGTTCCTGACAGTATAGGCTGTGTGCATATGTGTGTAAATGCATTGCATGATGGTACATATGTTGCGTTATATCGCAGCCGGTGGGCCGATCATATTTACCGGAGTGAATCAAAAGATGGCGTTCATTGGTCTGCACCCAGTGCATTGGAATTACCGAATAATAATTCATCTATTCAGGCGACCGTACTGCAAGATGGGGCTATGGCAATGGTTTTTAATAATATCAGCGCGGCAGACAGTACAGATCGACGGGCATCCTTGTATGATGAAATTGAAGAAGATGCTGTTGATGATGCAGAAAGAAATATTTCTGTTGACGTTCCTCAAGACAAATATGGCCGTAAAGCCGTATGGGGGACACCTCGTTCTCCGATGACGATTGCTATTTCTGAGGATGGAGGGAAAACTTGGCCATACATAAAAAATCTCCAAGAAGGAGATGGAAGCTGTATGAGCAATAATTCTGTAGAAAAGAAAAATAGAGAATTATCTTATCCGTCTATAAAACAAGGAGCCAATGGGGATATTCATGTAACATATACATATTTCCGGCAAACGATTAAATATGTTCGTGTAACTGAAGATTGGATTAAAGCAAAATAGGGAAGAGGGGTTTGTAACATGAAACAATGTCAATTAACAATTCCGGCAGTAACGTATGCTGGCCCGGGAAGCATAGAAAAAATTGCGGAAGTAATGGAAAGAGAACAGGCAGCATCTATCTTGATTTTTACAGATAAAGGTGTTCGCAGTGCGGGGTTGACGAAACGGATTGAAGAAATTTGTTCGGCTGTCAAATTGACGGTTATTGATGATTTAGCATCCGAACCGTCATATCAGGATGTTGAACGTGTTATTGATGAAGTGAGTGTAGCTAATATCGACTTGATTATTGGTGTTGGCGGCGGCAGTGTCATGGATGCAGCGAAACTGGCCAGCATTGTTTTAGGTGCTGATTATGGTGTTCGTGATTTATTGAAAGACCCAACAATTGCAAAAAAATATATCAAGTCATTGATGATTCCAACAACATGCGGTACTGGTTCTGAAGCAACATGCAACTCCATCGTTGCAATTCCGGAAGAACAATCAAAGCAAGGAATTGTCAACAACTGCATGATTCCTGATTATGTTATCCTCGATGCAGAAATGATCCGGCATTTGCCCCCGAAAGTTTTAGCTGCGACTGGCGTCGATGCATTGGCTCATGTCGTAGAATGCTTTACTTCGAAGAAAGCAACGATTCTCAGCGATACGTATGCTGTCGAAGGGGCCAAAAAGATTTTCCACAACATCCGTGAAGCATATGCCAACAGTGACAACATGGCAGCTAAAACGGAAATGCTCATTGGCGCTTTCTACGGTGGTGTGGCCATTACCGGCTCTGGTACAACGGCTGTCCATGCACTTTCCTATCCGTTGGGCGGTAAATACCATATCGCTCATGGTGTTTCCAATGCTATTCTCTTTGCTCATGTTATGGAATTCAACAAAGATGCCTGCATGAATCGCTTGGCAGCTCTCTGTGATGCCGTCTATCCGGAAAAATATGCTGAAACGACAGATGCCAAAGCGGATTATATTATTTCGGAAATCAAAGATGTTGTAGCTAAAGTGAATATCCCGACCAAACTTGAAGAATTTGGGGTCAAAAAAGAAGATATTGATTTCTTGGTTAAAGCAGGAAGTCAGCAGACACGACTTTTAGTTAACAACTGTAAAGAACTTTCCTTGGATGACATCCGTTATCTTTACGAAAAATTATTTTAAATGATATAACAAAAAAAGAGTAATTTCCCGGCTCATTGCCAAGAAGGCGAACGGGAGATTGCTCTTTTTGTATGTGAACGTAGTTGATTTTACGAATCAACGCAAATGCAACGAAAATATTTGCGTTGCATTTGCGTTGCATTTTTGATACGATAAAATAGGAAATGAGGTGAGCAATAATGCAACGAGAAACTCGTGACTTGGAATTTAAAGAATTTGTAAGTAATACTTTTTTGAAGACTGTTAGTGCTTTTGCCAATTATGGTGATGGGCGGATTCTTTTTGGTGTGAATGATGATGGCGAGGCAGTTGGTTTATCTAATCTGCCGCAGACTTGTTTGGATATTGAAAACCGTATTAATGACAGTATTTCACCGCTGCCTGAATATCGTTTGGAAATTAATAAAGATGCTACTATTACGTTGTGGGTATATAAAGGACCTAATACACCTTATTTATACAAAAATAAAGCATATCGACGGAGCGATTCTGCAAGTATCGAAGTGGACAGACTAGAATTAAATAGGCTGATTTTGACAGGGATGAATCAAGATTTTGAAGATTTGCCTGCTCATTCGCAACAACTTACATTTCATGTTTTAGAAAAAAATATGGAGAAGCAAATTGGCATCTGTAAACTGAATCAGGATATTTTAAAGACCCTGGGTTTTTTCAATGCTCAAGGACAGTATAACTATGCAGCTGAATTATTGGCAGATAAAAACTCGTTTTCCGGTGTCGATATCATTCGTTTTGGTGGTTCTATCGATGAGATACGCGAACGAAAGAAAATTGAACAAGTTTCTATTTTGACACAGTATCATGAGGCATTGCATTCCTTTCGGATGCAGTATCAGTATGAAAAAATTGTTGGTGCAGAACGGCAGCTGGTTGAAGCGGTACCGGAAAAAGCAATGCGTGAGGCTTTAGCTAACAGTTTGGTACATCGGGTGTGGGACGTCCGTACGCCCATCCATATCGGCTTTTTTCCAGACTATATTGAAATTACTTCGCCAGGAGGCTTACCTGAAGGGTTGTCAATTGATGAATATTTGTATCATCGTATTTCAATTTTGCGTAATCCCAAAATAGCCAATATCTTTTATCGTTTGGGTTATATTGAAAGTTTTGGTACAGGCGTGCAGCGTATCATTGATGCATACGCAGGAAGCCAGGTAAAACCAGATTTTTTTATTACTGAAAATGCAGTACGAATTACATTGCCTGTACTGCAGGCTATTCCTAAACTAAAGCCAGATGAAACTGTCATCTTTCAAATTTTACTGCAAAATCGCCTTATGAGCCGCAAAGAAATTGAAGCACAGACTGCTTTTACGAAAACGAAAGTGATACGATTGTTAAATGACCTTGTTCGCAAGAAAATAATACAAAAGACGGGAACTGGCCGCAGTACTAAATATATGAGAAAATAATGGAATGTTTGCGATTTAGGAACACCATGAATTAAAAACACAGACGAAAAATAAAGCAAACCCGCGCACATCTCCATATAGAGAACTGTGCGCGGGTTTTATGTATTATACGTTTTTTGTATAAAACTATAATAATGTTGCGAAGTAGCCGGCCAAGAGGACGGAGGTAATCGTTACGGTAACGAAGCCGCCGACAATCATGGATGGGAACATGTTGGCCATCAGGTAGCTGCGTTCGATTTTGTCATCAGAAAGAGAATTGCAGGTCATTTCGGTGATGATAGCGTCGCACGGGAAACCGTAGAGAGCTGTCAGGCCGTTGGCAAATGCCATGTAGAAGGACATGCGCAAAATCTTTGCGATAATGAAAGACGTGATTGCCATGCCGATTACGCCGATAACAATCAATGTAATCATCGGGCCGATAATGGTGACGAGCATATCCGGTGTGCAGTCTTTGAGGCCGTCGAAAATAAACATCATCAAGGCGAACATGATAATCCAGTAGGAGCTGGAACGGCTCAAGGTGTTGGTTTCCAAGAAGCCGATATGCGTAGCGGCAACACCTAAAACAAGTGCCCAGATAGCACCGTTTACCGGTGTTACTTGGCCGAGGAGCGTAGCAAACCAAGCAACCAGGGCTAATTTGCCAAGCATGAATACGCCTGTGTTGTAGGCTGCCGGCATTTTAGGAAGCAATTTTTTGACATGGCTGTCGTCAGCAATGGCTGTCAAGCCGATGCCTGCCATTTCATCAATTTGTTCCGGTGTCAGTTTTACTTCGCCGGAGCGGTATTTTTTGAGGAGGCGTTTGCCTTCCATTTGCAGGCAGACAGCTGTCAGCGGATAACCGGCAAATCCTTGTACGCAGTACATGGTAATTGCGAAAACAGATGCTGTCATCAATCCGGCTTTGGCAGCAGCGACTTTCATAATCGTAGCAGCGACAATACCGCCGGTAAGAGGCGGCAGACCGGCAATGACTAATTCTCTGGGCATAAAGTACTGGCCGACGAAATAGCCGAGGCCGCACATGCCGGCAAGACCTGCCAGACAAACGACAACGGTACGCCATTGTTCGATAAGTTGTTTAATGCTGATAATGGTACCGATATGTGTAATAATTAAAAAGATACCGATGGTGCTGCCAAAAGGAATCAATCCAGCCATCGTGACGATTTCTTTTGGAAAACATGTCCAGTAGCCAATCAGCATGACGCATGCCGTAACAAAAACAGAGGGAATCCATGCTTTTGTTACGTTGGAAACCCATTCCCCGATTACATAGGCAATGGCACAGATAACAAAGGCGGAAACAAAGTTCATTAAAACCATAAGGAACCAACCTTCTTCCATAAAAAATAAAAAAAGTGATAGACAGACAGGAAAATAAATAAAGTATTTCTATATCTGCTAATGAAGAAATCATACCATTAAACAGGATTTAGAGTCAACCATTTTCAAACGGAAATATTAACAAAATCATGAAAAACTTACATATACATAAAAAAATTAAAATTATTTTTGAAAAAAGAGCAAAAAAATCCGCTTTATCTTTATAAAAGACAAAACGGACATATTATATATATAACTTAAATATAAACATTAAGGCATACTGATTCCTTCTTGATTGTTCATAGAAAATCCGCCTTTTTCTACATCATCAAAATCCAGATTTGGATCGTATTCTTTGACGGCTTTTAGCTTTTTGACTAGACCGTAAGGATGTTTTACGGATAATACGTCGCTTTTGCCGGAAAGTACCCAGAGAACTTTGTAGCCTTGCGGTTTACAATGGAGCCGTTCTTCACCTTTGCCGTCTGTGAAATAGACGAGCAGGTCAATGCGTTTGCCGTTGGCGTATTCAAACACAGGCGAATACGCTGTGCCGCCGCGGACATCGAGACGGCTTTTGACATCTTCCAGCGAGCGCACGGCATAGGTGCGGCGGATTTCATCGTCGCATTCGATGATGGTAATTTCGTGTTTATACTGACGGACGACGTGCAGTACTTCCTGCATGGCTTGTTTGAATTCGTCGTCGCTGATACTGCCGCTGATATCCAGGGCAATGTATAGCTTGGCTGTGTACGAGCGCAGTTCGCCTGGCAGGTCGAGACGCAGCGGCTGGCGCCGGTTGCGGCGCATCGTCGTTTTTTTCATGCGGTTGGCTACAGAGCCGACTAACTTTTTGAGATACCAATGCCAGGGCAAATCGCTGTCTGTTTCTTTCAGCGAGGCCAGCATGCTTTCCAGGTAGTTGGAAAGCTTTCCTTTGTGAGCCGCGTCAATGTATTTGGCTGTAAATTTCTGCAGGGACTGGACATCGCCAGTATCCGATTCATCCCAAATATCATGAGTTTTTCCCATTTGGTACGACGTGCTGACTGTTTCGTCTTTTGAACTTCCTTCATCAGGCTTATCTGTCTTGTCCGTACGCAAATCCAATGCTGTTTGGATTTTTTCTACATAATACTCGAAGGATTCAAAGGGAGCTAGGAGCAGGGAATAGTTCATATTGACCCATTCCAGTGTCGTGGAAAAGGGCGGCAGATGATCTAGATACGTGTTGACAACGACATCCATGGCCAGATTCATGGCAAGACGGCTGTAGCTGTTTTTTAGCTCTTTGGCGCGTACTAGATGCATGGATACGACATGGAGAATTTGGTGCTTGATAGAACTTTCCATCTGTTCTTTGGAAAGCGGCAGAAAAATAAGCGGATTGAAATAGAGGATATACTGTGTCTTTTTGAAATTGACGCCTGTCGCATCGGCTAAGTCAAAGCGGATTTCTTTACCCATTTGAAAGAGAAAGTAGCCAAAAAAGTTGTCTTTGTCTTCCATGAGGCTGAGGTTAAGCGTATCGACAAAGGCAAAGAAGTCCGTCCGGAACGCGGCAGGAATGATGGCTTTTTGCCGGCTGTTTTGTTTTTTGCGCAGTTCATCGGCAAGAATGGAAGCCTGCTGGTACAGCAGGCTGGCTTGTACCGTAAGATTCGTGTCCATAGCTATCACCCGATGTGCCGAAAGGCTTGGAAGTATGCATCGATAAAGTGGTCATTATCGAGGGCTTTGGCGTAGACATGGGGATTGTTGGCTTTCATATCTTTCATGATGCCGATACGCAAATCAACGGGGTACAGGGCAAGGAATGCCATGAAGCGGGTAATAGCGGCTTGTTCGTCCGCCGCCTCTTCTTTTTGAAATGCCATATCCAGCTGCTTTAAGATGTTTTTGGCTGCTAAATAAAGCCGTGTATGGCTTTCGGCATGGACGCGCTGCGTCAGGCTGTCTGCAAGCGGTGAAGCGGTAAATACGTCCGCATAGGTGATGAGCGGCTGCGCATCTGATGCCACAAAATTGACAAATTCTTCTGCAATCAGTTTGCCGACATTGCCGCGGATTACGTTGAAGAAAACCGTTTTGGAAACGGGATGCTGTTCATAGAGCTTATAAATAGCGGAAATACGTTCATAGCTTCGCGGCGTGGCGTTGATGTCATCTTCGTTGTGTTTATCCAGGTAATCCGGGAAGGTGGAAATAAATTCCATGACTTTGGGGGCAATACCGGCTTCGCTGGCCCAGTCCAGCCATTGCAGATAATCGGCTTCCATATACAGCCAGACAAAACGGTTTTCTTGGGCAGCGTCCATTTCGACGGCTTCGTAGTCATAGGAATCGGCAGGGTTCATGGCTGCCAAAATATGTACGTTTGGGGGCAGCACATAGCCATTGATTTCCCTGTTGAGGATGAGGTTCATGAGTTCCTGCTGCACGGCGTGTTCACAGCGGTTGATTTCGTCAATAAAAAGAAGAACAGTATGCCCTTTGGCGATTTCGGCGTCAATAGCGCGCAGTTTGTGATGTACGGCGTAGATAGTCGTTTTTTCTTCTGCCTGTTTGCCGGACGCATCTGTGCGGTAATAGGTTTCAATAGTCGGCAGGCCGCCGATTTCCCCTTCTTTGAGGAGGTTGCCGTCGATGCCGATAAGGCTCCAGTTATTTCTTTGAGCAATGTCTTTGGCAAGGGAGGTTTTGCCAATACCGGTTTCCCCGACGAGAAGCGGTACAGCTCCTGCTTTCAAAACGAGTTCTGCGCTGTGTAATGTATCAATAAAATTCATGATGAGGCTCCTTACTGAATCGTTAATTTTTCATCTACGGTAATTCGTTTGGCTTTCTTGCTGCCATAGGCATCGACAAGCAGTACCTTTTCCAGCGGCGATAAGGCATCCATCGGGCAGTTGATGAAGTTGCGGACATAGGTTTCATCTACATCATCCTGCGAGAGCACTTCTTTTAGGAGAGATGTTAATTCATCTTTGGGTACGGCGATGTCTTTTGGTACGTATTTTAGTACGAGAATATTGAGCTGAATGAAATGCATAAATTGTTCTTTGGTCACTGTTGTCACGAGACGGACGGCCTTTTCTGTTTGCTTTACAGCCAGGCAGACGGCATCATAGTCTGGGTTTGGGATATACCGCAAGGCTTCATAATTCGCGTTGACAGCGGCTTTTTGCACGGCCGGACTGGGGTTTTTGATGTATTGTACGGCATCGTAATTTTTTTGTACGGCTTGGAGCTGCAGCGCTTCTGACGGCTGGTCTATGTATTTAATCGCCCAGCCGGACTGCTGCAGTGCTGCCTGTATCAAAACGTCTGAAGGATGCTTGATATAGGCAAGATTGTTCCAGCCGTGCTGTACGGCCTGCAGCAGCAGCGTTTCCGGCGGATTTTCCAAATACTGAATGGCTCGCGGCGTATTGGCGACAGCTGCTTCCTGTACGGCTTGGGACGGATGCGGGATGTACTGCAGTGCCAGTCCGTTTGTCTGCACTGCCAGCAGCTTCATTTCTTCCGTAGGATTCTCTATGCGTTCGATGACATAGGGGTTATTTTGTATCATGTTGAGGTATTTGGCTGTATCCATGCTTGATTCCTTCTTTCGTTATATAAATGTATCATACTACAAAAAAAAAGAGACCTGCAACTTTTTTATATGGATTGCTGCAAGTCCCTATAGAGATATATTAGCCTTTGGGTAAGCTGCTTAGACGATACAAATTGATAAAGGTGTCTTTGATGCGGGTAAATTGGAACGTGTCTACTTTGACTTCATACGGTTTTCCCTTGGCTGTGTAGACATTGGTCAGCTTAGTCGATACGGTATACGTTCCTTTTACCTTGTCTGCATGGAAATCGGCAGCGTATTCATTGATTTGATGAATTGTTTTGTTGCGCTGAATAGCCATGGCGTCTAACGTGCTGCCGTATTTTTCGACATACAGCGTGCAGGAAATTGTTTCAAGGCTGCTGGGAAAATCCATAGTCTGCAGCCCTTGGAGAGAATCCATATCGACATAGACGATGCCGTCAGGCTGTGTGCTGAGGACACGATAGCGAAATGGATTGTTAAGTAAGGTGTCCGAATCCATGGCAAATGCCGAAACAGATGCCAGTAAAGAGAAACAAAGCATTGCCAACAGAGATATCATATGTTTCATGAGTAAAAACTCCTTTCTATGACCGTGTGTTTAAATATAATGTATGTATATTATATCATAGAAATGCAAGAGAAAAATGGCAGCAGGCGCATTGTATATAAATTGTATAAAAACTGTATACAAATTGCTATATAGCAATAACACATTCTCAAATTGAATTATAAAAATGTATTATATATAGCTAGTTAGAATATATAAGAAAAGCGGTATCAAAAATAACCATGTGGGAACGTATTAGTCCCGATTAAGGCGCCCTTTGCGAGGGGCAAGCCTTGCAGAATTGATGGAAATATCATAGAATGTTTTTATGGAAAACGTAAATCCGAAAGACTGTTGAATAAAGTTCTTGATGACCATCGTGTGTATTGGGGAAAGGATTGGTTCATATGTTAGATTTTCGTATCCATACATTTTTATGCGTTTGCCGACACATGAACTATACAAGAGCTGCGGCAGAACTGAATATTACGCAGCCGGCAGTATCACAGCATATTCGGTATTTGGAAAACGAATTCCAGACGAAATTGTTTACGTATGCCGGAAAACGTCTGGAACTGACCCAGGCGGGACAAATTTTGCTGAATGCGGCAACTACGATCAATCATGACAACGTAATGCTTAAACAGCGAATGCATGATTTACAGCAAAGTAATACGTCACTTATTTTTGGTGCGACCCATACGATTGGCGAGTTTGAGATTATCGACAAGCTGGCAGAGTATTTGCATGCCAATCCAACCGTTAATATCCGGATGAAAATTGCGGATACAGACGAACTACTGAAAGCGGTTGATCAGGGCAGTATTGATTTTGCCGTAGTAGAAGGGTTCTTTGAACAAGGATTGTATGAAACAATGCTTTTTTCCAACGAACCTCTGATTGCTGTGTGCGGCGCCGCTTATGACGCACCGCCGGTCATGTCACTGACGGAACTGCGCCAGCAGCGTATTATTGTGCGGGAAAAAAGTGCAGGTGCCAGAGAGTTGCTGGAACGCAGCTTGGCAGAGCATGGTCTTTCTGTCAAAGATTTTTCCTATCGGCACGAAGTAGGCAGTCCGCAGGCTGTCAAGGGATTGGCCTGCCGAAACTGCGGCATTGCTTTTTTGTATGAAAAATCAGTGCGGAATGAAGTAGCCGCAGGTATTTTGCGGGAAATTTCTATTCGTGATTTTTCGGTGACGCATGCGTTTACTTTTTTGTGGCGCAAAGGCAGCATTTATAGCGCTTTGTTTAAACAGGTCTATGAAAAGTTAAAGGGCTGATAACCAAGGTGCTGTACTGAGAAATTTATATATTTTCTGAAAGGGTGAAACATCATGTTATATTCAACAGAAGTTAAGAATATGTGTCCTGTTGCTAAGGGTGCATATCATGGACCGGCACCGATTCCGGAAGAAGGCAACTGGGTACAGGTCAAAGAAATTAAAGATGTCAGCGGTTTGACGCATGGTATTGGCTGGTGCGCTCCGCAGCAGGGTGCCTGCAAACTGACATTGAATGTCAAAGACGGCATCATTGAAGAAGCATTGGTAGAAACGATTGGCTGCTCCGGCATGACCCATTCCGCTGCTATGGCTTCTGAAATTTTACCGGGCAAAACACTTCTTGAAGCCCTCAACACGGACTTGGTTTGCGATGCTATCAACGTAGCTATGCGCCAGTTATTCCTCCAAATCGTATACGGCCGTACACAGACAGCTTTCTCTGAAGGCGGTTTGCCGATTGGTGCCAGCTTAGATGACCTTGGCAAAGGTCTCCGCAGCCAGACAGGTACGATGTTTGGTACGAAAGCGAAAGGCACTCGCTACCTGGAAATGACAGAAGGCTATGTTACACGCATGGCGTTGGATGAAGAAAAACAGGTTATTGGCTATGAATTCATTCACCTTGGCAAAATGATGGAAGCAATCAAAAAAGGCGTAGAACCGGCAAAAGCAATGGAAGACGCTAAAGGTCATTACGGCCGTTTTGATGAAGCAGATTCATATATCGACCCAAGACAGCAATAGGAGGAAAAAACCATGGAATTATTTGAAAGCTACGACAGAAGAATAGATAAAATCCTCGGCGTACTGAAAGAATACGGCATTGGCAGTGTAGAAGAATGCCGTGACATTTGCGCCGCAGCCGGCCTGGATCCGTATAAAATTGTAAAAGACGTACAGCCTATCGCTTTTGAAAACGCAGGCTGGGCATATACTGTAGGGGCAGCTATCGCTATTAAGAAAAACGCGCGTACAGCCGTAGAAGCTGCGAAAGCTATTGGTGAAGGACTGCAGGCATTCTGCATTCCCGGCTCTGTTGCAGAAGACCGCAAAGTAGGCCGCGGCCACGGCAACTTGGCTGCTATGCTGCTTCAAGATGAAACGAGCTGTTTCTGCTTCTTGGCAGGCCACGAATCGTTTGCTGCTGCAGAAGGCGCTATCGGCATCGTCCGCAACGCCAACAAAGCACGTAAAGTACCTCTTCGCGTTATCCTTAACGGTCTTGGCAAAGATGCGGCACAGATTATTTCCCGTATTAACGGCTTTACATATGTACAGACGCAGTTTGATTATAAAACTGGCGAACTTCATATCGTTCGTGAAATTCCGTATTCCAAGACGGAACGGGCAGCTGTCCGCTGCTTCGGCGCTGATGATGTTCGTGAAGGCGTAGCTATTATGCATCACGAAGGCGTAGATGTTTCTATTACAGGCAACTCTACCAACCCGACACGTTTCCAGCATCCCGTTGCAGGCACATACAAAAAAGAATGCGTAGAAATGGGCAAGAAGTACTTCTCCGTAGCATCCGGCGGCGGCACAGGCCGTACACTTCATCCGGACAACATGGCAGCAGGCCCTGCTTCATACGGCATGACCGATACAATGGGCCGTATGCATTCTGACGCACAGTTTGCAGGTTCTTCTTCCGTACCGGCACACGTAGAAATGATGGGCTTCCTCGGCATGGGCAACAACCCGATGGTTGGCGCATCCGTAGCCGTTGCTGTAGCTGTAGAAGGCGCAGCAAAAGCAGGCAAATTCTAACAAATAAAAAACATTCGCAATATGCAAAACGCAGTTTCCAAATTCGGAAACTGCGTTTTTTGACGTGCCTAAAGGGACGTGATATAATATTTTTGAAAAATAGACAACAGTCTGCGGGCTATCCAAGAAGAATGATAAGCACTCTTTTGCGGATAGCTCGTTTCATGTAAGCATGTATAGTAACAGGTGTTAATAGGTGTTGTGAAGTGTAATACTTTAATCTAACAGCGGGGAAGGAGTATTTGATGCGTGGTAGCAAAAAAATAGCCATCATGGCAGGACTGATGATGATGGCGTCAGTATCAGTTGTTGGGGCAACGTTTCATCCCGGTGACCGGGGAAACCAAATTACGGAAATTCAGCAAGCCTTAGTACAAAATGGCAGTGATATATTAGTAGATGGTGATTATGGCACGGGCACGCAGGAAGCTGTCAAAGCATTTCAGATGAGCCACGGCTTGGAAGCGGACGGCATTGTCGGTGAACAGACGTATGAAGCACTGATGGGAACGGCTATGCCGGAAAATATGAGCAGCCATTTCGAAGAAAAACATGCGATTACAGAACGCATGGTCAGCAATATGGTATTTCCTATCGTAACAGCCAATAATGAAATTCGAGTTATTCAGCAGGCCTTGGCTAATCAAGGATACAACGTCGATGTCGATGGTGTTTTTGGCGTAGGTACAGAACAGGCTATCCGCAAATTCCAGGAACAGCACGGTTTGGAAATCGATGGTGTTGTCGGCCGCGCTACGTTTTATGAATTGACGGGACAAGTACTGCCGACGGGACCAGTACGCCGTTTTGGCAACGGTGGTTATGGCAGCCGTACCGGTACAGCCAATTCTGCATTGGCACAGCAGCTGCTGGGGATTGCCAATCAGTATAAAGGGGTTCCTTATGTATTTGGCGGCACGACGCCGTCCGGGTTTGACTGCTCCGGCTTTACGCGCTACGTCTATTCTGCTGTAGGCATTGACCTGCCGCGCATGGCCGATGAACAATACGACGTCGGCTCTGACGTATCCATGTCCAACTTGCAGCCCGGCGATTTGGTCTTTTTCTCGACATATATGCCCGGCGTATCCCATGTCGGGATTTACATTGGCAACGACCAGTTTATCAATGCTTCCAATGACGGCGTCAGTGTCGCTGACCTTAACAGCCGTTATTGGTCTTCTCATTATGTCGGAGCAAAACGGGTTATTTAGTTGTTATAAAAATATTGTCTGCAGTTAGTCAGTATATAGCTGTTGGGGCATTATAAAAGATAAGGAAGAACAGGAAGTTGTGCATAAAAAATAGTCTTTGTGCGCAGCCTCCTGTTTTTTGGTATACCCGGAAATAATATATATATTTGTATCTAATATTGTCAAGTCCAATATAACCACCCTTTTATAATGCGTGCGTACTTGGTATACTTACGTAGAAGAAGCAAATTACTCATGCAGAGAGGAGGTGAAAACCATGTATCCTGTCCAACTCGTGAAAACGTATCATATAACAATGAAAAATCATCACAGATGCGTGACGATATACCAATATACGGGGGGGGGTATCCTCGCATGCATCTACATAATACGTTTATACAGATAAACAAACAGATGCAGGGCTTCGTGCGTCTTGTTTTATATAGATATGATATAGGACAGTGTAGGCATATACTGTCCTTTTTGGCATGCTTGCATACATGGCGGCAGACGTATAGAGCGGCAGGAACATGAGATACCCGTATGAAATGTGCTGTTTGTGGGAAAGAGTTTACACCTACCCGCATTACTCAGCGATACTGCAGCTATACCTGCAGAAGGTATGCCAATCATCATGGCATTAATGATAATCGGGTAGAAGGACCGGCATATGCGCCGACGATACGAGAATTTACCTGCCTGCAGTGCGGCAAGCAAGTACGCGTCACCAATCCCAGAGACTGCCGTACCAAATTTTGTTCCCAGCATTGCGAAAAACTATATTGGAAACACCCGGAACACATAAGTTCTGTAGTAGTACATCGCAAGTTCACATGCCGGGAATGCGGCAAAGTTGTTGTCATTACGACCCCCAACGACCGGCGTCGGTCGTTTTGCTGTGACACGTGTCGAATACGCTGGTTTAACAAAAACAAGAATATTTCGTATAGGTGAAAGCAATAGGTTATTAAGTATGTAGAAAAAAGAGGAGGATGCCGATATGAACAAGATATACAAGGTCATTTTCAATAAAGCAAAAGGATGCTATCAGGTAGCATCGGAATTTGCCCATCAACAAGGTCGCAGCGGCAGCACTAAAACAGCAGTTGGCCGTATGGCAGCAGTATTGGCTGTTACCGCATTATTAGGCAGTGTCAGCGTACAGGCACAAGTAACAGATGAACAGTTTGCAAATTTGAAAAATCAAGTAAATGCTTTGCAGAGTGCACAACAAGGCAATGTCAAATATTTTTATGATACAGCTAAAGACCAATACACGAATAAAGCGCAAGTTGGAATTATGGAAGCACAAAAATATACATTTGTTAATGACAAGGGCCAGTTCCAAGCTGATTTCACACTGCAGGACCTCCAAGAAGCAACGCGAGCTGGGTTGAAGGCCGGTATGGTTCGTCTCGATAAGGGGCAGATTCATAGTGTAACTACAGCAGAAGATAATAAGAATGAAGTAGTCCTAGGCAATGATGCGAGTGCTAAAGGTTGGGGTTCGATTTCTATCGGGCAGAACAGCCACGCAGAACAAAACAGTGTTGTTTTAGGAAGCAATGCCCAAGTAAAAAACAATGGGACCGTAGCGATTGGTGCTAGTGCGCAGGGCGGCAATAGCGCAAATCAAGCGGTAGCTGTCGGATATAATTCGTATGTAGGTAGAGTTGGCGGCGTAGCCCTAGGTGCGAACAGCTATAGCAATGTTGCTAATGAAGTATCTGTCGGTCATAAAAAAGGGGATGTCATTAACGGAACCAAGCAAACAGACGACCTTTTCCGTAAGATTACCAACGTGGCCGATGGTCAAGATGATAATGATGCTGTCAATGTAAGCCAGCTGACGGACGTAAAAACTATAGCCAATAAAGGATGGAATTTATCTACTGGGAATGTGGCTACCGATGCAACTCAGATTAAACCTGGTGACATGGTTGATTTCTCTGGAGATAAAAATATTTCTATCAGCCATGATAATGCGAATGTAAAAGTCACACTGAATCAGAATATTGATGTCAATTATGTACAAACCAATGCTCTTAATTCCAAATACAATCTTTCTGTAGGACCTGTGGGTTCTGATGGAAAGACTGGATTTTTTGTCAATTCCAATGGCGCTTTCTCCGGAGCAAAAGGCAATTTTGTTGTCGACAAAGATGGCGGCGTAACAGCTGTTAGTGGTGATATTGGAAATGTTACATTAAACAATGGTGTTGTCTACAAGAATAGTGCTCTCCGTGATGGCGAACTATATGTAGGGGATGCAGATAGTAACTACAGTCAGATCACTTCTAAGAATGCTAAACTGGGCAAAGTAATGATTGATAATAATGGTCAAATCAGCGGTGTAGCAGCAGGTACAGTTACAGCAGATTCTACTGATGCGGTCAATGGCAGTCAGCTTTATGCGGTACAGCGCGAAGCTGGAAAGCATACCGCTGTGGCAAACGGCAGCAATATCAATGTAGAAGAAATTAATAACGATGGACAGAAGACGTACAAGGTTGGCCTGAATAAAGATATTCTTCTTGGTGATGTTACTGGCAAGAATGTCAGCATCAGCGGTACGAATGGTACTATCGAAACTACTGGTTTCATTGCTACTAAAGATAGAGTTCTTGCCGATAAAGGTGCTAAACTAGCTGATTTGGATATCACAGGTGATGCAATTTCTAATGGTCCGTCTAAAGTAGTATTGAATGAAGGTTATGCAGGAATTGCTTACGGGGATACATCCATTGCCCTCATGCCAGATACGGTTATTCTCAACGGTAAAGTTTCTGTTGATAAAACAGGTGTTATCAGCGGAGTAGCAGCAGGTCGTATTGCAGCTGATTCCACAGATGCAGTCAATGGCAGTCAGCTCCACAAAGTACAGCAAGAAGCTGGAAAACATACCAAGATTGTCAACGGCAGCAATATCAATGTAGAGGAAATCGATAATGACGGACAGAAGACGTACAAGGTTGGCCTGAATAAAGATATTCTTCTTGGCGATGTTACTGGCAAGAATGTCAGCATCAGCGGTACGAATGGTACTATCGAAACTACTGGTTTCATTGCTACTAAAGATAGAGTTCTTGCCGATAAAGGTGCGAAGTTAGCCGATGTAGATATTAATGGAGATACTATTTCCAATAGCAAATCTTCTGTGAAGTTGGGTAAAGATGGCACGGTTACTGTCAATGATAAAGTAACCATTGATGGAAATGGAAAAGTTAGCGGTGTAGCTAAGGGAGAAATTTCTAATACATCTACCGATGCGGTTAATGGCAGTCAACTTCAAGAAACTAATGATCGTGTATCTAAGGTAGAAAATGATGTGAAAAATATTAAGGGCGATATTACCAATATTAAGGGCGATATTAAAAATATCAAAGGTGATATTACTACAATTCAGGATAATGTCACAGATTTGGATAATCGTGTGACGGAAGTCGAAAAGACCGCAGGCAAACACAGCAGTGTTTCTACAAATGATAGTAATTTGAACATTACTGAAGGAACGAATGCTGCTGGTGGTAAAGATTACAAAGTCAGCCTGAATAAAGACTTGCAACTGAACAGTGTTACTACTGGTGATACAAAGATGGATACCAAGGGCGTCACAGTCGGCGACAAGGTATCTCTTACGAAAGATGGCTTAATGGTAGGAGATACGAAGATTACTAACGATGGCCTTTCCATTGGCGATAAGACCTATGTCAGCAAAGATGGTCTCAATGCCAATAACCAGACGATTACGAACGTAGCAGACGGCAAAGTGGAAAAAGGATCTACGGATGCAGTCAACGGCGGCCAGCTCTATGAAACGAATCAGGCGATTGCCAACAACGCAACTAATATTTCGTCTCTCAGCCATTCGCTCAGCAACCTCGACAACCGCGTCAACAAAGTAGGTGCGGGAGCAGCGGCTTTGGCAGCACTCCATCCGCTTGATTTCGACCCGGATGCGAAGTGGGATTTTGCGGCAGGCTACGGCAACTACCGCGGTACGAATGCAGCTGCTGTTGGGGCATACTATCGTCCCAATGAAGACACGATGCTCTCCGTTGGCGGTACCTTTGGCAACGGCGAAAACATGGTCAATGCCGGTGTAAGCTTCAAACTTGGTGCAGGCAGCAGTCATGTTTCGACATCCCGCGTGGCCATGGCAAAGGAAATCAAAGAACTGCGCAGTGAAGTGGAAGCTATGAAATCAGCCGTGCTTGATGCTAATGCAGGCAAGAAGGTAGATACGTCCAAACTGCAGCTTTTCCCGGATGTACCGCAGAACCACTGGGCTTACGAATACGTGGCACAGCTTGCTGGCAACGGCATGATTGAAGGCTATCCGGACGGCAATTTTGCCGGAGATCGGCCGATGACACGGTATGAATTTGCGGCTGTCTTGTATCGTGCCATGACAAAAGGGGCTGTTTTGTCTGACAAGATTCTCAGCGAATTCTCGCATGAATTGGAATACTTCACTGTCGATACGGTAGCCAAAGACAAA
>SAMEA104315436__coassemble_688_pt1 | contig 115388 bp, 108 predicted proteins | sample SAMEA104315436__metabat2_low_PE_041 | metagenome-assembled genome bin SAMEA104315436 (sample SAMEA104315436) | gut metagenome | biome: Monkey gut; feature: monkey-associated habitat; material: faeces | place: China | collected 2013 | reverse complement strand
AAAGCGCATGTAGCACCTACAGCCATAGTTGCAACTAATGCTGCTAATACTTTTGTTTTCATTGTGAAATTACCCCTTTTCAAAAAATAAAAAACAACTCTAATGTCTTGCTTCGTTACAGTCGAGCGCATAAAGGGATTTCACAAGGGTTCATTGGCGAGTTGTCCTAGTTTCCTCTCTTTTACTGCCTCGTGTCCTCTGCTTTACTTGCTCTGTCAACGGTTTCTGCCTACGAGGGTACGCCAAGGGCATACGACCGTACCAAAACCTTACGTATATTATACAAGAGCCTGCAGGTCCTTCCCAATGCTTAAAAATATGGCAAGCTATACATTATTGGTATTGGCACTGCTTATACTCAGTATATTACAATAATAATTACAAGATGTAATCTAAACTTTACCAATTTCCATATATATACTATAAATGTACAAAATGATTGTTTTTATTTTATGCCTAACGATAACGTATCCAATCAGGTGATCCATGTGAAGCTGCGTGCAGAAGAACGAAAAGAAAAACGCATACAAGAACGCAAGCAGGAAATTCTGCGCGTCGCCATGGCATTGTATGAAACCATGAAGTTGTCGGACATTACGATGAAAGACATTAGCCAGCAGATTTCTTTCAGCCGCGCCTCGATTTACAACTATTTTCCCACAAAGGAATCTATCTTCCTCGCCTTTTTGACAGAGGAAGTCCGGGCTTGGGACAAAGAACTGCGCGATGTGGAAGAATCGGACATGATTTTGTCACGTCATGATTTTTGCCGTGCCCTAGCCGATTCGCTGCAGCATCGGCAGACTATGCTGCGTTTGCTGTCTTTTGATTGGGGCGGGCTGAAAACAGAGAGCGAAGAAGCCGATTTAGTCCGTTTTTACAGTCATTGGGACATGGCGCTGGACAGCCTGCGCCAATGTATGAAACGGTTTTTGCCTGCTGTCAGCAAGAAAAAACAAGACGAGTTTATGGCTTGCCTGACGGCGTACATGTATGGCCTGTACCCGCTGTCTATCATTTCGGAGAAAGAAAAAAACGCTATGGATGCGGCTCATTTTCTCTATCAGCCGCTTTCGTTGTTTGATGCCGCATATATGGGTATTGATAAATTTTTGCCAAAGTAGGTGAACAGAATGGAATTACGCATGCTGAGGTATTTCTTGGCAGTCGCAGAAGAAGGAAATATGACCAAAGCTGCGCAGCATTTGCACTTGACGCAGCCTACGCTGTCGCGGCAGATTATGCAGCTGGAAGAAGAATTGGGCGTGCCCCTGTTAGACCGCAAAGAAAATCTGGCACTCACGGAAAACGGCGTGCTGATGAAAAAACGTGCCGAAGAGATTCTCGCGCTCGTCGATAAAACAAAAGATGAATTTACGACGGTTTTGGAACGGCTGTCCGGAACAATTCACATTGGCTGCGGTGAATTTGCCGCCGCTGCCAAGCTGGCACATATACTGGCTGCTTTCCAAGCGCAGCACAAAAACGTGTATTTTGAAATCCATACGGGAGATGCGGACACGCTGCTGCAAAAGCTCAAAAAAGAAGAGCTGGATATCATCATTACGCTGCATACGGCAGACGACGAACATGCCATCCATGTATTTCCCCTTCCTTGGCAGGAACAACTGGGCATTTTTACGGATGACGAAACATTGACGCAGCATGCCAGCATTTCCACTGCCGATATTGCCGAACGGCCCCTTCTCGGTCCGTCTTCGCGTCTGGAAATGAGCTTGATACTGGACTGGCTGCAGCAAGAACGCAGCAGCCTGCATTTCATCGGTGAAGGCAATACATTATATAATAAGATATTATTAGGCTCTGCCACGCACGGTCTGATTTTCTCCTATCAGCCCCAAGACCAGACAGGCCATCCCATGCACTGGAAACCGCTTTCACCACCTTGCCGCATTCCGCTCTGCATGAGCTGGAAAAAAGACGCCGGCCAGTCCGACGCCGTCAAATCCTGCATCGCTTATATTAAAGAAGCCGTTAGTGAGTAGTGGCTAGTGGTAAAACTACAAACTACAAACTACAAACTACAAACTACAAACTACATAAAAACAAGGCGTATCACATCATGCGATACGCCTTGTTTTTATGCTCTCTTACCATGCAGTACTTGCAGGCATTGCTGCAGTGCCGCTATGTCCAGCTGTCCCGGAGCCGATGCTTTCTTGGCTGCGCCAAAGGTCATGGCAGAGCCAAACACTTCGCCGCTGATACGGCTGATGACGCCCAGCTGTCCCATGGACATCGTAATGAGCGGTTCATCGGGATACTGCGTTTTGACATAATTCGTCGCCTGCAGCAGCGTCAGGACATCGGCAGCACACTGAGGCATGCAGGCGAGCTTGGCTACATCGGCACCCTGCTCTTTCATCCCCAGCAGCCGCTGCACGAGTTCTTCATAGGGCGGCGTTTTTTGGAAATCATGACTGCTCATGACAACCGTCACGCCTTTTTCTTTGGCCAGTTGTATAACAGGCTCTGTATATTTCCGGCTGCGGAAATATTCGATATCAATCGCATCAATCCACCCGGACTGCACAGCCTGCGTCAAAAGCGCCGCATAGTCCCAGTCAAAAAGTTGGGCTTCACCGCCTTCTTGCTTCGTGCGAAAGGTAAACAGCAGCGGGCTCTGCGGAAGTACCTGCCGTATAGCCCGCAAGGCAAGCATCATGATGCCTTCCTCGGTCACGCCGCCAAGAAAATCGGCGCGAAATTCTACGACATCATAGGGTTTATCCTGTAAATACAGGCATTCTTTCTGCAGCACGTCCAGCGTTTGTCCGACCAAAGGAACACAGATTTTGGGCATCTGATTATCCAGCGGAACGTTTCCTATATATACCATTAATATGTCTCCTCATAGTTTTATACATTTTAACTCGTTTGATGAAAATAAATCGTAATACGGCAAGCTATATATGCAAAACGGTACAGCAAAAGGACTGTGACAAAATGGGCTAAAATTTTCTCATTTTGTTACAGCCCCTCTTTTTTATTTTACCATGTTTCTATCATATGGATAAGCTTGCTGACAACGTCTGCGCTCGCTGTATCATTGGCAATCGTATAGTCAGCCGCCTTGCGGTACAGGGCAATTCGTTCTGCATATAAATCATATATTTTTTGTCTTCCTGCTGCCAGCAGCGGCCGGCTGTCTGCATCGACATCGGCAATAATCGCTTCGGGCTTGCGGTCAATAAAAATAATCGTGCCTGTTTTCCGCAGTGTTTTTATATTGCTCTGCCGTTTGACGACACCACCGCCGCAGGCTATCACAATACCTGTCTTTTCTGCCAGTACTTTGACTGCTCGTGATTCGGCATCACGGAAATAGTCTTCGCTGACAGCAAACATGTCTTTGATTGTTTTTCCTTCCAGTTCGACGACTACGTCATCGGCATCATAAAAAGGACGCTGCAGCTGCTGGGCTACGGCTTTGCCAAACGTCGTTTTGCCGCTGCCGGGCATGCCGATAAGGACTATGTTTTTTTCTTTATTCATATTGCTTTTCCATTTCTTTGGCGATTTGTTCCATAACCGCATTTTCTATCGGTTTTCCCAGCCAAATTTCTTCTGAACCAATCGCCTGGGCAACGAGCATGTACATGCCGTTCAGCGTCTTGGCGCCCTGTTTTTGCGCGTATTGGAGAATACGCGTAGTCTTGGGATTGTAAATCAAATCGACAACAGCCGGATACATAGCTGCAACGGTTTCAGGAACAGGCGATGCGTCTATGTTCGGATACATGCCGACAGGCGTGCAGTTGACCAGCACATCGCCGTCTTTTTTATCCGCCAGTTCTTCATAGGAAACCATGCAGCCCTTCAATTTTTTTGCAAAGGCTGCAAATTCCGTTTTTTCCTGGGGATTGCGAGAGGCAATCGTAATCGTCCCGGCTCCTTTATCGTATAAACATTTGACGATGGCGCGGGCTGCGCCGCCTGTACCCAAAACGACGCATTCTTTATCTTGGACGGCAATCCCCGCATGGTCGAGAGACCGGCCAAAGCCGCTATAATCTGTATTATAGCCAAAGTCGCCTTCGCTGGTCATATAAATGGTATTCACGGCACCGATGACCTGCGCTTCGTGCGCAATATCTGCCAAAAGGGGCATAACGTCTACTTTATAGGGAATCGTTACATTGAGTCCTGTATAGCCTTCCCGTTTTAGACGAATGAGTTCATTCGGTACATCACGGCGGTTCATTTCAATCAGATCATAGGAACCTTGTATGCCCAAAAGCTGAAACAGCTTGGTATGTATTGCCGGGGATTGGCTGTGTCCCAGTTTTTCACCGATTAATCCTAATTTCATTCTGCACCATCCCTTCTGTGTCAGCCGGGTAATTTCCTAATATTTTAAAGTATTTGCAAGTTCGTTTCAAAGCACGCAGCGTACGCACTACGCCCGGATCTTGGAGGCTCCCCATGACATCAATATGGAAAAAATATTCAAAGGGATGTCCCTCGATGGGACGGGATTCCAAATGGGTCATATTCATATCATTATAAAAGAAATGGCCCAACACATGATACAAGGCGCCGGGTGCATGATGCACAGTCAGTACGAGTGTAATCTTATCTGCCTGTTCTTGTTCTTCAGCCTGCGGCGCAATGACAAAAAAGCGGGTAAAATTCGTATGATTGTCATTAATATTGCGTTCCAGCATCGTAAGGCCGTACATTTCTGCTGCCGTACTGTTGGCCACAGCGGCAATATCATGACGCTGTTCGTTCTGCACCAGCTGCGCGCTCTGCGACGTACTGAAATAGGGCTGCAGCTTCCAATCCGGATGGGTATTGAAATACTTACGGCACTGCGCCAGTCCCTGGGGATGAGAATATACTGTATGAATATCTTCCAGCCGAGTGCCCGGTATGGTCAGCAAATGATGCTCAACTTTGACGTATTTTTCGCCGACAATATGGCAATTAAGCCGGTGTATTAAATCATATACTTCCGTAATGCCGCCTGTAGTAGAGTTTTCAATGGGCAGTACGCCGTAGCGGACGGTGCCGTCGGCTACAGCCTGCACCAAATCGGCAAACTGGCCATAATAGGACGGCTGTATGGATTTTCCTGCAAAATGTTCTTTCATCGCCCGATAACTGTATGAGCCGGGCGTGCCAAAACATCCTACAGGCATGCTGTACTCCTCTTCTGCCATTGTGTCACATCCTTTGCGCGCCCAAATACAAATCCAGCAGTGTCCAAGCCGCTGCCGCTTCGACAACCGGAACGGCCCGCTGCACAATACATGGGTCATGTCTGCCCGTAATTTCCAGCGTGCAGTTTTGCTTCGTATCCGTATCAATCGTTTGCTGAGGCTGGCTGATGGACGGTGTCGGTTTGACCGCCAGCTGGAATACGACCGGCATGCCGTTGGTAATGCCGCCGTTGATGCCGCCGTTATGATTTGTCCGTGTCTTGACAGTCTGCTGGTCGTAATAAAAATCATCATTGGCCTGAGATGCCCGCATCGCCGCCAAGTCAAAGCCATCGCCAAAGGCAATGCCTTTGACAGCCGGGATGGAAAACATCATCTGACTGAGCTTGCTTTCGACAGAATCAAAGAAAGGATCTCCAATACCTGCCGGCAACCCCTGAATGATGCATTCAATACGGCCGCCAATGGAATCCTGTTCTTGTTTTGCCGCCAGAATTTCTGCTTCCATGGCAGCGGCTTTATCCGTATCGAGTACAGGCAGCGTGTGTGTTTTTAATCTTTGCAGCAATGCCGCGTCTTCTCCCAGCGGAGAAAATTTTCTGTCGCATACACTGCCAATTTGTAAAATATGCGCGCCAATCACTACGCCGTGCCGAGCCAAAATCTGAGAGGCAACCGCTCCGGCAAAGACCAGCGGTGCTGTCAGGCGGCCGGAAAAATGACCGCCGCCGCGGTAATCATTATAGCCGCCGTAACGGATTTTGCCGCTGTAGTCGGCATGACCGGGCCGCATCACATGACGCAGCTGGTCATAATCTTTGGAATGATGGTCGCCGTTGACAATGCGCATGCAAAGGGGCGTTCCCGTCGTGTGGCCGTTAAAATAACCGCTGTCTATGGTAAAAGCATCTTTTTCAGAGCGCGCCGTCGAGAGGGCATTTTTCCCTGGCGCGCGCCGTGCCATTTCGGTGCGGACTGCATCCCAATCGATGACTTCTCCTGCCGGCAGCCCGTCTAATACTGCGCCGATAGCCGTGCCGTGGGATTCTCCAAAAATAGTAACTGTTATCTTGTTGCCAAATGTATTCATGTCTTACCCTTTCTGTTCGTATTGACCGCCTAAGGAAGCAAAGTCTTCCCAAAATGCCGGATAGGATTTGCGAACGCATGCTGCGCCTGTAATGGTCAGCGGCTGCTGACAGCGCTGCGAAGCCACAGCCAGTGCCATGGCGACGCGATGGTCGTTCCAGCCATCGACGATGCCGCCGGTAAAGCCGGATACACCGTGTATGACAAGGCCTTCCGGTTCTTCTTCAATGCGCGCGCCGATTTTGTTCAGCTCGACAGCCATAGCATGCAGGCGGTCGCATTCTTTCAGCCGGACTCTCGCCGCGTGGGTAATATGGGTTACGCCGCTGCTGCAGGACGCCACGACAGTCAGAACGGGCACCAAATCGGGGCAGTCTTCTACATCAATAGTCCTGCCGGCCGTTTCACTGGGTACAGCCTGCGCGCCTGCGTCCGTATACGAAACGGCACCGCCCATATCCTGCAAAATGGAAACAATGGCTTCATCCCCCTGCGAGGAATGCTGCCGCAGTCCCGTACACGTAAGGGGCTTGCCAAGCAGTCCCGCAGACAGCCAAAACGCCGCCTGTGAATAATCGCCTTCGACTGTATAGGCACCTGGCCGGTACGATTGGTTTCCCGGAATATGGAACGTGTTTTTACCATCCCACTGTACCTGCACGCCGTGGCGTGCCATGCAGTCCAAGGTCATCGTAACATAGCTGAGGGATTCCAGCGTCGTCGTGCTTTCCAATACGGAATTGCCGTCCAGCAGCGGCAGCGCAAGCAACAGACCCGTAAAAAACTGGGAGCTGACATTGCCTGCCAAGGCATAGCGGCCCGGCTGCATTTTTCCCTGTACTGTCAGCGGCAGGCCGCCGTCTGTCAGCGTATACGTTATCTGTTTTTCCGCAAAGATAGGATAATACGGGTCCAACGGCCGTTTGGGCAGTTTCCCCTGGCCGACGAATGTAACCATCTGGTCATGAAGCAAGCCGACAGGAATAAGAAAGCGCAGCGTCGAGCCGGACTCACAGCAGTCTGCCGTAACGGCTTTTTTCTGCTGCCACAGCCCGCCCTGGACGCGATAAGCCGTGCGCCCCGGATAGGCAGACGGTATTTCTTCTATCTGAGCCCCCAATGCCTGCAGCACGCGGCAGGTAGCTTCTATGTCCTGGGAAATAGAAATATTGTCAACAATGCTTTCACCGACTGCCAGTGCCGCACAGATTAAATCCCGGTGGCCGATGCTTTTGGAAGACGGAACAGATACTGTACCGCTGAGTGCTTTAGGTGTAATACATATATCCATTTATTCTATATCCGCCTTTCGTATATATGTTGGCAATTCATCTGCCTGTATGGGAAGGAGTTTGCTTTTACCGATTTCCTGCAGGACAATCAGCGTGATTTGATTGCCTCGTTTTTTCTTGTCGTTGCTGATATACTGGAGCAAGTCGTCTGCCGCCGCGGCCGCTTGGCAGGGAAGTCCGTATTTTTTGACGACCTTGGCAAGCCGTGCTGTCGTGCCGGCCTTTGTAATCCCCATCTGTTCCGTCACGGCAGTAAGCATGACCATGCCTGCCGCCACGCCTTCACCGTGCGTGTAGTAGCCATAGCCGTAGCAGCGTTCAATAGCATGTCCAATAGTATGTCCAAAATTGAGGAGCATCCGTTCTCCCAAATCCAATACATCCCGTTCAACAATGCGCGCTTTGATGGCACAGCAGCATTCAATGATTTCTTCCCAATGCGCTGCAATCGTATCGTCATCGGCTTGTTCCAAGAGCGCAAACAGCTTGGCATCTTGGATGCAGCCGTATTTGATGACTTCGCCCAGCCCGTCATGAATAAACCGTTTGGGCAAGGTCTGCAACAAGTCCGGATCGATAAGAACACCCTTGGGCTGATAAAAACTGCCTGCCTGATTTTTGCCGCTCGGCAGGTCAATCGCCACTTTGCCGCCAACACTGCTGTCTACTTGGGAAATAATCGTCGTCGGTATCTGGATAAACGGGATGCCCCGCAAAAATGTCGCTGCCGCAAAGCCGCCCAAATCGCCTACTACGCCGCCGCCAAAAGTGATAATGCAGTCACTGCGCGTAATGCCCGCATGGGAGAGTCCTGCATATAATGTTAATAATTCTTCACTGTTTTTGCTTTTTTCTCCTGCCGGGAACACAAGGCGATGTACGGAAAATCCTGCCTGCTTCAATGTATTTTCCAAGCGGCCGCCATATAAGCCATCGACGGTATCATCACTGATAACGGCAATATGGCGCGCCTTGGTCAAATTCCGCACATAGGCTCCGGCACGGTCCAGCAGCCCGTTTTCTATCGTAATCGTATAGGAATCTTTTCCTAAATCAACGTATATTTGTTTCATGAACTAATTCCCTTCTCCGCATAGCGGCTTGCTGTAAATACTGCGTCATATTTTTAGCATCTTCCTGTTCCAGCATCATGGAGAACGCACGCAGTGAATCACTGAAACGGCGGATTTCATACAACAGGTTGTCTTTGTTGGATAAAAACAACTGCGTCCACAAGGGGGCATTAATGTCGGCAACGCGTGTCCCGTCGCGGAAACTGCCGGCAACAAAAAATTTCGTCAGCGGATTCATGGCATCGCTGTTGACAAGAGCCGTAGCCAGTACGTGGGGCAGGCTGCTCGTATAGGCGATGAACTGGTCGTGTTCCTGCGGATTGACAGTCACGACATGGGCACATCCCAAGGCTTTTGCCATATCCCGGATGATTTGGATATGAGCCGGCGTATTGTCCGGCATGGGCACGATAATGTAATTGGCTTTGCAGAAAATTTCTGCCTGCGCCATGCCATAGCCTCTGCCTTCCCGGCCTGCCATGGGATGACCGGGCACGAAATCCATGCCGTCCGGCAGCATACTGCGTATCTGTTCTGCCGTATTGCCCTTAATACCGGCCACATCGGTCAGCAATACATCGTTTTTAAAATGGACTGCATTATTTGCAATGAACGCAATCATCGCGTCGGCTGCCATACAAAAAATCAGCATATCTGCTTGTTTTAACGCGTCTGTCCCTGTCGTATATCCTTCATCAATGACGCCGTCTGCCTTGGCCTGTGCCAACGCATTTTCATCAACATCAACAGCGACTATACGCTGCACACCCAGCCGCCGCAGTCCCTTGGCATAAGAACCGCCAATCAGTCCCAATCCTATAATACCTATCGTTTGGTTTGTAAAAAAACCGCTGTCTCCCTGTTCCATGATTTACCCCCGTTATGTATCGCTGTTTCTTCTCTGATTATACTTCTCTGCCGACAATCGGCGCAATCTGCCGCAGCGACTGCATCAAGTGGTCAAACATCTGCGGCGTAATCGACTGGGCACCATCGCACCAAGCATTCGCCGGATCGTTGTGTACTTCTACCATAATGCCGTCCGCGCCGGCTGCTACTGCCGCTTTGGCCAAGGCTTCTACCATCCAGCGTTTGCCCGTAGCATGGCTGGGGTCTACAATGACCGGCAAATGGCTTTGATGTTTGACAGCCAGGACTGCACTCAAGTCCAGTGTATTTCTCGTGTACGTTTCAAAGGTCCGAATGCCCCGTTCGCACAAGATAACGTTGTGATTGCCGCCAGCCATGATGTATTCTGCCGACATGAGCCATTCTTCAATGGTCGCGCATAATCCCCGCTTGAGGAGAATCGGTTTGTTGATTTTACCGACAGCTTTCAGCAAATCAAAGTTCTGCATGTTGCGGGCGCCGATTTGGATAATGTCTACGTTATCATCCAAAAAGAGGTCGAGCTTGTCGGCTGACATAATTTCCGTAACGACAGGCAGGCCTGTTTTTTTACCGGCATTGCAGAGCATATCTAATCCTTTATCCCGCAGTCCCTGGAACGAGTACGGCGAAGTACGGGGTTTGAACGCGCCGCCGCGCAGCATCGTCGCGCCGGACGCTTTGATATCGCGGGCAATGCCTTCAATCTGTTCCGGCGATTCGATAGAGCAGGGTCCTGCCATGATTGCCAGTTTTTTGCCGCCGATTTGTGTGTCGCCGACCTGAATGACCGTGTCTTCCGGATGAAATGCCCGGCTGGCCCGTTTGTACGGTTCTTCTACGCGGATGACGTTTTCTACGTATTCATAGCCGCGAATCTGATCTTCATCAATAGCTGCCGTGTTGCCGACCAGTCCCAGCAGCGTCTTGCGGGCACCTTTGCTGATGTCTATTTGCAGTCCTTTGGCACGGATGGACGTCGTCAGTGTATCAATAAATTCTTTGGGTGCGTTTGGTTTTAGTACAATAATCATGTTTTCTCATCCCTTCATAATAAAAAAAGCAGGCTCACATGAGCCTGCCCGGTTTTATTTCAATCAAAAGTGAATTACAACGGTTCTCTTATCCTGCAAAAGAACTAAGCGATGTTATCGGCTGAAATTTTCTCATGTGTACGTACTGCGTATAGAATTTGTCGTAGCAAAAATAGCCAGCGCTAAAATAAAGATAGCCCCAGCTAAAATACGTAAAGACATATTCAATTGCAGCATGTATGAATGAGATGTTTGTCATTTGGATAACTCCCTTTGTGCAATTTCAAAAATTCGTTGTTGTCATTGTATACCTTTCGCCTAGGTATTGTCAATACAATCAGGCTAAAGTTTTTCAGCCCCATAACAATAAACGTTTTACTTCTGCAGGTTTATGTTTACAAAAAAAAAGTCTGTGTTATAATATGCTGTAACTCAGTCAAATTTTTAGTGGATGCCATTGTGCTAAAAAAAGCCACTTCAGGAGGGATATTATGGGAATGCAAATTGAATTCATCAGAAAATTACCAACACCGCAGGAACTTATGGAAGAATTTCCAATTACTGCCGCTGTCCGCAAAATCAAACAGCAGCGCGACGAAATCATCAAACGTATTTTTACCGGCGAAGACGACCGCTTTTTGTTGATTATCGGCCCTTGCTCTGCCGATAACGAAGATGCCGTTGTCGATTACATTCACCGTCTCGGCAAGGTACAGGAAAAAGTGGCAGACAAAATCTTTATCGTCCCCCGCGTCTATACCAACAAGCCCCGCACCATCGGTGTCGGCTACAAAGGCATGCTCCATCAGCCAGATCCGGAAGGGAAAGAAGACATGCTGGCCGGCATTATCGCCATCCGTGAAATGAACGCCCGCATCGTCCGGGAAACAGGTTTTACGTGTGCTGAAGAAATCCTGTATCCGGAAATTTACCGCTATCTTTCCGATTTGCTTTCCTATGCAGCCGTCGGCGCCCGTTCCGTCGAAGACCAGCTGCACCGCATGATTGCCAGCGGCGTCGGGATTCCTGTCGGCATGAAAAATCCGCCGTCCGGCGATTTGTCCGTCATGCTCAACTCTATCGCCGCTGCCCAGCATTCCCAAGAATTTTTATTTCGCGGCTGGGAAGTCCGTACTACGGGCAACCCGCTGGCACATGCGATTCTGCGCGGCTATGTCGATAATTTCGGCAACAGCCTGCCCAATTATCACTATGAAGATTTGCATCATGTCTTGGAAATGTACAACGAACGCAGCCTTTCGAATCCGGCAGTCATCGTCGATACGAATCACGCCAATTCCGGCAAAAAATACATGGAACAGATTCGTATTGCCAAAGACGTCATGCACAGCCGCCACATGTGCCCGGATATCCGCAGTCTCGTCAAGGGCTTGATGATTGAAAGCTATATTGAAGACGGCAATCAAAAAATCAGCGAAGGCATCTACGGCAAATCGATTACAGACCCCTGCCTCGGCTGGGAAAAAACAGAACGCCTCATCCTCGATTTGGCTGAATTAGTGTAATCTGCACGGCATACAAAAAGCTTCCACACTGTCACTGACAGCATGGAAGCTTTTTTGGTATGCAGCCTATTAAAACGAATCGAGAAGTTCGTAGCCTTTGCCGCGGAGAAAGGTTTCTGTTTCCGGTTCACTCGTTTTGAAAACGGCAACCGGTGTAGAGGCTTTGCGGTTGTAGGAAATGTACAAGTAATCAATTCCTACGTTGGCACTTTCCAAGTTTTCCAAAATTTTATCCAGGCTCCCTGGTGTATCTGCCATGTCAATGGCCAATACTTTGTCCATGCGGCATTGGTATCCTGCATCCTGCAGTACTTTCAGGGCTTTTTCCGGTTCCGTAACAATCAGTCGGATAATGCCGAATTCGGCGCTGTCATTGGCCAGCATGGTATATAAATTGATATTGGCTTCTGACAAAATATGCGTCATGCGGCGCAGTGCCCCTTGTGTGTTTTCTGTGAACAGTGAAATTTGATTTAGCATAATGTCCTCCATTTCTCTACAAAAAAAGCAGGCTCACATGAGCCTGCCGAGTCTATCCAATGAAGCAGCCAATCTCTTGATTATGCTGCCATGTATCCTTGTCTTCTCATGTGCATGTTACGATAAAATTGGTATGCCAAATAGCCAGCGCTAAAGTAGCTCCAGCTAAAGTATGTAAAGGCATATGCAACTGTATTCTTGCGTTGTAACATGACTTTCATTTGGATGGTCTCCTTTTTGTAATTCTTAAAATTTTGATGTCGCCATTGTATACCGAATCATCCTGTTTTGTCAAGGATAAACTTTCTGCTTTTTGCCTGCCGCCTACCAAGACGGAGGAATTGCCGTCGTGACGACGCGGAAAGTATAGCCCTGTTCTTTCAGCATGCTGATAATCGTCGGCAACGCTTCTACCGTCGCTTCATGGCCGGACGCATCATGCATTAATATAACTAAATGTGAATGTAAATACGGCCGCAGCGCCATTTGATTTTTGACGTTGGCAATTTCTTTTTCCGCCGTTTTTCCCGTGCCGTCTGCGTCTCCTGTCAATGCATTCCAACCTACTTCAATATAGCCAATGTCCTGAATAGCCTGCCAAAACGCCGGCGTAAAATGCCCCTGCGTGCCGCCGGGTGCGCGCGAAATAACAGGCCGCACGCCAATGGCATTGTAAATCAGCGTATCTGTCTGCAGCAGTTCATCAATATATGCCTGCGGCGAGGCGTATATTTTTTTGTAGTCATGCGTATAGGAATGTACGCCAATGGCATTGCCTGACTGATAAATCTCTTTGACTACGTCCGGATACAGGCGGACATTTTGTCCGGTCAAGAAGAACGTCGCATGAATATTTTCTTCTTTGAGTATCTGGAGAATTTTTTCGGTATTGGCTTTATTTGGGCCGTCGTCAAAGGTCAGATACACGACATGATCTCCGTAATAATATTCACGGGTCTTACCGTATGTCAGCGGCAACCCCTTGGCCTTCCGTTCGGCAATCGTGTATTTGTCATACACAGGCTTATCATTATCTGCCGGCGGCAGTGAAAAATCATCGCCGACAAAGGCAACATCCGGCTTTTGTTCAACAATAAACGGCACAGCATGTCCTGCTGTCTGTGCCAGGTGCTGCTGGTTCCGCTGATAGCAGATTCCCCCAGCTGCAGCCAGCAGACAAACGGCAATGCAGCCAATTATAATTTTACTTGTTTCTTTTATCATGATTTTGTTTATTACTTCTTCTTATTCGTATCATACGTTACATATTGGCGAATCGTGCAGGTTTCCCGATATCCGTCAGCCAATACGCTGGCAACCAACCCTAAATCTTCCAAATCATCCAGCAATGCTTCTGTCATGCGGTGCTGTACGGCATTGTATCCCGTGCAGAACAACACGCGTTCGCAGGGCATGCCGCGGAACAAGCCGCGGGGATGCTTGAGCAGTTTTGCCAGCATAGCCGGCGTAATAACAGCCCCTTGTTTACGTCCCATAATGACGGCAGCCGTATCAATGCCTTCTACTTTTTCACTGGTCAAGGCATTTCCCAGCATTTGCAGATTGAGGACACCGATGACGGTATCACAATTTTCCGGCAGCGGTACATCATCGGGCAGCGGTGCCTTGAGCCATTTGTTTTTGGCTTCGTCGCCTTCAATCAAAATATACCAGGCAGGATGCCGTTCTTTAATTTTTTCAATTACTTTGGGCGAAAGGCCTATATACCGGTCGTCGCCGTCCAAGCCTTGAAACCAAGCCGGTACATGACCGGATGCAATGCGTTCGGCACAGAATTGTTCCCCTTTTTCTACATCATCCGTACAAATGACATCAAAAGGTTCTACATTGTCCACACGGGCGCTGTCCATCGGCACCGTACTGCTGACCATAATCGGCAAATGCCCTTCATGGCCGTATTTGCCTAACCGTTCCAACACAGTTGTCTTACCACCGGCACCGACAATAGCCGTAATACCTGGTTTTAATAGTCGAAGCCACCGATTATCCTGAAACATATTCGTTCCTCCCTATTTACAGCAATTATTTTTTCATGACCGTTTGTAATTGTTTGCTATGGCCTTTCCATGCTTCTTTAATCAGTTTGCGGACCATTTCAATGGTCAAGGCACGCCGTTCTGCTTCCGAACACGTGCCATAATTGGCAAAATGCAGTTCTTCACTTGCCAAATGCGCTACATTTTCCTTGACAGCCATGCCTTTTTCTGTCAATTCTTCGCTGGCACTTTCGGCAATTGCCGCCGCATCCGGGCGGCCGCCGACAACAATCCGCCAAGAATCATCAGCATATAACGAAACGGCGCCTGTCAAATACGGCTCATCAGCTGCAGACAGGCGATACGCTCCATATGCCGTATACACGAGTTCTTTGGCAATGACAAGCTGCGTGACCATTTCACCCATAGGCGGGCAGCCCAAATAATCCTTCAAATTCATGCGGCCTTTATCCTGCAGCATGACATCCACATGCAGGGACAACAAAATAGGCAGCACGACGGAAAAAGGCATTTTGGAAGCGACCAGCGCACCCAAGGTGCTGCGGCGTTTTTCTTCACAAGCCGGTATGTCTTTCAGATATCGGCAAACGGCACCGCCGGCCAGTTCTTGCATCAGCGGAGATGCGGCTAAATCGGCCATCGTCACCATGGCACCAACCACGATTTCGTCGCCGCAATCTTCAATGCGGTTTAATCCGGTCTGTGATAAATCAACCGCCACATCATAGTGGTCTTTTTGATGTTTGACGCCCTGGCGCCCTGCCAAAAATACGGCACTGGCCGCGTCTTTATATGCAGCATATGCTTCCGCTGCACTCTTCGGGGTAATGATTGCAGTACTGGTAATCAACGGGCATACACGCTCCTTACTATAAAATCTTTTCTGTATAGTCACGGCTGGCCGTGTTTTGTCTGCTTACATCCAGCGCAAACGAACCATCCGTTTCTTCAATAATTTTTTCTACAACAGCATCGACACCGATGCTGTCACACAACGCCAATTCTTCTGTATACAGCAGCACCGGCATCAGCAAATCTACTTTTTGGCCATCCTGCATCGGCATTTCGCCCAGCTCTCCCTCAAACTGGACAATCGTCACGCCGGAAAAAGGAGCCTTGGATGAAAACGGTGTATGCTGTTCCGTATTAGCTAAGACAAACCCATAGGCCATCCACAAATGATGCATATGGGGGAACCTGCCTAATTCCATCAGCAGCCAAAGAGGCCAGCCCGCCGGATCTGCCAATGAGATAGGCTGCTGCGGACGAAAAGGCCAGTTTGCCGGGAGAATCAAGGACAGCTCACTGTACACGTCTTTGCCCTGCGGCAGCGTACCAGCCGGACAATGCATAGGAACTGCGCTCATTCCCATCGTATGCAGCAAATAAAACGGTTCTTCTGCCGTCGGATACAGTACTTCCACATCAACAGGCAGCGGATTGTCCTTACTGTCCGGCACAATCTGCCATTTTCTCCAAGGAAACAAGCGATGAAAATAGGCCTGTACTTGTCCTGTATATTCTGGATGAAGCGGCGTGATTTTTTCAACATCCGTCATGGCAAAGAATCGCGGCATACATTGCCTCTGCATACTATCCCTCCTTATGGCTTTATATTTTATTATAGCATAAAACAAACATACATCCTAATTTCTACCAAAGAAGCTGCCCTGTGACCACACCCAGCCAGCAGCAGCAAAAGGCGCCGACAATCGTGCCGCCGCCGTAACCAAATGCCAGTGCCATATCACCGGCCCGCAGCAGCGTCAGCCATTCCATGTTGAACGTAGAAAACGTCGTAAAACCGCCGAGAATCCCTGTCACGGCAAATAATTTAACAGCCGGCGGCAAATCGACATGAGATTGAAAAAACATCATGAGCAAGCCGATGCAAAAGGATCCCGCCAAATTGACAAGAATCGTACCATACGGAAAGGCAACGCCGCCATGGGCATTGGCCCACAGCGTCACGGCATATCGAAGCGCCGCGCCTATACCGCCGCCAATAGCGACAGCCAATACTTTTTCCATTTTAAAAGCCTTCTTTCGTTACCAACAAAAAAGAGGCTGTCACATCGTGCCTTTACTGTTATGCACGATGTTCTTCCTCTAAAAATGTTAATTTTTTATTTAAAGTTTGCAGAAAATAAGGCGTAATGCTGCAAACGATGCACATAAAACAGCACATAAAAAGGCTGTGACAAAATGGACTAAAAATTCTCATTTTGTTACAGCCCTTATCAGCATACATACATTAGGCGAACTCTATCGCCGCTGTATTTCGCCCTTTATCATACCAAACGATGTGATTGATTGTCAATGATGCCATCATTTTCTCTTGAAAATCTTCGACATCATTTCATCCGTGCCGCGTCTAAGCATACTAACAACACTATTGTCACTGCGGTCTCGTTCTTCTACGATAGACGCAATCAATTTTCCTGTGTGAATATCATGGACATCATATTTAATTTTCATATACGAATAATACGCATCATACGGATTTACCCAGCGCTGCCGCTTTTCAGGCTGGCGCAGCGTTTGTTTGCGTCCTTTTTCGTCAAAGTATTCATAGTCTACATATTCCGTATATTCTTCGTAGTGTCCCTCTACACGGGATTTCGTCGTGCCATACAGCTGAATGCTGACACGCAGTTCTACGGCGTGAGGAACTGTCATTCTTGCCTGGTCATAGACATATGCCGGCGCGTTGCGGTCATCTTGAATTTTTTTCTTTTTCTTGCCGCCTACAGTATACAACGCCTGCATGACTTCATCTTCCGCACCTTCTGTATGCGTAAAATTATTCCATGGCTCCGATATGGTATCATCAATAGACGTTACCCGTATTTCTGTTACCTGGCTCAAATCATAGCCCGGATCTACATACGGCGTAGCTGCCCAAGCCAGCGCACTCATGCACGCCATGCAAATTGTCATGCTTATTATTTTCCATACTTTCATGTTGTTCACCTCTTTTTATTCCTACTATGCTTTTCGGCACAACGCTGCAAAAGCATGTTCCGTACCGCGCCGTAAATCACCGGAGTCCCAAGGCGTATTAAATCCGCCCGTTACTTTATTTTCAAATATGGAACCAATTAGCTCCCCTGTATGTATGTCATATACCTCATATTTTATTTTCATATACGAATCTGTCCAACTATACCCAGGTACCCATTTCTTTTTCTTGACCGGCCGGGAGCCTACCTGCTTCGTTCCATAGGCATCATAATAAATAAAGTCTTCCATTTCCGTATATTCTTTATAATACCCTTCTTTTTTCCCGTAAGCATGCCCGTATAGTTTAATCGTTACGCGAAGCTCTACTGCTGTCGGTGCCGTATCCTGCACCATATCCCGTGCAGGCGCCGCTACATTGCGTTCATCTTTAATGATTTTTTTCTTTCTCGTGCTGACTTGGTACAGCGTCTGCATCACTTCATCTACTGCGTCTTCGCCTGGACTATAATTTTTCCACGGCTTCTGATTTTCATTTTCTATCTTCGTCACTCTAAATTCTTTGACATGACGCAAATCATAGCCGGGGTGGATGTATGCATTGTCTGCCATAGCCGTCATAGCCGCACAGACAAATACCAGTATCCCCACTATCACCTTCCAACCTTTCATGGTCATCCCCTCCTCTGTGTATCGTAACAACAACCGTTTAATTTATAATTAGCATATCATAAAAAGGTATCCACCGTCTATTACTTTTTATCAATATTATTGTGATTACATGTAAAAAGTACTGCAGCACAATACTTTTTTGCTGTCATGCACTCATACGTCTCTTAAAAGTTTTTAGTTTTTTGTTGGTAGTTTGAAGAAAATAGCACTAATAACCATTTTTGTAAGTTTTTCTTGTTTTTGCTCACTAACATTTTCTTTGTCTATTATTCACCCTATCTTAAAACAGGAACGATTCTCTCTTGTCACGGTTGTTTAAATATAGTACAATAAATATAATAAAAAGGTTATATACGGATATAATCCGCAGGCATGATAGATATTGATACAGTAAAGGGATGACACTATGAAGACGCGCTGCATAGAGTTAAGCCAGTTTGAAGCGGAATTATTGCTGGCTTTTGTAAACCAAGACAGAGATATGCCGATTTCGGCAGGTTTATGCCGCATGATTTATCGTCGGCTCGAAGGAAAACCGGCATTTGCACAAAGCCGCATTGCCGTGCACGAAACGAATACGCCAATCGTTCGAACCGTTATGGCGGAAAAATAATACTGCGTATGGCTTCCATGCCGATGCAAACTGTAAATTAAAAAGGGCTGTCGCTTAAAGCGACAGCCCTTTTTACGTCATCAAATTTTATACTGTTATAAAATGGTCCGGGATTTTTCTAAATCCAATGCACCATGACACCAGCAATCACGCCGGATACGACCGATACGGATACGATACCGGCAATAACCAATTTCGGCATCATATAATCCAAGACGGCTTTTTGTTCTTCCGGCGTTTTGCCGCAGGCCCGTGATACTTCCAACGAAATAAGATACGTAGCCGGGAAACCGAAGAACGCCGTAACGGCCATCGCGATGGATAATTTCCAATCAAAATGAACAAATTTGCCGACAATCGCTGCCACGATGGAACAGCTAACCGTTCCCACAAAAAGTACTATAAGCAGCGGAATAATCATGCCAAGAAGCATTTGCGGCGTCGTATTGGTCAAACCAACAAAAATCATGGCTACCGCACCGGCAAGAACGAATCCCAAGCCATTGGCTTTTGTCAGACAGCTTTCTTCCAGCAAGCCGATTTCATGAAGCAGCACGCCAAAAATCAAGCCGTAAATTAAAAAACTTAAGCCTGTCATCTGTCCCAATAAAACGGATATATAAGAAATAGCCGCCAATTTCAACAAAATGATATTGGTCGTACTGAATTTTTCCGGCAAATAGATAATGCGAAGCCAAGAGCGATTATTGGCTTTCTTTTTCCCTTCCAATATATTTCCTGTATCTGCTAATGTGCCGCTGCGGAATTTTTGGCAGTACGCATCACCTTCCCGCTTGCAGAAAAAGCTGGCAATGGGAATGCCGACAAAATTTTGAAACACGAGGACAAGCACGGCAAAAACCTGAATATCCGGTCTTGCCAGTATATCACCGATAGGTGCCATGACCAAATACGCAACCATGCCGCCGGCTAAAACAGGCGCGCCGACCAGTGCGTAGTACGGATCCATAAAAAAGCGGCCGATAAAGAAGACACCGCCGGCTACGGCAATCGTCGCCACTAAAGTAACGAATACCGTTTTCCATTCTTTAGCAAAATCACGAATCCGAATCGTCGTCCCGATGTGAATCAAAAACATGCAGACCGTCAGTTTGGCAAAGGGAATCAGCCCTGAATCCACAAAAATCGTTTTAGGCAGGCCGCACCAAAACCCGATTGTAAAAATGACGGCACAAGCCAGCATAGACGAGACAAAAGCCTTTGTCTTATCGGCTACAAAATCCCCGATGGCATAAACCAAAAATATAATAATAAGCGCTAAAAACGGATTCATCTATTTCACTTCACTTTCTTCTCTATGCAATTGTGCTGCTGCCTTCAAATATACTGTCAGCATGTATTCCAATGCTAAAGGCAGACCCTTGACATCATCTAAATAAAAATACGGGTTGTGATGCGGCGTTAATTCATGTTTCCCCGTCGGGTCGCCTAAGCCAAACCAGCCAACACCGGCTGGTTTTTGTTCACTGAAATACCCGAAATCTTCTGCCCCCAGCGATGGCGGTACATCATCTACTGTAATGCCCAATTCCTGCGCTGCTTCCTGCATCAGTGCCGCACATTCCGGTGCCACCGTGCATGCCGGATAGCCGTAAACCATCGTAACCTTGACGTCACATTGATGAGCCGCGCAAATCGACTTGCTTACTCGTTCGATTTCTTCCATGACAAAGGCACGCAGTTTGGTATCGAGGACGCGGACACAGCCGCCCATGCTGACGTTGGCCGGTATTACGTTGGCTACGCCTTCTACACCGCAGTGCAGATACGATACGGATACGGTGCAGTTGGCCAAGGGATCGCATTTTAGCGCCGGAATCATGTTGATGGCACTGATGAGCTCTCCTGCCGGAATCAGCGGATTGTTTGCTGTATGCGGAAAACCGCCGTGACCGCCTTTGCCGGTAATTTTCAAATCATATGTGCCAACAGCCGCAAACCGTACGCCGGACTGCACATCAATATGACCGACAGGACTGGACGCATTAACATGAATGGCAAACATATAGTCAATCGCATCCATAATGCCGTCTTTGACAAGCTGTACGGCACCGCCGGGCAGCATTTCTTCGCCTTGTTCAAACACAAAATAAACTGTACCGGCAATCAAATCCTGATGTTTTGCCAACAATTCTGCCGCAGCCATCAGCAAGGCCGTATGGGCATCGTGGCCACAGCCGTGCATCACGCCCGGTGTCTGGCTTTTATACGGCAAATCATTTTCTTCTGTAAGTCCCAAGGCATCCATGTCTGCACGCAGCCCAATAGACGGGCCGGGCTTGCTACCTTTCAGATAGCCTACCGTACTGTTGCCGCTGATACCGGACAGCATAGGAATTCCTGCTTTCTCCAGCCGCTTGCGCACCCACTGTGCCGTGTTCGTTTCATGAAACGACAGTTCCGGATGGGCATGCAAATACCGGCGGTTTTCAATCAATTCACTGCCGTATTCAGCCACTAACTTTTTTACTAAATCACTCATTGTCTGCACCTCGTCTCGTATAGGATGTAAAAAAATGTATCTTTATTGTATCTTTATGTCCTTTAGTATGCCACGCATCGCGTATACTGTCAAGCAAGGAATGCTGCATCGTCTGCCAAATGCATCCGTCTGTTTCTGCTGCACAAAAAGGCTGTAACAAAACGAACTAAAACATTCATTTTGTTACAGCCTCTGCTGTCTATTTCAAATGGGTTTCTTTGGCAGAAAGTATCTTATTCTGCTGCCATTGCTTTTTCCAGACGTTCGGCAATAGCCCGGCCTGTCGGTGTCTTTGCCAAGCCGCCGTCTGATGTTTCTTTGAGAGCTACCGGCATGAGCCTGCCGATTTCTGCCATCGCTTCGACAACTTCATCCGGCGGGATAACGCTTTTGATGCCAGCCAAGGCCATTTCAGCCGCTGTAATAGCCAGTACAGCATAGCAAGCGTTGCGTTTGACACAGGGAACTTCTACCAGACCAGCTACGGGGTCACAGGCCAGTCCCAACGTATTTTTCATGCATAAGGCAAAAGCATGCATAATTTCGTCGTTACTGCCGCCAGCCATTTCTGCAACAGCGGCAGCTCCCATAGCTGCTGCCGTGCCGCATTCAGCCTGACAGCCGCCAACAGCACCAGCTACAGACGCATTGCGGGCCACAACAGCTCCTATGCCGGCGGCCGTAAAGAGCGCGTTGACGCAAACATCGTCAGCAATATCCAATTCTTCTGCCGCAGCCATCATCACAGCCGGTACAATGCCGCATGACCCGGCAGTCGGGCAGGCTACAATTTTGAACATTTTGGCGTTGGCTTCACTGACTGCCAATGCATATACTGCCGCTTTGCGGGCCAGCGGTCCCAATAGTTTGGCTTGGGACTGAAGCAGTTTTTCCGCATCGCCGCCGACAAGGCCGCTGACAGATTTCCCTTTGTCTTCGAGTCCCGCTTGAATGGATTCATGAAATACATCCAGGCGGCTGGCCATCAAAGCCCGTACTGTTTCTTCTGTTTGTTCAGACGTTTCCATTTCATGACGCATAATGATTTCAGACAAGGACATCTGCTGCGCCGCTGCCTGTTCCATCAGTTCATGCAGTGTTTTATATTCATAGTTGTACATCATATCCTCCTATAAGGGCAAGAGCGTCACGACGCTTTCAATGGCTGAAATCTTTTTAATCATGCTGACCATTTCCGGCGGCACCGGGCTGTCCGTACAGACAATCATAACGGCTGTCGCATTTTTTGCGCTGCGGAACACGCGCATGTTGGATACATTGATGTGGCCAATAGCCATAATCGTCGTCGCCTGCGCAATAATCCCCGGTTTATCCCGATGCACCGTAATCAGCGTGTGTTCTTCCCCGCTGAGGGATACGCTGGCCCCGTTGATTTCCCGAATTTCTATTTTACCGCCGCCTAAAGATACGCCGACAATTTCCATTTCTCTGCCCGTCTTGCCTTTCATGGCAATGCGGACTGTGTTGGGATGATCGACTTCTGCTTCCGAACGGTGAAATGTAATTTGCAGTCCCTGCTGGGCTGCGATTTCAAAGGACGTGCGCAGCCGCACATCATCTGCGGAAAAGCCGAGCAAACCGGCTACTAACGCTTTATCTGTGCCGTGCCCTTTATAGGTTTTGGCAAACGAACCATATAACGTAATCGTGACAGACTGCGGTTCGTCTTTTAAAATTTCCCGTGCCATCAGCCCGATTCGTGCCGCTCCGGCTGTGTGTGAGCTGGACGGTCCAATCATGACCGGACCGACGACATCAAATACTCCCATACCATTACCTCCTCAACAATAAAAACGCAGGTTATTCAAACGCTATTTCTTTTTGCAAATGAAAGCTATATATATACATACGCTGCAGCGTCATGCCGCTGATTTGTTCTACAGCCTGCCTATATAATGCCAGCTGCACGGCATACCGCCGGCGAAACGCCTCTTCTGTATCCAGCCGGTCAGATTTGTAATCGACCAGTACCCAGCCCTGTTCTTCTTGGAAAAGGCAGTCAATAACCCCTTGCACGAGCATGCCTTCACCAGGTTCTACATCCGGCAAGTAACCGCCGCCGGCAAGAATAACACTAAATGGATATTCTCTGCGTATCGCTGCCGCTTTTGCCATACGCTGCCCCAACGGGGAAGCACAAAACTGCAATACAGCCGGTACATATACGAGCTTCGTTTCTTCCGGCGTAAACAGGCCGTCTTGTTCCCATTGCGCCAGCTGGCGGCGTATTTCTTTGGCATTCATGGCAGGACGCATATCCAAATACTGCATCACTTTGTGCATGACTGTGCCGCGCTGCGCGCCGGTTACAGCCGCTTCTTCCGCTGCCATCCACGGCGGCAGCTGAGCAAATATATCTTCCTCTTCAGGCTGCGGTACTGCAGCAGCTGCCAAAGATTGTTCTTCTTCCAAGACTTCTGTATGAAGAAGTCCGTACTGCCGTTTGATTTCCGATACAGAAAACTTAGCGGCCGTTGTCACGGCTTTGGGAAACGCATACTGCCAAGACAGCTGTTTTTCCAGCCACGACGGGACAGCCGTCTGCGTACAGCGGCCGTCCTGCAGCAGTGCCAGCCGCGGTTCTGCCTGCAGTGCTTCTTCTGTCACTGCCGGGCCGGGAATCTGCTGCCAAAGTTGTACAGCCCATAAGCCGCACTGCCACTGCAGGGGGCGGCGTACTGCCAGCGATGCTTCGACATCGACATGCTGCGTCTGGCTGCAAATGCACGGCATCACCCAGTCCAAATAAGATTTGGCCTGCACCGGCTCTATCTGACTGTTCCAACGCTGCCAGTCTGTATCTAAATGAGAAGAATGGCCTGTCAAAATCAGTTTATCTCTGGCTCTTGTCATAGCCACATATAAAATCCGTTCTTCTTCTGCCGTGCCTTCCCAAGCCAGGCGTGACGAAATGCCGTTCCAAATCATGGTCGGATAAGTCATGCGCCATGTCGCGTCAAACTGTTTCAAGCCAATTCCCAGTGTATTATGAAACAAGAGCATGGACTGTGTATCCTTCCGGTTAAAATGTTTGCCGGTATCTGCCAGAATAACAACGGGAAATTCCAAGCCCTTGCTTTTATGAATACTCATAATCCGTACTACATCTTCCCGTTCGCTGAGTACTTTTGCCGGTGCCAAGTCAACACCGTCTTCCTGCATTTTGCGGATAAAGCGCAGATAACGGAATACACCATGAAACCCGGCTTTTTCATACTGGCCCGCTCTGTCGTACAGTGCCTGCAGATTGGCTTGCCGGACGGCACCGCCGGGCATGCCGCCGACATATTCATAATATCCCGTTTCCTGATACAGCCGCTGCAGCAATTCTGCCACGCTGTGCCGGCGGCTGTATGTCCGCCAATCATGCAGCTGCGCATAAAACCGCTGCAGTCTTTGCTTATCAGCTGCCGCATCCATCGTTTCGACAAACGCCGGTATGGCCTGCCAAAGCGTCGAGTCACTCGCCAAGCGCAGATATGACAGTGTTTCTTCACGCATGCCGACCAAAGGCGAACGAAGTACGGCTGCCATTGCCAAATCCTGTTCCGGATTGTCGATGCACTGCAGCAGAGCCAGCATAACCTGCACTTCAATCGCCGCAAAATAGCCGCCGTTTTGTTCTGCATAAGCCGGTATTCCTGCTGCCTGCAGCGTCTGAAGCAGCGTATCTGCTTTTCCTGCCAGCGAGCGCAGCAAAATGACGATATGCCGATATGTCAGCGGTTCCATCGTGCCGTCCTTTTTAGCTGCCTGCAGCGCGCTGCCTTTTAACTCCTGAATCCGTGAGGCAATGACTTGGCATTCTTTTTCAAACGCCGTCAACTCCTGGGTATTGGACTCTTCATCCGGCAGCTCTTCTGCTTTCGTATTGACGAGATGCACTTCCACCAGGCCGCCGACCCAGTCTGCCGCTGTCGGCGTCTCTCTGCCGTCATACAGCTTTTCCCGCTCTCCATACGCCATGCCTGCCGCTTCTTTTGTCATCGCCCGCGAAAACACTTCATTGACAGCATGTAAAATCAACGGCACGCTGCGGAAATTTTTAGCCAAGTCAATGCAGCGTTCAACAGCCTGTTCGTCACGGCTGTAGGTCTGATATTTCTGCAGAAACAGCGTCGGATCTGCCAAGCGGAAGCGATAAATACTCTGTTTGATATCACCGACCATAAAACGGTTATTTTCTTGGGACACCAGACGGGTAATCAATTCCTGCACGCCATTGGTATCCTGGTATTCATCAATCATCACTTCGGCATAGGAATCTCTAAGCTCCTGCGCCGCCGCAGACGGTACAGGATGGGCCGGCGTCGATGTCTTATCCAACAAAATACGCAGGCACAGGTGTTCCAAATCGCTGAAATCAATCCAGCCTTTTTCTTTTTTAGCCGCCTGATACGCCTTGGCAAAATCTTCTGTCAGTATCGTAAGACCGTGCATCATCGGCGCCATATCCCGTATGCCCTGCAGCCATTCATCCGCGCTGGCTGAAAAATACGGTTCCTGTATGGATTTAGTTATTTCTTTTTTGCAGGCATCGCGTACTTTTTTACATTGTTCCCAAAAACTTTTTTCTTCTTCATCCAAGCCGCGCATTGATTTAAAACGCGGAAAGGCAATGGCCGTCACGGCTTTTTGCAGTTTTTCCCACGTTTGGCACTGCAGGGCTTGTTCCATTGCTCCCTGTTCTATGGCAAAAGCTTCATACGCAGAAGCAAAGGAAGGACGTTGCTGCAGCTGCTTTGTCATGCTGCGGTATAAACGAACCTGCCCCTGCAGCATACGCCGTATATCTTCTTTGATGGGCTGTATCCATTCCATATCATCCATAGATGCCCCATCCTCTATATCGTAAGCGCTAGCTGCCCGTTCCAGCCACTCCTGCGGCCACGGCATGCTGCGGGAATACGCATACATCTGGCTGACCGTTTCCATCAGCGCATCATCGCCGCGGTCATTGCCGAACATATCGGCTAAGGGATAGAGAAATCCCGCTTTTTTTTCATCCTCATAATAAGAAAGAAAGACTTCTTCCAAGACACGCTTGCGCAGCAGACTTAATTCTTCATTGCCGGCAATCGTAAAGGTAGGATCGATATCTATAGTATAAAAATAACGGCGGATGACATCTTTGCAAAACGAATGCAGTGTAGAAATAGACGCAGACGGCAGCAGCGCCAGCTGCCGTTCTGCCCTGCCGTCGCCGCTGCTGCTCAATGCAGCTCCCAACGCCGCAGCGACGCGTTCCCGCATCTCAGCAGCTGCAGCTTTGGTAAAGGTCACTACGAGAAGCTCTGTAATATCCAGCGGATGTGCCGGATCTAGCAGGCGCTGGATAATGCGTTCTACCAAAACAGCTGTTTTGCCGGACCCTGCCGCTGCCGACAGCAGCAGGGTTTGGCCCCGGCTGTCAATCGCTGCCTGCTGTTCTTTAGTCCAAGCCATGTGTATCGTCTCCTTCTCCGCAGATTTTCTTCAGCCATGCTTCGGCATCTGCTTTATCCGTCACATCGTACGTATTTTCCTTCATCTGTATATCAAAACGGCATACGGCATGATACGGGCAATACTGGCACGGACTCTTCTGCCCCAAACGCACCGGATGGATAGAAATATCCCCTGCCGTAATCTTTTGCGCAATTTCATACAGCCTGTTCTGCGAAACATGGAGCAGCTGCTTCCAAGTACGGGCATCGTACATTACATGAGACGTGTTGCTGAGCGTACCGTCTTTTTTCATCTGTATGTTCAAAAAAGCAGAATACCCTTTCATAGACGTATCCAATGCCTTCATAATCTGGCTGTCATCTAAATAAAAACCACGCAGTTTGCTGTTTTTGTCATATAATTTTTTCTTGGTTTCTTCATCAACCCGATAATCCAGTGATGTTTTATCGTTGCGGACATAACAATACAATATGGCTGCCGGCGCCGCATCCTCACCCATATTTTGCAGCGCTGCCTGCATATAGGTCAGCAGCTGCAGTTCCAGGCCTGTACATACTTCGCTTAAATCCAGTTGTTTCCGTCCGGATTTATAGTCGATGACAACGACATACTGTGTCGTATCGGTACACATCGTATCTACGCGGTCAATTTGACCGCTGACGACGACAGACATACCGTTGGGCAGGGTAAACTGCACGGCTTTCCACGGGCTGTGATTTCTGCCAAAAGATTTTTCCAATCCTGCCATATGAAAATTGGACACGGCACTAAATTCACGCAGATGGCGAACGGTTCGTATCAGCGTTTGAATCAGCCGTTCCTTTATCTGTCCAAAATAAGCATTGGACATGAGAATATTATGCTGTACATCCGGTGCCAGCGTTTCTACGGCATCGCGGCAAAGGGCTGGTATATCCGCATCCGGCAAATCATACCACTGCTTGCCTTCCTGCAGCAGCTTTTCACCCAAAATACGCAGCGCGCCATGAACCAGCATGCCCAAATCCGGCGCTGCAAAGCGATACAGCGGCCGTTCTTCCAGCTGCAGGCCATACCGGGAAAAATATGCAAAGGGACAGCTGCGGTACTGCTCAAACTTCGTTACCGAGCCGCGCAGCGTACCGTCAGGTGCATAGAGCCTGCGCACGAGTTCTGAAGACAGCGGTACGGGCGTGTTGTGGTGGAACAAGCCCTGCACGGCCTGCACAGCCTGCTGCTGCCAGCCATGCTGACACGCCCAATCATACAAAGCCCACCAACAATCCTGCACAGCTCTGCCTTCTGCGGCAGGCCTGAGCATAGACGGCAAATACGATAAGGCTGCCGGCAACGAAGTAATAAAGCGGTCTTCTTCACCTTCCGGAATCTCTCCCGTTTCGTGCGCAGCGGCAGCATAGCCGTTTTCTTCCAGCTGCCGTACCCATACGGATGCTTCCTGCGCTTTTCCGTCTTCATCTGCCAAAATATACGAAATATACAACGCTTCTCTGGCTCTGGTAACAGCTAGGTAAAACAAAAATTTTTCCTGAAACGAGCGAAACCGTCTGCTAGGTCCCAGTTTGATGCCCAGTTTGCCAAGACGGCGCCGTTCGCTGTCACTGAGCATGCCTTCTTCGCTGCTATGCTGCGGAAAGACGCCGTCATTGACACCGCAGAGAAAGACGACGCGTGCCTGCATGGTATAGCCTCTGTCAACAGAAGTCAGCGTCACATGATCAAGCGTCGGCGGAATCAAGCTGAATTTCAGTTCCTGCAGACCGTCTGTCACGATTTGGGAAAATTCCCGCAGCGAAACGACATCGTCACCGCAGACATGTACGATTTCATCCAAAAACAGCAGAATACGCTTCCAGACCTGTTCATGTTCTTTTTCGTCTACAGCCTGTCCTTTTTCGTGGTCATCTTCCTTCCACTGCCGCAGCGTCTGCGGTACCTGCATCTGCACCAGCCATTGATAAAGCAGCGTACACCACGTCTGCAGATCATGTTCCTTTTGCGCTTCTTCCCAAAACGGCAGCAATATATCTGTAACGCGCCGGCGGATAGCATTGATGGTTTCCAGCGTTGTATTTTCCTGTGCCTCTTCTCCGCTGTTTTCATCTAAGTACCGCTTGGGAGCATACGTCCAATCGTCACCGCTCAGCCAATGGTATCCCTGAATGCCATACGCCAAGCAGTAGTTTTCCAATAGGTCCGCTTCCCGGCGGCTGATGGGAAACAAATCCGTCTTCAGTAATGCAAACACAGATTCGTAAGACCAGCGAGTATGAAACACTTCCAGCAGTGCCGTAATGGCTTCGACGACGGGATGCGATGTCATAGGACGGCGGTAATCACTGAAAAACGGTATCTGATACTTAGCAAAAATGCGTTCTGCAATATGCTGATACGCTTCACTGGAGCGGGCTAAAATAAGGAAATCCCGATAGCGGTATCCCTGCCGGCACAAGGTCTGAATCTGTCTGACAATGCTGTCTATCTCTACGTCCCGGCTGCTGCATTCGCAAAGATGCAGTCCCTGCACAGGTTTTGCAAGGGGCTGCGGCACGAGACGAAAAAAGCCGTCCGTAAATACATCCAGCCCCTGCGGAACGGCTTTGGGCAATGCCTGCCGTTCTACGTGCGGAAACAGTTCCTGTATATCCCGATACACTTCATACGCCCGGTGAAACAGCGCCGTTTCCTTGGCTTGAGCCGCAAACCGCTCGGCGTCCATCGTCAGCGTAATGGTCATGTGGGCCGCTGCTTTTTCCGCAGCCTGCAGTACTGCCAGCTGCTGCGGCGTAAACCATTGAAATCCATCAACCCAGATACGGGCGCCTTGTATAAAGCGGTACTGCGGAATTTCCCGCGCCAAAACAGTCATAACGTCATCTGCGCTGCCAAAATGCTGTGCCAAAAAATCCATATAGTTTTCATACAGCACAGCCATATCTTCCAGCTTATGTGCCAGCGTCTGGTCTCCCAGGGCAGCCGCTGCCTGATGAAGCATGTCCGTCCCAATGCAAAACGAACGGCATTCCCAAATAAACTGGCCCATCGAGGCAGCTGCATGTTCCTGTTTTGCCGCAGTCTGCAGCACCGTAAATTCATCAGCATGCTGCCGTAAAAGGCGCTGTAAAATCAGCTGGCGTGACAAATCGGAAAGGGACGCATGTTCTTGTCCCCGTTCCTGAAATACGCGGTATGCCAAGCGGGAAAAGCCTACAATCTGGATGCCCATAAAGCCGTGTCCCGGCATCGTTTCAGCAAATTGTCTTTCTGCATAATACGATGCCTGGTCAGGTACAATGAGCAGTGCCTTGCCGCCGCTGGCTGCCCATTCCCGCATTTGCGCAAAACAGCGGCTGCTTTTGCCGCTTTTTCCTGTTCCTAAAATCACTGTAACTGCCACCGCTGTTTCCTCCTTATGTGTACTGTGAATCTACATTTCTTAATATTGTATCATATTTTAAAATTAGATGAAAAGATTATTACAAAAAGAAAAGGCCAGCAAAGTGCGCTGCACTTTGCCGGTCTTTCAGTATACATGGTTATACTTTTACATGGCGGCACAAGCCATTTTCAGATATGCTTCCTGTTTGCCGTTTTCACCTTTCAGCCATTTCAGGTCATACGGTTCAAATACAACATGCCGATACGCATCTACATCCATCAAGGTACCGTCCCAATCGGAATGAATATCCCCATTTTGCTTAATCAAAATATCGTAAAGAATATCATACGTGATGCCTGTTTTCGCATCTTTTTCGACAATGGTGCTGTACGGCAGCGTTTTGTGATAAGTCAGTTCCATTCCTTTGTAATCAAAATGGAAGCCGCAGCGCATACGGCAACCGTCCAAACCCGTATAGTCAGCAATACATTTCAAATCATGGAGAATGTTGTCACTAGTTTCATCGTAGAGATTTTCCGGTGTCGTTTCCGTATAATCAAAACGGAACTGAATCGATGCGCCGCCTATTTTCAGGAATCGTTCCAAATAGGGAATCAATTCTTTCGCCGGATACTTTTTGTACAACACACAGTTAATACGAAACGGCACAGCAAGCCGCGCCAGCAGCTGGTCATTGGATTCCACTACGTAATGCTGCATATGACGGGATACGTTGATACACGTAATCTTGTCCTTATTTTTTTCTGTAAATGCGACTATATCATCTTCCGTCTGATATTCAGATACGGGCAGCGTCGTGTTGATATAGACTTTATGGGTCTGCGGAATCATATCCAGCATACGCTGCAGCGATTCCAAATCAGCAAACGGTTCGCCTCCCGTAAATACAAAATCGCAATAGGGCGTAATGGCGTCCATTGTTTGAATACTTTCGCAAATTTTATCAGCCGAAAAGCCGGTCATGTCGGCATATTCTTCCTTATTAATGCAAAAGGGGCAATGGTTGCGGCAATTATAGGGTACAAATACTGTGACTGTTGCACCGCCTTCTCTTGTTTTGTACGGATGCCGGCTGAATGCCGACTCCGCTGCCTGGTTTATAATGCTGTTCATCCTTCTTTTCGCCTCTGGTTATGATGCAATTTCTGTACAGTGCTCCCACACCGCAGTTCTTTAGGAGAATGATATATTTTCTCATAAATCCATGCAGACACTGTACAGCCTAAATACATCCGTATTCATTCTATCATAAAATTGTATTCCGTCAAATACATATGATGTATTCTTTTTTGGTATATGTTGCATAGCAAATAGTTCACAATAGAATATAACGAAAATATAAAGAAGAGGCCAGCATTATTACCGCAGTGCCTGGGTAATATCAGCCGCTGTCTTTTTTACACATGCAATAATCTTTTTTTGTACGTCTTCTGTCATGTGCGTTATCGGACTGGAAACACTGACAGCCGCAATCACCTTGCCGCCGGAAAAAACAGGTGCTGCCACGCACGTCATTCCCAGCTCGACTTCTTCCCGTTCTACGGCATATCCCTGCTGCCGTACTTTTTCCAGTTCGCTGAGCAGTTCGTCCCAATCAGTAACCGTATATTCTGTAAATTTCTGCAGCTTGCAGCCTACAAAACGCTGCACGTATTCCGGCGCAAATGCAAGCAGGCATTTGCCGGACGCAGCACAGTAACTGGGACGAATTGAGCCTACCGGTGGCGCAATATCCACACTTTGCGGCAATTTGATTTTTTCCAAAATGACGTGCTGCGGATACGGCGCATCGGATTCGGCAAAAGTCGTCATATGGACGCTTTCCCTGCACTGCATAGCCAGCGCCTTGGCATACGGATATGCCATTTTTTGAAATGATTCTTTTTCTCTAAACAGCATACCCAACGAATAGACCTGCAGTCCCAGCCAATATTTTCCCGATTCTTTTTGTCTGCGTACAAAACCGCGCCCTTCCAGCGTATCCATGGTACGGCTCACGGTGCTTTTATGCAGTTTCATTTTTCTGCTGATTTCGGTGATACTTAAAGGAGTTTCTTCCTGTAAAAATAATTGAAGTATAGCCAGTGCTCTGTCAATCGATTCAATCATGTCTGTATCCTCCTCGTCCTGAGTTGGTTTGTTCCCATGTCGGCAACATGTATTGCACAATGTGATTTTTATTATACGTACAATCCGCAGAATGTCAATAGATTTTATAAGGACACCTATACATCAACGTCTTGTCTCTCTTTACTTGGCTGCAGACTTCTGATACTGCTGATACAGACATTGTGCCAGTGTTTCCGTCAGCTCCAAGCAGTCCAATCCATTCAGCCAATTTTTAGGAATTGCTTTTTTCCCGTAAACAGCTCCGCCTAATGTGCCGCAGACAGCACCGCACGTATCGCTGTCTCCATCTTGATTGCATGCCATTAGCACAGCGTCCTTCAGTGAATGATTTTTCAAAAGGCAGTAAACGGCTAATGCCAATGCTTCATCGGCATTCCAGCCCAACCCCAGCACACTCATGGATTTTACTGGATTATGATCGGATACTGCTTCATCAACTGCCTTTACCAGTGTCTTGACCAATGCCATACCGCCTTCTTCTTTTTGCAATATAGGCAATACAGCCGTCAATGCCGCCCCCAGTGCCTCGCCAGCTGCCAGCAGTGAAACAAGCGCGCTGAACGTACCTGCAGCCAAATACGCTGACGAACCGCCGTGGGTAAGCTGTCCTGCCCGGCATCCTGCCTGCAGCGCTTTTTCCGGATCGCCGGCATAAAACAATCCAACAGGACCGGTCCGCATGACCGTGCTGGATTTGTTTGTATTGGGTTTATGCGCATCGTCATACTGTTTGCCGGAAGCCAAGGACATCAAGCAGACTTTTCCCGGACTGCGGCGCGTAAACAAAAACGGAGTCCCCATCATATCATAGCCCCATGCATCTTCATGCGGTTGTTTTTTTATCCATTCTGCCTGTTCTACACGCACAATCCGTTCGGTCTGCGTATAGTACCAACGCATATAGGAGCGATACACCCCGTCTTCCGGTGCCATCTGTTCATGGGCCGCCCAAAGCAAACCATCAGCAGTAAACAAGGCCATCTGTGTGTCATCGGAAACAACGCTTTTCTTGTCATTCGATGCCAGTTTTAAAATCGTGCGCAGCCCATACGGCCCATATTTTTTATGAATCGTCTTTAAATCCATATCTTCAATCAAATATCCCAATGCGTCACCGACGGCACCGCCCAACATACAACCTGTAAACCGTTCTGCTGACTCCATGAAGAGACACCTCCCAAAAAAATCATAAAAAGTATTTACATCGTTTGTTTTATTAGATATAATTAAAAGTTTACATATATAGTATAACAGACATACGCTGCAATAATCAACTAGTATACGATAGACTCTGCTATCTTCTTGTGCCTGTTTCTGCGCATCCCCATGGACACTGCGCTATTGTGCAAAAAAATAAAGCGGCTGTTGTACAAACAACCGCTTTTTCTCTGTTCACTTTGCATTGGGCTGGCTAGTGCCCAGTTTACTTTCGCATCTTTTTTCGGCGCCTTCTGTACCAAACAATCCCGTATACCGCAACGAGCAGGACCAGCAGTGCCGCCAGCCGGCCGCTGTGTTCCTGTATGCGGAATAAATCATGTCCCAGCCATACTTCTACGATAACGGCAGGCAGTTTGCCAATCAGGTTGGCAATGAAGTGATCTTTGTAGGAAATCCGGCTCATCGCCGCGACAGCCGTAACAACAACATTCGGGGCATACGGTATGGCACGGCCAATCATTACCGTGCGTATCGTGCTGTATGTATTGACTTTCCCCAGACGAGCATTTTTGCTGATAATCTGCTGGGCTTTCCTGCGAAATAAAGTACGCATCAGGCGAAAGGCAATTTCTATCCCCAATACTTCGCCCAGCCAAGACACGACGATTCCGGGAATCAATCCAAAAATAATGCCGTTAATAGAAAGAAACTGAATCGTCGGAATCCCGACAGCATTGGCCAGGGCAATTAAAAAAATACAGATAGCTACGGCGCCATAGCCAAACGAGGCAATATACGCCGCCATTCCTTCTATATCTTTTTGCTGCATATACTGCCAAATTGTCGAAAAGAAATGGGGCAGCAGTATATGCATGCCTGCCGCCACCCCCAGTACCAACACAATGCAAATACAGCGCACTAACCATTTTGTTTTTTCTTCACGCATGACATGCCATTCCTTTTTTATCATCATTTTCCATTTACATTATACCACCTATACAAGTACGAAAGAATGCATTACAATAAAGATGCTTTTATTTTATACATTACGCTGCAAACTATCCGAACCTGCTGCAGCCAACTGCTGCGGCACATTGTACAGGCAGCGTACCTATCCGATGAGAAAGGATTACACAGCATGAACACAGCAAACGCCGCTGCAAATACGGCAAATGCCGCCGCCAATACAGCCCATGCCGTACAAGCAGACGTACAGCAGCAAGTAACACAAGGCATGTCTGCCTTAGATCATTTCACTGATTTTTTACTCAATCATGGCCCCGATCTGATTTACGCCATCATTATTTTCTTTGTCGGTCGGGCCATTGCCCGTTTCATCAAAAACATGGTGGTTCGTTTTATGACGCATGCCAATTCAGACAGAACCGTCATTACCTTTATCAGCCAGATTGTATACTATGCCATCATGGCGTTTGTCGTCTTGACAGCACTCAACAAAATCGGCATTCCCACCAATTCATTCTTGGCAGCGTTCGGTGCCTTTGGCTTAGCCGTCGGCCTGGCACTGCAAAGCAACCTGTCCAACTTCGCATCGGGGCTCCTCATTCTTATTTTCAAGCCGTTTAAAGCCGGTGACTGGGTTTCTATCGGTGGCGTTGAAGGAAGCGTTAAGGGTATTCAAGTGCTCAACACGGCCATCATCACGAAAGATAAAAAAACAATCTTTATTCCGAATTCTTCCATCACGTCTTCGCAAGTCACGAACAGTTCGTATCTGAACGAACGGCTTATCCCGTTCGTCTTTGACATCGGCTACAACAATGACCATCATAAAGCCATTGCGATTCTTAAAGACATCTTCAAAAAAGACAAGCGTATTTTAAATGCAGACACTATGGAAATCGGCATTCAGGAGTTTGGCGACAATGCAGTCCGCATTGCAGCCTACCCTCTTGTCGCCAGCCAAAACTTTCTCCCTGTCAAATATGAAATTATGTCCAACGTAAAAGATGCCTTTGACGCACAGGGCATTGATATTCCGTACCCGCAGCGCGTCGTCTATATCCAGTATCCTCAAGAAAAATAGAATACAGCCGCGTTGCAGCACCTTGGCAAACTGCAGTCAAAAAGCCCGTTTCAGCACGATACTGAAACGGGCTTTTGGTTATATACAGTTGTCTGCCATTACCATTTTCCTTGTTTAAACAAGGTCATCATTTCCATGGTAAGACTTGCTTTTTCCGGGTCATCAGGCAAATCGTTTCTGTCTACCCACTGTGCCACGGCTAGTTCATTATGGTCTACACGCAGCGTATCTTCTCCGTCGAGGTCGCAGAAAAAGCCAAACAGCAATGTATCTGTAAAACACCAAGGTTGGCTTTTATAAAACTGCAGATTCTTGACGCGGATGCCAACTTCTTCCATGACTTCGCGATGGACGGTCTGTTCGATGGTTTCGCCAATTTCAGCAAAACCTGCCAGCAAAGCTGCTTTTTTATATTCCCGTCCTGCATATCGGGACACCAGCAGTTTATTGCCGTTGCGTACAGCAACGATGACAGCCGGGCAAATTTGCGGATACATCATCGTATGACAATGGTCACAGTACATCATGCGTTCTTTTGGGCTGTGCTGCATGGGACGGCCGCACTGGCCGCAGTACTGATGGTTTTGATACCAGTAATACAGGGACATACCTGTTACGCCGGCAAATGCTTGAAACCGAGGCTGCGCCGCACGCATAAAATTGATAGACACATACGTAAACCCCTGCGTTTCCGGCACATCTGCCAATGCCAGAAAATAAGAGGTTTGGTCTTCTTGAAAGAGCCAGCGCACTTTGTCCTCAGTCAAGCCAAGGTCACCGTACGTCGGGTAGGTAAACGTCTTGTCTGCGGCAGCGCGAACCAAAACCGTGCGTCCCCGATACGCAAGAACAGGGCTGTCCGCTTGAACCGGAACGGGACGATATTCGTTATGATAGGTATGCGGACTTATATCTTGTATCATTCAATAATCTGCGCTCCATGGTTGCAGCATTTCAGAATACGGCCTGTCGATTCGACGCCCTGTGCGCGGAACGCATTTACCATGGCATTCATAATCGCTTCTTCCTTTTCTGTAGCAAAGGCAATCAGCGTCGAGCCGGAGCCGCTGATCGTAGCTCCCAAGGCGCCGGCATCTTCGGCTGCTTTTAAGACGACTTTGCCGCCGGGAATAAGCCGAATCCGGTACGGTACATGCAGTTTGTCCTGCAGGCCGAAGAAAATACGGTCATACTGTTTGGTAAACAACGAAGAAACAAGGAAGCTGACGCGGCTGACATTAAATACCGCATTTTGGTAATCAATGGTCTTAGGCAGTGCTTCACGAGCTTTTTCTGTCGATACTTCGATTTCCGGGCTGACCGTGATAAATGACAGCTCATCGTCAATCGGAATCGAGTTGGTCATCGTCTTGCCGTCTGCCATAATCGATACGGTCAAGCCGCCGAAAAGAGCCGGGGCTACATTATCCGGATGGCCTTCCATAGTCGTTGCCAAGGAAAGCATGTCTTCCTTGTTCATTTTATTGCCGGTCAAGGCGTTGCCAATCAAAATGCCGCCTACAAGAGCAGCCGAACTGCTGCCCAAGCCGCGAGCCGGCGGAATAGCATTGACCAGTTTTAATGTGCCGCCTTTGGGAAGAGAACATTTGTTTTTGATAGCTACGGCTTTCATGGCCCGTCCTACGAAGTTTTCACTAAAATCAGTCGGAATAGAATCTTTCCCTAATCCTTCAATTTCAATATCAATATGCGTTTTGGCTGCGTCTTCTGTAAAATAAAAATCATCAAAAAAGTTGAGCGCAATGCCAACGGCATCAAAACCAGAACCAATATTAGCGGATGTTGCCGGAACTCGTACATGAATTTGTTTTGTCATAATCATTACACCTCGATAACGCGAATTGCATTTGCTACTTTACGGACACTCGGCAGGGATTCAATCCGCCGCAGTGCTTCTTCAACCAAGCCAGCCGGTGACTTGTCAATCAAAATAACGATTTCAGCGATTTCTGTCGTTTCATCTTTCTGAATCAGGGAACGAATACTGATATGATAATCTGCCAACAGGCGGGATACACTGGCCAATACGCCCGGCGCGTTATTGACAATCATGCGGATGTAGTACGGCGCACAAATATCTGCCTGCGGTTTCAGTTTGGCTTCATGCCATACAAAATCACGACTGCCTGTAATGTTGATGTTGCAATGAAGAATAACATTCATAACATCGCTGACGACAGCGCTGGCTGTAGGCAGGGAACCGGCCCCCTGACCGTACATCATAATATCGCCGACGCAGTTGCCTCGTACATAGACAGCATTATAGGCACCGCCGACATTGGCCAGCGGATGGCCTTTGCGGATAAAACTCGGATGAACGTTCAACGTAATACCATCTTCATCCTGCCGGGCAATCGCCAGCAGCTTAATGACATATCCCATTTCCGTTGCATGCTGAATATCTTCCTTGGCAATCGTTTCGATGCCTTCTACATTGACATCGTTAAACGTAACAGCAGAATGGAATCCCAAGGTTGCCAAAATAGCGATTTTGCGGGCTGCGTCATAGCCGCTGACATCATTGGTCGGATCTGCTTCAGCATACCCTTTTTCTTGGGCGCCCTTCAGGGCATCTTCATACGACATGCCCGTTTCTGTCATGTTGGACAAGATATAATTGGTCGTGCCGTTCATAATGCCGATGATTTCTTCAATCCGGTTGCTGTTGAGAGACGAATACATCGGCCGTACAATCGGAATACCGCCGGCTACGCTGGCTTCAAACTGAAAATCGACATTGTGCTCTTTCGATAATTTCAGCAGCGGAATACCGTAATCTGCAATCAAATCTTTGTTGGCACTGACAACGCTTTTCCCCTTTTTGAAGCATTGTTCAATGCAGTCTTTAGCAAAATCGGCACTGCCCATGACTTCGACGACAATTTCAATTTCGTCATCATTGATAATGTCGGCAAAGTCTGTCGTCAGTTGAATGGTTTCCGGCAGATCCATTTGTTCATACTTCGGCATGTCCCGGATAAGAACGCGTTTAATATTGATTTTAGTATTCAGCTGTTCTTCAATACTGGGGCCGTTCATAGCCAACAAATCAATGACGCCCTTGCCTACGGTACCGCATCCCAACAATGCAATTGATACTTCTTTCATTTCGTTTCCCCCTCACCATATAGTACGATAGTATTTAAGCTTGTCCAATAATTTCTACTTTGCTGACACCGGACAGCTTTTCCAGTTTTTTGATTAAATCATCAATAGATTCTTTCATTTCTTTCGTTTCAATTGATACGCTGACATCAGCCATGCCCTGCAGCGGTATTCCCTGGTTAATCGTCAGAATACTGCCGTTGCTGCTGGCTATAGTATTCAGTACTTGTGACAATTCACCCGGTTTATCCAAAATCATAATGGCAATGGTGACAATTTTGCCCTGCGTGACATCATAAAACGGAAACACGTAGTCTTTGTATTTATAATACGCGCTGCGGCTCAAATTCATCATATGCACGGCTTCGTTAATTGTCTTTTTTTGATGATGCTTCAGAATTTCTTTTACTTTGATTGTCTTTTTTATTGCTTCTGGAAGAATGTCTTCGCGTACCAAATAAAATTGATAGTTTTTTTCCTCTTTTGCGTCTTTCATTACGATTCCTCCTCTACAAAATAGGAATACGTTGCCTGCAGCCCTGGCAGGAGCTTGGTCGCCGGTTTCCACTGCAGCGCTTGTTTAGCAGCTGTATTATCCAAGGCTGAACGATAAATATCACCGCTGCGGGCTTCGGCATACGAAACTTGAACAGGAACTCGTGAAAAATACAAAAGAATTTCTTTCAGCGCATTAATTGTTGTTTCAATCGCCGTGCTCACATTATAAATACCCGACGGAACGGATGCATCCATGGCTTTTATATTCGCTCTGGCAACGTCTTTGACATAAATAAAATCGCGGGATTGTTCTCCATCACCATAAATGGTCAAATCCTTTCCCTGAGCCAAGGCTTTTGAAAAGACATAGACAACACCGCCTTCACCATGACTGCCCTGCCGTTCTCCATAGACGTTGGAATACCGCAAAATCGCATAGGAAAGGCCAAATACATCATGATACATCTGAATATATTTTTCAGCTGTGACTTTAGTCAAGCCGTAAAACGATGTCGGCATGAGCGGTTGGTCTTCTTTCAAAGGAACATGCAGGTTGTCGCCATATACCGCTGCAGAAGAAGAAAAGATAATTTTTTCTACATGGTATTTGCAGCACATATCCAATACGTTAATCAGTCCCATAATGTTGAGTTCCGCATCTTCTTTAGGATGTTCCATCGAATAGGGAACCAGTGTCTGTGCCGCTTCGTGAAAAACAATTTGAATCTTTTCTTTAGCAAAAATACGATCCAGTGCTTCTGCATGACGAATATCTTCTTCATAAAAAACGGCCTTGGGATTGAGATTCTTACGGCTGCCTGTGCTCAAATTATCAATAATGATGACATGATGTCCTTCTGCAATCAGGCCGTCTGTTAAATGCGAGCCGATAAAACCAGCCCCGCCTGTTACTAATATATTCATATGCATTCCTCCCCCGTTTTTGGTATTACGGCAGCATTCCAAAATGAATAGGTTCTATATGACGTTCTTTCATTAGTTCTTTCGTCGTCGGCGACAGCAAAGCATGCAGTTCGTCTTCCCAATGATATCCCCAGGAAAAAACCTGCGAAAGGGCCGCTGTACTGCAGCCGGGATGCATCATAATTTCATGTACGCCAAAGGGCATGCGCTGTAAAATATACGCCAGATTGTTGACGTTCATATTACCGCCGTCTACCATGCCCCAAAAATAATCCGTCGTCGTAAACTGCAGCCGTTTGACATCTGCCATTGCTTTCTGTGCCAAAAACGTCAGGCCATTGCGGCCCATGACACGGACCGGTCCTGCGGAAAACGCCTTAAACAGATAGGGTTCCCGCGGCACGCGCAGCCGATGCAGGCCGTATTTTTTCATCAAGGTCTGTACAATAGCCCAAATAGGCGGCAGCATATGCATATGCTGGTGGCTGTCTACATGGGTAATGTTCAGTCCCTGCGCCATAATTTTTTCTATCTGTGCATCCAATTCACGGTAGACTTGTTCATAATCAAGGTGTCCTTCCATGACTTTTTTGACAAAGGGAACGTAACTTTCCGGTACAAGACCGTCAGCATCAACCAGTGTCGGTACTTCTCTGGGAGAAAGAATGGTCGGCAGGCTTCCTACCAAACACAAATGAATGCCAATTCCTAAGCCGGGGCATCGTTTGGCTAGCGTCACGGCTTCATCAAAAGCCGGGCCGGATGCCAGCAAAGACGTGCTGCGCAGCACACCATTTTCATACGCTTCTATGACTGCATGATTGACTTCGGTGTGAATACCGAAATCATCGGCATTAAAAATAACTCTGTTCATCGTCGTATATCACCGTAAAAAATCAAAATTTTTAAAATTCAATTTTCCCACGTCTGCCAAGGCTTCGCTGCCGTAGGCACTGCAAAAAGCCTGTATGGTCGAGGAAATCCCCAAATACGCTCCTTTGGGAAAGGGCATGTCATAATGCTTTGACAAGGTCTTCATGGCTTCTACAAACCCATTGCGGGCCAATATAGACGCAGCGGCCACTGCCGTATCCCGTTCTCCTTTGGGAACTTGTATAACCTGATGAGATACTGCCGCGCTGCCAAGTGCCTGAAGAACATATTCTTCTTTTCCGAACTTATCGACTATTATACATGGACATTCGTATTTTGACAATAGGCGGCAAATGTTTTCTCCATGAAGACGTCCCAGTAAATGGTTCAAATTTTTATGCTGTTTTTTAAGTTCATGGTACTGTGTATTATATTCCCTAGGCATCAATACCGTCGCAACACAGCGGTCGCCAAGCATCTTCCGAATGTTTTCTGCCAACACGGCAATTTTGGTATCTGTAAGCATTTTGCTGTCGCAGACACCCAAATTCCGCAGCTTGCCTTCTTCTTCCTTGGTAATCAGGCAGGCCGCTCCCACAAGCGGGCCAAATACATCCCCTTTTCCGGATTCATCACAGCCCATCCAGCAGGGAATACCGGCCGGATGCAGCCCGTCCATCGCCGCATGGGAAACAGCCTGTTCTTGAGGAGCAGGCGCACCTTGGGCCAGTGCTTCTACGGCATGCTTAAAAGGCGATTCTTTGCCTTGGATCACGACAGAAAATCCTTTCTTGCCATGGTATATGTTGACAGTTGCCTCGTCACTGCCGCTGACACAATGGAGCTGATGCCCATAGTTGATCGCTTTTTCGCGGCTGCAGCGAATGTTGGCTTCTGCCAATGCCCTTTTAAATTGGGCAACTCGTTTTTGTAATAGGTTATCCATAAATCGTATATGCCTCTTCCTTTGCTTTCCGCTGCCATTCCTTGAGGGGAATGCCGGTTTTGACAGCCGCCTGGCGGCAGTCCTCGTATTCAGCAGAAATATTGGTAATACTGCCGTCGTGAGAACAAATTTTACAGTGTATGTCTTCTCCATCCACATGGACTACCTGCACCGTACGTTCACAAATCGTCCGCTGGACCGGAAAATACCGCATGCCAATCGATGTGGTTTCGGCAAACACAATGGCGGCAGCATTTTCTACCAGTTCTTTGCGGCACAAGATACAGAGCATTGATGCCATACGGCATTTTTTCATCATAATCGGCACTGCCCAGACATCATTGACGCCCAAATCCAGGAGCCGTTTGAATACATATTCCATGCACTGCGGATTCATATCATCAATATTGGCCTCTATCTGCCAAAGCGATTCCATTACCTCACCTCATTCGATTGATTGTATCAGCCATGCGGCCTGCGCCAAATCCATTGTCAATATTGACGACGGCCACACCGGCTGCACAGCTGTTCAGCATGGCAAGCAAGGCTGACAAGCCGTGAAAATTGGCACCGTAGCCAATACTCGTCGGCACGGCAATAACCGGCTTGTCTACCAAGCCGCCGACCACGCTGGCCAACGCGCCTTCCATACCGGCCACAACAATACAAACATTGGCCTGCCGTATTTCTTCGCTGCGCGCTAAGAGACGGTGGATACCGGCAACGCCGACATCGTAAATCCGCTGCACCGTGTTTCCCATAATCTGCGCCGTCAGGGTCGCTTCTTCTGCTACAGGAATATCACTGGTTCCGGCTGTAATGACGGCAATCACACGGTCTCCATTTTGTACGGTCTTATCATTCCATTGGTATACCATATGAGCCAGTTCATCATACTGTGCCGCCGCAATATCCGGAGCCAGCATATCATATACGGCTTTATCTGCCCGCGTGCCAATGACATTGTCATATTTTTTCATGAGAAGACGCAAAATATCCGCAGACTGGCTGACGGTCTTGCCGGCACAATACACGACTTCCGGAAAGCCGCAGCGCTGCTGGCGCTGCAAATCCAGATTGGCAAATCCCAAGTTCTGCACGCTGCCGGCTTGTTCCTGTACGGCAGACACAGCATCATGCAGTGACAATTCGCCTTGTTTATACGCTTCTAAAATCGTCGATATATCTTTCATCATTTACTCCCGAAATCCATTGCTTTCCCACGCTTTATACAAAACAATCCCAACAGACATAGACAAGTTGAGTGATTCTGTATCGCTGCGCATAGGGATGGTCAGCACATCATCACAGCAAGACAAAAATTCTTCGCCTAGACCGCTGCCTTCATTGCCAAAAGCCAAAATGACCGGCCGGCTGTAATCGGCATGAACATATGATACGGTTCCCTGCGCCGCCGTTCCGTATACAAGGCGGTCTTCATCCGCGCAAAACGCATCCAATTCTTCATCAGTCACATGCTGTACAATAGGTACTTTAAAAACAGCTCCCATGGCACTGCGAATGGTCTTGTCATTATACACGTCTACACTGTCTTCGCTAAGAAGGATAGCTCCTGCGTTGGCAGCTGCCGCCGTGCGAATAATCGTGCCGAGATTGCCCGGGTCCTGAACAGCCCGCAGATACAATACCACTTTATCCGGCTCAATAGCCGGCAAGCTTTCCAAATCATAAGCAAAAAATGGAAGCAGCGCCGCAATCCCCTGCGGCGTCTTGGTATCCTTTATTTTATCATACACGCTGTCTGTTACCAAAAAGAAAGTCCAATCCAAACGGCAGCCTTCTTCATACAAAGCGGCAAATTCTTCATGCGCTTTTCCTTTCGGAGATACAAAACAAATCCCATCATGAATGCCTGTTGCCATGGCATCGCTCACTAAACGCAGACCTTCTACAAAAACCCGCTGCTGTGTTTGGCGGCCTTTTTTTTGTTTTACGGCACAAGCCAGTTTTACCCATTGGTTGTCCCGTGACGTAATTTCTTTTATCTCTTCGTACATTCTTCTTCCTCCTGATGCTGCAAGTGATAGGCTGCACTGCCTCTATCGTCTGCATAACTTAAATAAGGGACTCGCGCATGAAGGATTTTTCCTGATGCGCAGCCCCTTTTTTACCTGTCGTTCATCGCCAAATTTTTTATGTTTGTATGCTGCAGATATATCATCTTGCCTACTGCTGCAAATGGTCTCGACAAACGCCAAACGAATACGAAAGGGGCTTGTCGTTCTGACAGCCCCTTCTATTATCTTGCCGCTAACTTTCTTATTGTTTATTTGTATCTTGCGTTTTGTTGGAAGAAAGCAGGCTGTCGCGGTTTTGTTTAATGCTGGACAATGTTTTTTCCAATGTCGATTCCACATATTTAAGGACATCACCGGCGTACGTAATGGAACTGCTTTTGAGTTCTTCTGATGACTGGTTGGCATTTAAAATAATCTGATTGGCATGTTCCTGAGCCTGGCGAACCAATTCGCTTTCTTCTGTTAATTTAGCAATATAATCTTTTGCCTGTGCAACCATGCTGTCGGCATGATGCTGTGCGTCGGCAATGATTTTTTCTTTTTCTGCCAATACTTTTTTGGATTGTTCCAATTCTGTAGGCATTGATTCTTTCAAATCATCAATAATCTGAAGCAGCTCTTCTTCTTCAATCATTTTTTTGTTGGTAAAAGGCACCTTTGAGGCATTCATTACCAAGCTTTCCAAATCTTCCAATAATTTATCTGAATTCATGTCTTCCACCTCTATACGTCGTATTTGTCCTTGAATTTTTCTTTCAATCTTGTTTCCACATAATCCGGTACCATGCCGTCCAGTTTGCCGCCGAAGCAGGCCAATTCACGAATACCCGTCGAACTGATATATGAATACTGGGTACTTGTCATGATAAATACCGTTTCAATATCCGGTTCCACTTTTTTCATGAGCAGTGCCCGCTGGAATTCATATTCGAAGTCACTGAGAGCGCGCAGGCCCCGAATGATAACAGTTGCGCCATGTTCCATAGCGTATTCATTCAAAAGTCCGTGAAAACTGACAACTTCTATATTGGGAATATGCTTTGTTGTTTCACGCAGCATGGTTTCCCTTTCTTCCATTGTAAACAACGGTTTTTTTGCCGGATTTTCAAATACAGCGATAATCAACTTATCTACTAACTTACTGCCTCGTTCAAATATATCAATGTGTCCATTGGTGACTGGATCAAAACTGCCTGGACAAATTCCGATTCGCATACCTTATTTTCCTCCCTGCTGCCTACGGATAAAGGTAATTCGCGTGTCTTTCCCATAGGCCTTCTCTCTGATGATCTCATACAAAGGGCTATCAGCTATATCTTCGTCCTTGCTGCGTTCCATGAGTAGAAGTCCATGCGGTGCCAGCAAATCGTATTGACATATTAAAGCAATTGTATTGTTCACCAAATTCTTATTATACGGCGGATCAGCAAAAATATAATCAAACTGCCGCCCCTGCAAATGCGCCAATGCTTTGGCTGCTTCCATGCGCAGCACTTCACATTGGCTACTGACGCCGCATGCTGCAGCATTTTGCTTAATGAGCTGCTGCGTATAGTGGTCAATAAACACGCCACTGGCAGCACCGCGGCTCAGGGCTTCCAGCCCCAAAGCGCCTGTTCCGGCAAATATATCCAGTATATTTGCGCCTTCCAGCCCGTCATTTGCCAAAATATTGAAAAGACTTTCCCTCGTCCTATCCAATGTAGGGCGTGTCAGCATGCCTTTCGGCGATTTCAATATTCTTCCTTTTGCACTGCCGGATATGATTCTCACATAATCACCTGCTCGTACACAATCATTATACACGTTTTTCAAGACATATCAAATAATAAACAGTAAAAAAATTACTTGTTTATGGCTTTACCAGTACTGCTTATTTTTTAATGCGTTCTACTTTTAATTCCTTGCCCTGCATCAGGCGGATAATATTATCTTTATGCCGCACTACGACCAAGATGGCAGCCAACAAACCGAAAAGGGTAACCGGCATGGGTTCGGCAAAGAAATACATCGTAATCGGCACCAGCACAGCTGCTACAATCGAGCCGAGCGATACAATACGCGTCAACGCCACGATAACGGCCCAAACGGCAAATACGATGAGCGTTTCCCAAGGTGCTAAAAACAAAATAATGCCTAACCCGGTCGCAACGCCCTTGCCGCCTTTGAAATGCAGAAACAATGAGCAGGAATGACCGACAAGTGCCAGCAGGCCGCCCAAAATCATCATGTAAATCTGGTATTCCGGAACCATCATAGCACCGGCCTGCTGTCCCAGATAGACACCCAGCATGCCCTTGCCTGCATCCAAAATCAAAACCATCAAGCCGCCGGCAGCACCGAATACACGGTACGAATTGGTTGCCCCCGTATTATGACTGCCATAGTCACGCGGGTCTTTATGGAAAAATGCCTTGCCAATGACCAGACCGCTCGGAAACGAACCAGCCACATATGCCAAAAGAAGAAGCGCAATACCCATCATAATGAATCACCATCTTTCTTTCCCCGCAAAATAAGACGAATCGGCGTGCCTTCAAAACCAAAGGTTTCACGCAGCCTGTTTTCCAAGAAACGGAGATAAGAAAAATGCATAAGCTGTGGTTCATTGACAAACAAAATAAATGTTGGCGGCTGTACTGAAGCCTGGGTCATATAGTAAATCTTCAACAGCTTGCCGCCTTTAGCCGGAGGCGGATTGGTCAGCTGCGCATCTTCAATCAATTCGTTGAGGACACTGGTGGAAACACGCATGTGCTGCTGTTCTGAAACAAATTTTACCATATCGGCTAAGCGGTTGACGCGCTGCTTTGTCAGTGCGGACGCAAAAAGAATCGGCGCATACTGCAGGAATGCCAATTCACGGCGAATATCTTCTTCAAATTTCTGGCTTGTCTTGCTGTCTTTAGTAATCAAATCCCATTTATTAACGACAATGATGCAGCCTTTGCCGGCTTCGTGCACGTATCCGGCAATTTTTTTATCCTGCTCAGTTACGCCTTCTACAGCGTCCAATACCAATACAGCGACATCAGAGCGATCGACGGCACGCAGGGCTCGGACGACACTGTACCGTTCTACGGGAATATCGATTTTAGATTTGCGGCGCATGCCAGCCGTGTCAATCAACACAAATTTAGAGCCGTCATAATCCCAATGCGTATCAATCGAATCCCGCGTCGTGCCCGGCATGTTGCTGACAATGACGCGTTCCTGGCCCAGCAGGGCATTGGTAAGCGATGATTTGCCGACATTCGGCCGGCCGACAAGGGCAATATGAATCGTTTCGTCGTCTTCTTCTACAACGGGAATCGATTTGATATTTTTCAATACTTCATCGAGTAAATCACCCAAATTCATCAGATTGACAGCCGATACGCCAATCGGATCTCCCAGACCTAGATTGTAAAATTCATATATGTTCATTTCCTGTTCTACACTGTCGATTTTGTTGACAACCAGTAATACCGGTTTGCCGCACGAGCGAAGAATATGAGCAATATCTTCATCCTGGGGCTGAATGCCTGCTTTGCCGTCTACGACATACAAAATAACATCGGCTTCACGAATAGCCAGTTCTGCCTGATACCGCATGCTCGTAAAAATATGATTGTCCGAATCGACAAATTCAATGCCGCCTGTATCAATCATGGTAAATTCCTGGCCGAGCCATTCTGCGTCAAAATAAATGCGGTCCCGCGTCACGCCGGGGATGTCTTCGACAATGGAAATACGTTTTTTGACAATGGCGTTAAATAATGTCGATTTGCCGACATTCGGCCGGCCTACGACAGCTACTAACGGTTTATACATAAGCTTATTTCCTTTCCTCATAAGACGAAAAAAGGATAACCGGTACACGCCGGCTATCCTCTTTTTTACGAAAAATTATTTATCTTCTTCTACAGCGTCACCAATGGTAGCACTAGCTTCATCCTGGTTGGATTCCAAATAGCTCTTTACTTCTTTTTCTTCTTCATCTTTCTGAATAGCCAAGACGCTCAAAGAAATTTTCTTTTTGTCTGTATCAATGCCGATGATTTTAACGTTCATAACGTCACCGATGTTGACCAAATCTTTAACGACAGCGCCGCGTTTTTCTGTCAGTTCAGATACGTGGAGAAGACCCTGCAGTTCCGGATCGATAGCAAGGATAGCGCCGAAAGGAAGCAGTTTTTTAACTTCGCCTTTGACAATATCGCCGACTTCAAATTTTTCAATTGCTGCAATCCACGGATTTTTCTGCAGTGCTTTCAAGGACAAGGAAATACGATTGCGTTCCTGGTCAAACTTCTGTACCAAAACGTGTACGGTTTCACCAACTTTGAGGACTGCGTCTACAGAGCTGATGCGTTTCCAAGAAATGTCAGAAATGTGGAGAAGGCCTTCTACGCCGCCCAAATCAACAAACGCACCGTACGGCATGATTTTGACTACTGTGCCGTCGAGTTCTACGCCTTCAGCAATATGTTTCAAAGCTTCTTCGCGTTTAGCTTCGCGTTCTGCTTCCAAAACAGCTTTGCGGGAAAGGACAAGACGGTTTTTATGTTCGTCAATATCAATAACTTTTACCTGGAAAGTCTGACCTACAAGATAATCCAAGGATTTAACAAATTTAACATCGCCCTGGGAAAGAGGAATAAAGCCGCGAAGCGATTTAATAGAAACAACAAGACCTGCTTTATTCGTTTCTTTACCTACACATTCAACGAGCTGATCGTTTTCGAATGCGTCGCGGACTTCTTTCCAGTCTTCGACTTTCTTCATTTTTACGAGAGAAACGACAATAGCGCCTTCTTCTTTAATGTTATTGGCAATTTCTACTGTCAGTTCGTCGCCAACTTTGACAAAATCACTGGCTTTTTCCGGAGCGGGAACAGCCATTTCCTTTTTCGGCAGGATAGCTTCTGCTTTCGTACCGATGGAAACATAGGCAGCATCATCATTCACAGAAATAACCGTGCCTTTTACAACGTCACCTTTCTTTGGATTTTCTTCATAATCATACTTGTCCAACAATTCTTCACTCATTACTTCTGTGCCTTCAGCTTGCAAATTTTCCATAATCTCAACAACCTCCTGTATTATCCAATCCGGCGTGGAAGCGCCGGCTGTAATGCCTATATGATTCATACCACGAAACGCCGCTGTCTCTAATTCAGCTGCTGTTTCAACGTGATATGTAGGGCAACCCTGTTCTTTGCACACTTGTGCCAGCCGTCTGGTATTGGCGCTGTTTTTGCCTCCTACGACAATCATGGCGTCTACGGTTTTAGCCAGTGTGATGGCTGCATTCTGTCGCTGCTGCGTCGCCGTGCAGATAGTCATGTGCACATCCAAGTCTTTTGTCTTGGTCTGCAACACGGCAGCAATGCGTTTGAATTGCTCTTGCGAGAATGTCGTCTGTACGACGACTCCTAAGGAATCTGCCGGCAGAATTTCTTCTGCTTCTTTTTCCCTATCTATTATAATAGCACGATTTGCCCCCCATTGTGAAATACTAATTACCTCTGGATGAGTTTTTTCGCCTATAATAATCAATTTTTTGCCTTGTTCTACAATTTTTTTTGCGTCTTGCTGTGCTTTTTTGACATGAGGACAGGTCGCATCCACGATATGCAGTCCTTTTTTTTCAGCTTCTGCATATACTGCCGGACCTACGCCATGCGAACGAATCAGCACGGTTTCTCCTGCCTGAATTTCATCCAGTGAATCAACCGGCTCTATGCCCTGGGCCGCTAAGCGGGATACTACCTGCGGATTGTGAATAATCGGTCCCAGTGTCTTTGTACCTGCATCGGCATGAGCTGCCATATCCACAGCCCGGCGCACGCCATAGCAAAACCCACATGCTGCTGCTATCGTTACTTTCATTTTTTCACTTCTCCATACTGATTTAGCATAGCTAAGACTATATTGCGAATTTCGTCTGTAAATGCTTTGACTTCTTCCTTATCGGCATGCATTCCCTGCGGCGGCATAACAGGTTCGCCAAAGACAACGCAGACCGGGCCTTTCTTTTTAGGAAGAGGCCGGGAATTAATAACCGCCGCCGGCAGTACGGGCACGCCGGCTTTCATGGCGATGCCGGCAAATCCATCGTGGAATTTTCCCAAAATTCCCTGGTCTTTGCTTGTGCCTTCCGGAAAAATCCCCAATACTTCTCCCTGTTTGAGGACACGGAATGATTCCATAATGGCCCGGCGGTCAATACGGCCGCGGTGAACCGGAAAAGTATGTACATAGCGCAGAAACCAATTCATCAGCGGATTGCGAAAGAGTTCTTCTTTAGCCATAAAGTGAATCAAATGATGCCGCACAGCAGTACCTACCAATGGCGGGTCAAAATAGCTGGCATGATTGCAGACAATAATGAAAGGTCCTTTATCCGGAATATGTTCTTCGCCGTAAACCTTCATGCCGATGAGTGTGTAGGTGACGAAATTAAATATCCAGCGGATAATTTTATACGTAAAGTCTCTCATTGCTCTTTGCGGCGAATCAAATCGGTAATAACATCGGCAGTTTCTTCCAAATTCAATTCGCTGTTATCGAGAAGCATGGCATCAGCAGCCTGTCTAAGCGGTGACACAGCACGATGCGAGTCTTGGTAATCCCTTGCAGCAATGCTCTTTTCAATTTCTTCCAGCGTTTCGCTGCTTCCCTTAGCCTGCATTTCCAAATAGCGGCGCACTGCCCGGGAATGAACAGACGCTGTCAGAAAAATTTTAATATCTGCATCCGGCAGTACCACCGTTCCAATATCGCGTCCATCCAAAATGACGCCGCCCTGTTTGGCCATGTCTCTCTGTAATTGTACCAGTTTTTGCCTTACTACTGCAAGAGCTGCAACCGAAGATACGTGAGAAGATATGGTTTGCGTGCGAATTTCATCCGTAACTTCTATGTCATTTACGTATACGCGGCACGTATCTGCCAACGGTTCCAATCGTACTGTCAAGTCTTGAATAAAGGAACCTACGGCTTGTTCGTCTGTTATATCGACATGGTGCTGCAAAACAGCCCACGTAATGGCCCGGTACATCGCACCTGTATCGATATACAAATACTGTACTCTGCCTGCAGCCAGACGGGCCGCACTGCTTTTGCCCGCGCCGGCCGGCCCGTCAATAGCAACTGTTAATTTTCCCATGATTCACTCTCCTTTGCCGCTGCTTTTCCGGCTGCATAGCCAGTGGAAAAGGCAGCTTGTAAATTGTAGCCGCCTGTAAAGGCATCAATATCCATAACTTCACCAGCAAAATAGATATGCGGCGTAATTTTGGATTCCATCGTTTTGGGATTAATTTCTTTGACAGATACGCCGCCGGCCGTAACAATGGCTTCTTCTATCGGACGAGTACCTGTAATCGTCAGTGACAATGCCTGCAGTGTGTCTGCCAAATCCTGCCGCTGTTCTTTGGACAGTTGATTGACAGGCAGATGCACATCGATACCGGCTTGTTCCAAAACAACGGGTATGAGACGCTGCGGCAGCAGGTCCTTCATGGCATTTTCTACTTCTTTGCGTATGTATTTTTGAAAATCGCGCTGTATGCGCTGATCTAGTTTTTCTTTAGACAATGCCGGTTTCAGATTGATGCGCAGCTGCATCGGATAGACGCATTGTTTTTTATGGGCTGCCGTCGTGCTGAGCATCAAAATAATCGGGCCGGATACACCAAAATGCGTAAAAAGCATTTCGCCGAACTGGGAAGCCAGTTTTTTCCCCCGTTTCCACAAGGACGCTTCTACATTCCGAAGGGCCATGCCGGACAACGTATGCGGCCACGTATCTGCCGTCGTAAACGGAATCAGAGACGGTTTGACCGGTGTAATGCTGTGGCCCAGGCTTTTAGCAAACCCATAACCGTCACCTGTAGAGCCGGTAACAGGATACGACATGCCTCCCGTCGTAATAATGCAGGCATCGCCTTCGTAGGTTCCGGAAGCTGCCTGCACAGCAACGCGGTCATCCCACTGATGAACTGCTTTTACAGCATCTTCCAAATGCAGCGCAACGCCGGCAATTCGCAGACGGCTGTAAAACAGTTTCCGCACTTCAATGGCACTGTCGGACTGTGGAAATACGCGTCCGCCCCGTTCTACTTTGGTCAGCAGCCCCCATGCATGCAGTTTCTGCAGCAAGTCTTCATTGGTAAACTGGCCGTACGCACTGTATAAAAAACGGCCGTTCCCCGGTGTATGGGCAATGCATTCGTCCATCGTACAGGCATTGGTCAAATTGCAGCGTCCTTTTCCAGTGATGCCCATTTTTTTGCCTACAATATTATTTTTTTCAAATAGTTGCACAGCTGCACCTGCTTCGGCTGCTGCCAGTGCCGCCATGATACCGGCTGCACCGGCACCGATGACAATAACGTTTTTGCCCATAGTCATGCCGCCTTACTTATATTTATATAATTCTGCTACTTCTTCAGCTGTCAAGCTGCGATAAGCACCGCGCTTTACGCCGCTGAGCGTCAAAAACGCATACTGCACACGCCGCAGATTATGCACTTGGAAGCCAAAATATTCCATCATGCGGCGGACCTGCCGGTTGCGTCCTTCATGAATCGTAATTTCAATAGTCGTAATACCGCTGCGGCCGTCAAAGCCAATGTAATATACGTCTGCAGGAGCCGTCATGCCATCTTTTAATTCTACACCATCCGCCAAATGCTGCAATACCGAATCCGCAATACGTCCTTTGACTTTTACTTCATAGGTCTTATCGACCATTTTGCTCGGATGCATTAAAATATTGGCCAGTTCCCCATCATTGGTCATGATGAGCAGCCCTTCCGTATTTTGGTCCAAACGGCCAACGGCATAAATACGGTCTTTTTCCTTTTTGAAATAATCCATGACCGTCGTCCGGCCCTGGTCATCACTGGAGGTCGTAATAACACCCTTTGGTTTATTAAATAAATAGTAATGCTTAGGCTGCATTTCCAACCGCTGTCCATCAACAAGGACGATATCCTTATCCGAATCTACTTTGGTGCCCAGTTCACGAACAACCACACCGTTGACACGAACACGGCCATCCAAAATCATCTGTTCCGATGCGCGGCGTGACGCGACACCGCAGTTACTCATTACTTTCTGTAGCCTTTCCATCTGTTTCCCCCTTGTTTGTTGTCGATTCCAGTTCCCGTGCCGGCTGTAATGCCTCCGTACGGCTTTCCGGAATATGGGCTGCCAAATCAGCCAGCGAATCCATGCCTATGCATTCCAAAAAATACGCCGATGTCCCGTATAAAATAGGACGGCCCGGACTGTCTTTACGTCCCAAATCAATAACCAGTCCCTGCTGTACCAGCGATGTCAAAATCCGCTCAGACGATACGCCGCGGAGCTTTTCGATTTCAGCACGCGTAATAGGCTGCTTAAAAGCGACAATCGCCAATACCTCCAACGCCATAGGAGACAATTCCGTCGTCCCGGTCCGCACCCATTGAATCGCTTCAAAAAGGCGCGGCTTCGTCACCAGCTGATAGCCGCCGGCTACGCGCAGCACCGTCAGGCCATGGCCGGCTGCAGCCAAAGACGTGTTTAACGCCTGCGCTGTCTGTTGAATTTGACTGGAACTCCATCCGGTATGCGCTGCAATTTCAGCTATCTTCATCGGCTGACCGCTAAGAAAAAGCAATGCTTCCAATACGGCTGTCGGCTCCATGTTTTCAACTTGGTGTATATCGCAAGGCGACGGCATTTCCATCCTCTCCTTCTGCCACCGTGTGGCACTGCCCTAATTTCAGCATTTCCAATACAGCTAAAAAAGTGACAACCAATTCTATTTTGGAACGGCATGCGCGAAATACGGTCTCAACAGCCGTTGGTCCTGCCGTTTGCCGCAGCCTGTAGGCGACGCGCTGCATGCATTCTTCTACACTGTAAATTTCCTGCTGAATATGAATTTCCACAGGCTTTTTTTGCTGTAGAGACTGATACACCAGCCGAAACGCGCGGTATAATGCAGCCGTTTCAATCGTCCCGGAAAACTGCGGTTCATATGCAAGAGGCGTTCGTTCCCGTCCCAGCATATGACTTCGTTCATCCCACAAACCGCTCATGACAGCTGAAATTCTTTTCATGCGTCTGTATTCAACAAGCTGCTGTACCAATGCTTCTTTCGGATCTTCTTCCTCTTCTTCTTTTGCCTTGGGTATTTTAGGAAGAAGCAGCCGTGATTTGATTTGCAGCAGCGTCGCTGCCATGACAAAAAACTTACTGGCATAATTGACATCAAACGCATCAATTTGCGCTACATACGCATTAAACTGATCTGTAATCTCGACAATAGGAATATTGTAAATATCGACTTTATTTTTTTCGATTAAATATAAGAGCAAATCCAACGGCCCTTCAAAATCCGATACTTTGTATTTGTATTCTTCCATACAGACCGCCATTTCTATATTATATGATAAAATACAAGAAATTACAAAAAAGGTTTGGATCTTCATCCAAACCTTTTGATCATTTGCAAGGGACTCATGCCCACATAACTGGCACGGTGCTCACAGCAATGTATTGTTGAATTGGTGCCGGGGACCGGAATCGAACCGGTACGGTTATTTCTAACCGACGGATTTTAAGTCCGTTGCGTCTGCCAGTTCCGCCACCTCGGCATGACGAAAAAAATATGGAGGCGGCACCCAGAATCGAACTGGGGATGAAGGTTTTGCAGACCTCTGCCTTACCGCTTGGCTATGCCGCCATAAATATGGAGCGGAAAACGAGACTCGAACTCGCGACCCCCACCTTGGCAAGGTGATGCTCTACCACTGAGCTACTTCCGCATGATTGTGGTGCTCAGGGACGGAATTGAACCGCCGACACGGGGATTTTCAGTCCCCTGCTCTACCGACTGAGCTACCTGAGCAAATATGGCGACCTCGATCGGATTTGAACCGACGATCTTCGCCGTGACAGGGCGACATGTTAAACCGCTACACCACGAGGCCATTCATATTTCGGAACCTCTCTCGTTCCGACAAAAAGTATTCTACCATAGAGTAACCTCTTTGGCAAGTCTTTTTTTCACTTTTTTCTATTTTCTTTTATTTTTTCAAAAAATCCCCTGCCGTCAAACGGCAAGGGATTTATATTCATTGTTATTTTGCATAATCTATCATCCGGGTTTCCCGAATGACGACAACTTTGATTTGTCCCGGATATTCCAGCTCGGATTCAATTCGTTTGACAATGTCATGAACCAAAAGCACACAGCCGGCTTCATCCAGTTTTTCTGGTTTAACCATAACGCGGATTTCACGTCCAGCCTGAATAGCAAAGCAGTCTTCAACACCATCAAAGGATTCTGCGATTTCTTCAAGCTTGGTCAGCCGCTTCAAGTAATTTTCCAGTGTTTCTCTTCTAGCACCCGGACGTGCTGCTGAAACAGCATCTGCCGCCGAAACCAACACAGCTTCTACGCTGCGCGGTTCTTCATCACCGTGATGGGCCGCAATGCAGTTGACAACCATTTTGGATTCACCATATTTCTTAGCCACTTCTGTACCAATCGAAACGTGCGTGCCTTCCAATTCATGATCGAGGGCTTTGCCAATATCATGAATCAGGCCTGCCCGTCTGGCCAAGGTTTCATCCACACCCAGTTCAGCAGCCATAATGCCTGCCAGCTGAGATACTTCAATAGAATGGCGCAGTACATTTTGTCCGTAGCTGGTACGGTACCGCAGTCTGCCCAAAATCTTGATTAGTTCCGGATGCAGACCATGTACGCCTGTTTCATACGTAGCCTGTTCACCAGCTTCACGAATTTTCTGGTTGACCTCTTTGCGGGCTTTTTCAACCATTTCTTCAATACGTGCCGGATGAATACGGCCATCTGCAATCAATTTTTCCAATGCAATGCGGGCAATTTCACGACGAATGGGGTCGAAACATGACAAAATGACAGCTTCCGGCGTATCATCAATAATCAAATCAACACCTGTAAGCGTTTCAATAGCCCGGATATTACGGCCTTCCCGGCCGATAATCCGGCCTTTCATTTCATCGTTCGGCAAGGAAACAACAGATACCGTCGTTTCTGCTACATGATCTGCAGCACAACGCTGAATTGCCGTCGAAATAATTTCCCGCGCCTTGCCTTCTGCTTCTTCTTTGGCTTGTTCTTCCAGCGTTTTAATCAGCTGTGCCGTATCATGCTTAACTTCAGTCTGCACATTTGCCAAAAGCAGTTCTTTTGCTTCATCAAACGTAAGTCCAGAAATCCGTTCCAATTCTGCCATTTCCTGCACATGGAGCGCCTCAATTTTTTCTTGTACTTGAGTTACTTCATCTTCCTTGCGCTGTAAGGCTTCTTCCTTTTTTTCCATGGAATCAGATTTTTTGTCCAAATGTTCTTCTTTTTGCAGCAGGCGCCGTTCCATGCGCTGTAATTCGTTGCGGCGTTCTTTGTTATCCCGTTCCGCGTCGCTGCGCAGCTTGTGTACTTCTTCTTTGCCTTCGAGAACGAGTTCCTTTTTACGGGCTTCTGCATTCTGCTGAGCTGTCGTCAAAATACGCTGCGCTTCGATTTCAGCCTGGCCGATTTTACCTTCTGCAATTTTTTTGCGGTAAAAATATCCTGTACCGGCCCCGATAATGCCGCAGGCGACTGCTGCTGCAATAATAGCCAACATGTATTGATTTCACCTCCTCTTTTTCTCTTTCACAAAAAAAAGCCGAACAACCAGTCCGGCTTTTTTATAATGAGTATGCGTTGTTTACATCATTTTCAAAAACCTACAATTATGCAAAATATACCAGTGTATCAAACCGGCTTCTTTAATTGTAAAATTTTTTTATACTGATGTCAAGAAAAAAGGAACTGTGCAGTCCAGATAGTAAAGATAAAAATGATATACTACTATACGTATCTTTGTACATGCCATTACATAAAAAATGAACGGATTTCCCATGGTTAAACCAAAAATTCACTAATAAAGAATCACTTCAAGCTCCATTGCCTTCGTGTTTTTCATATTCCAATTCTCTCGAAAATCTTACATCCATTGCATTGTCTTCTATTCGCATTTATAGTATGATGTTACATGATTTTTACTGTTTTACCTATACGCTGCAGTAAAAAGAAAGGAGCATTGTACGTTATGGTAGATGAATTTTTACAATCTTTTTTAGCCATTAGTGATTATCGTACAGTTATTTTTTTAGTTGTATTGGCCGTGTTGTTCTGGGTCATTCATTATTTGTACCGAGTCCGCAAGATGGATTTTTCCCTTGTCGTAGTAATCGGCATGGTTCTCGGTGCACTGCTGGGTCTTAGCATGCAAGTCATGTCCGGTTTTTCCGATGCACCCATGAAGGTAACCTTTGTCAAAGAAACGACGACATGGTTCCAATTGTTTGGCAACGGCTACATCGACCTTATCAAGATGATTGTCGTTCCCTTGGTCATCGTCTCGATTGCCCATGTTATCGTCAATATGGATTCTGATAAAGGCATGAGCCGTCTCGTCAAACGAACGATTATCGTTACGATGGGCATGGTCGCTGTATCTGCTGTCGTCGGTCTTTTCTTCGGTATCCTCTTTCATGTCGGCGGCGACGCCGCAGCCGTTGCCTCTGACGCAAAAGCCAAAGATATTGCCAGTATTGCCACGACGATTCGCCATTTGATTCCAGGGAATCTCGTCGATGCCATGGTGAAAAACAACATCATCGGCATGGTTATTTTCGGTGCTTTCTTTGGCCGCGCTATCTGGTGGATTAAAGCCGATATGCCTGAAGCCGGTGCTTTTATGAAAAATCTCATCAATGGACTGCACAAAGCCATGATGAACATGGCCCTTCTGATTCTCGACTACATGCCTTGGGCTGTCATTGCCCTGCTGGCTAACACCATTGCCCAAAAAGGCTTGACGAGCATTTTAGAAGTTGGCAAATTCATTCTCGTTTTGTATTTAGCGATTATCGTGCAGTTTATTATTCAGCTGATTTTCTTGAGCCTCAACGGCATCAATCCGGTTCATTACTTAAAAAAAGCCATTACACTGCTGATTTTGGCATTTACGTCCCGTTCCAGTGTCGGCTGTCTGCCGGTTACGATTGAAACACTTGTCAAAAAATTAGGCGTCAATCAGGGAACGGCCAGCTTTGTCGCCGGGTTTGGCACGACTGCCGGCATGCAGGGCTGTGCTGGTATTTTCCCGTCCCTGCTCATCGTGTATGTCTGCAACCTTACCGGTTCTCCGATGGATTTCAGTATGATTATTATGACCATCATTGTCGTCAGCCTAGGTTCTCTTGGCATCGCCGGCATTCCCGGCACGGCTACAATGGCTGCATCCGTCAGCTTATCCGGTGTCGGCATGGCTTCTTCCTTCAGCCTTATCGGCCCTATTTTGGCCATTGACCCCTTAATCGATATGGCCCGTACGATGCTGAACGTCGCCGGCTCTGTCGTCAATGCGCTGGTCATCGATAAACAGCTTGGCACATTCGATGCCGCAGCATATAAACAAGATAAAAACTAAATACTGTCTATCAACCTAATACACACAAAAAGGGCTGCCGCACAAACCAGCAACTCCATAAAACAGTATTTTGACCTGATAAACCAAGAAAAACCAGAACTGTTGGCTGAATCAGCTATACAGTTCTGGTTTTTCTGTTGTCCGTAAGAGCCTGAATCGTCCCGCGTGCACAAGCGTGCCTGCTCCAACCCCTGCTAGGAACGCGTACTACAAACTGGAATTTGTCAGTCTCTTATTCATAGTCAATTCTCTCGATTTTAAAAATTACAGGGCGAGTACCATCTGAACAGCAGGCAATCATCTCGTTTTCGTTCTTCATCCACCCTTTCATAATCGAACCACCTTGTAAGCCGGTATAGATATAACGGGAGATGGCATCCCATGCCTCAGAGCAGAAAGGTATTTTCGAGCCGCCTGCGACAGTGTCCGCGTCACCAGCAGTCTTAATCAATGTGTTCAGTCCCATGTGCCAAAAATCATCTCGTTTATCGTCCCGATAGAACATAAATTCATCACCTACGTTGTAGCAAGGGCAGGCACCAGAACTCGGTTCAGCACAATACTGCTGCTGTAATTCCGGGTACAGTTTTTTATCCAATACGGTTACTTTTACTTTATGTTTCATTTTGCTTCCCTCCAAATTCCGATTTACTGGGATAAACCGAGTATACCATACGCTCCAATGAAAGAACACCTCTATATAGGAAAACTTGGCCGTCTTACTGCGTATGTGCGCCTTATACAACCGTTTCCCCTCGGAGAGCCCACTACACGTTGCAGATCGCAAGGCTGAAAGTGTCATAGCGGATTAGCCGCTTTAAAGTCATTGACCCATCTAGTAAGCATTGCTGGATTGTTGATGTTCACTTGTAGTGCCAGTCTCTGATACGAAATTTTGCTTGTTAAATAAGACTCTACCACAAAAATCTTTTCTTCGAAAGAGTACACTTTTTGAGAGCGAGACCTGTTTAACCCAGTATCTCCCCATTTTGGGTAAGCAGCAACCCAATTTTTTAATTGGCAGCTGCTTGACAGTCCCTATTTGTATGAAATGGAGTTATATTCTTCGGGAGTGTTCAAATATTCCAATACTATTTTTTGATTAAATTCATAACTGTATTTTACCATAAAAAAACTGACCTCCAATCGTTAGATTTTCGGTCTAACAATTGGAGGTCATCTCAAACACTTCATGCTCTATCCCGTTTTATGTATACTGTTGCGTAGTTCTATTTTCCGTCTAAGTACTTCGCCTGCACTTCTTCCGGCGTCATCAAAATTTCTCTGGCTTTGCTGCCATTGCTTGGGCCGACAATATGCATGGCTTCCATCGTATCGACCATGCGGGCTGCCCGCGTATAGCCGATACGGAAGCGGCGCTGCAGCATAGAAGCTGATGCCTGTCCTGTTTCCAGCACCATATCAATGGCCTGCGTCATCAATTCATCTTCAAAAAAGTCCATTTCGCTGTCGCTGTGTTCGGATTGGGCTTTTTGGACGGATTCATCATATTCAGGTTCGCCCTGCTGTTTAATAAATTCCGTCATCTTATCGATTTCTGCATCAGAAATAAAAGCACCTTGAACACGAAGCGGCTTGGAAGCTCCCATCGGGTAAAAGAGCATATCGCCCTTGCCAATCAGTTTTTCTGCTCCCGCCATATCCAAAATCGTCCGTGAATCGATTTGACTGGATACGGCAAAGGCAATACGGCTCGGCACATTGGCTTTAATCAAGCCGGTAAGGACATCGACAGACGGCCGCTGTGTAGCCAAGACAAGGTGCATGCCGCAGGCACGCGCTTTTTGTGCCAGACGGCAGATCGATTCTTCGACATCATTGGAAGCTACCATCATGAGGTCTGCCAATTCATCGATAATAATGACGACAAAGGGCATGGCGTCTTCTGGATGCAGTTCATTATACCGCGAAACGTCGCGCGTTTTGGTCAAGGCAAACCGTTTATATCGGTCATCCATTTCCCGTACGGCCCAGCGCAGTACACTGGCTGCTTTTTTAGGATCTGTGACGACAGGTGTCAGCAAATGCGGAATCCCATTGTAATTAGATAGTTCGACGACTTTCGGGTCAATCAAGATAAGTTTTACATCTTCCGGCCGCTGTTTAAATAAAATGCTGGCAATAAACGTGTTGATGCAGACACTCTTGCCGGAACCGGTAGAACCAGCTACCAGCAAATGCGGCATTTTGGTCAGATCGGCAATGACCGGATTGCCGGCAATATCTTTGCCCAGACTGACCGGTACGCCGCCCACTGCATTTTTAAATGCATCCGTGTCGAGGACATCGCGAATGGTTACGCCGGACAATTTTTTGTTTGGCACTTCAATGCCAACAGCCGCTTTCCCCGGAATCGGCGCTTCAATACGAATATCTGTCGCTGCCAGTTTCAACGCAATATCGTCTGCCAAATGAACGATTTTACTAACTTTTACGCCAGCTGCCGGTTCCAATTCATACCGCGTAACAGCCGGTCCCTGGCTGGCATTGAGAATTTTAGCGTCAATATTGAAACTTTGCAGCGTTTCCTGCAGGATACGGGCGTTCTGCCGCACTTCATCACTTAAGCCGCCGCTTTGTGCTTTGCCGGGATTCAGCATGGTCATCGGCGGTAAATGATAGGGCCGTTTTCCTTCCGCTTTTGGCACTGCACTCGTGCCGGCTGTGCCAACATCCGCCGTCGCCGCTGTTTTTTCTACTTCTACAGGTTTTAAATCTGCCATATCAGACTGCAGTACATCTGTTTCATGGGCCAAGTCAGTATGAGTCGGCGCATCCTGTACGGTCTCTTGTGCTTCGTCCTCTTCGTCATATTCGTCTTCATACGCAGGGTCTGCTTCATCGAAATCCGCCGCTTCCTCCGCATAGACAGGAGTAAACGGTACTTTTTCTTCTGGTTCCGCCGTTTCCGCTTCGTCGTCTTCTTCTAATGCAGATACAGCTTCAGGCTTTTCCTGCAGCAAGGCATTTCGTTCTTCCTCTTTTTCTTCTTCTTTTTGGAAATCAAAAATATGCGGCTTTTGCCAGCTGCGAATAGCCGTCGAGGCATCCTGAATACTTTCTACGGCTTTGTCTGACATTTTGGATACTTCTTCTGTCGCTTTATTGGAAACTATCGCTACAGGCTCGGCAATGGACCATTTTTTCCACAAAAGCGCTGTAACGACAGCCGCAACTACAATAAACAAAATACTTCCAATCTGTCCCAGCAAGCCGCGCAGTGCCGCTGCCAGCACCGCTCCGGCTATGCCGCCGCCAACACGCAGGCTGGCAGGCATAAACTCTGCCCCATCAGGAACAATTACGAGATGTATCAATGTCAAAAAGAGTTCATACGCCCAAGCGCCCCACGCCCAAACAGCGGTAAAAGGCCAGGCACTGCGCAGCATAATGTATTTGAGACCTGCAATAATCAAGGCCAGCGGCACGACAATGCGGCCAAAGCCAAATCCATATGCCAAGATGCCATCCAGTGCGTACCCCATACTGCCTGTATCAACACCGAGAATGCCGATGGTTGCAAAAATGCCAAAAAAGATAAGAATAAGACCGACAATTTCAAATTTAAGCAGCGGAGCACTTTTCTTTTTCGGTTTCGCTCTTCTGCGCGTCTCCGAAGCTCGTGTACTCCGACGAGTTTTTCGTTGTGTCAATCCGTTCACCTTCTATTATATTATGTATCATTGCGCCGCTGGTGCCAGCGTGCCGCCAGCTCTTTTTCTTTGCCGTGATCTGTTTCATGATAATATGTTTTATGTTTCAACAGATCTGGCAAATACTGCTGCGCTACCCAGCCATTGGGGAAATTATGGGGATACTGATACCCCTGGCCGTGTCCCAGTGACGCAGCGCCGCTGTAATGACTGTCCCGCAAATAAGCCGGTATATCGCCGCAGCTGCCATGGCGCACATCTGCAATAGCCGCATCGACAGCCATATATGCACTGTTGCTCTTGGGAGCGCATGCCACGTAAATAACGGCTTCTGAAAGGATAATGCGTCCTTCCGGCCAGCCGACAAACTGTACTGCCTGCGCTGCCGCGTTGGCAATGACCAACGCCTGCGGATCTGCCAAGCCTACATCTTCAGCCGCACAAATGACGAGACGGCGGGCAATAAAAGACGGCTGTTCTCCCGCTTCTATCATGCGTGCCATGTAATGAAGCGCCGCATCCGGATCGGAACCGCGCATGCTTTTGATAAAAGCGGAAATGGTATCGTAATGGGCATCTCCTTTTTTGTCATATGTATATACCTGATGCCCAGCCGTTTTTTCTATATCTGCATGCGTAATCTCACTGCCGGCAGGCACCAGCATTGCTGTCTGTTCCAGCAAATTAAGGCCGACACGGGCATCCCGGTCTGCCAGGCGGGCTATAGTATGCAGTGCCTCTGAAGATGCTGTGATATGAAGGTTTCCCAGTCCCTTTTCTGTATCCTGCAAAGCCCGCATCAACACACGAACAATGGCATCTTCAGAAAGCGGCTCCAACGGCACGACCCGCAGCCGTGACAAAAGCGGTCGGTTCACTTCAAAATACGGATTTTCCGTCGTCGCGCCAATCAGTATCACCGTCCCGTCTTCTACATACGGCAGGAGAACATCCTGCTGGCTCTTATTAAACCGGTGAATTTCGTCGATAAACAATATCGTGCGCCGCTGATACATATGAATCCGGTCTTTCGCTTCCTGAATGACGCTGCGCAGCTCTGCCGTACCGGCTGTCACAGCATTGAGACGAACAAAAGAGCTTTTGGTTTCTTGTGCAATCACATGGGCCAGCGTAGTCTTGCCCACGCCGGACGGGCCATACAGCAGCAAAGACGGAATCGTATCCCGCTCAATCATGGCACGCAAAAAAGTTCCCGGCCCTATTATTTTTTCTTGTCCATACACTTCATCTATCGTTTCCGGCCGCATCCGCACGGCCAAGGGTTCATACGACTGGCGCTGCGCCTCACCGGCAAACGAAAAAAGATCGTCTCCGTTCATTTGTTTGCTCCCCAATCAAAATAGAACGCCGCCAAGAAATCTTAGCGGCGATTACATTCCTATTCTACAAGTAAAAGAAGCCCCACCATGCCGCTTATAAACCGAGTTTTGAGCCTGCCTAAGCAGGTGGGTGTCCTCCTGCAAGGATCGACAGTCCAGTAAAGGCATTGTCTTGCGGTGCAGAGCCCAGACTCCCAATGTAAAAAGTGTTGGTTCAAAACATCGAGACCATTTACGTACACAGTAGGGTTTTCTCTTGTTCATAGTATAATAAAAACTATGTAAAAAATCAAGTCTTGACAAAAAAGCAAATTATGCCTTCTTAACGACATCCTTGACTACTGCTGCGACATGTTCTGCTGTAAAGCCGAACTTCTTGAAGAGCACGCCGGCCGGTGCAGAAGCGCCAAATCCAGTCATGGCAATCGTTTGGCCGTCAAGGCCGACATACTTGCCCCAGCCAAATGCAGAACCTGCTTCTACGGCAACACGGGCCCGTACGGCTTTCGGCAGTACGCTTTCTTTATATGCATCACTTTGCTGATCGAAGAGATCCATGCAGGGCATGCTGACGACACGGACATCCAAGCCTTCTTTAGCCAATGCTTCTTTGGCATGGACGCCCAGTTCTACTTCCGAACCGCTGGCAATAATGATGGCATCCGGTACTGCTTTGGCAGAATCTGCCAATACATAGCCGCCTTTGAGTGCTTCTTTGCTGCTGCCGGAAAGCTGCGGCAAGTTTTGACGCGTCAAAATAAGTGCTGTCGGCGTCTGCTTGCTCGTAGCAGCCAAATACCATCCAGCAGCTGTTTCTGTCGCATCAGCAGGGCGGAATACGTTGACATTCGGCATCGCGCGCAGCATAGCCAGCTGTTCAACCGGTTCATGTGTCGGGCCGTCTTCGCCAACGCCGATACTGTCATGCGTCAATACATACGTCGTCGGCAGTTTCATCAAAGCAGCCAGACGAATCATCGGCTTCATATAATCGCTGAATACGAAAAATGTCCCGGCATACGGGCGCAAACCGCCATGCAGCGCCAGGCCGTTAGTAATACCGCCCATAGCCATTTCACGAACGCCAAAGTGGAGATTGCGGCCGCTGTAATCGCCTTTTTTGAAATCGCCTTCGCCATTCATATTCGTCTTATTGGACGGTGCCAAGTCTGCACTGCCGCCAATCAACTGCGGCATAATATCTTTTAACCGGTTAATCATCGTGCCGGACAAATTACGCGTAGCCTGCGGCTTATCTTCATAAGCCCAAAAATCTTCGTTATTCAGCAGTGCCTGGGCATCTACATCCTGATGGAATGCATCCCATTTTGCTTTCATTTCTGGGTATTTAGCTGCATATTCCGCAAACAGCGTCTGCCATTTAGCTTCTGCGTCTGCCCCTTTTTTGCCTAATTCTTCATAATGTTTGTATACTTCATCAGGAACATAGAACGGTTCCGTACTCGGCCAGCCGAGGTTTTCCTTCATGGCAATGATGTTATCTTCACCAAGCGGCGCGCCATGGGCAGAGGCCTTGCCTTGTTTTGCCGGGCAGCCATAGCCAATCTGCGTATGCACCGTAATAAAGGATGGATGTTCTGTATCGGCTTTAGCTTCTTCAATCGCTTTGCCGATAGCTTCCATATCGTTGCCGTCAGCTACTTCCAGCAGCTGGAAACCAAAGGCTTTCATGCGTTCCTGTACATTTTCCGTAAAGGCAATATCCGTACCGCCTTCGATGGAAATATTATTGCTGTCATAGAAAATAATCAATTTGCCCAAGCCTAATGTGCCTGCCAAGGAAAATGTTTCTGAAGAAATACCTTCCATCATGCAGCCGTCACCGCCGAGAGCATACGTATAATGGTCGACAACAGGATAGCCCGGTTTATTAAAAACAGAAGCTAAATGCGCTTCAGCCATAGCCATGCCGACAGCCATGGCCATGCCGGCACCCAACGGTCCTGTCGTAGCTTCTACGCCAACAGTATGACCATATTCCGGATGGCCCGGTGTCAGGGAATCATCTTGGCGGAATTGTTTAATATCATCCAGCGTCAAGCCATAGCCAAATAAATGCAGCAGCGAATACAGCATCATGGAACCGTGGCCGGCAGAAAGAATAAAACGGTCCCGGTTGGCCCACTTCGGATCTTTGGCATTGTGATTCATATGATTTGCCCAAAGTTCGTAAGCAATCGGTGCTGCGCCCAAGGGCAGTCCCGGATGACCGGAGTTAGCTTTTTGAATCGCATCCGCAGAAAGTACGCGGATAGCGTTTACACAGGTCGTATCAATTGTACTCATTGTTTTTTATCGCTCCTTTATGAAAGCTACGAATAGTTTTTCGTGTCTGTTACTATTATGTATAATATCCCCTAGATTTGTCAATGCTCAACCTATAACCTGACCTGCTATTCTCATTTTATTTTTTTGTCGGTACGAGCCAATACAGCCCATTTTCTCCGTTTTTTTACTGCAGGCACTGCGTTACGCATATTTTACACGTTCTATACGCATTCTTACCTTTGATTTCCCCAGGCAATACAGTATAATACAGGTATCCCCATTCACTATGTATATAGGAAAGGACTGTACCTATGAAAAAAAAGTATTTCTTCTTTGATATTGACCGCACGCTCGGTTTGGATATTACCAGTATTATTCCTGCAGATACATTGTATTGTCTGCGCCAGCTGCAGCGCCGCGGCCATTTTATTTCCATTGCTTCCGGCAGGCTGCAGTGCGACGCCCAGCAGTTTGCCGACCGTTACGGCGTGCCGGCAGTAGTGTCGGACGGCGGCAATAGTTTTTCTCTTGACGGCAGCGTCATTGAAATGAAAGGTCTGCCCTTGGAAAACTGCAAAGCCCTGCTCCATGAGCTGGATGCACGCCAGCTTCCTTGGGCCGTCGTCACGGACAATACCATTTACCGCTACACACCGTACGATACATTTCCCCATGCTGACCGCAGGAACTATATGAAAACCGTTGTCCGGCCCGTTGATATTGACGCGTTAACAGCCGTCTACAAAATCACGTACGTCCGCCCGGACGATGAAAAAAACGAACCGGACAAACATCAACTGCCCCATTTAACCTATTTAGACCATACGTATCTTGTCGAACCAACCGACAAAAGTATCGGCATTCTGCGCATGCTGGACTACATCGGCGGCAGTCCGGAAGACACTGTGGTGTTTGGCGACGGGCTGAATGATATTTCCATGTTCCGCAAGCCGTTTTTCTCCGTTGCCATGGGCAATGCCAAACCGGAACTCAAAGCCCGGGCAGATTACATTACAGATGACAACGACAAAGGCGGCATTCTCCACGCCTGCATGAAATTTGGCTGGATATAGCAGCTAAATTTTTCCAGATTATCAATTTTATTTCGATACCAAAAGGGCTGTAACAAAATGAAATTTATCCGCTCATTTTGTCACAGCCCTTTTACTATTCATTTGTTTCAAACAAAAACTAAAAACGTTTAAAGAGAGGGAATGATACATGATGGTGAAAAACTTCATGCACCATTCCTTTTTCGTATACTTAAAACGAGAATGTACTGCGCACGTTTTCAATATGCCGCATCAAATCGGCCGCTGTTTTAAAACTACCATTGGCATATTCCAATACCCACACGGCTTCCGGCGCATAGGTTTGGATGGTCGGCAGCAAGTGCTGCCAATCGATCGTGCTTGTGCCTATTGGTACATGTTGATCGCTTGCCCCATCATTATCGTGCAGATGAAACGCGGCGATACGAGAACCCAGCGTCCGGACCAAGCGGCACAAGTCCCAGCCGTTGACATGGCCGTGTCCTACGTCAAGCAAAGCCTGTGCCGTCGGGAACTCTGCCAGTAATGCCATATATTCTTCTTCATTAAAGAGATTGTATTGCGTAAGGCCTACGTTTTCAATGACCATAGCCGCTCCATGCAGGCGCTGTGCCAAGCGTTCTATATGGTGCAGTCTTTTCTTGACCAATTCCTGCGTTTCTTTTCTCGGCCCGTGCCATTGTTCATTCGTATGCACGACAACAAAGGCAGCTCCTCTTTTTCTGGCATAGGCAAACGTTTCTTCATATCGTGCCAAATAGGCGGTATCGTTTGTATCTGCCAAATTGACCGTCACACAGGGCCCGTGAATAGAAAAAGGACGAGCGGCAGTCTGCAGCCGGTCCAGCAGCCTGTCCCAATAGGCATCGCCGCCAAATTCATAAAAAATTTCCAGGCCATACGCAGCGGGAATTTGTTCCAGCTCCGCTTTATTAAAAGCGGGAAACAGTAAATCGCTGATTTCAATGCGCGGCATGAACTATGCCTCCTTTTTCACGAACATAGAGATTTTCTCCTGTTTCATCACTAAAGAAACAAACATCATCCCAAACAAAGGACAGGCCAACCGTTTCTCCTACTTGTACCTCATAGTGTTTGCCGCTGGTCTGCACGAATACATGTGACCCATTGGGCAGGTGCAGCAATACGGTCTGCAGATTGCCTGTATTTTCCGTGTATTGGCACTTACCTTTGAAAATAGCCTCTGCATCGGGTACAATGCGGATATTTTCCGGCCGAATCCCCATAACCACATTGCCGCTGCCTAAAAATCGTTCCAAGCCGCGGGGAAGCGCAACAGCCATGCTGTCAACAACCAAGCGGGGCCCGTCGACTTTGGCATCCAGCAGGTTCATAGCCGGGGAGCCGATAAAAGAAGCCACAAAGGTATTGGCCGGATTGTCATAAATTTCCTGCGGCGCCGCAATCTGCTGCAGGCTGCCGTCATGAAGAACGGCTATACGCTGTCCGACAGTCATCGCCTCTACTTGGTCATGCGTAACATAAATCATCGTCGAGTGATTGACATCATGGATTTTGACTAGTTCCTGCCGTGCCCGCTGGCGAAGCTGCGCATCGAGGTTGGATAACGGTTCATCGAGAAGAAAATACGGCGACTGCTTGACAATAGCGCGGCACAAAGCCACACGCTGTTTTTGCCCGCCTGATAAGGAACGAACCGGACGCAGGCTGTATTCTTCCAAATGAAGCATTTCTAACGCCGCATTGGCCCGCTTCTTTATTTCTTCTTCCGGCAGTTTTTGAATTTTCAGCCCAAAGATAATATTTTCCCAAACGTTCATGTGGGGAAACAAGGCATAACTTTGAAAGACCATGGCAATGTTGCGTTTGCCCGGAACCAGGTCATTGACGCATTGGCCGCCCATCCAAAGCTTGCCGCCTGTAATATCTTCAAAGCCGGCAATCATGCGCAGCGTCGTACTTTTGCCGCAGCCGGACGGGCCGAGGAAGACGACCCGTTCTCCTTCATGAATGGTAAAGTTCAGTTCTTTAATAACTTGTTTATTTCCATAGGATTTACTAACGTGTTCAAAAACAATATCGTGCATTATCCTTTCACTCCTGCCTGCATAAATGTATTGAGAATAAATTTTTGGCAAAACATATATAAAATAAGGGGCGGCAAGCTCGTAAGCACGGCGACTGCCATGGCGATGCCCCATTCACTGCCGCCTTCGGCACTGATAAACATCTGCAGTGCCAAAGACAGTGTATACTGCGATTTATCTTTTAAAATAAGCAGCGGCCAAAAATATTCATTCCATGAATTAATGAAAAACATAATCCCGACGGCAATCACAGAGGGACGAACCAAGGGAAAGACAATCGTCCGTAAGATGCACATTGGGCCTGCGCCTTCCAGCACAGCCGATTCAAACAGTGCTTTGGGAATACTGCGCATAGCCTGCCGCATGAGGAAAATTCCCATGCCGTCTGCCAGTTCCGTGAGTATGACACCGTACGGCGTATTTAATAAGCCCAAATGAGACATGAATAAATAGTTCGGCATAATCAAGACGGTTACGGGAATAAAGAAAGTCATGAGCATGCAGTTAAACAGCATCTCCCGCCCTTTAAACCGATAATACACAAAGGCAAATCCTGCCAAAAGACTCGTTATAATCTTGAAAAGCGTCACGAAAAACGCGATAAAAAAGGTATTGCCGACAAACTGCATAATGGGAAAGCGGCGGAGAACGGTCTGATAGTTTTCCAAGGTTGGCGGAAAGGGCAGCGGATTTAGCGGTGACTGAAAAACCTGGTTGAGTTCTTTCAAAGAGGCCGACAGCATAAATACGACAGGCCATAAGGAAATAATCACGGCCGCAATGAGGAGAATATGGCAGGGAATTTCTTTTTTTATGTTAATTTTCATAGTATACCTTCTTATCTGCGACACGGCTGCGCCACCATAAAAATACGGCAAAGAGAATCATCGTAATGACGGCATAAGCTGCCGATTTACCGGTTTGATAAAAGACAAAGGCATACTGATAAATGACGTAGACCAGATTGGCACTGCCCTGATCCGGTCCGCCCTGCGTCAGCATATTGACCGGTACCATGACATACTGCAGGCCGAATACGACAGTAATGACGAATACATAAATCGCTGATGAAGAAGTCTGCGGCAGGATGATGGTTTTGAAAATAACCCAATCCGACGCATTTTCCAGACGGGCTGCTTCAATCATTTCCTGCGGCACAGAAACCATTGCAGCCAACATCAAAATCAAATTGTAGCCAAACACTTTCCAGCCAATAATCGTGCTGATGGAAAAAATAACCAAAATAGGTTCTTTAAACCAGCGCGGCGACGACAAACCGAAAACCTGCAAAATTTCATGAATCGGTCCTGCCAAGGGATTATAAATCCACAAGAATAAAATGCTGACTACTGCCAAACTAAGCAACGACGGCAAAAACAATAAAGACCGGTATAACGTTTTGCCGCGCCGCAGCATATGGCCCATGATATACGAATAGACATAAGGCAGAACAAAATTGAATACCAGCAAAAACAAAATAAACAAAATCGTATTGCCCAAGACTTGATAGCATTCATGGCTCTGCAGTACGGCAGCATAGTTTTCTAAGCCGACAAATTTCATGTTAGGGCTGACCATATTCCATGAAAAAAAGCTTAAGCCAATATTGGCAAGCAGCGGCCAATAGTAAAAAACAATAAAGACAAGCGCTGCCGGCACAAACAGCAATGCGCCTTTTCGGGATAAAGGATTCATTACCCGCCACATCCTTTCTAAAAAAGAACGGACAGGAAGGAGCATTTGCTGGTTCCTGTCCGCATCGGTATCATTCTGTTCGTTCTTAGTTCAATAAGCCGTCAATCTTGACAGCGGCTTCATGAAGGGCTTCCGTAGCCGATTTGCTGCCGTTGAGGACGACATCGCGCATATCGATGAGAACTTGTTCAGCCTGTAAGCCATTCTGGCCGGGGAAGCTGACCCAAGGAGTTACATTGGGAAGCATTTCCATCGCTTTGCGTACATTTTCGTTTTCATCCATCAATTTTTTGTAATCTCCTTCTTTGTCCATGCCTTTGCGCGGCGGCAGGTAGCCTGTGCCTGTATCCCACTTTGTCAGGCTTTCAGCCGATTCCAAATATTTGACAAATTCAGCAGCGGCTTTTTGTTTGTCCTTATCTTTGGAGAGAATCATGAGGAAGTTGCCGCCTGCCGGTACTTTGACCTGTTTGCCGTCAAATGCTGGGAAGGAAGTCGTGCTTACTTTAAACTGGGAACTCTTTTCGAAGTTGGCGCGTTTGCCAATTGTCGTGCAAACCATAGCCAGTTTGCCCGATGTGAAAGCTTGGAAGCCTTCTTCGTTCGTAGCGTGCAGGCCGATGCCGTCTTTGACCATATCTGCAATGAACTGGTAGCCTTCGGCTGCTTCCGGTGTATCAAAGCCTGCCTTCCATTTGCCGTTTTCTTTTTTCAGCATCGTGCCGCCGTTGGATTCTACAAGAGCCTGGTTAGTCCATGTATCGGCATATTCCTGCATGAAGAACGCCGGCTGGCCCGTTTTATCTTTAATCTGCTGTGCATACTGGCGGACTTCATTCCATGTTTTCGGCGGTTTGTTGGGATCCAGCCCGGCAGCCTTGAAAATATCCGGATTATAATACAAAACCGGTACAGACAGAGAGTACGGCAGGCCGACTTGTTTGCCGTCTGCAGTCTGCGCTAATTTGGCAATGTTCGGTTCAAATGTATTGTTGACAAAATCCGGATCTCCTGCATCGGCAAAAATTTTATTAATATCTTCATGCTGGAAATTTTCATCAGCATAATACAGGAAATCCCATCCCATTTGCACTACGTCTGGTGTTTGGCCGGACGCAACAGCAGCCTGCAGATTTTGTGTCAGCCCTTTATACATATCAGGATTAAACTTTTCTTTTACTTTAATATTCGGGTGGCTTTTATTGAAGTCATCGACTAATTCTCGAACGGTTTTGCCGCCAAAGCTGTCTGATGCAACATGCCAATACTCAATTTCCACCGTTTTACCGCTGTCTGCCGAACTGCTTGTACTGCCACCGCCGCAGCCCGTCAGGCTGACTGCTGTCATGACGCCAACAGTTGCGCAAAGTAATGCTTTTTTCCAATTCATATACGATTTTCCTCCTAAATGCTGAATTTCTCATACGTACTATCATCCGCACAAGAATTATTCTTTCTGAAAAGTATATTACGGGATAATTGTAAAGAATCTGTAGGCAAACAACGATTTTCATGTAAAGTTTAATATAAAAAAAACGTATCATACAGAATACATTCTGTACAATACGTTTCTTATTGATATCAAAATTGTGATGCCAAATCAATGGCACGAATCGTCTCATCGGCTGCAGCAGTCTTTTCACCGTTGCTTTCTTTTTTGCCGCTGTCCTTAGTGCCTTTGACTAAGTCTTCATTCTGTGTAACTTCTTCAGCTTCATCACTGATAACGGCTTTTGCTTCATTGAGCTGATGGTTTTTATTGAGATATGCATCCCGTTTTTCCGGCGGAACGACTTTAATCGTAATCTGCCCGTCGCCCTTGACAATATACGGCGTCGTAATCGACGATTTTGCCTCTTTCTTGGCGTCTTCGTTCAAAGACCGTTTATCCGGCTTGAGAATATCCTTGCTGCCCGTATCCGGTTCTTTGCCGCGAATTTTTACTTTCTTGGTTTTCGTGCCGCCGTCATTAATCATGCTGACATTCTGTTCCAGGATTTCAATGACCAAATCATTATTGGCATCTTCCCCTTCAATTTCTTTTTTCAGTTCAGCAAAATCTTTATAATGGCGCAGCCGTTCCAAGATTTCATCGGTTAAATTATACCGCTGTTTTTCAATCAAGTACGGCAGGGGAATCACGCCGCCGCCGCGGACTTCCAAGACCATATTGCCGATTGGCTGCTTTTTGGGAACAGTAAAGCTCATAGTCTTTACTTCATCGACACCGTGGTAGGGATGCAGCTTGATTTTAAAATATACTGTGTCTCCAGGACTGACTACAACAGGCGCAGCCGTCGCGTCTACAATACGCGCTGATTTTTTAGCCTGTGTCACGTCGACAGACATATTGATATCCAGCACCGGATAATCTATAAATTCATTGTGCTTGAGTATATCCAGGACATTGTATAATTCATCAATGCTTTTTTCATTAATGTTGTCTTCTGAATAATACATATTGTGCCGCGTAATATCTTTATCTCTGCCGTCGGAAGAACGAATCGTATACCGCAGTGTTGCCGTACCGCCGCCGCTGCGGTCAATCGTCTTGTTGACCGTGTTGTATACTGTCGTCGCAGCCAGCACCGGTGTCAGCTCATTATCTTCTACGATTTTAACGCGCTTGAGCATATCGGTTCCCGTGTCCGTATCGCGCGCCTTGATAATGACGGGTATGCCCGGTGCCAGATACCCGTATCGTCCGGCAATGCCAGCACCGCGGTCCTGACTGATTTTTCCGACTTCGGCTCCGATAGAGCCCAGCTTAAATGAGCTGGACATATTGTTGACTACTGTAAAAATATAGGCATTATGCATAAAGTAATTCATACTGCCCTTTTTTAAAAACGGATGTCCAAACGCTACAATACGGTCGCCGTCTACATACGTAACCGTACCGATTGCCCCCATCGTCATATCTCCGTTGACGAGAGAAGCCGCTACGGAACTGCCGGCTTCCAGCGGCTGTACTGTCGTATCCACTGCTGCCGATGCCGTATCGACTGGCGTAAAATGATACTGCGGCAGTTTGGACTGCATCCAAGATGCTGATAAAGAATCAAAACCGCCCATCATAAGCGGCGTAGCAATCGGCACTAAAGAAGATTCTCTGGCATTAAACGGCCGGATTTCTTCTTTGGCCGGCACGTTCCACAGCTTAATCATATCGCCAATCGGCGTAATCATGCCCAAATGAGACCGCGTAAATCCCCAGCCGTATGCAATCGCGCCGACCAGCTTTCCGTCAATATATACAGGACTGCCGCTCATGCCTTGGGCAATACCGCCCGTCTGTTCAATAAGCGGGCAAGAAAAATCTGCTAAGATTAAATCGCCGGACGGTCCTTGATTTTTCATCACGCCTAAAATTTTCACGGGAAATGTTTCAATTTCATTTCCATGTACTACTGTTTTTGCATATCCTGTCATGCCCTCTTGAATGTCACTGACATTCATAAATTCCTGCGCAAGCGCCGTCATCGTCATGACGCAGCAAACAGCTGTTAAACAAGTACGCACGGCTATACGCCGTAATGCATGCAGCTTACTCATCACATCGATTCCCCTATTTCTTTTCAACTATCAAGACAACAGCTCCCTGCTGTACCTGCGTTCCCGGATGAACAAGCACGTCTTTAACCGTGCCTTCAACATCAGCACGTACAGCCGGCATCGGGCCTGCCAGTGATTGCACCGTCATCAGCACATCTCCTGCTTTGACAGGTGTACCTGCAGAGGAAACGCTGACTACATTGCCGCTTAAAACAGATGTATAGGATACATCTGCTGCCAGCACTGCAGATATATTGGCAAACGTAATGGCAAGCACTGCAAATATACAACGTAATTTTTTCATAACGCTTCCCCCTTTTCGTATTTATACATCGTCAAAACTATCTTTTAATCGATCCATTTCCTTCAACGATTTACCGGCACCGTTGGCTACGCACAGCAGCGGTTCATCACATAAATAAGCCGCCATGCCTGTCGTCTGGGATATCAGCTGGTCAAAACCGTCTAACAAAAGACCGCCGCCTGTCAGGACAATGCCGTGGTCTGCAATATCAGCAGCCAGTTCCGGCGGCGTCTTTTCCAAAATAGAAACAATCGTCCGCAACACCGTCTGAATCGGTTCTTCCAATGCCTTGCGAATTTCCTGCGAATCTATATCAATGATAGTCGGCAAACCTGTTTCCAAGCTTCTGCCCCGGACATCCGCTGTTAAACTGCGGCCTTCAGGAAGAGCTGTACCAATCAACATTTTCAATTCTTCAGCCGTATGGCGTCCAATCGTGACATGCTTAATTTTTTCCAAATAGGTAATAATCGCTTCATCAAAGGTATTGCTGCCAATGCGCAGCGATTCACTAATGACAATGCCGCTTAAGCTCAGTACGGCTACATCCGTCGTTCCGCCGCCCATATCGACGACCATGGAGCCGTTGGAGCTGGCAATATCCAGTCCTGCGCCAATAGCTGCCGCCAAGGGTTCTTCCATAACGACCGTCTTCCGCGCGCCTGCCTGCATCGCCGCTTCCATGACTGCCCTTCGTTCAACGTTGGTAACACTGGACGGCACGCAAATAATCACGCGCGGCTTAAAAAATAAGGCATTGCCAATTGCTTTGCGGATAAAATACCGCAGCATATATTCTGTGGCATCATAATCGGCAATCACACCGTTCTGCATGGGATGATACGCATCAATATGCTCTGGTGTCCGTTCCAGCATGGCCCGCGCTTCCTTGCCAATTGCAATGACTTTATTCGTATTTTTATCGACAGCAATGACAGCCGGTTCATTGACGACAATACCGCGATTTTTTACATAGACGATAATGTTTGCCGTTCCCAAATCAATAGCAATATCGCTGCCCAGCCAATTTGCCAGAAAAAAAGAATGTGACTTTTTAGTATGCCGTTCTTTTTTCTTAGTTTTCTTCTTCTTCAATATTGACCCGAACAATGTCAGCACCTAGCCTTTGTAATTTTAATACAAGATTATCATAGCCGCGGTCAATGTGGTACAAATAGCCGACCCGCGTTTCTCCTTCGGCAACAAGCCCTGCCATGACTAATGCCGCACCGGCACGAAGGTCTGTCGCATTGACATCGGCCCCTTTTAGCTTGGGAACCCCTTCCACAATGGCACTCCGGCCTTCAATGCGGATTTTGGCACCCATGCGTTTAAATTCATCAACATGCATGAAGCGGTTTTCAAACACAGTTTCCGTAATAACACTCGTTCCTTCGCAAATCGTCGTCAGCGCCATAAACTGTGCCTGCATATCCGTCGGAAAACCAGGATACGGCAAGGTCTTAATATCTGCCGGTTTGAGCGGTTTGTGGCCAATAACGCGTATGCCGTCTATTTCTTCCTGTACTTCTGCACCGACTTCTTTTAATTTGGCAATGAGCGGTTTTAAATGTTCAGACAGTGCATTTTCAACAAATACATTGCCCTGCGTCATCGCCGCGCCAACCATAAACGTGCCGGCTTCAATGCGGTCAGGAATGACGGAATGATTGGCTCCGTGCAGTTCCTTTACGCCTTCAATGCGGATGACATTGGTTCCGGCGCCGCGGATATTGGCACCCATACTGTTGAGGTACGTTGCCAAATCAACGATTTCCGGTTCTTCAGCCGCATTTTCCAGCACCGTTTTGCCTTCAGCCAGCGAAGCGGCCATCAAAATATTTTCTGTGGCGCCAACGCTTGGGAAATCAAGATAAATTTGAGCTCCTTTCAAGCCGTTGGGAACATGGGCTTCAATATCACCGTTTTCCAGGTTAATAACTGCCCCCATTGCTTCAAACGCTTTTAAATGCAAATCAATAGGCCGTGCGCCGATGGAACAGCCGCCAGGCAAGGAAATCTGGGCTTTCCCTTTCCGTGCCAGCAGCGGCCCCATAACGAGGAATGATGCCCGCATACGGCGGACTAAATCGTACGGTGCAGACGTAGAGTCTAAATGACTTGCGTCAATTTCTAAAACACCCTTTTGCGGGTTTTCTATATGCACGCCAAGAGATTGAATGACATCGCAAACCGTGTGCACATCATCCAATTTTGGGATTTCTGTCAATGTACTTTTTGTCGTTCCCAGCATGGATGCGACAATAATCGGCAGGACCGCATTTTTAGCCCCGCTGATGCGAACCGTGCCCTGCAAGGGCTTTCCACCATGAATAACAAGTTTCTCCAATTCTGGTGCCTCCTAATAATATTGAGTAGTAATGAGATGTATATATAGCATAAAGCGAAAGACAAGGTCCATCTTGCCCATTGTTAGTATATTTACTATCAAGTCATTGTACCATAAAAGAAGAAAAACTAAAAGAGTATACTAAAAAGAATATACTAAAAAGACGTGCTCCAGCACGCCTTTTTAGTATGGTTACTATCTCATGTAAACAACATACATTTATTTTTGTTTCGTAATGATATCACAGCCCATGTACGGACGAAGAACTTCCGGAATGACGACAGAACCGTCAGCCTGCTGGTAGTTTTCCAAAATAGCTGCTACTGTACGGCCAACAGCAAGGCCAGAACCGTTTAACGTATGTACGTATTCCGGTTTGGACTTCGTGTCGCGGCGGAACCGGATGTTGGCGCGGCGTGCCTGGAAATCTTCTGTATTGGAGCAGGACGAAATTTCACGGTATTTGCCCTGTGCCGGGAACCATACTTCGACATCAAATGTCTTGGCAGCAGAAAAACCGATATCGCCCGTGCAGAGGCAGACAACATGATACGGCAGGCCGAGTGCTTTCAAAATATCTTCGGCATTATTCGTCAATTTATCCAGTTCATCATAGCTGGTTTCCGGTGCTACATATTTGACCATTTCGACTTTATGGAACTGGTGCTGGCGGATAAGGCCCCGCGTATCACGGCCGGCAGAACCGGCTTCAGCACGGAAACACGGTGTCATTGCCGTGAAGTATATCGGCAGTTTGGCACCGTCGATAATTTCGCCGCGGTAGTAGTTGGTAAGAGGTACTTCCGCTGTCGGAATCATATACATTTCTTCGCCTTCTACATTCAGACGGTACATGTCTTCATAGAATTTAGGCAGCTGGCCCGTGCCGGTCATGGAATCGCGATTGACAATATACGGCGGAATGACTTCTGTATAGCCGTCTTTCTGCGTGTGCTGGTCCAGCATGAAGTTGTATACGGCACGTTCCAGGCGGGCGCCCAGGCCGATATAGTAATAGAAGCGGGCACCGGTTACTTTAGCAGCCCGTTCTGCATCGAGGATACCCAATTTTTCGCCTACATCCCAATGATTGAGCGGCTGAAAGTCAAACTTCGTCGGTTCGCCCCATTTGCGGACTTCCGGATTGTCGCTGTCATCCTTGCCGATAGGAACAGACGGATGGCACATGTTTGGAATCATCAGCTGCATAGCGAGCATGTCTTTTTCTACTTCTTTGACTTCTTTATCCAATACGGCAATATCCCCGCCTAATTGTTTCATGGCAGCGATTTTGTCGTCTGCATTTTCTTTATTGCGTTTTAACTGGCTGATTTCCTGCGTTACCGTATTGCGTTCACTTTTCATTGCTTCTACTTTTTGCAGGAGTTCGCGCCGTTTGCTGTCCAGCGCGACGAATTTATCTACGTCTACGTCTTTGGCATGACGGTTTTTAATATTAGCCTTTACTTCTTCTGCATGTTCACGAATAAATTTGGTATCTAACATGATTTTCTTCCTTCCTCAACAGTCTATTTTTAGATAAGCTACTATGTATTATACTCTTTATAGTCCCTTTTGTTCAATACCACTGAACAAATACCCCATATGATTTGTCGAGTTGAGCAAGACAAGACGCCATACGCCGTTTTGGCATTCCAACACATTGATGCAGGTATTGTCCTGCTTAATTTGCCAAAAATGGCTCATATCCAGTCCTAATACATCACAAATGATAGCTTTATTGACAGCATCATGCGCTGCTACTAAAACAGTTTTGCCGTCATATTTCTGCGCGTATTCATCAAACGCCGCGCGGACACGGCGTCGGACATCTTCCAGCGATTCTCCGCCTTTGCCAGGCATCTGCACGAGATGCGGCTGCGTATGCCATTGGTGGAATGCTTCCGGATATGCCGCTTCAATTTCGTCAGCCAGTTTTCCTTCCCAGTCGCCATGATTGATTTCCAACAGCCGATCATCTTTGGCAACGGGAATATGATGGAGCTGGGCGCAAAACGAACACGTCATATACGAGCGTTCCAGCGGACTGGAAACAGCCACATCAATCGGCGTATCCTTCAAGCCTTCTGCGACCAAATGTCCCTGCTGCAGGCCCCGTTCACTCAGATGCGTATCTTCCTGGCCCTGATAGCGTCCTTCTATGTTCCACTGTGTTTCGCCGTGGCGAATGAGTATAATCCGTACCATAGTTGCCTCCTGTTAGTGAATATCGCAGTGAATCAGCTTCATATCAATAATGCCGTTGATCGAACGAAGCTTGAGCATAATATCATTGGGAATATCATCCTGTACAGCAATCGCCATGATATTGTTGCCTGTCTTCGTCATCCGGCCAACCTGCATGCCCGTAATATTGATGTGAGCCTGACCCAAAATCGTAGAAATCTGACCAATCATGTTTGGCTGGTCCACATGAGGAGCCAAGAGGAGATAGCCTTCCGGCGTAAAGTCTACACGGTATTCATCAATCTGAACGATTTTGGCTTCTGTCTTGTTAAAGAGCATGCCTACCAAAGAATGTTCACCTTTCGACGTTTTGATGCGTACAGTTACGGCATCGACAAAAGTACCGCTGTCATGGGATTTAATTTCTTTGACAGCAATATGACGGGATTTGGCAACTTCACTGGCGTTGACAAAATTGACCGAATCCTGAAGGATAGGATTGAGAGCCCCTTTAAGAACAGCCGTTGTCAAAAGCCGTGTTTCTGTATCAGCCAGTTCACCTGTATATTCAACCTGGATTTCCCGCATCGGCGCATCTGCCAAATATACGCCCAAGTTCCCCATGCGTTCCATCAAATCAAAATACGGATGGATGACATTATACACATTTTGCGGAATAGGAGCCATGTTGACAGCCGTAGGAACCGGTTCGCCATTCAGTGCTGCCATAACCCCTTCGGCAACGTCTACGGATACGCCGATTTGAGCTTCTACTGTCGAAGCGCCGAGGTGCGGCGTAATAACCACATTATCCAAGCCAATGAACGGGTTGATGTCCTTCGTCAGCGGTTCTGTCGGGAATACATCGATAGCTGCGCCGGCTACATGACCGGTTTTCAACGCTTCTGCCAATGCCTGAATATCGAGTACTGCACCGCGGGATACGTTGATGACGCGGACGCCGTCTTTCATTTTGGCAATTTCTTCTTTGCCAATCATGCCGCGTGTTTCTTTGGTCAGCGGTGTATGCATCGTAATGTAATCCGACGTTTTTAACAACGTATCCAAATCGACCGATTCTACACCAAGCTGTTTAAACCGTTCTTCCGGAATATACGGGTCGTAGCCGATCGTTTTCATTTCCATTGCCTGCATGCGTTTGGCAATCCGCGAACCAATGCGGCCAACGCCAATAATGCCGATCGTTTTGTCTTTGAGCTGAATGCCTGTAAATCTGCTGCGGTCCCATTCACCGGCCATCAAGGAATTGTGCGCCTGCGGGATGTGGCGGGTAATTGCCATAATCATAGCACAGGTATGTTCCGTTGCAGCCATCGTATTGGCTGTCGGTGTATTAACAACGACAATGCCCCGTTCTGTTGCTTTTTTAATATCAATGCTGTCTACGCCGACACCGGCACGACCGACAACTTTTAATTTTTTAGCCGCATCAATTACTTTTTCTGTTACGTGCGTCATGGAACGGGTAATCAGCCCGTCATATTCACCAATGCAGGCAACTAATCCGTCTTCATCCAAATTTTTTTTCACATCGACTTCATAGCCGTGCTTCCGCAATAATTCTACACCTTTAACCGATACGTCATCGCTAACTAAAATTTTCATTGTGTATTCCCCCTAAACGCTGTCGCGTAATCTTTCTATAATAAATCAACAGATGGTTTGAAATATCTGTGTAATTACTCATAAACTGCAGCAGATATTGTCTATGCAGCCATTAATGCTGTTTTTGAAAGGCTTTCATAAATGCTGCCAATGCCGCGCACCCTTCTTCAGTCACGGCATTATACAAAGAAGCCCGGCAGCCGCCAATAGACCGGTGGCCTTTGACGCCAATCAAATCCTGCGCCGCTGCCTGCGTTACAAATTCTTTTTCCAGTTCCGGCGTCGCCAAATTAAAGGTTACGTTCATCAGACTGCGCGAATCTTTCCGGGCATGTCCTTTATAAAAGCCCTGGCTTTCGTCAATCACGCTGTAAATCATATCCGCTTTCACTTGATTGCGGCGGTGCATCGCTGCCAAACCGCCGTGGTCATCGAGCCAATGCGCTACTTTATTGACAAAATAAATATCAAATACCGGCGGCGTATTATACGTCGAATCATGATCAACAAAGGTCTTGTACTGCAGCATCAGCGGCAGTTTGTCATTGGCTTTTTGTAAAAATTCATCTTTGATAATCGCTACGACTACGCCGGCAGGCCCCACATTTTTTTGTGCCCCTGCGTATATAAGGTCAAACTGCTGCACATCGACAGGACGGCTCAAAAAGTCGCTGGACATGTCGCAAATGACCGGAATATCAAACGTAGGAAATGTCTGCCATTCTGTGCCGTGAATGGTATTGTTCGATGTCATGTACACATAGTCCGTATCCGGCTGTACAACAAAATCCTTTTGGGAAGGTATATATGTAAAATGGTCTTCTTTACTCGACGCAATTTCATACGTCTTTCCAAAAAACTGTGCCGCTTTCATCGCTTTGTCAGACCAGACACCTGTATTAATATAGCCGCCTTTTTTCTTCAGGAAATTAGCTGCGTGCATGACAAACTGCATGCTGCCGCCGCCTTGTATAAAGACAACATGATAGCCTTCCGGCACCTGCAGAAGTTTTTTCAATGTCGCTACGGTGTCATCCTGCATTTCCTGATAAGCAGCACTGCGGTGACTAATTTCAACAATACTCATTCCCGTATGGTTGAAATCCAAAAATTCACGCTGAACTTCCTGCAAAACTTCCAGCGGCATAGCCGACGGACCTGCATTAAAGTTGTACACTCGTTTCATACGTTACACCTCTCACTCACCAAGGAGCCGCAGGGAAAGCTCTCTTGCTAAAAAATCAATTACCATAATAAAAAAACTCCCGTCCCCTAAAGGGACGAGAGTATATTCCCGCGTTGCCACCCAACTTGCCTTTCGGCCAACTTGTACCGCTATACCGGGCGTACCCGTCAAATTCATCATTTGCAGCTCCAGAGCGGAACGCCTTACTGTCTTACTGCCTCACACCAACCGGCAGCTCTCTGCAAAGACAACCATAAGTTGCTTCTCTTTCATCGCTTTTGTAAAATATTGAATTCATTATAAACACGTTTGTCCAATATGTCAAGACATACATCCATCTATTTTGATGCAAATTATGCAAAACAATGTGCCTTTATTCCGGAACATGGCGGTTTTGCAAAAAATGCACAACAACACGGCGGTATGCAGCCGTATCCGTTTCAATGCCGACAGCATGCGGCGAATCTTTAAAAATATACATATGCTTATCGGCACTGCCGCAATTGTCATACAGACTTTGTACGGTCTGCACCGGCACCAGCTTATCCTGGTTGCCATGCAAAAACAGCACAGGGGCTTTGATAAAGCGGACTGCCTGTGCCGGCTCTATATTGGAAACCAGCTTATGCGTGTGAAACAGCATCGCCGCTTGAAAAAATGGATCAAGAATATTATAGCCCCAGACAACTCGTTCATCCTTGGCTGCCTGCCGCAGTTTTTCCCGTCCCAAAGCAATGATATTTCCATAAGAACTGTCTGCTACGACGAAGGACAACGAATCGCCGCGGTCACTTCCTGCATACAGCAGAGCCATCGCAGCTCCCAATGAAATGCCGTGCAGCCCGATTTTCATGGCACCGTCTTTTTCACGCAGCCATTGTACCCACTGCGTCAAATCGTCCACTTCGCTCAATCCCCAGTCCGTATGCTCACCGCCGCTTTCACCATGGCCCCGCTGGTCAATAAGCAGTACGTTATATCCTAAATTCCGATATATCGACACATAGGGCAGACACATCATGCGGTTTTGATAGAGCCCATGCAGCAAAATCACGGTCTGATGCGAACCCCGTTTATCTGCAATATACGTTCCCCGCAGCATCGTTCCGTCTGTACCGTTGACGCGCACAGGTTCCCAATCCCGTTCTTTTTCCAGCTGCCGCATTTGTTTGACATCATGGCTGTGATTTTCAATTCCCAGCACCGTATCCCACGGTGCCGTACGAAATTCCTCAAACGCCATATTGCCAATAAAACAGCCTGCAGCCACTCCCAAAACCAGCAGAAAAATACATCCTTTTCCTAACCACCGCAGCATTGTATTATCTCCCTTTTTCTGTAGTATCCTTCTGTTAGTATAGACCCTGCAGCATCCTCTAAGTCAAGAGACGGCCGCATAAAGTTTTTTGCTGGCATGCGCTGCCGCTTTGTACAACAGCCATTTTTTTATTTGCACAGTACAATCGATTCGCCATCATCAGGCACATGAATATCGCCTGCATAATACAGGGATGCCTCTTTTGCATACTGCGTTTTTCTCGTCGGCAGCGTTTTGTCTTCCGTATGATATAAAATAACATGCTTGACCTGCAGCTGTGCCGCTGTTTCTGCCGCATCTTTTACGGTGCTGTGATGTTTTTCATAGGGATGAAAGACGTCTTTTTGCTGATACAGACAAAACGCTTCTTCCAGCAGCCAATCTGCCTGCCAGGCATACGGACGGCACCGTTCGTTGTACGGTTCATCGCCTAAACAAGTCAGCCGCATCCCGTCAGAAAACTGCAGCTCATAGCCAAACTGTTTCGCCTTTGTAGAAGCAATATCAAACGCAGTTAAGGTCATATCCAAAAACGTTCTCTTCTCTCCATCCTGCACCTCGTCCAAACAAATGCGAGTGCCCACATACGAAAAATCTTTTTTCTTGAGCATCATTTCACACATAACAAGAAGCATATGCTTCACTGCATCATGACAATAAATGTGAAAATCGCCTTCATAGCGTCCTGCCGCCATCAAAGACGCAATCTTACGAATGACCCAGACAACGCCTAAAATATGGTCCGTATGCCCATGTGTAACAAACATATGATGGAATGCATCATACTGCACGCCGGCATCTTCCAAGCTGCGCAAAATCGTATTGCCGCCGCCGGCATCCGTCAAAAACCAGCCTTTTTCTGTATGAATCAAAAAACAAGTATTATAGCACCGCGTCACCATCGCATTTCCTGTACCCAGCATATGTATCGTTCGCAACGTATTCAACACCTTTCATTTGATATGCAGATATAGAAAAATCCCTTCCGTTCTAAAAGGAGGGATTTTTACCGCCCATATTATTTTATTTCTTCCCGCAGAACCACTCGTTCTGCCCCGTCTATTTCGCGAAGCTGGACAGAAATATCCTCCCGCCGGGACGTAGGTACGTTTTTTCCTACATAATCTGCCCGAATCGGCAGCTCCCGATGTCCTCTGTCCACGAGGACTGCCAATTCAATAAACCGCGGCCGTCCCAATGCCATAATCGCATTGAGCGCCGAACGAACTGTCCGGCCAGTAAACAAGACGTCATCGACCAAAATAACGATTTTGCCATCGGCATCAAATGCCCGGTCTTCACTGCCAACAGTATTGATATGGCTTTTCTTACCATCATCACGATACGCAGATATATCCAAATCATACACGGGAATATCACAGCCTTCAATAGCCGTAAGTTCAGCAGCCAGCCGTTTCGCCATCGGCACGCCGCGCGTATGAATCCCCACAAGGACTGTATTGTCCAATCCCTTATTGCGTTCAATAATTTCATGGGCAATGCGGCGGATAGCCCGGCTGATTGCTTTTTCATCCATCAATATATTTTTATCTTTCCACATGGCGTACACCTCGTTTAACGGCGTTCTTCAGCCTGCTGCAGGCACGCCAGGAAATCTGCCGGGGCCGGTGCTTCAAAATGCATGGCTTCTCCCGTAATGGGATGTACTAAATCCAAGCAGTGTGAATGAAGTGCCTGTCCGGCAATCGGAAAATTATCTTTTTTATATCCGTACAGCGGGTCATTGACAACAGGATGGTTGATGTAAGCCATATGCACGCGAATTTGATGCGTCCGGCCTGTTTCCAGCTTACATTCAATCCATGTATACATGCCGTAGCGTTTGACAACGCGAAAATGCGTCACAGCATCACGGCCGCCTTTAAACGTCACTGCCATTTTGATGCGGTCTTTAGCGTGGCGGCCAATAGGGGCATCCACAATCCCCCGTTCTTCCGTAATATTGCCATGTACCAGCGCCCAGTACGTCCGGCGCGCCGTGTGCGCCTTGATCTGGGCTGCCAGTCCGCGGTGCGCTTCGTCGGTCTTAGCGGCTACCATGACACCGGACGTGTCTTTATCCAGACGATGGACAATTCCCGGCCGAATGACGCCATTAATGCCCGACAATTCTCCTTTGCAGTGATACAGCAGCGCATTGACCAGCGTCCCGTTTGGATTGCCTGCAGCAGGGTGTACTACCATGCCTCGTGCTTTATTGATGACAATGATGTCTTTATCTTCATAAATCACATCAAGAGGAATATTTTCAGCTTCTGCCCTTGTTTCTTCAGCAGGTTCCTGAAACTGCACACGTATATTGTCATTTACTTTTAAACGGCGATTGGCCTTAGCTTCTTTTCCGTTCACCCATACGTCGCCTTGCTGCACGATTTGCTGCGCAAAACCTCTCGACAATGACAGCATTTTTACTAAATACACGTCTAATCGCGTTCCCGCATCCTCTTCCATTACGTGCCATTCTTTTTCATTCATATCGTATACCCTCATTTATCTGATATATGAGTCCAGCTATACCATAACAACAGGCACACGCCGACAACAATACCAATATCCGCAATATTAAAAACAGGCCAAACCCTAAAATCAAAAAAATCAATTACAGCGCCGCGCACACCTCGATCCAGCGCGTTGCCTACAGCACCACCCAGCAGCATGCCCGTCCCCAGCTGTACCAACCAATGAGACGGCAGCCTTTTGTGAAAAATTCCGTACAGCCCCAGCAGCAGTGCCGCAATACACAGAAACAGCCAGCGCTGATTTTCCAAAATGCCAAAGGCCGCGCCGCGGTTTAAAATATATGTAATATGAAAAAAGCCCGGAATAACCGGAATCGATTCATGAAGCATCATCCATTCCTGAACAGCGGTTTTACTGCCTTGATCCAGGAGTATGGTAAGCAACGCTATCCATACAACTTGCACAAAAACCTCCTGATACACCTAGATTTGTGTATATATTTTATATAATGAAACAAATTTATCGTATCACATAACTCTGTAAAATTCAAATAAAAAAGGAGACATATACATGTCTCCTTTTTTATCTTATAACTTAAGGTGCTATTATTCAGCAGAGATAGCACCAGTAGGACATACGGATTCGCAAGAACCGCAATCGATGCAGGAATCAGTTACAACGTATTTAGCGTCGCCTTCTTCGATAGCGCCAACAGGACAGGAGCCTGCGCAAGCACCGCATTTTACGCATTCATCAGAAATAACATGCATGTTTTTCACCTCCAACCATATATCTCTCTGGGGACTAACTCCCCACGTCTTTTTCATTATTACACGAATATCTAAAAATGTCAATGAATACCGATTGAGTAAAGATATAGGTATTTACTGCCTTTATGCGCTTTATAAAAAATTTATATTTGATTTAAAAAAAAGAAAAGAGCCAGCGAGGGGAGCCGGCTCTTTCCAAAATCTTAAGATACCATCGGGGGAAGATAATATCTTAAATCGTCGAAGAAATAAGATAGGGGTGTTCGAGGGGTATATGAACAACTTAAATCTTCAACTGTTGTAGATGATCTCTTCTACATATAATATATTACCATATTAATGCAAAAAGTAAATCCTTATTTTGATTAAAATTGAATAAAATTAGCACGATGCTATACGAAAAGCGGCATCATACAGAGAAAAACCTGCTCACCTATGCCAAGACAGGAAGCAGGTTTTTCTTTATGCTGAAAATCAGCCTTGATGATATTCTACACCCATAGCTCCTTTGGGATGTTTCCAGCTCTTAACGCCTTTACCGCCGGAAATAACGCGGCATGTACCGCATTCCAGACAGCCTTCATGATTAAATACGAGCTTTCCATCTGTATATTTATATAATTCTGCCGGGCAAGCCATGACTAACCGTTTAATTTCTGCTTCATCATGGTAATCTTCATTAATCTGAATATGGGATTCGTGTTCATCTGTCGTGAACTTTACGACGCCCAATTTGTCATCTACGCTCATCTTTGCCATGTTACATCGCCTCCCAAGCTTTCTTACCTAATCCAAAGAGTCCATTCAGGCCGCCATTATTGGCAAGAACCGTCAAGGCAATCATCGGCAAAGCAACCGGTGCGCTGCCGTCTACTTTATAAACCATGCCTGCAAATTCATCAGCCATCTTCGGTACATCGTTAAAGATAATATGGTCTTCCAAAAGACCCGGCAAGTTCTGATACTGTTTCATCAGTTTCATGATAAAGCTTTCATCCAGCATCTGTTTGTAGCAAGACAAGCTGGCTGCAGAGAAATCTTCCCGTGCTTTTGCTTTGATAACAGCTTCACCGGCAAGACGGCCCGATTCAATAGCCAGGTCCATGCCGCGGACTGTATATCCCAAGTTGACAACCATCGCAGCTGCATCACCAGCAATAATAACACCGTCACGAACCAGTTCCGGCATCATTTTCAAGCCGCCTTCTGTAACAAGATGCGCAGAATATTCTTTCAATTTGCCTCCTTTGACAAACGGTGCAATCGAAGGATGGGCTTTCATCCGTTCTACCATGTCCGGCACGCTGACATCCACACGGCCAATATCACTGATAGTCGTAACAATACCTAAGGACAAGGTATCTTTGTTGGTATAAATAAAACCGCCGCCAAGGTTGCCGCCTGTCGGGTCGCCGGCAATCATCCAGGCTGCCCCATCGCTGCCGGAAAGGCCGAAGCGTTCATTAATGACATCTTCACCCAGTTCAATGACTTCTTTTACGCCAACAGCAACATCTTTCGGATCCAATTCCTGTTTCATGCCCAGCTGCTGTGCTAAGAGGGAATTGACGCCATCTGCCAAAATAACGACGTCAGCATCAAATTCTTCACCGGCACACATAACGCCAATTACTTTGCCGTCTTCAACGACTACTTCATCAACAAGGAATCCTTCTGTCAGCATTACGCCTGCTTCTTCAGCTTTATCAGCCAGCCATTTATCAAATTTAGACCGTAATACAGAGTACGATGGATATTTCAAATTCTGCAGTTTGTCAGAGCTGTATTGGAAACTGAGTGCTCCTGCTTCTGTCATCAAAGACAAGCGTTCCTGCGTAATTTTACGTTCAATTGGTGCTTCTTCTGCAAAGTTAGGGATTAATTTTTCCAAGCTGTGCCCATAAATACGGCCGCCGCTGGAGTTTTTGGAACCGCAGAACTTACCGCGCTCCACCAACATGACATCTAGTCCCGCTCTAGCCATGGTCAGGGCTGCTGCACAACCAGCTAAACCGCCGCCAACTACGATGGCATCAAATTTTTCTTCACTACTCATGTTCTTACCCTCCTTAACCATACGGTTGGTATTCTGAATCTATTCCAGTAACCGTTAGTTGTATCGTAACGTATTATCATCGTATATTGCTGTCTATCCGCTTATGGGCTTCCTTCCTTTATGAAGCACACAAGCTCCAAACATATGACTTTTCAGCGTTCGTTCTACCAAGCCTGCTTTGCCAAACAAGTCCAGCAGTTCTTTTTTTCGCAAAAATGCTTTCGTAGACTGCCACAGCCATACATACTCTTTGCGATGGCGAAATCCTCCGCCCAAAACCGGCATAATGCCCCGAAAATACACGGCATAAAACGGCCGTATCCACGGAGAATCCGGAACAAATGAATCCAAGCAGTACACCCATCCTCCCGGACGGACTACCCGTCTCATTTCCTGCAGCACATCCAAGTAACTGGCCGTATTGCGAAGGCCAAAAGAGATACATGCTGCCGCAAACGTATTGTCAGCAAAAGGCAGGTGCATCGCATCGCCTATCTGCCAAGATATATTGGCAAGGCGGCCGCTTTTCTTTTCGGCAGCTTCCAACATTGCCGGAGAAAAATCTATGCCTACGACGCGAACTGCACTGCAGGACTTTGCCAACGCGATGGCTATGTCACCGGTACCGCAGCAAACATCCAGTACGCTGTCTCCCTGCGCCGTCTTGGCAGATACTTCCTGTACGAGCTCTTTTTTCCAACGTTTTTCCAGTCCCAGGCTAATACGCTCATTGGCTTTATCATAGGAACCGGAAATTTCTTGGAAAACATGATATACTTTTTCTCGTTTTGAATTATCAGCCATCTCAAGCACCGCCCTTCAGCAGCGCGGCAGCCCAAGCCAGCAGGTACGCGCCATTACCTATGACATTTGCCTTGGCAATACCTTTCATCTGTGCTACCCGCACAGGCGCCGTCAACGAAGAATGAAGCAGCCAGGCAGCATTTTTTCTTGCCGCCGCCATAAGACATATGGGACTAATAAGTCCCCAAAATCCAACATACCATACAGGCAGTACGCTGATTGCCAGCATCCAAATCCATATCATGCAGCGGTATATCCGCACGGCGTTCTGATGACCAACCACAACCGGCAAGGTATGCCGCCCGGCTTTCCTGTCTTTTTCGATGTCACAGGTATTGTTCGTCATCATAATCAAACCAATGCCGATAATCAGCGGGACTGCCGGCAGCAGAACGCCAAAATCAAATTGATTGCTCACTGCTGCCACAATCCCCATAGGAATTAAACCGCCCATTACAAATCCGGAAACGAATTCGCCAATCGGTATATACGAAATAGGTACTGCGCCGCCGGAATAAGTCCAAACGACAAGACTGCCTATGCCTCCGATGACCAGCGGTGCCCACCCGGAAGTGAGCAGTACCGGCAGCGCCAGCAAACCGGACACGCCAAGATATGCCAAACCGAGCAGCAGCGCATGTTTCGGATTGATATGTTCATATACCAATACGGCATCGCTGACTTCTACATAGTCATCAGCACAGTCTGTACCTTTTATAAAATCAAAATAGTCGTTCAATGTATTCACTGCCGACTGCATCAGCACGCAGGCAAGCATCAGCAGGACTGCTGCAGCCGTTGTCATAGGATATCCGTAATACAGGCAGTACATCTCACCAAAAGCAGCTGGATAGACAGACGCTATCCATGACGGCGGTGCCGCCAGACGCAGAGCCATTCCAGGTGTCAGTCTGTGAAATGATTTCATTAGACTGCCCCCAGCTTGCGAATCAGCTTCAGCAGCTGGTCTGACACGTCGTTATCGGATAATTCCTGCAAAATCCATTCTGCCTTGCTTTGATACGCATGAATCTGCTGCCAAGCTCCATCCATGCCGCCCAATGATTCCACGACATCCTCCATGTGATGAATATCTTTGGCACTGAGCGTCCCTTCAGCACTGCGTTTCATAAACGGCTCCAGTGCCTCCCTGCCGCCAGGCTGCTGCAGCGCAATCAAAACAGGCAGGGTATAGATTCCTTCTTTAAAATCCTGATGGGCACTTTTTCCAATAAGCACGCTGTCTGAAAAATCGAGCAAATCGTCCCGCATTTGGAACATGTACCCCAGACATTCGCCAAAAGATTCCAGCAGCGAAATCACGCGTTCACTGCAGCCGCCTTCCATGGCTCCAATACGGCAGCATGCCATAAATAAGGCAACCGTTTTGCCGTGAATATTCTGCAGATACTCAGGTATTGTCACGTCTTTTCGATAGCGGCACATCGCCTGGCCAATTTCGCCGGCACACATTTCCTCTACCGTTTTCGTCAGTACAATACCGGCCCGGTTCAGCCCTTCCTGCATCAAATAATAGCTGATGCGGCTCATGAGAAAATCACCGGCATACACTGCAGCACTTTTGCCATACTTACTCTGAATGGACGGCTTGCCGCGGCGGAAAGGTGCTTCATCAACGACGTCATCATGAATCAGTGATGCGAGATGGGTCATTTCAACGATAGCAGCCAGTTGATACAATCGTTCATTTCTTTCCGACGCTCCAGCGCCATAGGCAGCTGCCATAAGCAGCAGACGGGGCCGTATCATTTTGCCTCGCGACGAGGTCGCATCGCGCAGTACCGCGCCTGTTTTGGTACCTCCAAATGAATGCGCCGTAAACTGCTCTATATAGGTTTTTACTTTTAGAATCTGCTCGTCACTGATTTTGGCAAAATACTTCGGCATGCATCTCCGAGCACAGTTTTCTAATACCATCTGTTTCATCATTCATAAGCACCTTTCCGGCCACATAGCAGTTACTGGTTAGGTCTCTTTTCTACCAAAATTTGAGCTGTATGTTTAACCTGGATATTGTTTAAGCCGCGTGCATCCAGCCCGCCACGAATCTGCAGGAGGCAGCCCGGGCAGTCCACTGCGACGACATCTGCACCGGAAGCAACGACATTGTCGATTTTTTCTTCCAAAATCGGAGCAGACATTTCAGGGAATTTAACGGAGTAAGAACCGCCAAAGCCGCAGCATTTATCACAGTTGTTCATTTCAACCAATTCAACGCCTTTGGTTCCTTCCAAGAGTTCACGCTGTTCTTTGTAAACACCCATAAACCGTCTCATATGGCAGGAATCATGGTACGTAATCTTCACAGGAACACCGTCGCCGTTATCCGGAAGTCCGCCAAGCATCGACAACAGTTTGGAGAAGTCAAATGTCTTGTTGCATAATGCTTCTGCTTTCTTATACATTTCCGGATCATCTTCAAACATGTCTTTATAATCACGAAGGGCATGCGTACAAGTCGGGCAGGCAGAAACAATATAGTCGTAGTCTTCTGCGTGCATAGCTTCTATATTCATTACAGCCGCTTTCTTCGCATTTTCTACATCGCCCATGTACGTTGCCGGAGCACCGCAGCATGCCTGGCCCAGCGGCATTTCTACCGTATATCCAGCCATATTGAGGGCTTTGACAACTGCTGTTGCAATATCAACATAGACAAAATCAAGCAGACAGCCCGTAAAGATAGCAATCTTGCCTTTCGGATTCGGCACATTTTGCTGAATCATCGGCAGTATATCGCGGAACGGCTGCGGAGCTACGCTCGGGAGACTGCGGCCGGCTGTCAATCCGGACAAGAACATCGGCAGATGACGAATCATCGGCTGGCCTTTTGTAATCATGCCTTGTGCTACCGATGCAATACGCAGCATCGAATGGAACAAATGACGGTCTGCAACTGTATCCAAGCAGAATTTATGAACCGGATTCAAGCCGTCTTCCTGTGCATATTTGGTACGCAGTTTCAAAATCATGTTGGAAATCGGCAGTTTGCCGCCGCAGACCGTGTTGCAGGTACCGCACTGAAGACAGATATTCTGAATATCTTTACCGCGTTCACGACTGTTGAGGAATGATGTCAGCAGTGTGCCAATGCCGCCGGTATAAATGCTGCCGCCATATACATGGCCGCCTACCAAGCGGAATGCAGGACATACATTCAAGCAGGCTGCACAGCGGATACAGCAGAAAATATCTTTATAATCTTCGCTTTCCATAATCTTGCGGCGTTCTGGTGTATCCAAAATGATAATATGGAAATCTTTTTGTTCTTTTGTATCATTTTCCGGATCGGTAACTACATTGGATGCGCCTGTATAGAACGACAAGTACGTCGTAATATTCTGGGCTGTGCCGTTACGGGGGAGTACTTTGAAAATATAGCGGATATCGCTCATCTTAGCGACAAATTTTTCAATACCGAAGATGTATAAATGCATCTTTGGCAACGTACCAACCATACGGCCATTGCCTTCATTCGTCATCGTAATGACAGTACCGGTTTCAGCAACTGCTACGTTGGCACCGGAAACACCCATTTCAGCAGACAAGAATTTCGGACGCATAACGCGGCGGGATGTCTTGACTTCCTTGGAGATAATCGGTTCTTCTTTTTCTTTCGTATACGACGTAAAGAGATCGGCAACATCTTCCTTGGAATAATGAATAGCCGGCATAACCATATGGGACGGCGTATCACCGGCAATGGAGTTGATAAATTCACCCAAGTCCGTTTCCTGTGCGGTAATACCGTTTTTTTCAAAATTCTGGTTGAAATGCATTTCTTCTGAAGCCATGGATTTGGATTTGACAGCTAATTTTACATTGTTGTCTTTAGCCAGTTTCAAGGCATAATCCATTGCTTCTTCCGGCGAATGGGCTACAAATACATGCGCACCGTTTGCTTCTGCATTTTTAATGAATTCTGCCATGACTTCATCCAAATGTTCACGTGCATATGTTTTTACTTCATGCACTTTTTCACGCAGTGCTTCGAAGTCATATCCCTTATATACTTTTTCACGATTTCCCGGATATGCTGTCGTAAATTTTTTCAACGCTTTTTGCAGCGGCGCATTATCCATGGCACGTTCAATTTCCTGCTTTAGTAATTCATTGGACATGTGCTGTTCCCTCCCTTACTCATCTTCAACAACAATTACCGAATACTGGCGAGGACCATGAACGCCTACGGTACCAACGCATTCAATATCGGCAGTACGGCTCGGGCCAGTAATAATGCCGGCAAATTTCGGGAATGGTTTGGTATCTGCCATAATGTCAATCATCGTATCAAAATTATCTACAATCTGCGATAATTTGACAATGCCGACATATACATCAGCAACTGTTTCAACAATACGGTTGTCGATATTGTCTTTCATCTGAACTAATGAACCCAGATTGGCAATGCCATAATCCGCTTCCGTTACGCCGCCTTTGTCATCAGGCGCATTTTTGCGGATGTGATCCGTATCCACTTTGATGCCGGCTTTCTGCAGCGCATCGACAGCACCGGCTTCCTTCAGAAGCGCTGTTTCAACAATAGCGACATCTTGTGTGTCCTTTTCTTGGAAAATTTTGACGAGAGCAGCACCTAAGTCTGCTTTTTTAGCCAGGTAACATTCGCCTGCTACGCTGGTTAATCCCTTTTGGAACGTTTCGTACAATTCTGCTTTTTCCATTTTCACACCTCTTTACATGTAATTTAAAAAATTTCATGAATCCTTGCGATACTTTAAAGTACTAACATTAGTATAGCAATTCAGATAATTTATACAAGATGCCTATGGTAAATATGTAATATCATTTATGAAAGCATTGGTATATTACTATACGGAATACGCATATATGTCGCTTTTCCATAATTCATGTATTGACATTTTATTATGAGTAAAGTTAATATGAGTTCCATCATAAATTGGCTATTTTCCTAATATTTTACAAATTATTATCGTTAAGCATTCCTTTTTATCATTACATTTAATTTTATTAAATATGATAAAATGAGATATCAGAGTATAGTTCTGCTTAGTTTTCTTAATGATTTATTTTATCATTTTCTTTGTTTTTGCTTATACTACAGTTGTCGTATATCATGAATTTTTATGCGTTTAAAATCCACGATATACATGTAAGCATATAGTAAGCATATATATGAGATATATAGAAGAAATCTGTCAAATTTCTTCATTTTTTCTATTGACAAAACTATACCAAAAGAGTTATCATGTGTTCAACGACAAAAGCAATGACCAAAACAAGTACACATACTAAAGCCTATACAGAGAGTGCAGGCCACCGGCTGAAAGCCCGCACCGCCGCTGAATATGATGGAATGCCTTTGGGAGCTGGACAGTTGAAATGAAGTAGGCTGTCCCGGTACGCCGCCGTTACAGGTACGATGAGATACTGTACAATGCAGTATGAATCAGAGTGGAACCACGGACCACCGTCTCTGACCAGAGCGGTGGTCTTTTTGTATACATTTTTGCAGGAGCAGTCTGTTTAGGAGGGCTTACCCGTTATGTTTAATTCACTTCGCAACGATATACGCGTCATCAAGGACAGAGATCCCGCTGCCAAAAACACGGCTGAAGTCCTCTTGTGTTATTCAGGGCTGCATGCCATTTGGGCCCACCGTTTATCTCATTTTTTCTATAAACACCAATGGTTTGTAACAGCCCGCATTATTTCTACCATTTCCCGTTTCTTTACGGGGATCGAAATTCATCCGGGCGCTCAAATCGGAGAGGGATTATTCATCGATCATGGCATGGGCATCGTCATTGGCGAAACCACCATTATCGGCAACAACGTATCCTTATATCAAGGTGTTACCTTAGGAGGTACGGGCAAAGAAAAAGGCAAACGGCATCCGACAATCGGCGATTATGTTGTCGTAGCCTGCGGAGCCAAAGTATTGGGTTCCTTTACTGTCGGGGAAGGTGCCAAAATCGGTGCCGGTTCCGTTGTCTTAAAAGAAGTACCACCCTACTCAACAGTCGTTGGCATTCCCGGCCGCGTCGTCGTCCAAAAGGGAAAACGCTTAAAAGCGCACCATAACGAAGAAGACGTAGACCTGAATCACAATCGGCTGCCAGATCCAATCGAAGATCAGATTGTCGCCCTGCAGCGCCAAGTTGCTTTGCTGCAGCATCAAGTTGATGAAATAGATGGATCGCACCGCATGCATCTGCAGTCTGTTTCTACAACCAGACATTAACAGCTGTGTACTCTTTCGTTTGTTCTCTATAGGTACTTCAAAATATACTTATAGGTGTACATATAAACAATACTTTTTTGGTATCTTTTTTTAGCTATCATTGGGGGAAATTATACATGGAAAAAGATGTGTTTTCGTATCAGGTCCCTTTTCGATGTTGACCTGAGTTTTAGCAAGAATACGATGAATTTATATTTTTATTTCACACATATTGAACCACACAAAGGAGCGATTTATTATGAGCAAAATTTATACAAGCATGTTACAGTTAATTGGCAATACACCGATATTAGAACCTGTTCGTTACAACGCAGCTGCTAAAGTACAGGCAAAATTGTTAGTCAAATTAGATGCATTCAATCCTGCCGGTTCTGCCAAAGACCGTATTGCAAAAGCCATGATTGAAGATGCCGAAAAGAAAGGTATTCTCAAAGAAGGTTCTGTCATTATTGAACCAACCAGTGGCAACACAGGCATTGGCTTGGCCGCCGTCGCAGCTGCCAAAGGCTATCGCGCTATTTTCACGATGCCGGAAACGATGTCCATTGAACGCCGCAATCTTATTTCGGCTTATGGTGCTGAAATCGTCCTCACTCCTGGTAAAACAGGCATGAAAGGCGCTGTTGATAAAGCAAATGAATTAGCCAAAGAAATTCCAAACTCCTTTATCCCCGGCCAGTTTACTAACCCGGTCAACCCGTTAGTACACAAAGAAACAACCGGTCCGGAAATCTACAACGATACAGACGGCGCTGTAGATATTTTCCTCGCTGGTGTCGGTACAGGCGGTACGCTGTCCGGTGTAGGCCAGTATTTGAAATCCAAGAAGCCATCCGTCAAAATCGTCGCTATCGAACCGGCTGATTCTCCGCTCCTTTCCGAAGGCCATGCAGGCCCGCACAAACTGCAGGGTATCGGTGCCAACTTCGTTCCGGAAACCTTAGATACTAAAATCTATGACGAAGTATTTACCGTTACAACGGAACAAGCTTATGAAACGGCACAGGAATTCACCAAACAGGAAGGCTTCCTCATCGGCATTTCCGGCGGCGCAGCACTCTATGCCGCTACACAGCTGGCTAACCGTCCGGAAAATGCAGGCAAAACGATTGTAGCCTTTTTACCGGACAGCGGCGACCGGTACCTTACTACACCGGGCTTCATCAGCCAGCAATAATACACTTGTTATTATTCATCAGCATGCTGTCCCCTCAGCTTGCTGATGATAATATAAAATCCCTATCATCAATATCACTCATGTAATGCAGGAACGCAGCTTCACTCGTAACGAGGAAGCTGCGTTTCTCGTTATGCAAAACGCATTTCCAAACAATCCGCCAAAAAAAGAAGCTGTATCATAAGAGATACTCTTATGATACAGCTTCTTTCATACGAAAAGATACTGTATTAGATTTTATCCATATCGCGGCTGGCTACAATATCTACGCCGAGGCCTAAAATATTAGCAGCAATAACATCACCGGTTTTGACCGGTGCCTGTACCGTTACGCTGCGCAGTGCTGCTGCACAGTCAAGAATTTTGCCTTTGGGCAGCGTCGTTTTGGATACGACAGGCAGCAGCGGCAGTTCTCCGCCTTCAATCCGAACCGTTGACGTAAGCATGCGCTGCGGATCTGTTAATTCCTGATGGGCATATTTTTCACCGCGCGGGCATGTATTGCCGGTTACGTTTGTAATTTTGCCATCTGTAATGGTTACAGTCAGCAAACACCCCATAGGGCAGTTGATGCAGTTTAATTGTTTCGTTTCTACACTCATTTTATGCTTCCTCCTTTACGGAAACAGTCCAATCCGCATGATGGCCTTTGGCTTTATCTGCCGGTACATTGACAGCAATCATTTCACTCGGTTTGGCTACAGGGAGGACTTTGGTCAAAAGGACATCTTCGCCGCTCTTTACGGTCAGACGAACTTTTTTCATCGGTTTGCGGACACGCATAAAGAGACGAATGGTTTCGCCTTCTTGGGCAGCGCGTATATGCTGCGGTACGCACGTACGTACTTCATCAATGGCTTCGACTTTGACATCGGCTACTTCCGAAGCGATTTGTTCCTGTGCTTTCAATGCTGCATATTTACCGGCGATTTCAGCTTCTTCTGATACAAAATCGACGAGGTCATGCACATGTACTACATTGCCGGCTGCAAAAATACCGGGAATGCTCGTTTCACGATGCTGGTCAACAATCGGGCCATTGGTCAGCGGATGCATAGCCAGTCCCAAACCGCGTGACAATTCATTTTCCGGAATTAAGCCAACAGACAACAAGAGCGTATCGCATTCGATATCAAATTCCGTTCCCGGAATCGGCTGCATATGATCGTCTACTTTAGCAACAGTAACGCCGGTAACGCGATCTTTGCCGTGAATAGCCGTAATCGTGTGCGACAAATGAAGCGGAATGTCGTAATCATACAAGCATTGTACCATATTACGCGTCAAGCCATTGGAGAACGGGCAAATTTCCAAAACGGCCTGTACCTTGCAGCCTTCCAAGGACATACGGCGTGCCATGATGAGGCCAATATCGCCGCTGCCGAGGATAACGATTTTTTTACCAGGCAGATACCCTTCCATGTTGACCATGCGCTGTGCAGCCCCTGCTGTAAATACGCCGGCCGGACGATAGCCAGGAATACGAATCGCGCCGCGGGTACGTTCACGGCAGCCCATTGTAAGAATAATGGTCTTGCCCTGTACTTTAATCAAGCCGTGTTTCGGGCTGACAGCCGTTACGGTCTTATCTTCATTGACGCTTAATACCATCGTATCAACGAGAATTTCAATTTCCGGTTTGTCTTTGACCAAATCATAGCAGCGCTGTGCATAGCCTGGGCCAGTCAATTCTTCTTTAAAGTGATGCAGGCCAAACCCATTATGAATACACTGCTGCAAAATGCCGCCAGCTTCACGGTCACGTTCGAGGACAAGAACTTTTTTAGCGCCGTTCTGCCAAGCGCTGTATGCTGCGGATAAGCCTGCCGGGCCGCCGCCAACAATGATAATATCATACAGTTGTTCACCCATTATGCCTTACCTCCGCTCTGTGTTTCTTTATTATAAAACATATATGATTTACGCATTTCTTTGCGAACTTCCGTAACAGGAATATGCAATTCACGAGCTAAAATCTGCGTAACACGCGGACCGCAGAAACCGCCCTGGCAGCGTCCCATGCCGGCACGCGTACGGCGTTTGACGCCATCTACCGTGCGGGCTCCTACAGGCCGATGAATGGCATCGACGATTTCGCCTTCGGTAATCGTTTCACAGCGGCAGATAACACGGCCGTATTTGGCATCTTTGGCAATCAGTGCTTGTTTGTCTGCATCGCTAAGGGTGCGGAAACAAGGCTGTGCCGGACGGCCTTTTTTATAGTCTGCTTTTACAGACGCGCCAGTTTCAGCTACAATACCTTCTACAAGATACTTGGCAACAGCCGGTGCAGAGGTCAGACCTGGAGATTGAATGCCTGCTGCCTGAATCAAGCCTTTTGTCTTTTGGGACGGTCCCAAAATGAAATCACCTGTACTGGAAACAGCACGCACGCCGGCAAATTCAGTAATCGTCGCACCGACAGGAATATTCGGCACTAATTTCCGTGCTTTATCCAAAATTTCGTTCATGCCGGGAATAGTAACAGCCGTGTCATCTTTTTCACTGTCATCTAAATCATGGGCATTCGGGCCGACAAATACGTTGCCGTGCGTCGTTGCACAGACAAGAATCCCTTTCCCCATTTTGGACGGTGTCGGGAATACGGCGCAGTGAACCAAATCCTTCTGCACCGTTTTATCAAAGAGAACATATTCGCCGCGGCGCGGATGAATCTGGAAGGAATCATCGCCGGCCATCTTGCTGATTTCATCAGCATGAATTCCTGCCGCGTTGATGACATACTTCGTTTCAATCGTGCCTTTATCCGTTTCGACTGCTTTGACAGCACCGTTTTCTACGACAAAGCCCGTTACCTGACATTCACGGATAACTTCTGCCCCATTGATAACGGCATTTTCAGCAAATGCCAAGGCCATGCCAAAAGGCCAGCAAATACCGGCAGTCGGTGCCCACAATGCACCTTTGACGTCTTTGCTGACATTAGGTTCAAATTCGCGTACTTTAGCGCCGTCCCAAATTTCCAGTCCCGGAACGCCATTATCCTGGCCGCGTTTTAACAATTCCTGCAGCGTTGCCATCTGTTCATCATCCAGCGCCGCAACCAACGAACCGGACCATTCAATATCCAAATCCAATTCGTCCTTTAAATCATGATACATCGCATTGCCTTCTACGTTCATGCGGGCTTTCATGCTGCCTGTCGGTGCGTCAAAACCGGCATGAAGAATCGCACTGTTGGCTTTCGTCGTGCCAGCAGCTAATTCTGGTTCCTGTTCTACTAACACGGCACGCAGATTATATTTTGCCAATTCGTGCAGAATGGCTGTGCCGGTAATACCGCCGCCAATGACGACGACATCTGCTTGTTTTGTCATGTTCACAACCTCTTTCTCTGTATAAATACCACTGCATAACTTGTTTCTCTCTTTTACAAGTTGTATTATATAAGCATTTGAAAATAATTGCAATACTATTTTTACAAAATTCCATGCACTGTACATATATATTTTTCGCATGAAAAAACAACCATATATACCGTTTTGCATTGTATGAAATTTTGTTCATTATAATAAAACATTTTTCCTGTCTTTTGTAAAAAAGAATCAGCACATAAATATTTTTCTCTGTACTCCTCTATTTGCCATAAAAAACGGACCTCCCATCGTTAGATTCTTGGTCTAACAATAGGAAATCCGCTCAACAGTCCTTTAACACGGTATCAAAATACATGTACTGCCGCAGCTACGACATAGGCAAGCAGTGCGCCTACCAACGGAGCCGCTACAGGAACCCAGGCATACGCCCAATCTGAGCTGCCTTTGCCGGCAATCGGCAAAATAGCGTGTGCAATACGCGGGCCCAAATCTCGAGCCGGGTTCATTGCGTATCCCGTAGGCCCGCCTAAGCTCATGCCCAGCGCCCAGATTAAAACGCCAACAATGTACGGCCCAAGGCCTGCGGGAATGGCGCCGACTTTATTGGAAAAAATCATCCAAATAACAAACATCAGGAAAAATGTCGCAATGACTTCGCACAAAAAGTTAAGCGGATAATTGCGGATAGCCGGTGCCGTGCAAAAAATACCCAGCTTAGCAGCTTTATCTTCCGTCTTTTCCCAATGAGGCAGGTATGCCAGCCAGACCAATGCGGCACCGCAGATACCGCCGAGAATCTGAATCACAGATGTAGCAGCAAACTGTTCCCATGTATAAATGCCAATCATCGTTTTGCCCAGCGTAACAGCCGGATTCAAATCTCCCTGCGGCGCGCCGAGTGTCGTCGCCGTAAACACGCCCAGTGTAACAGCAAAACCCCATCCGGCAGTAATACAAATCCAGCCGCCGTTCTGTCCTTTAGAGCCCGTCAGCGTATTGCAGGCACAAACTCCGCACCCAAAGACCATCAATACCATCGTACCAAAAAATTCACCTAACAAATTATCCATCGTCATACACCTGCTTTCTGTATACAAGAATGTTTACACCTGTTCGTACACAGCAAAATTATTCTTCATCATCCAGCCAATGCATGGCGTGTTTTACAGCTTTACGCCAGCCTTTGTAATAGCCGGCTGCTTTTTCCGGATTCATTTCCGGTACAAACCGATTCTGCAGTTTCCAACTATGACGAAGTTCATCTTTTGATTTCCAAACACCGACAGCCAGCCCTGCCAAGTATGCCGCGCCTAACGCCGTCGTTTCGATAACCTGCGGCCGGTCTACGGGCACGCCGAGCATATCTGCCTGGAACTGCATGAGCATGTTGTTGGCAACTGCACCACCGTCCACTTTCAGTGAAGCCAGTTTGATGCCCGAATCAGCTTCCATGGCACTCAATACATCTTTCGTCTGATATGCCATGGAATCCAACGTCGCCCGTACAATATGAGATTTTTTCGTACCGCGCGTAATACCGATAATCAAACCTCTGGCATCCATATCCCAGTACGGAGCCCCTAAGCCAACAAAGGCCGGTACTACATATACGCCATCCGAATCAGGTACCCGTTTGGCTACCCATTCCGAATCTGGTGCCGTATCAATCATGCGCAGGCCGTCACGCAGCCATTGAATAGCCGATCCTGCTACAAAGATGGACCCTTCCAATGCATATTCGACTTTTCCATCCAGCCCCCAGGCAATTGTCGTTACCAAGCCGTTTTTAGAGGCAATCGGTTCCGTTCCTGTATTCATGAGCATAAAGCAGCCTGTGCCGTAAGTGTTTTTAGCCATGCCCGGTTCATAACACGTCTGACCAAACAACGCAGCCTGCTGGTCACCGGCTGCACCGGCAATCTTAACAGGCACGCCAAGAATAGACGGCTGTGTATAGCCATAAATATCACTGGACGGACGCACTTCCGGCAGCATGCTCTTGGGCACTGTCAAATACTGCAAAAGCTGGTCATCCCACTGCAGCGTCTTAATATTAAACATCAACGTACGTGACGCATTGGAGTAATCCGTTACATGAACCTGATTGCCTGTCAGTTTCCAAATCAGCCAGGAATCAATCGTCCCAAAAAGAAGTTCGCCTTTTTCTGCTTTTTCACGAGCCCCTTCGACATGATCCAAAATCCATTTTACCTTGGTTCCGGAAAAATATGCATCAATGACCAAACCCGTTTTTTCTTTAAATTCATCTACCAACCCCTGTTGTTTCAGCTCTTCACAAATCGGTGCTGTCTGGCGGGACTGCCAGACAATGGCATTGTAAATCGGGCATCCTGTAGTTTTGTCCCAAACTACTGTCGTTTCACGCTGGTTGGTAATCCCGATGGCTGCAATATCGGCTCCTGTCAAGCCGCTCTGTTCCAATGCGCTCTGCATAACTTCTATCATGGTATGCAAAATTTCATTGGCATCATGTTCTACCCAGCCCGGCTTGGGAAAATGCTGCGTAAATTCCTTTTGGCTGACACTGACAATACGAGATTCTTCATCAAAAATAATCGCACGGTTACTTGTCGTGCCAGCATCCAATGCCATAACATACTTCTTTTCCATTACTTCGTTCTCCTTTCCAATACACCTAAAACTTCTCTCTCTTCTCTCTTTCTACTTTCGCATTAAACATACAAGCGTATGCGTTGCCTTCATTATATGAGCTGATGAAAATAATTGCAATATAAATTTTACATTTTTGCATTTATGATATAACGTATACACTTTGTATCTATTTTGTGCAACATAAAAACGAACAATTACAATTATTGTGCAATTGACTCTTGCCAATTCTGTCATAGCAATGCGATAATATACATATGTAAAAGTAGTGTATACCATATAACAGGACAAGGTAGGTGTCTCCATTGCCTATAAATAAAAACAAAACAGCCATCAGTGCTGCCAAACTCTATTATCAGTCCGGCTACAGTCAATCCGAGATTGCCAAAGAACTCGGCCTGTCCCGACCGTCTGTTTCCCGGCTGTTGCAATATGCCAAGGATATGGGTTTTGTCCGCATTGAAATTTTTGATCCCATCGAAGACCAAAGCCATTTGGCACAAAAAGTTGCAGCTGTCTATCAACTGAAAGACGTATGCATCGCCAATGCCCCGATTGAAAATGAAGAAGACATCAAAAAATATATCGGCCGCCGCGGCGCGTCGTATCTCAACGACATCGTCCAAGACGGCGACATCATCGGCGTCGGTTGGGGTACAACGCTCCACTGCCTCTGCCATGCACTCGTATCGCATCCGCTGCGGGGCGCGCAAATCGTACAGCTCGAAGGGGGAATTACCCTCTCCAGCAGTGAAACCTATGCCAATGAAATCTTGGAACGATTTGCCAAAAATTACGAAACCATCGCCCAGTACCTTCCCCTTCCCGTATTGTTTGATTCCAAAGAAGTAAAAGAAATGGTCTACCGGGACCGTCATATCCATCGGGTATTGGAACTGGGCCGCAATGCCAACATTGCCATCTTCAGTGTCGGTACAGTACGCGACAATGCCCTCTTTTTCCAGTTAGGCTACGCCGATCCTAAGGAAAAAGAATACTTAAAAGCCAATGCCGTCGGTGATATCTGCTCCCGTTTTTTTGACAAAAACGGCAATATTTCCAGCAAAGAACTCAATGACCGCACAGTCGGCATCGAACTGGAATGGCTGCGGCACAAAGAGTACAGCATCCTCCTTTCCGGCGGCGAAGCCAAAATCGCCAGCATTCACGCAGCCCTCAAAGGCGGCTACGCCAACGTCCTCATTACCGATCAATTTACAGCCCAAAAGCTGCTCTCCTATGCAGCCTTAGAACAGCCGCACAAACCATAATAACAATTTGTATAATATGAAACGAGCAAAGTCACAAACAGCATCTGCTGATATGATTTTGCTCGTTTTTTTAGTAAACGTGCCGTTTATATCGACGTATATACTTTTTTCTGTATGAACAGAATGCCGGGACGGTTCCCGGATTCCCTCGTATATTCATTCTTTTTCGTGCCGCCGAAAAAAAGAGTCAACGTTCCGAGGGAATATATCCCTTTTGCCCATTTTTTCTTGTAAACTTGCCGTTTACATATGCAATGTACTTTTTCTTTCTGTGCGGCCAGAAAGAAAAGTACCAAAAAGAAAGAAGCCGCCGACCAGAACTCCCGCTCCCTTGCCAGCCAAAGGGCTTACTAAACGGTTGTAAGCTTGACGGGGCGGTGGAGCGCTGCGAAAGAAGTTACATTGCTGCTGCCAGCACAACCGTTTTTAACGTAAGCCCTTCGTCTGTCATGCTGGCGCAACGGTCGCTCCCGTAATGGTCGGTGTCTGGTCCTACGTCAAGATTTCGTACAAATTAAATTGAGGTTTTTCACATTTAGATTGCCAGCAAATTTTGTCGTTTTTTATAATCAGCATACAGCTTTTCATAGTCATTCGGCGACATATACTGACAGTGACTATGAATACGTACGGTATTGTAAAAAGTTTGGATGTACTCAAACACTAACAGGTATGCTTGCTGGTAATTTTGGATTTTAAATCGATTCAGCCATTCCCTTTTGATCAAGGAATGGAACGATTCTATGCAGGCATTATCCCAGGGATACCCTTTCTTTGAATAACTACGGCGCATTTGGGCTGTCTCTTTGATATATGCCTGCGAAACATATTGACAGCCACGATCTGAATGAATCACCAATAACCGGTCGAGAGGACGGCATTGTTTAGCTTCCTGGAGCATTTTAATGATGCCAGCGACATCCAAAGTGCGGGCTAGATTCCAGGCAATAATTTTTCTTGAAAATAAATCCATGATGCTTTCCAAATAGACAAAACCTTCCATTGTCCAAATATACGTGATGTCGCTGCACCATACTTGATTTGGTTCTTCAGGATTAAAACATTCTTGGAGAATGTTGACTAACGTTACGTCAACATGACTGCTGCGAGTTGTTGCAGTATACGGTTTTATCCAGCAGGCTTGAATTCCCATTTGATGCATATATACGCCTACGGTGCGTTCTGAAATACATTCGCCTCCTTGTTGTAACACTTTAGTGATTTTGGGTGCCCCATAGATTTGCTTAGAATTGTCATAAACAGCTTGAATCTTTTTCTTTATCTTTCTGCGGTGCTGATCTTGTTTCGATGGTTTTCGTTTTTTCCAAGCATAGTATCCGGAAGAAGAAACGCCGAGTTCAGAAAGCACTCCGGACACCGAAAAGCGGCGTTTTTCTTGATGGGCATTTTCGGTTTCTGCATGCACACTGCGATAGATAGCAATGGTCATTTGTCCAGAATGCTGATAGCTTTTTTTAAGACATTCAATGCCTCCTTGGCATCTCGTAATTCACGCTGCAAACGAGCAATTTCCTTGGCTTCATCAGACGCATAATTACCTGAACCCCGATAAGGCATTTCGCCATTGTCTTTTAACTGTTTTTGCCACCGGGACAAGGTTTGTGGAGCAATGCCCAAATTAGAAGCACATCCCGCAAGTCCTAGTTCTCGATGATCATGGTAATATTGAACAGCATCTATTTTGAATTGTTTGTTAAATTTTTTCATACGGAAGCCTCCCTAATACTTTCTATTGTATCACTTTTAGGAAAAACCTCAGTTTGACTTGTCCTATTTATATACTAGCATCAGTCGTTCGTCATGCAATACAGATTTCGCTATGTTGCTGAGAAAACACATTGGGCAAAAAAAACGTTGCAAACATAGACTCATCTGTGTATGTAGTTTGTCTACGATGTTGATATAATAAGTGATATTGCCTTATCATGCATAATCATTACAAAAAAAGCAACACATAAAAATATTGCCAACATACATTCAAAAGATTGAATGATAAATATTTTTCCCGGCATACACATATCCGTAATTGTTTGCATTTGCTCTCAAACCGCCCCGTTACGGGAATGACTGGTTGGGCGGCTTTGCCGCACAATGAGAATGAATGGCATGGCGTTAAAAATGGGCGTTTGTTTGAGCGAAGCGAGTTTCGCCCATTTAGCCATGACAGGCATTCTCAAAGGAATGGGAGTTTCGGGCGGCCGCCTTTTTCTTGGTTCGTTCTTTTTCGGCGGTACGAAAAAGAATGAACATACGAGAGTGCAGGGAACCTTCCCTGTATTCTGGCCGCGCAGAAAGAAAAAGTACATAGCATATGTAAACGGCAAGTTTACTAAAAAAAAGAATAAAAAAATACTCCCTTAGTCTGAAAAATTTTTCAGCAATACGAAAAATCCTAAAAAGTAAAGGGTCTAAAGGGAAATATCCCTCCAATTATTACAGTTTCGACTAAAATTCCCAATTTCTCCTTTATTTCCTTTATTATTGCAATATAAGCATGCTATACTGAATGCAGCACCATTGAAAAAGCCTGTATGGGGGAGATTAATTATGATTAAGTTGGACAAAAAAGTAAAAATAGCGGTTGCCGCCATTATCATTGCCGCTGGGGCGTTTGGCGGTTATGAATATTATCAAACGCAGCAAGCGGCTAAACAGGTTGCCGCTGTGGAAACGGCACCGGTAACACGCATGAATCTAAAATCTACCGTTTCAGCAACAGGGACCATCAAACCTGTCGATTCGGTCGAAGTATCACCTAAAATCACAGCCCGTATCAGCCAGGTACTGGTCAAAGAAAATGACCGCGTCACAGCCGGACAGACCGTTGCTGTACTGGACGGCAAAGACTACCAAGCCAAACAAGACCAGGCACAGCTAAAAGTATCCAATACGCAGCTCGAATACCAGCGTGCGCAGGAATTGTACAACCTGGGGGCCGGCACCAAGCAGGCCTTGGACACGGCTAAGTTTAATTACGACACGGCTGTCAGCGCCTTGACAGATGCCCAGTCAAATGTAGCCGAAACGATTATCACGGCACCGATGGACGGCATCGTCGTCGGCGAACCAAAAAGCGTCGGCACCATGGCCGTACAGGGCAACAGCAACCCGACGGTCATTATGTATATTGCCAATACATCACAAAAACAGATTATGGCCAAAATTGATGAAACTGATATCGGTCAAATCCAAATTGGTCAGGATGCAACATTTACAGTTGACACATATACAGGCCAGACATTTACAGCCCATGTATCCAAAATTTCGCAGACAGATACCAGCAATACGTGGAATACGACCGGTTCATCCAGTTCCAACTCTTCGAGTTCTTCTTCTGCCAGCGTTATTTACTACTATGTCACGCTGGATGTCGATGACCCCGATGATGTCCTCAAATTAGGCATGACTGCCCGCGTCGAAATCAATACGTCGGAAAAAGAAAACGCGTTGGTTGTACCAATTGCCGCCTTAAAAACCAATGACAAAGGTTCGTATGTTATGCGCGTCAATGACAACGGCCAAACAGAACAAGTCAACGTCACGACAGGGATTTACAGTGATGAATACGTAGAAATCCTTTCCGGTCTTGACGAAGGCGACAAGGTATCCATTACATACAATGCCTCTAAATCTTCTTCCAAGTCCAATGACAAACGGCAAGGCCCTCCGCCGATGTAAGGGGGAATAACTGATGGCAAACGTAATTGAATTAAAAGACATCAAAAAAATCTACCATATCGGCGGCAGTGATTTCGCCGCTCTTGCCGGAATTACACTCAACATTCAGGAAGGCGAATTTGCTGCCCTGATGGGGCCTTCCGGTTCCGGCAAGTCGACACTGATGAACATTCTCGGCTGTCTGGACCGTCCTACATCCGGCTCATACAAATTAGGCGGCAAGGAAGTTGCCAATTTGACAGACGACGAGCTGGCACACACGAGAAACAAACGAATCGGCTTCGTATTTCAAAATTTTAACCTCTTATCCCGTATTTCCGCGCTGGACAATGTAGCCCTGCCGCTTGTCTATGCCGGTGTCGGACGAAAAGAACGAACAGAACGGGCCCAAGAAAAACTGGAAGCCGTCGGCTTGGGCACTTGGTCACACCATAAGCCCAACGAACTATCGGGCGGCCAGCGGCAGCGTGTTGCCATTGCCAGAGCCTTGGTCAATGACCCGCACATCATCATGGCCGATGAACCGACCGGGAACCTCGATACGAAATCCACCAAAGAAATCATGGGGATTTTTGAATCACTTCATGAAGAACACAAAACAGTCATCCTCGTCACGCACGAACCGGAAATTGCCGCTTGTGCCAGCCGCCAGCTGCTTATCTGCGACGGCCAGCTGACACGGGATGCCGGAAAGGGTGTGGTTATGGATGTTGTTTAGTGAAAGTGTACAAATTGCGGTGACGGCACTGCTCGGCAACAAACTCCGCTCGATTCTTACCATGCTGGGCATTATTATTGGTGTCGGCGCCGTCATTGCCATGATTTCCATTGGCATGGGCGTAAAGCAAAACGTCACCAATTCCATCGCCAGCTTGGGCAGCAACATGCTTATCGTCACGCCAGGCTCGACCAATAAAGGCGGCGTTCGTTCGGCTGCCGGATCCAGCCAAAAGCTCAAGTACGAAGATGCCGAAGCTATCAAGAAAAAAATTAAAAACATTGATTATGTATCACCGACCGTCAATGGGTCTTACCAAATTGTCAATGGCCATGAAAACTGGAATTCTTCTGTATACGGCGTCACGCCGGAATATTTGAAAATCCGCGACCTGACTATTGGCACAGGGTCCTTTATTACGCAGAATGACCTCAATTCCCGTAACCGTGTCGCTGTCATCGGTACTACAGTTGCTACCAATTTGTTTGAATCGGAAAATCCGGTCGGCAAAAACATCCGCATCAACAATCAGCCGTATAAAGTCATCGGCGTCATTGAAAGCAAGGGCCAGTCTTCTATGGGACAGGACCAAGATGACGTCGTCATCATTCCGCTGACCACAGCCCAGGAACGGCTCATGGGGATTACGTATATCCGCTCCATCAACATTCAAGTATCCAGCGCCGATAAAATCGAATCGGTGCAGGGACAAGTAGAAACACTGCTGCGGCAGCGGCATCACATTGTCGGCGATAAAGAAGACGATTTTTCAGTTCGCAACTTGACCAGTCTGATGGAAACAATGACGAGCACGACGACAATGCTTACGCTGTTTCTTGGCAGTATTGCCGCTATTTCGCTTCTGGTCGGCGGCATTGGCATCATGAATATCATGATGGTTTCTGTTACAGAACGAACCCGTGAAATTGGCATCCGCAAGGCCTTAGGAGCCACGTTTCAAAACATCATGATGCAGTTTTTGATTGAATCTGTCGTTATCGGCGTCATCGGCGGCCTCATGGGCGTCGCTGTCGGCGTCGGCATTGCCTTGGCGATTGCCAAGACAGGCTTGTTCCAAACTGTCATTACAGCCGCGCCGATTCTTATTTCCTTTAGTTTTTCCGTCGGTATTGGCCTGTTCTTCGGCATTTATCCGGCACGCAAAGCGGCCCGCTTAGATCCAATCGAAGCACTGCGGTATGAATAAACTCATTGCTGCCGCTTATTTATCATTATTTGTTTTTCAATAGAAAAAAATATATTAAAAACTGTCACACCAAACAAAAACTACCCTCTCCATATTAGATCTAATATGGAGAGGGTAGTTTTTTAGTTATTTAGTAATCTGAAGTTCCTGCAGAAATGAACGCAAGCAATTACTTAATACTTTCTTTCAATACCCGAACAAATTCTTTAGCAGCTGGCGATAAATTTGAAAAATCACGACTGCTGATGCCAATTTTTATCTGAACCATCGGTGTAATAGTACAACAGAATAATTCATTCGGAACAGCATGCAAAGCAAACCGTGACACAATTCCTATCCCATTTCCAGCCATTACAAATCTCACTACGGTTTCCGTATCTTGTACAATAAAATTTTGATGTAAATTCAAATGGATACGGTGTCTTGTTTGTTCACTTAACGTTTCAGCCGCAGCCTTTGTCAAAATCAGCCCTTCCATATCTTTCTTTAAAGCTAACTTTTTCATAGGAGTCATATGGGGAGGAAAAATTGCAATCATTTCATCTTCGATAAGTGTTTGGGACGCCATATCTCCAAACGGGGTTGCAGAAATCGCAAAATCTACCATTGCACATTCAAGCATATGAACAACGTCATTGGGAGTTCCCTCCTGGATATCAATATGAATTTCTGGATACAGCTGACGAAAAGCTGCAATCGGCTCTGCTAATATCGCACCTGTGACCGCTGGTACTGCGCCAATGCGCACAATACCCGAAAGAAGACCTTTTTCATTGTGAACCGTCTGATAAATTTGCTCTTCCAAAGACAACATTTGCCCAGTAAGTTGAAATATTTGCTCTCCAACAGGCGTAAGTATCATACCTGCATGTCGATTGCGGACAAATAATTTTGTATCAAGTTTCTTTTCAAGGGCTTTAACCGCCTGGCTGACCGCTGGCACCGAAATATACAATACCTCAGCCGCCGCTGTAATACTTTTTTGTTCTGCAACAACAGAGAAAATTTTCAAATTATTATTTAACATTTTGCTTAACCTATATAATATAAATTCATAATTTACTTACTATATAGACTACCATAAAATATAAGCAGAAACAACTTCATTATATCGTATTCAGAAAGGCGGAATAAAAAATGAAAACAATCTTTATTACCGGTGCATCGTCCGGAATTGGCAAAGAAACGACAAAATTCTTTTCTGATAAAGGCTGGCGTGTAATTGCAACTATGCGCAATCTTGAAAAAGGCAAAGATCTGGCCAAGCTTCCAGGAGTTGTCATAAAAAAGCTGGATGTAACAGACAGTACTCAAATCAAAACGGTTTGCCAAGAAACGTTAGCAGAATACGATGTCGATGTGTTATTTAATAATGCAGGATATGGGATGATGGCTCCACTCGAAAGACTTCCTGAAGATGGCATCAGAAAATTATTTGATACAGATGTGTTTGGTACTATTTTTGTCACTCAGCAATTTATACCCTATTTCAAAAAAAGAAAATCCGGCATTATTCTGACAACGACTTCTCTTGCCGCCATTATCGCACTGCCAAGAGACGGCGTATACGGTGCTGCCAAGCGGGCACAGCAAAGTATGATGGAAACGTTATATTACGAATTAAAACCATATGGTGTTGCTGCAAAAATATTAATTCCAGGTGGTACAAAAACAAATTTCCAAACTCCCATCAATGATAGAGAAGGTTACGAGGAACCTGCAAAACATCAGAACGATTATCTTCTCGATGGAAACGAAGAATTTCCAGGACCTGAAGAAGCATCACAGACTGTCTGGGAAGCTGTAACAGATGGAAAAGATACCGTTTGCTATCCAGCAGATCGTATTTGCAAAAAATTATATAAAGAATATACAAGCATGGATTATGAAGAATTTAAAAAGCAGTTTTATCATAGATTATTTGAATCATAATCATACATGTCTAGCTAAACAGGGGCTGCCGCACGAAGCGGCAAGCCCCCTTTATTGTATTCAATCTATCGTTTGTCGTACTCGTGGCAGTAAAACGAATGTATTTTCAATCATCTTCTTCCCACGCACTGTCAGGCAGCTCTTGTATAACCGGCCAAGCATCATTGATTGCCTGCGCCATGAGTTTTTTCCCTGCCGGGTCTTGATGCAGACCGTCCACAGCCAGTTCCGTCCGCAGTTCCCCATTGTCATCTGCCATGCCTTCTGCAATATCAATGTGTACTTCACTGTTAATATACGCATTGACTTCTGCAACGGCATCTTTCCAGCCCCAGTCTGTATCCTGGTCAAACGCCGCTGCAATATGGTCTGGATGAAAAGGCGGGATGGTGAGAAAAACGGGCTTCATGCCATGAGCCAGACATTTTTGTTTGACGCTTTTTAAATCAGCAATCACATCGGAAGCACTAACACCGGCCCGCAGGCTGTTGGACCCCATGAGAATCAGCACATAGCGCGGATGAAACGGCACGACATCCCGAATAAATCGTTCATCGGACATAGCACTGGTATCACCGCTTTGTGCCAAGTTGACCGTCGGAAAATCAAGATAGGATGCATAACTAAATTCCCAATCAGTCGGCGAATACGACAAACTGCCGCCGCCATGACTAATGCTGTCGCCAAACACGGCCACATCATAGTCATCACCCGGATTGGTCGTATAGGTCTGGGCATCCGAATATACGCCAATGGGATTGCCGCTGCTGTCCAATGCCCGCACACGCCAGTAAAATGGTTCCGAAGACATCCGCGGTTTTTGGTCATACTGCTGCGCATACGATGGAGTATACACATCAATGCGATGAATGGACGGCTCTATGCCATTAGGATTTTCCGGCTCGGCATCGAGAATTTCCACTTCATAGTGATCGGCACCGGGAACGGCAATCCAATCGTATACCGGATAGAGCAATACCTGTCCCTGCCCTTGATTATAATGATTAACAATATACGGCTTTTCTACAAAAGGCGCCGTCATATCCATGTGCGCTTCTTCTACAGCTGAAAACGGGCCAATCGGCTTGCCCTGCAAATCCATCGGCTGGACGCGCCAGTAAAAAACATCATCCATAAACGTATCGGGAAGTGCCAGTTCACAGCCTGTTCCATAAGCACGCTGCAGCGGCATGATCGGCTCATAATATGCCGCTTTGCCATCTGCATCTTCCTGTTTTTTCAATATCTGCACATCATACATCACCGCGCCGTCTACACGGCTCCATCGCAAAAGAGGATGGCCGGCCGCAGGCGCATCTGCCGGATAATGGCTCACGACAACAGGCTGAGAGTCCGTTTCTTCGTCTGCCGTACTGCAAATGTAAATCTGCTGTGCCTGCTCCATAGGCGGGTCTACTACGCGGTTTCGCCCAGCAGTCTGTCCGGCTTTGACCAACAGCCCGGAACACAAGGTAATTCCCAATAGTAGGGTCAAACAAATTACACTGCCATTACGCATGCCATGAATCCTCCTTTCTATGATGTTAATTGATATTGTTTGTCATGTACGTATTTTATTGTACCGTATATACTTGTATCTTACAACCTGTATTCCAGTCAAAGTCAATATCTATGTATCAGTCTTCCTGCCATGCTGTATCCGGTAATGCCAAAATCCCCTTCCAAGCATTATTAATAGCCGCGCCTATCATTTTTTTGCCGGGCGGATCCAAATGAATACCATCAACGGCTAATTCCGGTCTTAATATGCCATGGCTGTCTGCCATGCCCGGCGTAATATCAACATGGACTTGCGTACGTATGTATGCATTGACCGCTGCAATCAAAGACTGCCAATTTTCTGCTGTCGGTTCATCAAATGCCCGCTTGATATGCGCCGGGTTAAGCGGCGGAATCGTCAAAAAAACAGGCCGGATATGATGAGACAAGCATTTTTCCTTGATCGTTTTCAAATCGGTAATCACGTCTTCTGCCGGTACGCCGGCACGCAGGCTGTTGGAACCAATCAAAATAAGCAAATATGACGGCTGAAACGGCAGGACATCTCTGTCAAATCGTTCTACAGCCATTTCGCTCGTATCACCGCTTTGGGCCAAGTTAACCGTCGGGAACATCAAATAGCTGCCATAACTAAAATCCCAATAAGTCGGCGAATACGAAATACTGCCGCCGCCATGGCTGATACTGTCGCCAAAAATAGCCACACAGCCTTTGGACGCTTTGGGACTGGTCAAGAAAGGCAGGGCGTCTGAATACACGCCAAGCGGCTTACCCTGACTGTCCATTGCCCGGACGCGCCAGTAAAACGGCGTATCCGACATGCGGGCTGATTGGTCATACTGATGAATATTCGTCGGCGTATACGAATCAATGCGGTGTACAGATGGGGCAATGCCGTTTGGATTTTCCGGCATCGCATTAAGGATTTCCAACTCATACTTCGCGGCTCCCGGCACAGCAATCCAGTCATATACCGGATATAATAAAACACCGCAGGGAACTTGATTATAAAATGCCATCGGCGTCGGTTTTTCCGTAAACGGTTCAAAACGGTCAATATGCGACGCTTCGACATCAGAAAATTCGCTGATTGGATGCCTGTCCAAATCAAACGCTCTGACACGCCAATAAAATACTTGTCCCATATACGATGCCGGCAAAGCCAATTCATAGCCCGTCGTATACGCCGTCTGGGTCGGCATCATCAAGGTATATGTATTGCCCGTCGCTTTATCCGTAATATCCCCCTGTGCATTCGGCTGCAGCACTTGTACTTCATATCCTACAGCGCCGTCAATACGCCCCCAATACAGTACCGGATGGCCAACCGCTGGATTGCTAGCTGTATAATGTCTCGTAACGACAGGTTTTTCTGACGAAGAAACAACTACTTTAGCTTGCGGCGTTTCCTTGGATGTTTGGGCAATCGCCGGATGAACGCGAACAGCCGTTGTCAGCGGCAGCGCCGTTTCCTTCGCCATGGCTGTACTTCCCAGTACCATACTAAAAAATACGGCCCATGAAATAAGAGATGTATGTTTCATGCGTATTCCTTCCTTTTACATGTAATATGCTGTGCGTATCTTATTATAAGTCATCCCTTCTCAGCTGACAACGTATCCGCTTCTATACATATGTTGTATATACTTTTTCTTTCTGTGCGGCCAGAATGACGGGACGTATCCCGATACCCTCGTATATGTCCATTCTTTTTCGAGCCGCCAAAAAAGAGAGTTAACATTCCAAGGGACTGTATCCCTTTTACCCATTTTTTCTTGTAAACTTGCCGTTTACATAGACAATGTACTTTTTCTTTCTGCGCGGCCAGAAAGAAAAGTACCAAAAAGAAAGAAGCCGCCGACCAGAACTCCCGCTCCCTTGCCAGCCAAAGGGCTTACTAAACGGTTGTAAGCTTGACGGGGCGGTGGAGCGCTGCGAAAGAAGTCACATTGCTGCTGTCAGCACAACCGTTTTTAACGTAAGCCCTTCGTCTGTCATGCTGACGCAACGGTCGCTCCCGTAATGGTCGGTGTCGTTCGTCATGCAGGACAGATTTCGCTATGTTGCCGGAAGAACACATTTGTCAAAAAAACGTTAGCAGACATAGGCTCATCTGTGTACGTGGATTGTCTACTATATATTTGCTTTATCATGCACAATTATTACAAAAAAGAAACACATAAAAATATCGCCAGCATACACGCGAAGGAAACCTTCTTTGTATTCTATGTCATGAAAATAAATAGGATATGTGTTGTAATTTATTTAGAAAAATTTTATCTGATGTTTTATAAAAACGAAGATAAATTTCTCAGCATACAGCTATCTGTAATTGTCCGCATTTGCTTTCAAGCCGCCCCGTTACGGGAATGACTGGTTGTGCGGCTTTGCCGCACAATGAGAATGGATGGCATGGCGTTAAAAATGGGCGTTTTG